>ERZ795052.4414-NODE-4414-length-14523-cov-29.011888_pt1 | contig 14523 bp, 9 predicted proteins | sample MGYA00375136_ERZ795052 | MGnify/ENA primary metagenome ERZ795052 (study PRJEB30181, sample SAMN05720156) | activated sludge metagenome | isolation source: Anaerobic digester | place: Japan | collected 2015-05-26 ... | reverse complement strand
GGGGCCGGCCGAAGATCACCGGCCGATTTTGGGCCGGCCCCCTCTGAAAAACCTTGAACGACCGGAGAAAGCAGAGAACATAAAAAACTGTCGCATGATGATCCTGGATTGAGTATCATTAACTAAAGAATGCGGTTTTCCCATCCTTTTCGCGGGATGCTTAAAACCATCTACTTAAATGAACAAGCATGGAAAGCCGATGCAAAAGATGCTCTTTACTCGCGGAACTCAAACAGAACCAAAAACATCTTAGAGAGATCTTACAGGAGTCCCGGGACGTTCTCTATTATTACAGCCTGGCGGCTGACTGTTTCGAATACATCAGCCCTTCGATTGAATCCATGACCGGATATCCCGCGGAAGAATTTCTGACCAGCGGGGGAACACGTTACCAGGAAGTGATTCACCCGGAGGACCGGGCCTTGTACATCGCTCTGGAGAAGGCCCTGAAGGCCAACCAAAATAAAGCCGCAGATATAACCTTGGAATGCAGAATCCGCCGCAAGCAGGACGGCCGCTATATCTGGATCAGCAATCGAATCCGGATCCTCTGCAATAAAAAAGGGAATGCCGCGGCGGTGGTGGGCAGCGTACAGGATATTACCCACTGCAAACAACTGCAGCAGCAATTGGAAGAAAGTGAAGCCATCTATCGAAGTCTCTTGGACTATGCGCCGATCGCCCTGTACCGAAACCGCATCCAGGATGGCAAACTGCTCGAATGCAACGAGTACTTCCGACGATTGTTCGGCTACACAAGCAAGGAGGAATGCCTCCAAAAAAACTACGCCTCCTCCAACTATGCCCGGCCGGAGGAACGAAAAAAAATCCTGGAAAGACTGGCCAAAGAAAAACAGATTCAGTACCTGGAGCTGGAACTCAAACGAACAGACGGCAGTACCTTTTGGGGGAATGTCTCGGTCAAACTTCTGCCGGAACAGGGCTATACGGAGGGAGCCATTCGAGATATTTCCTTACCAAAAGTTCTGTCCGCAACCGAGAAACAGATTCTCAGGTTTGTCCTCGAAGGAAAAAGCAACAAGGAAATCGCCGGTCAGCTCCATCGATCTGTCCGAACGATTGAGGATCACCGGGCCCATATCATGCACAAACTCCATTGCCATAACCTGATCGAACTGGTCCAAAAATCCATCCCCCCACTGACTTCTTAAAAATCCGCCTTCGAAGGCCGGTTTTTGCCCCCTGATTTCGGTTCCCTGTTTCCTTTTCCGCCGTTTCACCCAAACCCCGTAGTTGCCGCGATAAAATTACACACCCTTTCGGATGGATTGACATCCAATGCAGTGAAAGCAAAGAAAAACACTGCATTGGGGCCTTCCAAAAACACGGATCCTTTGAAATAATCCGGCGATTCCCCCTATTTCTTGTCTGGATTTGCCTTCAAAATACCGTATTTACCACGATAGATTTCACAACAAGATTCTGATAGATTAAGATGCAATGAAATACGAGATGGAGCGAGGGTAAAAGAAAACCCCGGAGGGGGCTCGTCTCTGAACATAAAATCGGAGCGAAAAGAGGAACTTTTTGTTGGAAAGGAGAGAAAGATGAAGAAAATTGCGTTTGTAACCCTTCTGTGTTTGTGGTTATTGTCTTCCCCTGTGAGTGCAAGTCTAAGTCTGGGGTATTGGAACGAGGGTGACCCTGGAACTACTCACCAGCGTTGGGATTTTACCCCCGGATATATTGAACCCTCCGGAGGAGGATACACAGCGGATCCTGAAGAGGTGATTAACCCGTTCCCGAACAGGGTGGCAGCAACAATCACGCCGCTCAATGGAGGTTGGGACGGTGTGACCATTGTTACAGGAGACCCCTGGATTTTCATTGCTTTGGAAATCCCAAACTATGAGGATCTCAACTTAAAAAAGATTATTTGGGTTGATATAGGCGATACGGCAGCATCGAATATCACAGTATCTGCCACCGATGGGGGCAGTACTACGTTTGAGTACATGGTCCTCCAAGGGCAAGGCGATGCTGAATTTGGTGTTATCATCTGGCCGAATCCTTACGTAGAGAAGATCAACTTTTTGGTGACGTCCGCAACTGGTGCCCCGGTTGCCTTGGACTTCATTCATGTTGATACGATCTGCATTCCTGAGCCGGCGACGATGGTTCTGCTGGGTCTGGGCGGGATTCTGCTGCGGAAACGCACAAGGTAAGCAGAACCGCTTCCTTATCAGCCATTCCAAACAGGGAGAAGACCTCTTCTCCCTGTTTTTTTGTCAAAACATCAGGGGGCATCTCACAGGGGCTTATCGGACGTGCTGCCGCCGGGATTAAACAAAATCATCACTTTATTTCCCCACAAAATCTTTTCCGCCAGCGTCCGGAAATGAGCCGGTTTCTTCGATTGATACGAAAAGCCCCCCGCATAATTCTCGAAATTTCCAGGACGTAAACCCTACAGCAAACCCAGAAATTTCTTACTCCCTTTCTCAATCTCACTCAAAAAGAACAAGAAAATCTACCGATACTCTCACCAGCAGTTAACCGGATATCTCATCAGGTTTTTGACGTCAGGTTTTTGACGATAACGACAAACTTTGTTTAGGAGATAGAGAGATGACCTCTTCAATCTGTCCGGCAGGCGAAGAGACGAAAACGCGCCGCTCTTCCTGCGAAGGGAAATATCTGACCTTTGCCATCGGAAATGAGGAGTTTGGGGTCGAAATCCTTAAGGTTCGGGAGATTATCGGGTATGTCCCTGTGACGCCTGTGCCGAAATCCCCGGCCTATCTGAAAGGGGTAATCAATCTGCGCGGGCAGGTGATTCCGGTAATCGACCTTCGGCTCAAATTCGGCCTGGCGGAAAAAGAAATTACCGACCAGACCTGCATTGTGATTATTGAGACCCGCACGCAGACCCAGGCCGTGCTGACGGGGCTGATTGTGGATCGCGTCTCCGAAGTTCTCAACATCGACGCCGAACAGATTGAACCGGCCCCGTCACTGGGAACCTCCGTTGACACCTCTTTTATTCTTGGAATGGCCAAATCCGGCAATCAAGTGAAAATCCTGCTGGAAATTGACGCGGTTGTTCACCAGGAAACCGAAGAAGAAATCACCTGTTAACCCTTTCAAAAAAGGAGTCTGAACATGCTGAAGAATATGAAACTTTCGGTCAAATTGTTTTTGGGATTCGGCTGTCTGGTTGTTATCACCGCCCTTTTGGGGCTGATCAGCTGGCGAGGAATGACCTCCGTAAAAGTCCTCTCCGAGCTGGCACTGAGGGGACAGCAGGCCGTCAGCCATCTGAACGACTGCGCCACGCTGCGGCGGGATTTTATGATTAACGGATTTGCCGTCATCGGCAATGACAATAAAAACGCCGCTGAAAAATGGCACGAATCGCACGACAAAATGACAACGATATTAAAAGAACTCAACGGCGATTCCCACCTGGGCGGCGAGGAGAAGCAGATTGTATCCAAAATGCTTGACTTAAGCACCGACTATCGAAACTGTTTTGACCAGGGGACGACCGCCCAGAAGAAAAAAGAGGAGGCCGTCGGGATTTGGCGAAGCCTCGGTGTGGAGATTACAAACAATCTCGATGAAGCCATGACAAAGGTAATCGACCCCGAATTCCAAAAGGCCATCGAGGCAAACAATACATCGCAGGCCGCTTACTGGGCTCAATTTACTGAAATGGTGAATGAAAACATCACCCAAAATTTTCTTCTGCTGCGGGTCAGCGGCGCCTTTCTGATTGCCAATGAAACCGAGAAGGAATGGGAAGGATTCCAGCAGCAATTGCAAACCCTGCGTAACGGACTGGCCAAATGGACACAAATGACCGCATCCGAACCGAAACTGCAGGGGTATGCCTCCAAACTGACGGATTATATCAATCAATATGCCCAGGCCGGCGAGCAATTCCATCAGAGTCTTCTGGAGCAGCACAATGTCTTTTCGAAAATGGTGGCCACAGCCAACAGTATCGTGCAGATGATGGGCGAACTGGACGGCCGTCTGCAGAACTCTCTGAAATCCACCATTTATAGCGTCAATCTTACCCTTATTCTTGCCTCCGTGGGCAGCATTGTAATCGGTGTTGTGCTGGCGTTCGTCATTACCCGCAGCATTGTCAAGCCGATTCATCAAATCATCTCCGATTTGACCACGGGTGCTGAACAGGTCTCCAGCGCTTCCGGTCAGGTTTCCAGTGCCTCCCAGTCGCTGGCCGAAGGTGCCACCGAACAGGCCGCCGGCCTCGAAGAAACCTCCTCCAGTCTGGAGGAAATGTCCTCCATGACCAAGCAGAACGCCGACAACGCCCAGCAGGCCAATCTCCTGGCCGCTCAGGCCAAATCCGCCGCTCACGACGGAGCCGACTCTATGAAGCGGATGACCGGCGCCATCGACGATATCCAGAAAAGCGCCGACGAAACCTCCAAAATCATCAAGGTCATCGATGAAATCGCCTTCCAGACCAACCTGCTGGCCCTCAACGCCGCCGTCGAGGCCGCCCGGGCCGGCGAGGCCGGAAAGGGATTTGCCGTCGTCGCTGAAGAAGTTCGGAATCTGGCGATGCGTTCTGCCGAAGCCGCCAAGAACACCGCTTCGCTCATCGAAGGGTCTGTCAAAAACGCCAAAAACGGCGTCGAAATCTCCACCGAAGTGAGCAAAAAACTGGAAGAAATCGTCAGCCACATTGCCAAAACCACCGACCTGGTGGCCGAAATTGCCGCCGCCAGCACCGAACAGGCGCAGGGCATTGAGCAGATTAACACGGCTGTCTCCCAGATGGACAAGGTGACCCAGCAGAATGCGGCGGCCGCCGAAGAGTCGGCCAGTGCCGCCGAGGAATTGTCCGCTCAGGCCCAGCAGATGCACACGGTCGTCGAGAAACTCGTAACCATTGTGGACGGCAGCCGAGAGCGATTTCAGACTGTTTCCTCCCCTGCCCTGACTTCCAGACCTGCTCATCAGACGAAGCGATTGTCGCTGTCTGACCAGACCTACCACCACATCGCTGAGGGCAAAGCCCAGCCGAAGTCCAAGGCCGCTGCCGCCAGGAAACCGGCGAAGGAACCAGCCAAGGACCCGGCGAAAGTCATCCCCCTCGACGAAGATTTCAAAGAATTTAACAGCTGAACAATCTGACGCATTCGATAACACGGGGACGGGCCGTCTCAGGCGGCCTGTCCCCTTCTGTATTTTCCGCCCGCTGTTCCATCGAGTCCAAACACCCCGAAAAAGGCCGATAAAAATCCTGAAGACCCCAACCATTCAAACCCGCCGCCGCAGCCATGACAAACCGGCGATAAAAACCCAGAAAGGCATCGTTTGCATCTGTTTCTTATCGGCCTTTCCCAGGAATTGCAAAGAAGGGACTATCCGGTTAAGCCGGATTTTCAAGCAGACGAAAACATCCATAAGATTTCAAGCGGCAGATGCAGGAACAATACCGGCGCCGCCGGGAAAACAGCGTCTGCAGCCGCTCTCAAAAAATCTGAGGCGTCCGACCGATGCGCTGAACGAAAAAGACGGCGCTTTCGATTAAGGGGTTAAATCCCGACAAGAGATGGTTTTTGATTTGGACATCGAAATAAAAACCGATAACTTTTTTTGTGAATGGAGACCTCCCATGAAGACAAGAGTCCTGCTTTTGTGCACAGCAATGGCTGTTTTCGCAGCAGTCCTCACCGGTGCCGAAGAAGAACAGAAAATCAATCCGAAAGTGACAGCCCTGCTGGAGCAGCTCAAACAGGCGACAGCAGCCGCCGCCCCGGACCTTTCCGAGGCAGCCACGGATGAGCAGAAGAAAGCCCTGACGGAATCCCACGCCAAACTGCAAATATTCATCACGGAAAAACTGCTGCCGCTGTGCACGAATCCCGTCTTCGTCAAAGAAGTAAAGGCCCAGAATGCCAAGGGGGTTTCGCTTGATGAAATCAAGAAAATCGATGAGCAGTGGCAGAAGGCCGAAGAAGAACTGCCCATCCACACGGAAAAACTGAACAATGACTGCGCCAAGGAAATCAAGCGGCTGGCCAAAGAACTGGAGGTGCTCGGCGAGTGCTTCGTTATGGACAATCAGGGAGCCAACGTCGGCCAGAATGCGATGACCTCGGACTATTGGCAGGGCGACGAGCCCAAGTGGATTAAATCCTTTAACGAAGGTAAAGGCGGCGTCATTATTGAAAAGCCGAAATATGACAAGTCGACGGACAGTGTAGATCAGAAAGTCTCTCTGCCGATTATTGACGAAGAAGGAAATGTAATCGGCGCAGTCTGCTGCGGTATCCAAGTGGACAAACTGAAGTAAAGCCGAACATCGGCGGATGCAGACGTCTGTCTTCGCCAAAACAGAAATCGGCAAGGATTCTATCAGAAAGCAAACGGTGCAAACACACAGCAGCCTTCCAAGGAAGAAAGGAAATACAATGGTCATTCAAAAAAAAATCGGAATCCTGGCGGTGGTTCCCCTGGCGGCCCTGATTGTGCTGACGGCGATTACCTGGCGTGCCCTGCGGCAGAATGCGGCTCGATTTGACGAAATCGTCAACCAATCCTTCGGCACGCTGATTGACGAAGAAATCAACCCGCTGATTTACCAGACGCTCCTGCCGCTGATTAACGAAGATGTGCAGAATCTTCAGAAGATGCAGGACAGCATCGCCCTGATGCTCGAGGCCGATCGCGATGTGCATCAGGCCTTAATCGCGGAAAAAATGGCCCTGGCTGCTTCAGAACCGGAAGAACTGAAGGCCGCCGATACCGCCAACATTCAAAATATTGAGCAGGCGCAGAGCCGGATGGAAAAGGCCTCGGCTTCTTTTCGCTCGGAGCAGACCCGGCGGCTTTACAATGAATTTCTGACAGAATTTGAAACCTGGAAAGGCAAAACCCGCAAGGTCCTCGAACAAGCGGCTTCTCCGGATAAATTGATTTGGGCCAGAAAATCCAGCAACGGCGGCAGCGCTGCCCAGAGTTTTGACACCATGCGGGGGAAAATCGATGCCCTCCAGCAGGCCCTCGAAGCGGACATCGCGGCAACCCTGCAGGCCGTAGAAGAAAAGAAGCAGATTGCCAACGCCAAGGGGCAGATTGTCAGCGACAAAAAAGAAGAAACAATGAAGGTGGCCGAAGAGGTTCAGCAGTCCATCGAACAGACCATTACGGTCTTTCTGGCTGTGAGTATTGCCGCGGCGCTGACCGTCAGTGTGCTCACCTTCGGAATCAGCCGTTCCATTCTTAAACCGCTCAAGCGAGTCATCCACCTGCTCAGCGAGGCCTCTGAACAGATTGAAAACGCTTCCGGTCAGGTTTCCAGTGCCTCCCAGTCGCTGGCCGAAGGTGCCACCGAACAGGCCGCCGGCCTCGAAGAAACCTCCTCCAGTCTGGAGGAAATGTCCTCCATGACCAAGCAGAACGCCGACAACGCCCAGCAGGCCAATCTCCTGGCCGCTCAGGCCAAATCCGCCGCTCACGACGGAGCCGACTCTATGAAGCGGATGACCGGCGCCATCGACGATATCCAGAAAAGCGCCGACGAAACCTCCAAAATCATCAAGGTCATCGATGAAATCGCCTTCCAGACCAACCTGCTGGCCCTCAACGCCGCCGTCGAGGCCGCCCGGGCCGGCGAGGCCGGAAAGGGATTTGCCGTCGTCGCTGAAGAAGTTCGGAATCTGGCGATGCGTTCTGCCGAAGCCGCCAAGAACACCGCTTCGCTCATCGAAGGGTCTGTCAAAAACGCCAAAAACGGCGTCGAAATCTCCACCGAAGTGAGCAAAAAACTGGAAGAAATCGTCAGCCACATTGCCAAAACCACCGACCTGGTGGCCGAAATTGCCGCCGCCAGCACCGAACAGGCGCAGGGCATTGAGCAGATTAACACGGCTGTCTCCCAGATGGACAAGGTGACCCAGCAGAATGCGGCGGCCGCCGAAGAGTCGGCCAGTGCCGCCGAGGAATTGTCCGCTCAGGCCCAGCAGATGAAAACGGCGGTTGTTCAGGAACTGCTCACGATGATTGGCGGCCTGATGGGAAAAACAAAATCGTCCTCGTCTTCACCGGCTGCCTCGCTGAAAACCAGCGATCACATCCTGCACCACATCGCCGAAGGCAAATCTCAGCCGAAGCCCAAGGCCGCACCCGCTGCCGCCAGGAAACCGGCGAAGGAACCAGCCAAAGACCCGGCGAAAGTCATCCCCTTCGACGAGGATTTCAAAGACTTCAACGCCTGATTAAGCAAACAAAGTTTGATGCACCTCGGCGGACCGGTATCTCACCGGCCCGCCGTTTTTATTGATTTTCAAAAAGAGGAGGAATCAATCGTTTGGGCCGGCTGCTCTATCCTCTCTGCCAGTTTGAGAAATAAATTTGCCAGAATTGCTTCCTCATGGGGAGGACGAAACAACCCAAACCATCCGTAAACGACGGTGCCGCCGTCCGAAGTCCGCGCAATCACCAGGCCATCGCCATAGTCAATTCCCTGGCGGTCCTTCAGCCGCAGCAAAGGGCAATATTCCGTATGCCGACTATCCCGAACGAAAGGACGCCAGCGAGGGTCGGGTTCAGCAGCAAAGGGAATTTCATCGGCAAGCATCAAAGGCCCGTCAGCCGAAGGAACAAAAAAGAGTTCTTTGCCGGGCGGCGGTTTCTCCCAGCCGATTTTCAGGGTAATGCCGAAGCGGCCGGCGTGATTGACCGTCCGCCCGTCCGTATCGTAATAAAACGGCCACGGCTCACTCGGCAGCGCCGCCAGCACGCCGCCTCCCTTCCCATACGCCTCCAGCACCGCGGGCACATCTTCGGTTTGGCGGACGGTTGTCCGATAGGTCTCGCCGCCGCAATAAAGCACTATGGAAAAAGTCTCCGGCTTCAGCAAACCGCCGACCGCCTCATCCCAGGATAACACTTTCAAATCCGGCTTATAATGCAGCAGCCACCAAAAGGGAGTAGAGGACGGTTCCGGCAGCACTGCCATTGACAGCCCCGCCAACTTTTCCCTCAGGCGTTTTTCCACGGTCGGCGGCAGGGCCGGCTGAGGCGGCTCTTTTTTACTGGGGCCCAACTTCAAAAACTGTTCGGCATACTGCCGCGTCATCTTCAAATATGTCGTTCCATATTCGACAGAGGGCTCAATCTCGCTGCCTTCATGCCATTCATTGAAACTGGTGATTACAATCCAGTCCGGCGCTGCCTGGACGGCCTGCTGCCACTGGGCTGCATACAGAGCCCCTTCCCATCGCTCCACTTTCAAGCCCGGGGTACGGATTTTCGTATCATCATAACCAGGAATGACGGTAACGGCCGCAATCTTGCCCTGCCGGCGGGCCGTTTGAATCCACTCAGGATAGGTGCGGGCACACCACGCTCGGACCTGCTCAGGGGTTTTCCCCTGGAGCATGCCGGCTGTGTTATAGGTATGCAGACCGTCAAAAACCGTCGCCGCCCCGTAAGACCAATCATCTCCAATCAAGGCGACCTCCTGCGGGAAGGCGGTTTTCAGCCGCTCCTTCACCTGATACCACCCGTACAGGCCCAGCTGCTGAACCGCCCGCCCATACACAAATACCACCGGCCTGCCGCCATGCTTCAGCCACGCCGGATGGTCGGCGTACTTCGCCAGAATATTCTCGGCGATATCCTTTGCCGCCGTTTCCGGTGTCGGCGGAGCAGGCACTGCTTCATAATAGACGGTTGCCTTCAGTCCAAACCGTTCACACAGTTCCAGCACAAGAGGCATCGCGCGGTCTTCATAGGAGCCGGCGCCCCACCAGCTCACAATCAGCGTGTCGATTCCGTTTTCTGCGGCTTGCCGGCAGTGCCGCTCAACGACCTGCCTTTCATGCGAATCATACGCGCCGCCAAGCGGATAGTGAGTGCTCTCTGAAATGGTTTTGCCGGCGGCATCAATCTGCCCCCAGTGGATTGTTCTGCCGGCTCCGCCCGCTCCGTCGGCTGTGCCGTACCAGGGGTAATAAAAGGCCATCACCCGACGTGCCGCTGTTTGGCTCTCTTCTGCGGCGGAGACAGCAGAAACCAAACAGCACAAACAACCCAGCGCCGCCCGCCCGATGATTCGCTTCCAAAGCATCCGTCTCATCTTTTTCTCCAGGCATCGCTGCCATTGTAGCATCTGCTCCGCTGGAGACAAATGGTTTCCATCCCGTTAACCGCGAACCTGCCGCACTTTGGCCGACTTTTTATAGTAATTGAGGAAAAAGTAGCGCAAGGCGTCGATGGGATGGTCATAGACGCCGTCTTTGACGGGCTGCTCAGCGCGTTCGCCGCTAACCGCCGCCGGATAATGATAGCACTGCATCGCCTCAATCAGATGAACACATCGGGGTGAAATCACCAGCCGGCTGCTGCCGTCGCCCGCCCGCAACGCGCGGCGGATTTTTTCCAATCCCCCCGAAATATCGCTTCGGCTGGAGTAGGCCCTGATTCCGGCTTCCCGCAGCAGTTCGATGGAACTTCTGCCGGATTCTCCGTTTCGCTGGCCGCCCGCCGGGTCGCAATACGTTGCCGCCACCCGCGACTCGCCGCCGGACGTCTTCTTTTTAATTTCCTCGGCGTGAGCTGCCAGCGTCCGGCGGGACTGAACATATTCATCAATCACCCGAATCAGCCCTTCGCCATCCACCTGAATCCAAAGACAGACAAACGGATGAACATAGCCAAAATCAATAGCCCGATACAGCGGCAGAGTCGGGTCATCCTGCACAGGCCGAACATGAACAGCCGGCTCAAAATCAGCAAAAACAGCATTTTCAAGATTGGGTTTCAGACAAAGCATCTCCGTTTCAAAGCCCGCCCGGCTGCTGCGGCGCATCTGGGCGATGCAGTCATCAATCTGAAGAAACCCATCCGCCCGGCGGGCCTTGCCTTGACAGTCGCGGTCCAGCGGGCAGCGGCTGCAGCTGCGATCGGAGCCGCACCGCTGAATTACCTCCCAAAGACACCATTTGAAGATGGGAATCTGGGCTGTTTGGGCATCAGAAATAACTTTCTGCATCAGGCCCCACGGCCGGTGCATCGTGCTTAAACATTCCATCGAGCCCCGGAGAGTCCCGCGGCTTTTGATGCAGAACTTGGCGGCATTAAAAATCTCCGGCACAAACAGTTCGACCTCATCGCAGCGGAGCTTCTGAACATGATGGCCGCGAACGGCACGCTGGGACTGCGCCAGCAGCCGGACCTGCGTGCCGTTTTTGAAGACGCATTTGTCTTTCAGAATCCGGCCCTCTATCTGGTCGGCAAAGCCGGTTTCGATAAACTCGGTCAGATATTCATACATTCGTCCGGCCTGGTCCAGCGAGCCGGCGATGATGCGGCTGCGGCAGTTCTCCTTAAAAAGTCCCTCCAGCAGTGCGGCAGCAGCGGCTATCTGGGTTTTGCCGCCGCCGCGATTGGCCCAGACTACACAGTCGCCGCTGATTTGCCCTGCCGGACGAAGCGAAGGCCAATCCGTACTCCAACTGTACCACAGATAATCCATCGGGCTGCTGTGGCCCGGGCACAAATGTGCATCCGGAATATGCAGATTCAGATGAACTTGAAGAAATTGCTTGAGTTGCTGACGCGTCTGAGGCGGATTCTCCGCGGCAAACACCTCGGTTTCCTGTCCATGCTCGTCTGGAGAGGATTCGGCAAAGGCGGGATTCATACACAGTGCTCCTTGAATCAATGCTGTTTATCAATGCAGTTGTTTTTTCAGGCAGCAGAGGGCCTATCGCCCTTTTGCGGGAAAGCAAAACACTCGTGTTAAACGATTGGGAACTCCTTTTGGCCCTGTTTTCTTTTTTCCTCCTTTTTTTCAAGCAGATATTATACCAATTTCAGGATTTTTTTCAAGTCCAAAACCGGGCGATTTCAGCCGAACGGTCAAATTCTTTCCACCGCTTTTCCACAAACTTGATTTGCGCTGTGGATAAACCGTGCATAAGAAAAAATTTTTATCGCTAACTGTTTTAATTTGTTGAAGCTCCAGCGTGTGGATAAGAATCTGTCAAAAATCCATTTGCATCAGCCAACAAGGAGGCACTATGATAGGGCCAGTTGAAACAAAGTAAGAAGGCCAAACTTGAAACCTTTTAACACCTTTGGTTTTTTATAATAACGATGAAAGGGAGCAGTCTATGGAGGCCACTTTCACGGATGAAATCAGCGCGATTCAAGAGCATCTGGCTCGAGAGATCGGCGTTCAGCAATATCAAATCTGGTTCCGAAATGCAACGCAGCTGACACTCCGCAAAGATTGTCTGGAAATAGCCGTGGCCAATCCATTCATCTCCCAATGGATTCAGAGCCATTTTGAAAAGCCGCTGCAAAAAGCGATGGAGGCCGCTCTGCATCAGAGGCATCCCATCCACTACCGCACGGACCGCTCGCTAAGTCCGGCCGGCTCCAAAACAAATCCGAACCCAGCCGAGAGAATCCCCGCCGGCCGCAGCAAGCCCATCCGCTCCGCTGCCGGTAAAATCAGCGAACCGCTGAAGATGAGTTTGGACACGTTTGTCGTAGGGGCCAAAAACGAACTGGCCTACAACGCCGCCAAAACCGTCGCCCAGCAGGAAAAAAGCCCCTTCAATCCCCTGTTTTATCACGGCGGGTATGGAGTCGGCAAAACCCATCTCCTTCAGGGCATCTGCAACGAAATCGCAAAAAACAGACCAAACGCCAAATGGCTTTATACCTCCGCCGAGGATTTTGCCAATCAGTATGTGCTGGCTCTGAAAACACGCAGACTCGATGCCTTCCGAAACCGGTTCCGCAATCTGGATATTCTGGCTATTGATGACATTCATTTTCTCTCGAACAAAACCGCCATGCAGGAGGAGTTTCTGCATACCTTCAACAGCATTGACCTGGCCGGAAAGCAGATTGTGCTGGCCTCGGATGCCCATCCAAAGGAAATCGGCGCTTTATGTGAGAAACTGGTTAACCGGTTCGTTTCCGGAATGGTGATTCGCATCGACCCGCCGGATTTCGATACGCGATGTCGGATTCTGACGTGTCGGGCAAAGAAAATGAAACAGCCGCTTCGCAAGGAAGTGGTGGAATATATCGCCGGCTCCATCAGTTCGAGCGTGCGGGAGCTGGAAGGGGCCCTCTTTAAGGTGATGGCCTACAGTGCCCTTACCCAAAAGCCCATTTCGCTGGAGGAGGCCCAGGAGGTGCTCTCGGAACACATCGCCCGCACGGACCCGGTGGTGCATCATTCCGACATTACGGGGGCGGTCGCGGAGTTCTTTCATCTGAGCCCGGCGGATCTTTACTCCGCCCGAAAAGAACGAACCGTTTCGCTGGCCCGCTCGCTGGCAATGTATCTGACACGCCGGTTTACCAAAATGTCCTTTCCGGAAATCGGCAAGGTCATGGGCAACAAAAACCACGCCACGGTCATCCTGGCCTGCCGCAAAATTGAAAAGGCCCTTGAGCAGAATACCCCGCTTCGCTGGCGCAGCCCGGCCGGTTTCCGCTCAGTGCCGGCCAAGGAACTCCTCGACCGGCTGATGGAAAAAATCTCGTGAGGACAGAAAGCCGTCCCCGACACCGTCCCCTGACGCCGCCGGCCGGAAATCGAAACAACTCGCCCCGGCCGCAGAAGCGGCGCCTTCGGCGATATGCGGAATAAAACATCCCCCGCAGCGATGGAAAAGCCATTGCCGATGCCGAGGAGGAATCCTATTGGGACCTGTCCGTCTGACTGCTCTGACGCTGCTGGGCAGAGACATAGTCTTTGGCTAACCGCTGGGCTTCAGCAATCTGGGCCGGGCTCATACAATGCTTGAGCAAACTTTTGAGCTCCGAAACATCTTTTCCATTCATCCCCGCCAGAAGCGCCCATTTATAGGCCTCGACACAGTCTTCAATGACCCCCTTGCCTTCGGCATAACAGAGACCGAGCCGGTACTGGGCGTCCGCATCCCCCTGCTCAGCGGCCTTGATAAACCACTCGGCTGCCTTTTTAGAATCCTGCGGTACACCCTCGCCTTTGGCATAACAAAGGCCGAGATGGAACTGGGCTTTCGCAAGTCCCTGCTCAGCGGCCTTGGCAAACCACTCCGCTGCTTTTTTATCATTCTGCGGAACGCCCCGGCCTTCGTAATAATAGAGGCCGAGATTGAACTGGGCTTTTGCAAGTCCCTGCTCAGCAGCCTTCGCAAACCACTCCGCTGCTTTTTTATCATCCTGCGGAACACCCCGGCCTTCATAATAATAGAGGCCGAGATTGAACTGGGCGTCTGCAAGCCCATGCTCGGCGGCCTTCGTGTACCACTCGGCCGCTTTCTTGGAATCCTGCGGGACGCCAAGGCCTAAGGCATAACAGAGACCCAGACCGAACTGAGCAACCGCATCTTCCTGTTCAGCGGCCTGGGCAAGCCGTTGAACAAAAGAATCGTTTTCGAGGGACGGCTTTCCCTGCTTGGCGGCTTTAGTGAACCACTCAGCCGCTTTCTTAGAATCCTGCGGGACACCCTTACCTTCATAATAACAGACCCCAAGCATGAACTGAGCATCTCCAAGCCCCTG
>ERZ795052.4411-NODE-4411-length-14530-cov-5.979758_pt1 | contig 14530 bp, 9 predicted proteins | sample MGYA00375136_ERZ795052 | MGnify/ENA primary metagenome ERZ795052 (study PRJEB30181, sample SAMN05720156) | activated sludge metagenome | isolation source: Anaerobic digester | place: Japan | collected 2015-05-26 ... | reverse complement strand
GCAGTCTCGATCCCAGTTCCGACTGCCAGAACCTGGCGATGGCGTCGAACTCGATTCCCGCGGCCTGCTCCGGAGCGAGCCAGCCTTCCTGCACCAAGCGGGCAGCTTCGTCTTTGAGCGCTTCAAGGCTCGACACTCGTTCGAGGTTGACCCGCTCCAGAAACAAATGATGCGCGGTGCCGATATCGGCCCCTGCCTCGCCGGCGAGCCGGCGGCGTTCGCGAACCGGGCGAGGCAGGTCGCGGCTCCCAAACGGGCGAACCGATTCGTCATCCTCCTGCGCCTGGCGGCGGATTTCGGACACGGTGGCCTTCGCGGGTTGGCGTGTGGCCGGCAGGTGGGGGTAGCGCCAGCCGAGCCGCTCCAACAATTGCTGAAGAAGCGGCGCCGCAAGCACCGGCGCCGGTTCTTCCGAACCGGCCTTGGGCCCCACTGACATTAGCTCCCCCCCCGGAATCGGACTTGAGTCGTATATTGTCCAGCGCGCTCCTCCCCCTTGGCCGCTGGTCGCCCCCTCCGGGACTGGAGTCGCGTTCCGGGCAAACCAGAACGCAAGCCAATCCGCGAAGCTGCGCGCCCGCTCGGGCTCGGGCGCTGAATCGGGTTGGGCCCATTGTTCCCGAAAACGCTTTGCCGGAACACTGGCGCTCAACAGCAGGGTGTCGCGGGCCCGGGTCATGGCAACATAGAGCAAGCGCAATTCCTCCCCCAGCAGCTCGGCGCGCTGGCGCCGCCGGGCCAGCCAGTAGGGCAGACTTGGATAGCGCTGCCCCGCGTGCGGCGGCTTGACCTGCGGACACAAGCCGTATTCCTCATCCAGAATAATCTCCGCGCGCAGGTCCGACTCATTAAACTTCCTCGTCATGTCCGCCACCACGACGATGGGAAACTCCAGCCCCTTGCTCTGATGAATGCTCATGAGCCGCACCGCGTCCCGGGTGAGGGTCACCGGCACCTCCGGCTCGGCACCGGCCTCCTGCTGCGCCTCGACATACTGGAGGAACCGGAAGAGGCCTTGCCGGTGGCACTGGTCGAATTGCCGCGCCAGGTTTGCCAGCCGGCGGACATTGGCGTAACGCTGTTCGCCCCGCTCCTGCGCTCGCAGCCACTCCGCATAATGGGTTTCGGCCAGGATGCTTTCCAAACACTGCGACAGAGACACCTGCCGCGCCAAATCCCGCCACCGGGCCACCCGGTCGAGAAAAAGCCCGACCTTTTCCAAGGTGGCGGCCGGGGCCCCCTCCAGTGGGGGAGGCGAAGCGGAAACCGGGCTGGAGGCCACTGGGGCCGCATGAGCGCGTTGCGCCTCGTGCCAGCGAACCAGGGCCGTCCAATAGTGCGCCTTCACCACCGCGAGTCGAATCAGGGCCAGTTCGTCCACTGACAGCCCAACCAAGGGCGAGCGCAGCACCGCCAACAAGGGCAAATCCTGCAGCGGATTGTCGAGCACTTGCAGCAGGCTGACCAGGTCCGTCACCTCCAGCGTCTGGTAGAAGTCCCCCCGGGCGACCTCCAGAGGAATCCCCAGGCGGGCAAACTCTTTCGCGTAGCTGTCGGCTCGGCCCGAGGGCGCTCGCAAGAGCACGGCCATGTCACTCCACCGCGCCGGCCGGGATTTCTTCTCGGCCTCGTCCCAGACGGGATGCCCCTCGTTGTGCAACTGCAGCAGCCGCAACGCAACCAGCCGGGCCTCCTTCTCCGCCTCCAGCAAATCCTGCCAGCCGTTGTTCCCTTCCTCCTCGGCCCCCTCGCCGCCATTCCCTTCCTCTTCCCCCGTCAGCCGTAACAACAGTTCAACCGGCGGCTCGGGATTGGCCGCCCGGGACAACGCGGCGCGTTCCTGCGGAGCGCCGAAGCGCAGCCGCGCGGTTTCATCGTAGGCCACCCCGCCGCAATCCGGACGCATCAACGGTGCGAAAAACGAATTCACAAACTCGATAACCCCCTCCCGGCTCCGAAAATTTTCCCGCAAAGGAATCACGGTTCCCGCCGCGCCCCGCCACGTATCGGCGTACGTTCTGAAGATGCGCGGGTCGGCCAGCCGGAACCGGTAAATGCTTTGTTTGACGTCGCCAACCAGGAAGCGGTTGGCCGCCGGCCCCTCGCCGCTGAGCAGTTGGATGATTTTGTCCTGCGCGGCGTTGATGTCCTGATATTCATCCACGAACACAAAGCGCAGTTGGCGCTGCCATTGGCGGGCGATGGGGGTTGGCTGGCCGGGGGAGGCCTCCCACAGCAAGCGCAAGGCGTATTGCTCGAGGTCGTGGAAGTCCAGCGCTCCCATCTCCCGTTTGGTGGCCGAAAAGTCGGCGGCAAACTCGCGGGCCAGTTTTAGCAACGCGGTCATGTGCGGCCGCGACCACTCCCAGTCCTCCGCCAGCGGGTCGGATTCTCCTCCCCCTGCCAGCGCCTTCAGAAACTCGATCTCATCAAAGAACCATTTCAGAGGCTCGAGCCACTTTTTCTTGCAGCCACGAGGACAGTTGGCGGACACCGCGCTCAACTGGTTCAGCAGAGCGCCCCAGTCGCAGCCGGCGGCCCCGCCGGGACTCTCCTGAAGGAGGGCAACGCATTGGGCGGCCAGGTCATTGCCCGTCATTTCGCTCAAACGTCTCAGCCAGGATTCGCGCGAGCCGGTCACCGCGCCCTGCCACCACTGGCGCCAGCGCTCCGGAACCGGGTTGTCGAACAGCGCGAATTGCTGATCGAACCAGCCGTCGGGGTCAGGGAGGGTCTGAGTGTAGTGATGCAGCCGGAGCACCAGCCGCGCCACACCGGCATCCGACGTTCCACCGTAGGTCCGGATCAAGCGGCGCACCGGTTCGGAATCCTGGCTGGGGCTGAGGTAGTGTTTTTCGAGCAGGTCGCGCAGCGTGTCCTGGGCCAGCAGATGCGCTTCTTCCTTCGACAGCACTGCCAGTTGCGGATCGAGTTCCAACTGGAAAAAATGCCGCCGCACCAGCTCGAAGCAGAAACTGTGGAGCGTGCCGATCCACGCGCTCTCGAACAAGGCAAGCTGCTCGAGCCAGCGCGAACCTCCGGCGCTGCGCGCGGCTTCCTGTTCCAGCCGGGCTCGAATCCGCTGGCGGACTTCCGCCGCCGCCGCCTCCGTGAAGGTCACAATCAGGACCTGATCCAACGTCACGGGCGGCTTTTCCTGCGTTAGAATTTGGAGACACCGTTCGACCAGCGTGCGGGTCTTGCCCGTGCCAGCCCCGGCAACCACCAACACGTTGCCGCGGGCCGCGATCGCGTTCCGTTGAGCCTCAGTCAAGTTCATCAGTCGGGCCGGCAGGTTGGCCAACCTCCGCCCGCCCCGCAATTCCTAACTGAGGACGATCAGCGCACGTCCGGATCAAATCCCCCGTTCCACCAGGCGCTGTTCGGGGCACCGAACCGGCGCCCGTCCAAGTCCGCCGGCGTCATCGTCCCGGCGTGGCCACCTACCATGACCAGTTAACATGGCCGCCGTTGCCGGTGCGAGAGGGCGTTTCGCCCCTTCAGGGCTTGTGCCGTTTAGGGGGTGGGGGACCCGGGGCTTCGCTGCGCTTTGCCCTAGGCTGGCATAGGCCTGCCTTTCAGGCCGGGGCGAGGTCGCGGTCACTTCGCCGCCGGTTCCACCCGCTCAATCTCCGCCGCCAGCCCCGGAAGCCTATAGTTCCGCTCGTCTTCTGAGCTTTGTGGTTGGATTGCGCCCCCCCTGCCCCAATCTTGCCGGGATTCGAATTTCCGGCGCCGCGGTTCAGTCTAATCTTTCAGAAGAACCTTTGGCGAACCGAAACCGGGAAAACCCGTGCGAACGGCATTCTCAGTCAACGCTGGTTCCGGCTGGCTGTTGGTGGCGGCATTGCCGCTGGCCGCAGCCGGAATGGCCGTTTCGGCTTTGGGAGAGATTCCAGCGAGCCCCCTGATGGAGATCGCGCCCGCGGCAACCGGTTCAACTCAGGCTCCCGGCGAGCCGCCCCCGGCCTTAACATCCCAAGACCGCATCTCCCCCTGGCTTGCCGAGCTGATCAAACTTGCGGACCGCGGCATGGATGACTCGGTCCTCCTGCCCTTCGTCGCGAATACCGAGGGAACGTTTAATCTGACACCCGACCATATCATCCGGCTGAGCGCCCGCGGCGTCTCCAGCGCAGTCATCAACGCCATGCTGGTCCACGACCAGGAAATCATCGCCGGCGTGCGTGAGCTTCGCGCCACCACGGTGCCGACGCCCGCTCCGCAATTCCCCTCGCCATTTTCTTCCCCGCCAACTGCGGCTGCAAGTTCCACCCCCGCGCCGGGGGGACTTCGGGAAGCCTCCTCAATCATCGTTCGCGAGCCCCCCCTCCCGCCGCCGGCCCATGCCGCCCAGGGTTCCGACAGCACCGGCCAGACGCTCACACCCGCTTCACCGGCGGATGAGCCGAGTGCATCGCCTCGGGCCGCCGCCGGCAAAATTTACCCGGTCCGGGCGCCCCACCCGGTCAAGTTGACCGACACGTTGGTGGTGTACCGCTGCGAGCCCCGTCAGCCCAACGTGCTGATTATCGGCGGGCCGCAGTGAAGGCGGGCGCCCCCCGCTTTTCAGCCAAGAGTCATCACAATATTATTTTGTTCAAAATAATTCTTGCCATTCTTTCAAAAGGGTGCACATTACGGGCGTCTGACAGATAGCTTGTAGCTTCCAGCACGTGGTAAATCCTCAGGTGAACGTTGTTCAGTGATGGTTTGAAACCCGACGACCGGGAACAGTATGGAGATGACAGGGTAGGACTAAGGACATTTGTAACATCACATGAACACGAAATTATTCGTTGGGAACCTCTCGTTCAACACCACCGAAAATGATCTGCAGGACGCCTTCGCGGCGCACGGCACCGTCACCGAGGCCAGCCTCATGACCGACCGGGCCACCGGCCGCTCCCGCGGGTTCGGCTTCGTCACCATGGGTTCCTCGGAGGAAGCCCAGAAGGCGGTTGACGCCCTGAACGGCGCGCTGGTGGACGGCCGCAATCTGACCGTCAACGAAGCGCGCCCGAAACAAGAACGCGGGGGCGGCGGCTTCCGCGGCAGGCACGACCGCGCGGGACAAGGCCGGCGGTACTAACCAGCGATTTTCGCAAACTGGCGCGGGACCAAGCCGTCCCGCGCCTTTTTTCTGCCTGCATCGGAAGCCGTTCCCAAAGCCAGGCATCCGGAAAGGGGGCGCGGCGTCCCACGGTTATCCCATTACGGAATGCGCCCGCGCCGCGCCGGCCAAGAGGACTCGCTGGTGGGTTGTGCGGGTCTTTGCGCCCTATGGCACCACGGATTTCATCCGGTAGAACCGGGCGCCGTTGGTAGCCCCGCCAATATCCACGTAGCTGTTCGTAACCAGGCCCACCCCGGCAATGATCACCGGGCTGCTTAAGTCACTGAACCCGGCGGACAGGCTCGAGGCCTTCTGCACCGTGTTGGTCCTTCCGCCCGCGGTCAGCCACGTGACGACCAGGTTGTCACCCTGGCGCGTGGTGCTCAGGATGCGGTAGGGGCCCACGGCATAGTCCGCCAGGTCGTAATGATTGTTGCCGTCGTTGTCCAAGCCGAGAAAATCACCCACCGACCAGTTTTCGTTGGTATTGGAGAGCAGCACGTCGTTGGCGGGATTCCGGGCTTTGGTGTCTGCCGTCCCATAATAGGGCGGCTTGGTGGTTTCGGGCGGGGGCGTGCCGTCGTTCGGATGGCAGGTTGCACAGCTCGTCACGCCGTTGATCCGGTGGTGTTTGCGCAGCCCCAACGGCTCATGGCAGCCGTTGCATCCAATGGCAGGATTATTCGCCGTGCCGTTGGAACGGCCGATCGCCGTGGGAAAACGCGTCGAACTGTCCCCGGTATGGCACAAGTTGCAGGCGGTGCCCATCCAGCTCGCGTTCCGGTGCATGTCATGTTTGTTGTTGTTGGGAAACACCGTGCCTTTCGTGCTGCCCGGCCCGCGAAAATCGCCATGACAACCGTAACACATGCCCGTGCCGGTATTGGGGTCCGAGTAATACTCATACCCCCGGACGGTGCCGGAAGACAATAAGGCGAGGGCCACACCCGACGCGGTGGCTATCAAGGATTGATGGATTGGAGAACAACTTCGGTTTTTCATAGTTTCAAGTTAAGTGTAAGCCGTTTGCGGCATTAAGTTTTCTACTATCTTATGAGACAAAGTTTTGACTTCTCCTATTTTGGCTTATGACGGCTCTATTTTGTATGGGGGATTTCCCTAGGCATGGCTGGTTTGGGGCTGGTTTTGGTTTGCGATTTGGCCTGCCCGGGAGAACTTTGTAGGCATGGTCGTCAAAAGAGACAGTTGTGGCAGCGTCCGGTTCGGTCTTGCATCTGCGCTGTGGCTGGCTGCGCTTGCCGGCGGTCTGGCGGCGGACTGGCCCATGTTTCGGGGAGATCCGGCGCTGCGCGGCATTGCAAGCGGTTCGCTCCCGGACAAGCTGGCGCTGAAATGGACTTTCGCCACGGGCGGGCCGGTCAAATCCTCGGCCGCCATCAGCCAGGGCCGCGTCTTCATTGGGTCGGACGACAAGAGCGTGCATGCCTTGAATCTGGCGGACGGGAAGGCGGTCTGGGCGTTCAAAACGGGCGGGGAAGTCGAGTCGTCGCCCCTGGTGCTTGAGGGGCGGGTATTTGTCGGCTCCGGCGACGGCTGCCTTTACGCGCTGGAGGCCACCTCCGGAAAGCTGGTGTGGAAACATGAAACCGGGGACCGGATTCTGGGAGCGGTGAACTGGGCGCGGGTGAATGGACGGGTGTGCGTGCTGGCGGGCAGTTATGACTTCAAGCTCTACTGTCTCGACGCGGCCACGGGCCGAAGCAACTGGGTTTACGAAACCAGCAATTACATCAACGGCGCGCCAGCGGTGGCTGAGGGGCAAGCCGTGTTCGGCGGCTGCGACGGGCTGCTCCATGTGATCAGCCTGGCGGACGGCAAACAGGTCAAGGAGATCGAAGCCGGCGCCTACATCGCAGCGTCCGCCGCACTGGCGGAAGGACGCGCCTACTTCGGGCAATATGAGAACCAGTTTCTGTGCGTGGATCTCCGCCAGGGCGCAAAGGTCTGGACCTTCAAAGACCGCAGCTTCCCTTACTTCTCGTCGCCGGCGGTCACGTCTGACCGCGTGCTCTTTGGCAGCCGCGACAAGCGTCTCCATTGCGTAACGCGCGCGGAGGGCAAGCCGCTTTGGGCCTTCCCCACCCGCGGCAAGGTGGACAGCTCACCGGTGGTTTGCGGGGACAAGGTCGTGGTGGGGTCCGACGATGGACGGTTGTACGTCGCAGGTCTGGACACGGGTCGGGAACTGTGGTCTTACGAAGCGGGCCAGGCGATCACGAGCTCCCCGGCGGTGGCCGACGGACGCATTGTGATCGGTTGCGAGGACGGCAAGGTGTATTGTTTCGGCGCGGCGCAATAAGCTCCCCCCTTCGCTATGCGGCTGCTTCAGCTTACTCCCGGGGCGGGGGCGATGTATTGCGGCAACTGCCTGCGCGACAACGCGCTGGTGGCGGCCTGGCGCAAGCTCGGACACGACGCGCTGATGGTGCCCCTCTATCTGCCCATCACCTTGGATGAGCCGGATCAAAGCGAGGGCACGCCCATCTTTTTCGGCGGCATCAGCGTTTATCTGCGCCAGAAATCGGCCCTTTTCCGCAACGCTCCCGCCTGGATGCACGATTTGCTCGCTTCACCCCGCTTGCTCAGGTGGGCCGGTGGCCGGGCGGCAAAGACACGGCCTGCGGAGTTGGGCGAACTGACGGAGTCCATGCTGAGGGGCGAGGCGGGGCATCAGGCGGCGGACCTGGAACAACTGCTGGGCTGGCTGCGGTCGCAACCGCGGCCGGACGTGGTGTGTCTTTCCAACGCGCTGCTGGTCGGCCTGGGTCGGCGGCTTCGAAGCGGGCTTGGGGCGCCCGTCGCCTGCATGCTGCAGGGTGAAGATTGGTTTCTGGATGCGTTGCCGGAGCCTTACCGGCAGCGTTGCTGGCGGATTGTGGCCGAACGCGCCGCTGAACTTGACCAACTGATCGCACCCAGCGGTTATTTTGCCACGCTAATGGGCCGGCGGCTGGGCCTGTCCGAAAAGGCGATCGCCGTGGTTCCCAACGGCATCCAGCTCGAGGCTTACGAGGCCGCGCCGGGTCCCCCGCCCCTTCCCCCGGTGCTGGGTTTCTTTGCGCGCATGTGCCGGGAGAAAGGACTGGACAGGCTGGTCGCCGCTTATATCCGCATCCGCCGACGGGGGCGTTTCCCCACGTTGAGACTGCGCATCGGGGGGAGTTGCGGCCCGGCCGACGAGCCCGTGGTTGCAGAGGTTAGAGGACAACTGGCAGCCGAGGGTTTGCTGGAGAGTGTCGAGTTTCATCCCAACGTGAACCATGCCGCCAAGGTGGCGTTTCTGCGGTCGCTGTCGGTTTTCTCGGTTCCAGCCGTTTACGGGGAGGCTTTTGGGCTTTATGTGATCGAGGCACTGGCGGCGGGAGTTCCGGTGGTCCAGCCCCGGTGCGGCGCGTTTCCGGAACTGGTGGAGAGCACCGGCGGCGGTCTGCTGTGCGATCCGGGCGATGTGGATGCACTGGCGGACGGCATCGAACAAGTGTTGGGAGAGGCGGATCAGGGGCGTGGACGAGGGACGGCGGGCCGGCAGGCGGTGTTCACCCATTTCAGCGCTGAAGCAATGGCCCAAGGCATGTTGCAGGCCCTGACCCCCGGCCTCAGCCACACCGGTCCAGCCCCCCGAGGGTGAAGTAGAAGGTCGCCCCCCGATCCGGCTCCGATTCGGCCCAAACCCGGCCACCGTGTTTGCGGATGATCAGGTCCACAATCGCCAGCCCCACGCCGGTGCCCTCGAATTGCGAGGCCGGATGCAGCCGCTGAAAGACGCCAAACAACTTGTCGGCGTGTTTCATGTCGAAGCCCACACCGTTGTCCCGGACGAAGATGGCCGTTGCGCCATCGGCCTGACAGCAACCGACCTCGATTACGGCCGGGGATCGGGGTCGCGAATACTTCAGCGCATTGGCGAGCAGGTTGGCAAACACCTGTTTCATCAGGCCGGGATCGCAGTTGGCGGTGGGCAAGGGAGCGATTCGCCACTCGATGTTGCGCCCGGCGGTTTCCGAAGCAAGGTCGTCCCGGGCCTGTCCGACGATGGCGCCCAGCGGCACCAGACAACGGCCGAGCTCCTGGCGGCCCAACCGTGACAAATGGAGAAGATTATCAAGCAGGCGGCTCATGCTCCGGGCGCTCTGCCGGATTGTGGCCAGGCAGCTCCGGGCTTCGGCCGGCAAAACGCCGGCGTGCTCCGTCTCGAGCATCTGGCTGAAGGTTTCAATGTGGCGCAGCGGAGCGCGCAGATCGTGCGCCACCGAGCAGGCAAAGGATTCGAGCTCGCGATTGGCCGCGGTCAACTCCGCCGTCCGGTCCGCGACGCGCTGTTCCAGCTCGAGGTTCAGACTGCGGATGCGCTCCTCAGCCGCCCGGCGCTCGGAAATATCCCTGAGAATCACCGTAAAGAGTTTTTGCCCGCCCGCTTCGGTCTGGGAGATCGAAGCCTCAATGGGGAATTCTTCCCCGTCCGCCCGCAGCGCCACCAAGGGTTGCAAATGGCCGAGCGCCCGGGCGGTGACACCCGTTTGGCTGAAGGCTTGGATGTGGGCCCGGTGGGCGGGGCGGAAGCGCTCCGGGATGAAACGTTCCAAGGGGCTCCCGATGGCCTCGGCGGCGGGACAACGGAACATCCGCTCCGCGGCGGCGTTGAAGACCACAATCCGCTGGCTGGCATCCACGCTGATGATGGCGTCCATGGCCGAATCAATTATGCCGGCCAGGCGGGCCCGGCTTTCGCGCAGCCTTCGGGAAATGACCCAGATCACGGAACCACCCGCCATGACCGCCAGCAGGGCGATTCCCGCGTAGGTGCCAAGCTGTTCGGCAATCCGCCACCACCCCGCCTCCCGATGGAGGGTCTCATGAAAAAAGACGAGGGGAACCGCCAGCAGCAACAGCCCGAGGCTTGCTGCCAACCCCAAGGTCAGGCGCTGTTTTTTTCAGAACATTTCCTGGTTTCCAGGCGTCGGCTCAATGACCGCGCGCGGACGCAACCGGGTCCAGCAAAGCCGATTCGGTTTCGATTGACAATGGGGTGTAGTTTCTATGGCGTTCGCCGCCGGGGGAATCTTCGGTGGCTGGACACCGGCGGGTGAGCCATGGGCTGCCCCTTCCCTGGGCATTGACACCGCTGCCCGCTGGGCTACGCTCCAATCTCATTATGAGATTCGGCCTTAACACCTTCCTGTTCATTTCCCCCTTCACCATCCAGAGCACTGGCTGGTTCAAACACTTTAAAAAGTGGGGCTTCGAGTCGGTCGAAATCCCTGTCGAGGATCCCGCCCACATTGACCCCGCCCGCGTCAAAGCCGAGTTGGACCGGGAGGGGCTGGTTTGCGGTTCGCTCTGCGCCGTCACCGCCGCCGGGCGGGATCTGCGCGGCACCCCGCGCGAGCAGAAAATCGGGATGGACTATTTTCGGGCGCTCCTTGACCAGATGGTCGCGCTGGATTGCCCGTCGCTGATCGGGCCGGTCTATTCGGTGGTAGGCCGGGCGGAAGCCGTGCCGCCAGCGGAGTATCGCCAGCAATGGAAAACGGTCGTGCGAAATCTCAAGACGCTTGCGCGGTACGCCGAGGACCGCGGCAAGCAAATCTGTCTGGAGCCCTTGAACCGCTTTGAAACCGACTTCATCAACACCTGCGAGCAGGCGTTGCAAATGATCGCCGATGTCGGCAGCCCCGCACTCAAGCTGCTCCTGGATACCTTTCACATGAACATCGAAGAGAAGGACCCGGCCGCTGCCATCCGCAAAGCCGGCCGGCGGCTGGGGCACTTCCACGCCTGCGGCTGCGACCGGGGCACGCCGGGCAGCGATCACATTGACTGGCCCGCCATCGCCCAAGCGCTCAAGGATATCAACTACCAGGGCGACATTGTGATCGAATCCTTCACCCCCGATGTGAAGGTCATCGCCCGCGCGGCCTCGATCTGGCGCCAAATCGAGCCTTCGCAGGAGGAAATTGCCCTCAAAGGGCTCAAACTCCTGCGCAAGCTGTTTGGCCCCGTCCGAATGAAGACTGACAAGGCGAAATCCGGCCGGAAATAAACTGCGGCCCCTCTTCACGAGTCACCTGGCATTCAATCTCCCGTTTTGGATATGAGACCATTCGTTTCCCTCGCCCTTGTCATCGTGGTCGCCGCCTCATGGGGCAATCTTCGTCCCTTGCTGGCGCAAGCCGGCTCGCCGCCGAACGCCGGGCCGCACGCCGAACCGGGTTTCGAGAGCCTCTTCAATGGCCGCGACCTCACCGGCTGGGATGGCCAGCCCGGCTTGTGGTCGGTCGAAGACGGGGCCATCGTGGGCCGGACCTCGGCGGAGGCGCCGATTAAAGTGAACACGTTCCTCATCTGGACGAACGGCACGGTGGGCGATTTTGAGCTGCGGTGCTCGTACCGGGTGAGACCGTTGAGTCCCGGCGGCAGTGCCAACTCCGGCATTCAGTATCGCAGCCGCGTGCTGGATGCGGCCCAACGGGTGGTTGGCGGTTACCAGGCCGACATCGAGGCGGGCACCAACTACACGGGCATCCTGTATGAGGAAAGGATGACCCGCGGCATCATGGCGCTGCGTGGAGAGAAGGTGGTCTGGACGGCCGACGGACAGAAAAAAGTGACCGGCTCGGTCGGTAAAGCGCACGAAATCCAAGCCGGCATCCGCCAGGGAGATTGGAACGAATACGTCATCATCGCCCGCGGCAATCATCTTCAGCACTTTGTCAATGGCCGGCAGACGGTGGATGTGACCGATGAATGCGTGGCCAAGGCGGCCAGGGAGGGGGTGCTGGCAGTGCAACTGCATGTCGGACCGCCCATGGAAGTTGCGTTCAAGAACCTTCGCCTCCGGCGGCTGGGCCCCTGAGCGAGGCGCTGTTGGCGGATCGGACGGCTGGTCAGGCGTGTTCGTAGGGCGGCGTCGGGCCGTCGCTCGTCCCGGCCTCCGGGACGGAGTCCTCCCAAACCTTCACCGGTTGGTAGAAGGTGTCGCGTTGAACGGGGATTCGCCCGGCCTCGCGAATGGCTTTCACCATGGCCGCCTCGGTCTGCAACTGGGGCGTGGCGGCGCCGGCCATGTGGAAGATGTGCTCTTCCAGAATCGTCCCGTGAAGGTCATCGGCGCCATAGCTCAGGGCCACCTGCGCCAGTTTAAGCCCCAGGCCCACCCAGTAGGCGGTGATGTGGTCGAAATTGTCCAGGTAGATGCGGCTGACGGCAATCGTTCGCAGCGCGTCATATCCGGTTGGCGGATGGGATACGGGAATGCGGTTGTTCTCCGGCTGGTAGGGCAGCGGCACGAAACCGACAAACCCGCGGGTTTCGTCCTGGAGCTCGCGCAGGCGCCGGAGGTGGTCCACCCGGTCCGCCAGCGTTTCCACGTGGCCGTAAAGCATGGTGCAGGTGCTGCGGCCCCCAAGCTGATGCCATTGCCGGTGCACGTCCAGGTATTCCTCGGCGGATTCCTTGCCCAGGGCGATGGCCGACCGCACCTCCTTGCGAAAAATCTCGGCGCCGCCGCCGGTCAGGGAATCCAGCCCGGCGGCTTTCAGCTCGCGCAGGGTTTCGTCCACCGACTTCCGGGCCAGCCACGACAGGTGCAGGACCTCAATCGCAGTAAAGCATTTGAGCTGCAGGCGTCCGTCCAGCGACCGAAGCGCCCGGAGCATCTCGAGGTAATAGGTGAATGGCAGCGAAGGATGGAGACCGCCGACGATGTGCAGCTCCGTGATGCCGAGCTTGAGCGCCTCGCGCGCCTTGTCCACGATCTCCTCGAGGGAAAGCTGGAAGCCGTCGGCGTCCCGCTTCTTGCGGGCGAACGAACAGAACTGGCAGCTCAGAATGCAGTAATTGGAGTAATTAATGTAGCGGTTGAGGATATAGCTGGCGCGGTTGCCAACCCGCCGCTGCCGGGCGAGGTCGGCAATCGCGCCCACCGCATTGAGGTCCCGGCTCTCGAAAAGCCGCAACGCGTCGGCGTCGGAAAGCCGTTCGCCGGCGGCGGTCTTTTCGTATAGGTCGCGCAGGTCGCTGCGCTGCACAAAATAATGCACAGCTTACGATTAACAAACCCGCGCGGTTTGGCAAATGCCAACCGGGGTCAGATGAACTCGTTGATGATGTTTTCGAGCAGCTCCTGCCGGCCGCTGGTGTTGGGGGTGATGTCGCCGCGCTTGAGCATGTAGGCCTCGAGGTCCTTGAAACTGGCCTTGCCAGCCTCAATCTTCGCGCCAATGCCGGTGTCCCACGAGGCATACCGCTGACGAATGAATTCCGCCAAACGCCCGTCCTTGCGGATGGCCGCCGCAATCTTCAAGCCCCGGGCAAAAGCGTCCATGCCGCCAATGTGGGCGTAAAACAGGTCCACGGGTTCGAAACTCTCGCGCCGCACCTTGGCGTCGAAGTTCGTTCCCCCCGTGGTGAACCCGCCCATGTGCAGGATGGACAGCATGATCTCCGTCGTGAGATAGATGTTGGTCGGGAACTGGTCGGTGTCCCAGCCCAGCAACAGGTCGCCGGTGTTGGCGTCTATGGACCCCAAGGCGCCCGCGGCAATGGCCACTTCCATCTCATGCTGCATGGTGTGACCGGCCAGCGTCGCATGGTTGGTTTCCAGGTTGAGTTTGAAATCCTTCAACAGGTCGTATTCCCGCAGAAAATTCAAACAGGCCGCCGCATCCGAGTCGTACTGGTGTTTGGTGGGTTCCTTCGGTTTGGGCTCGATGTAAAACTGGCCCTTGAAGCCGATGGCCTTCTTATGGTCCACCGCCAGGTGCAGGAACCGGCCCAGATGCTCCATCTCCCGCTTGAGGTCGGTGTTCCAGAGGGTGGAATAGCCCTCGCGTCCACCCCAGAAAACGTAACCTTCACCCTTCAGCTCATGAGTCACCTCGATGGCTTTCTTCACCTGCGCCGCCGCGTAGGCGAACACATCCGCGTTGCAGCTCGTGGCCGCCCCGTGCACATACCGCGGATGGGCAAACAGGCAGGCCGTTCCCCACAGCAGTTTCACGCCCGTGCGCTGCTGCTCTTGTTTGAGGATTTTGACGATGGCATCCAGATTGCGGTTGGTTTCCCTGAGAGTCCGGCCCTCGGGCGCCACGTCGCGGTCATGAAAGGCGTAGAAGGGGGTGCCAAGCTTTTCGAGGAACTCGAAGGCAACCCGCACTCGGGTTTCCGCCATTTTCATCGAATTGGTGCCGTCCTCCCAAGGACGCAACGCGGTGCCGACGCCGAACATGTCCGCCAACTGCCCGCGGATCGTGTGCCAGTAGGTCACCGAAAAGCGCAGATGTTCCTTCATGGTCTTGCCCTCCACCACCTCGTCGGGATTGTAGTGCTTGAAAGCCAGCGGATTGCGCGAGTTGGGACCTTCGTATTGAATCTTCGGAATGTCGGGAAAGAATG
>ERZ795052.4393-NODE-4393-length-14567-cov-4.402081_pt1 | contig 14567 bp, 13 predicted proteins | sample MGYA00375136_ERZ795052 | MGnify/ENA primary metagenome ERZ795052 (study PRJEB30181, sample SAMN05720156) | activated sludge metagenome | isolation source: Anaerobic digester | place: Japan | collected 2015-05-26 ... | reverse complement strand
CATCCAAGAGATGCGCGCGTACCACGCCCATTTGGAGAAACGCCACGGCCTGGCGCCCAAGGCCGTGTTGGAGGGGTTCAGCCGCGGCGGGCTCTACGCCTTCAACTACGCCGCCGCGCATCCGGACAAGGTGGCCGCCCTGTATCTCGACGCGCCCGTGCTGGACATTCGGAGCTGGCCCGGCGGCAAGGGCAAGGGCATCGGCAATCCCAAGTGCTGGGACGAGTGCCTCGCCATCTACGGCCTCACCGAACAGACTCTGCCGTCGTTCCGGGGCAGCCCCCTGGACCAGGTGGAGAAGGTGGCCAAGGCCCGCATCCCCATCATCTCCGTGTGCGGCGGCGCCGACGAGTCGGTCCCCTTTGAGGAAAACACCGCCATCCTCGAAGAGCGCTGCCGCCAGCTCGGAGGCGTGATCGAGGTCATCCTCAAGAAGGACTGCGGCCACCATCCGCACAGCCTCCCTGACCCCGCGCCGATCACGGACTTCATCCTGCGCCACGCGCGGCCCTAAGTGGACCACCGCGCCCCCTGCCCGCCGTCGTTATCTCTTCGCGCCTCCGCGCGACCCCTCCGCCGCCCGCTCTCCGCGTCTCCGCGCGAGACCGCCGTTGTCCGTTCTCCCATCCCTTCCGTCCCCTTGGCGGCGCATCTCCCTTTCTCATTTTTCCCTTGACATCTTGCCTCATAACCCCATACAATGCCTTTGTAAACGTTTGCATTCGGGGTATTCACATGGGCGCTCGCGGACAGAACGTAACGCTCGCGCATGTCGCCAGCCACTGCGGCGTGTCCGTGGCCACCGTCTCCCGCTCGCTCCACAACAACCCTCTCATCCACCCCGATACCCGCCGCGCCGTCCAGCGCGCCGCCCGGCGCCTGGGCTATTGCGCCAACGCCGTGGCCCGCTCGCTCGTGCGCGGCCGCTCCAACATCATCGCCATGGCCGGCTTCTTCTCCAACGCCTCCAACGGGCTCTTCTGGACCGACATGGCCCGCCTCGTCCGCCGCACCCTGGGACAGCGCCACTACCTGCTCATGGCCTGCACCGTGGACGAAGAGATGGGATCGGAGCGGGAGCTCTTCGAGTCGCTCATCTCGCAGATGGTGGCGGGCATCCTCTGGATCCCGTCCAAACCAGAAGAGACCAAGGACATCGCCGCCCTCACGCGCGCCGCGGGCGTGCCTCTCGTGATCCTGGATCAGTCCGCCGAAGGCTGCGACGTGTCCTTTGTCCACAGCGACAACGGCGCCGGCGCGGCCGCGGCCATGCGCCATGTCATCGCCCAGGGCCACCGCCGCATCGCCTGCCTCACCGGGCCCCTCAACTACCTCAGCATGAGACAGCGTCTTGCCGGAGGCGTCAGCGCGGCCAGGGAAGCGGGGATCGAGCCCTTGCGCGTCGTAACCGGCTTCACCTATGAAGCCGCGCGCGACACGGCGCGCGAGCTGCTCTCCCGCCCGGACCGCCCCACGGCCGTGCTCGCCTCCATGGACGACCAGGCCTGGGGCGTGCTCGACGCCGCGCGCGAATTGGGCCTGCGCGTCCCCCAGGACCTGCGCGTCATCGGCTATGGCGACTACATCCCGCCCCACTACACCCGCTGCCAGCTCAGCACGGTCTCGCAGCGCCGCGAAGAGATGATCGAAGCGGCCATCGCCGCGCTGATGGATTCCATACAAGAAGACCGCGGACGCCGCGAGATCGTGACGCCTGTAGAGCTGCTGATCCGCGACACGTGAGCGTGCGGTCCCAAGCCGCCGCGTCCGGCACAATCGGAAAGGAGGACGCCGTGAAGAGACTGGTGAGCGCGTTCACGCTGATCGAACTCCTCGTCGTGGTGGCCATCATCGCCATCCTCGCCGCCATGCTGCTGCCTGCGCTGTCCGCCGCGCGCGAGAAGGCCCGCCGCGCCTCGTGCGTCACCAACCTCGGCCAGATGGGGAAGGCGCTCGAAAGCTACGCAGGCGACTACAACGGCTATTACCCCTCCTGGAACGGCTGGTCCAACAACGCGCCCGGCGGCTACACCTGGTGCTCCAGTTCCACCTCCACCCCCGCGCCCGTGTGGACCAATACTTGCGCCCTGGCCGGGCCGCCCAATTACCACCAGACGCCCGACGTGTGGGGCGATGGCCGCGTCCGCTATCCCCATAGCGGCATCAAGGCCATGTTCAGCCGCAACGCCTCCGACACCGCCGTCCGCACCGACCAGACCTACCCCACCATCTCGAGCTGGCGCTGCATCGCCGTCGGCGTCAAGAGCACGGCCTTCACCAAAGGCACGCTCAACCTCTGCCCCACGGGCGCCGGCATGTTGCTCACCAGCGGCTACCTCTCCGACGCCGCCTCCTACTACTACCCCAGTTCCGACGGCATAGGATCGGACACCATCTACGTCAACGGCGGCGCCACGCGCCTGGCCCACTGGGCACGGGCCGGCGGCCGCGACGCGCAGACCCTCTACACCGGCGACTGGGGTCCGATGCAGCAGTCATGGACCAACACGCGCTCCGTCTATTCGCACTACGGTTACCGCAACGTGCCCATGTCCGCCGCCAACCCTCACTGCGTCTGGCAGGAGTCCGTCTACGTCGTGCCGGGCACGAAGCCCGGCGTTCCGTTCGGAATCGGCAATCCGTACTTCAAGACCCCCCGCACCCTTGGGGGACGCGCCGTGATGACCGACACCTTCAGCAAAGGCGGCCACTTCGACGCCCGCGGCGTCGATGTCTCCGGCCTCGAAGGCCAGCCGATTGACAAGAGCCAGACCATCGTGGGCATGGGAATCCTCGGCCACCGCGAGGGTTACAACGCCCTCTACGGCGATGGCGCGGTCCGCTGGTTCGGCGACCCGCAGCAGAAGATCATCTGGCACAAGCAAGGCTACGGAACCTCCACCTCCGCCTCCTACTACAAGTTCACCCTCGGCTACAACCACTTCTACACCAACGGGTCCTACTTTCTCTTCTCGCTGCCCACCGCCGCCGCCGAGCCGGCCAACTTCACGAACAGCTCTCTGGCCGTGTGGCGCTACTTCGATCAGGCCGCCGGCATAGACAAACCCTAGCCTGTCCGCTAGAGCCGCCGGACGTGTCGGACACGTCTGGCTTATCCGACCTACTCGTCAGGAGCCCCCCATGCCCCAAAGCGTTCGCGCAGCCATTGCCGCTCTCATCGCCCTGGCCCTCAGCGCGGCCGCCCTGGCCGCCGATAACGCCGCCGCGGCCTACAGCTTCAAAGCGCGCTTCCCGGAACTCGTTAAAGGATGGCAAAAGGACTCCTACAACAAAGCCGCCTCGGTCTCTCTGGAAGAGAAGGATGTCTTCAAGACCGCTCCCGCCGTCCGGATTGACTGCCAAGGCAGCAAGGAGCGCGTCGTGGTGACGAACTACGGCATCCCCAAGGACGCGCTCGAAGCGATCAAGGGCAAGCCCATCCTGTTTCAGGCGCGCGTAAAACGCCTGCGCGGTCAGGGCGAGGTGGGGGCGATGCTGCGGCTGTGGGACAAGGAGAACAAACTCGTGGCCGCCACCCCGGCGGTCAAGGCATCCGAGGCCAAGCCCGGCGAGTGGGGCCTGCTGGAACTGCGCGGCATGGTCCCGGCAGGCGGGCTCATCTCCCACGCCGACATCCATTTCTGGGTGCTCAACTCCCCCCAGCCGCCCGCGGTCATCATCGACGAAGCGGCGCTGAAGGTGGAAGAGAAGGGAACGGCCTCCGAAGCGCCGGTCTTTGCCGGGTCTGTCGCGGCGCAGGAGGCCGGCAAACCGGCGCCGCCCCTTGTCCTGGCGCGCGGCGGCAAACCGCTGGCCACGATCATCATCGCCAAGCCCGCCTCCACCACGGTCCAAGCCGCTGTCAAGGAGCTGAACGACCACCTGCAACTGGTCGCTGGATGCAAGCTGCCGGTCGTGGACACGGGCGCGGCTGTGGAAGGCGCCACGGTGCACATCGGCGCCACGGACCTCACCCGCCGCCTGGGCCTGGCGCCCGAGTTCCTGGCGCCCGACCATTGGCTCGTCTGGCGCGTGGGCGGCGCCCTCGTCCTGAGCGGCGGCGATACCACCGAGTCCGTCAATCCCCTCACCGGCCACCACAAACTGCCATTCGGCACGCTGTACGCCGTTTATGAGTTTTTGGAGCGCGCCGCCGAGGTGCGCTGGTACTGGCCCGGCGACATGGGCCGCGTGGCGCCCAAGCGCGACGAACTGTCCGTCGGCGCCATCCGCTGGCAAGGCGCGCCCAGCTACGAGACCCGGTTCGGCTGGTACGCGCTCCACCGCGACCCGGCCGTGTCCGCGGCCGACTCGGCGCTGTGGTGGCGACGCATGAGGGCCGGCACGCCCGGCGGCGGCCCCGTGGCCAACCACTCCTTCAATGCCTGGCCGAAGCAGTTCGGCAAAGACCACCCCGAGTGGTTCGCCCTGCAGCGCAACGGCTCGCGCGCCAGCGAGAACCCCCTCGGCCACCTCTGCTTCTCCAACCCCGAGGTCCTCAAGCAGACCATCGCCGAAAAACGCGCCTTCTTCGACAAGTACCCGGGCCAGCGCTACGCCGCGGTCATGGCCGGCGACAGCCTGGACCTTTACTACTGCCAGTGCCCTCAATGCAAGGCGCTGGAACAGCCAGAAAAAGGCGCGAGGGGCAAGCACAGCCGCATGATGTGGGGCTTTGTCAACAAGGTGGCCGAAGCCCTGCGCGAGAGCCACCCCGATCGCTTCATCACCTGTTGCTCTTACTCCAGCTACGCTGATCCGCCCGAGGGAATCAAGCTGCTGCCCAACGTGGCGGTCACCATCTGCGACAACACCTTCCCCGTCAGCGCCTTCAAGCCCGGCGCCAAGCAAGCCTATCTCAACCGCATCGAGGCATGGGGCCAGCAGGCCTCCAATCTCTACATCTGGGACTACTGGCTGTCGCGTTACAGCCGGGGCGTCTACGGCGCGCCGGCAGTCTACCCGCGTCTCATCAAGGAGTGGTTCCTGCTCGACCGCGGCCGTGTGCTCGGCCACGCCATTGAACTGCCCGACATTGACGCCGGCGGCAAAGGCGTCAACGGCTGGGCCGATTGGGTCTATGACTCGCTCAACGTCTACGTGGGCATGCGCCTGCTCTGGAATATGGACACGGACGTGGAGCAGCTCCTCGACGAGTTCTACCCCGCCTTCTTCGGACCGGCCGCGCCGCTCATCCGCAAGTTCGACACCGCGCTGGAAAAGCGCTTCACCGATATCAACATCCGCGGCGGCCAGGACGCGGCCTGGGACTGGAGCTCCTGCTGGGTGAAGACCTACCCGCCCGAGTTCGTGAAGGAGTCCGTGGGCTGGCTGCGCGAGGCCGAGAAGATCACCCGCGGCCAGGAGCCCTATCACGCCCGCGCGGCCAAGGTCCTCTCAACCTATCTGCATTACGAGGCCAACAGCCAGCGATTCGCCAGCGCGGACAGCGGCAAGATCGCCAACGAGAAGCTGATCGTGAAGACCGGACCCGCGCCTGTGGTGGACGGCGCGCTGGACGACGAAGGATGGAAGACCGCGGCCGCGGCCACGGGGTTCTACGACAGCTTTAACGCGTCGGACCTGAAGGCGCAGACCGAGATGCGGTTCTTGCGCGCGGGCGGCGTGCTCTACGTCGCGGTCCGCGCCCCGCTCAGCGGCCAGATCAAGATTGATCTGCCCGCCGGGTCGCGCGACGGGTGGGTATGGAACCAGGAAAGCGTGGAGCTGTTCTTCGTGCAGGGCGTCAAGAAATACCAGTTCTTGCTCGGCCCGGACAACGTCTACGCCGACAACTACCACCCCGACCACACCGCCAAGTTCAGCATGGACATGTTCAAGTGGAACTGCGAGGGCGCGCAGCTCGAGACACAGCGCAACGACAAGGAGTGGACCGCGGAGCTGGCCATTCCCCTCAAATCGCTCGACTTGGCCGCGCCCACGGCCAAAGAGCCCTGGCAAGTCAACTTCTGCCGCAACCACTACTACCCCGTGGCCGGCGTGCCCGGCGTCAAAGACGGCTGGATGTGGGAGCAATCGAGCTGGCGCCCCACCTTCGGCTCTTTTCACAACATCGAACGCTTCGGCGTCATGGTGTTTGAGTAGGCGCGGCGCCGAGAGCGCGGCCTCCGCCGGAGCGCGGGCGCCTCGCGCGCTTGGCCGCGGCGCCTACAGCTCCAGCTCCGCGAAGTACACGTCGTCGGGCATTTCCTTGACATTGGCAAAAGGCGCGTCGCTGGGCACGACGCCCATGTAGTAGGCATGCTGCGAGTAGTAGCTCATGCAGATGCGGCCGTCCGGGTCTTTGATGAGGCCGGGGTAGGAGCAGTCGCCCATGGCCGGAATGCGCAGAACCGGGGTCACCTTGCCGAACTCCACCTCCCACACTCCCAAGCTGAAGACGGAGGGGAAGGTGGAGTCGCCCTCGACCTCCGGCTTGCTGCGGCCGGCCACGTAGACGCGGCCGTTGTGCTCCAACATGACCGCGGCATGAATCAAAGCGTCCAGCCGCTTGAGCTCCCACCGTGTGTACGGCGGCTCCGCATGGGCGAAGTAGCTGGTGTACGGGGGCTTGGTGCAGCGCAGGATGATCCACGCCGCGCCGTCGGGCCGGAACACGATGTCGCTTTCCGCCAAGCCGTGCTCTTGGGTTCCCACCTGGGCCAGCGGCTCCCACGACAGAAGGTCTCTTGACGTCATCAGAAACAGATCGTGCGACTTGGGGCCTTCCGTCTGTCCGCCCACCTGCTGAACCATGCCCAGGAACTGATCGCCCATCCGCCTCACGCGCCAAAGCCACTGGCCCGGGCCGAGGATGCGCTCCGGCTTGGTCCAGTTGAAGCCGTCGTTGGTGAAGGCGACATAGGTGCGGATCAGGTCGCCGCGGTAGGCGCCTTCCCACGTGGGGACAATGCAGGCCATGCGCTCGGGCGAAAGCGCGAACAGCTTGGGGTCGCGGTTGTCGCCGAAGAGCTTGATGCTGGCCGCGGGCCGGAAGCGCTTGCGGTCCGTGGACACGCTGACCACGGCCTGGCCGTCCATGGTGGCGTGGCCGCTGCCGCGGCGATAGCTGACCCAGTACATGTCGCGCCAATAGGCCAGGTCGGTGAAGCCGTTGTGGAACCCATCGCGCACCACGGTCGTCTGTCGAAGAATCTTGGCCACCTTGGTGTCTTTCCTTGTCTGTTCGGGGGACACGTCGCGGTCCTGTCCCCGCCGGCGCGGAGCGATTTCCGACGGGCTGCTACGCTGTCTTCACGACCTTCAGGCGGCCATGTTTGGCCAGAAGAAGGATCAAAAATGTGTATGTCAAACCGAGGGCCAGCGGCGGCTATGAGTCCGCAAAGGCGTCCTCACCCAGGCATCTTCACTTCCACGAACCGCCGGGTCTCGGCCGACTGCCGCGCGCACAGGCACGTCAGCGCGCTGAGGACGCCGGCCGCGATGGGCGTGCGCGTGGGCCGGCGCTCCTTCATGGCCATCAGGAAATCGTAGGCCAGCTCGCGGTCGCCGCCGAAGTGCGACATGCCGCCGGCCGAAAAATCAATCGTCGTCACGCCGGGCCGCTGATGCGGGTAGACGTGAATCTTGTTCTCGTACCAGTCGAAGTGGATCGTGCCCTTGTAGCCGTAGAGCCGCGCCCCGCGCCGGGCCGCCTGGCCGCGTGCGAAGAAGTTCTGCGAGTAGCTGTACTGCGCGCCGTTCTCGAACTCGATGATGGCGTTGCCGCTGTCCTCGTTGCGCACGCCTTCGGCGAAGAGGCACATGTCCTTTTCTTCCATCACCACCTTGTCGCCCTCGAAGCGGTCGTGGAACCGCCGGAAGGGCCCTTCGGGGCACTCCATGTTCTCGGCGCACTTGGCGCACGCCAGATCGAACGGCCGGCCCGATCCGAACGCCCTGCCGGGGCCGTAGACCCGGCGCGACGTCATGGCGCAGACCCACTTGGGCCGCTGGCCCACGAGGAAGTTGACGCAGTCGAAGTCGTGCGTCGCCTTTTGCAGGAAGAGGCCCTGCATCGTCTCGTAGTCGCGGTACCACCGGCGATAGTACACCCACCCATAGGGCACGTCGTTGAACCCCACCACGTGCTCCACGGACCCGATCTCGCCGGAATCAATGATCTGCTTCACGCGCTCGGCGATTGGGCTGGTGCGCAGCGGGAAGGACACGACCACCGGCGCCGGATAGTCGCGGAACGCTTCGTCCAGCGCCTTCACCTGGTCGAAGCTGATGGCCACCGGCTTCTCCAGGAACAAGGGCAGTCCGCGCCTGGCCACTTTGATCGCCATGGGCGTGTGCAGGTTGCACCGCGTCCCGATCATCACGCCGTCCAGCTCTTCCGTGTCCAGCAGCGCCTCGGGCGTGTCGTAGAAGCGCGCGTCCTTCAAGAAACCGTCGTCCTTGGCCTTGATCTCATCCTTGCGCGGATCGCACACCGCCGCGATCTTGAAGGGAATGCCAAAAATACTCAGCGATTTCGCCATGCCCGACACGCGGCTGCCATAGCCGATGATCCCGACCTTCAACATGCTTCGCCTCTTTACACAACGCCGCCTTTCTTGAAAACGCCAAACCAGCATCATAACGCTGTTGGCGGCCGTTGGCCAGAGCGATGACCGATTCGCGCCAGCGGTTTGTCCGCCGCGTTGTCCTTGCCGCCGCGCCATGTCTGTGGCCTCCGGGCCCTTGCGCGCGGTTTGCGGTTGACGCCGGCCGCCGCGGGGTGGCAAGATTGGCCTGGCTCCAGAGGAGACATCGCATGGACAATGTCACGCAATCCGTTCGCGCCATGTACGAGCAGTTCCCCTATCCGGCGGGCGGAATGGAAATCCGCGCCGCGGCCGACGCGCGGCTGGCGCTCAGCTACGTGGAGCGCGCCAAGCCGCGCCAAGGACCCATCCGCGTGTTGGACGCGGGCTGCGGCCGCGGGCTGGGCGCGCTGGGCGCGGCCCTGACCCAGCCCGGCGTTCAATTCCTCGGCGTGGACATCAACCGCGTCGCGCTGGCCGAGGCGGCCAAGACCGCCCAGCAACTCGGGCTGGCCAACGTCCGGTTCCAGGAATGCAACCTGATGACGCTGGAAGGGCTGGAGCCGCCGGAGGGGGGCTTCGACCTTATCTACTCCCTCGGCGTGGTCCACCACATGGCCGATCCTCTCACCGGCCTGCGCAACCTGCGCGGCCTGCTGGCGCCCCACGGCGCCATCGTCTTCATGGTCTACGCCGCCATGGGCCGCATGTCGCTGATGCGCGTGGCCACGGCCATCCGCCTGCTGTTCCCCGGCGGCGAGCCCCTGTCCGGCCGCCTCGACCTGGCGCGCGCCATGGCCAAGGCCGCCAGCGAAGGCTGCCTGCGCGGCACGTTCTGGCAGGACACCTGGCGCAACAACGACGTGGAGTTCGTGGACCGGCTGCTCAACGTCAACGAGACGCAGTATGACGTGGGCGCGTTGTGGAAGCTGCTGGGCGAGGCCGGGCTGCGGTTCGTGCGGTGGATCGAGCCGGCCGAGTGGGCCGTGGACGCCGTCTTCCCCCCCGGCCCCCTGCGCGACAGGATCGCCAGCCTGAGCCCCCTGGAGCAGTTTCAGATCATCGAGCTCGCGTTTGAGCGCAACTCGCTGGAACTGATCATGGCGCGCGACGACGCGGCGCCGCGGCCGGCGCTCACGCCGGCGCAGCTTGCCCAGGCCACCTTGTGCGTCAACCCCGACGTGGTGATCATCGCCGAGCGGCGCAACCTGCACGGCAGCCAGCGCATCGAGAGCATCGCCTACAAGCTGCGCCACGCCGCGCCAGTCTCTTTGCCCGCCGGCCCCCTGGCCACGGCCCTGCTGGCGGTCGAGAACCAGAACGCGCCCTTCACCGGCATCGAGTGGGCGCAGGCCATGCGCCAGCGCGGCCTGACGACCGAGCAGGCGTTGGCCACGCTGGTGGAGCTGGTACGGCGCGAGGTGCTCTTCGCGCCCCACGCGGAGGATGCGCCGGGCGGGAATGGGGGGCTTGGTTGACGCGACTAGCCGCCGCGTGGCAAGATGACGACTTAAATGACGGAGCAGTGGAATTGGACCATGTTCAGGAATCGCCAGTCCCCGTCCCATGAAGCACACAGCGTACTTCCTCTTCACTCGTGGGCGACCCGACCGCTCCTTCATCCGCCTGGAGTGGATTGAGCAGGTCATCTCGAACCCCATCCGTGAAGCCCGGCAATCAGACGGCCGCATCCGCCGGTGGGGGAAGATCGCCGAAGCCGGAGGGCGGGTGTTACGTGTCGTCCTTCTGGAAGACGGCGAAACCGTGCACAATGCGTTCTTTGATCGGGACTTCACGGAGTGACCCCATGAAGATCACCTATTTCCCCGACACCGACACCGCCCACATCGAGTTCAGCGGCGGCCCGCCTCAGGAAACGCGAGAGGTGAGTGAGGACGTTCTCATTGATCTGGACGCCCAGGGGCGGCTGGTGGGCATGACACTCGAACACGCCAGCCAGACCGCGGCTATCAAGGAACTGTCGTTCCAGGAAGTCTCTCCCGCCCCTGCCCGCTGACGCGCCCCTTCCGCCTCTTTCGCGTGCGCCCCCGTCTCGCCTGAGAAGAGGGCAGAAGCGCGTTCCGCTTCATCCCACGACCACCGACTCGCGCATGGCAGCCGGCGGGAGACCGCGTAACGCGTCCACCCGGCGGTCCTGTAGAATCAAGTCTATGGCGCCGGCAAGACTCTGGAGGCATTCGGCCTTGGTCTTGCCTTGCCCGTTGGCGCCGGGAATCTCCGGGCAGCAGGCCACAAACCATTTGCCGTTCCGCTCCACAATCGCCGTGGACTCATGGCGCATGGCTTCGCCTGACTTCAGCTCGTCGTGGCCAGGCGCCAACGACGGACGCCGTTGACCGCCTCGAACCGCATTGTACCACGCCGGAACGAGAGCACAGGAATCGCCGCGGGCCAGTGGCGGTCATGGCCGCCCAGCAGCCTGTTGCGCCTGTTCCGGGGACACGTTGCGATCCCGCCGTTGGCGGGCTGAGGCGCCATGTCCCCGCCGACGCGGTGTCCTTTTCAACGGGCCGTTAGGTCCTGTGGAAGCATGTAGAGGTCCTCGTTCGCCCTCACCATCGCGTCCAAAGAGAACCTCTCCGCCGCGCGGCGGCGCCCTGCCTCGCCCATCTTCCGCCGCAGCCCCTCCTGCTCCAGCAGAATCCCCAGCTTCTTCCCCAAGTCGCCCGCATCTCCCGGCCGCGCAAGCAGCCCCGTCACCTCGTCCTCCACCAGCTCGCGACATCCCCCCACCGCCGTCGCCACCACCGGCAGCCCGCTCGCCATGGCCTCCAACACGCAGTTCGGCATCCCCTCCCACCTCGACGCCAGCGCGAACACGTCCGCCCGTCCGAGCAGCGGACGCACATCCGCTAGACGCCCCAAAAAGCGCACGCGATCCGTCAAGCCCAGCTCCTCCGCGCGTCGGCGCGCCGCCTCGGCCAGCGGCCCATCGCCCGCCCACGCCAGCACAGCCCCAGGCGCGCGAGCCATGGCGAACGCCTCCAGCATCGTCATCGGGTCCTTCTGTTCATCCAGCCGCGCCACCACCGCCGCCACGGGCGCGGCCACGGGCAGGCTCCACTCGGCCGGCGCCGGCTCGGGCCGCGCGTAGAGCGCCACGTCAATCCCGTTCGGGATCGCGACGAGCTTTCGCCCCGCCACGCCAGAGCGGCGCGTGTACTCCAGCGCCGCCGAAGAGACGCACGTCTCGAAGTCCATCAGCCCCTGCGTCAGCCGGTCGGCCCACAGCCGCCAGCGGCGCGGGTCTTCCACCCGCACGGAGCAGATCACCCGCCGCGTCCCAGCCAGTCGCGCCGCGAACCGGCCCACCATGTTCGCGTGAAAGAGAAACGCGTGCATCACGTCCGCCTGGCGCCGCCGCAGTTCCCTGGCCACGCGCCACACCACGCCCGCGCTGAATCGCCCCGCGTCAAAGTACACCACCTCCACCCCCGCCTCTTCCAGCCTCCGCCCGAATACCCCGCGCCCCGACAAACACCCCACCACCGGCTCAAAACGCGTGCGGTCCAAACGCGACGCCAGCTCGAACAGCGCCTTTTCCGCCCCGCCCGCGTCCAGCTCCGTGATGAGGTAGAACACCCGGAGGCGCCGCGCGGCGTTGACCTGGGAAGCGGCCATGCCTCACCCCTGCGTCTGGAACGATCCGCCGCGCCGGAACCCGCGCCGCCGCAGCTTGAACTCATCCGGGTTATCCGCCGCCGCCAGCGCCGCGTCCTCGGTGATCTGCCCCTCAGCCACCAGCATTAGCAGCGACTGGTCAAACGTCCGCATCGCGTAAAAGTCGCCATCGCGCATGGCGTCGGCCAGCTCGCGCGTCTTGCCCTCCTGAAGCAGTTCCCTCGTCCGCGCCGTCGCCACCAGCAGTTCCACAGCCGGCACGCGGCCCTGCCCGTCCCGCCGCGGGATCAGCCGCAGCGAGATAATCCCCTCCAGGACCATGGCCAACTGCGCCCTGACCAGCGCGTGCTGATGCGGAGGGAAATAGGCCATGATCCGCTCCAGCGTCTGCACGGCCGTGGCCGTGTGCAGCGTGCTCAACACCAAGTGCCCGGTCTCGGCCGCGTTCAGCGCCGCCTCCATCGTCACCTGGTCGCGCATCTCGCCGATCAGGATCACGTCCGGACTCTGGCGCAGCACATGCCGCAACGCCGCGCCGAATGTCTCCGTGTCCAGCCCCACCTCGCGCTGATCGATCGCGCACAGCTTGTCCTCGTGGATGAACTCCACGGGGTCTTCCACGGTCACGATGTGGCGCGCGCTGCCTTGGTTGATGAAGTCGAGCATCGCCGCCAGGCAGGTGGACTTGCCGCTGCCCGCGGCGCCGGTCACCAGCACCAGCCCCCGCTTGAGCCCGCACAGCTTGCGCAGCGGCTCCGCCGGCAGGTTCAGCTCATCCAGCCCCGGAATGCGCAACGGAATGTGCCGGAACGCCAAGGCCGCCTCGCCGCGCTGACGGTAGGCGTTGACGCGAAAGCGGCCCACGCCCTCCTCCTGATACGCCCCGTCCGCTTCCCCTGTACGCTCGAAGCGCTGCCATTCGCGCTCGTTCAGCACGGTCCGCAGCGCCTCGGCGACGTAGGCCGCGTCCACCGCCGTCCGCTCGCGGCCCCCGCCCACCCACCGCACCTCGCCGTGGACGCGGACGCTCACCGGCCGCCCCGCCCGAAGAAACAGGTCGGACGCCTTGGCCTGAATCATCCCCAGCAACAGATCGCGCAGCTTCAGCATCGGCGCCTCCCTTCCGGCCGCCATTCTACCGGCCCCTCGCCCGCGAGCAAAGCCCGCCGGTTCTGACCGCTCATGCGGGCTCCCTCACGCGCGCACCACCTCCAGCGCCGCCGCCGCCACGGAGATATCCACCGGCGTCCACCCCACGGCTTCGCCGTCCATCTGGATCGGCGCGGGCGCCTCGCTCTCGATGCGCGCCTCGCGCGCCTGGCCCCACCGCGCGCCCTTGAGCCGTGGCAAGAGGCCCGTCGCCGCCGCGGCGTAGAACCCCAGCGCCGCCGCCACGCCGCCGCGTTCGAGAACCACCCAGTCCAGAAGCCCGTCATCCTCCTTGCCGTCGGGCGCGAATCGCAGCCCCAACGCATAAGCCGGCGCGTTGAACACCAGCGCCTGCGCCCCCTCCACACGCTGCCCATCCGCGACAAGCCTCAGACGGGGGAACGCATACCCCCGCAGCGCCCCCAGCGCCGGGCCCGCGTAACGCCACGAAGAAGACCGTTTCAAAGCCCCGCCCTTCTCCCTCCACGCCGCGAACCGCCTCACGACCTCTGCGTCCAGCCCCACCGACACCATCAGGCTGAAACGCCGCCCCAGCGCCGCGCCCAGGTCAATGCGGCGCGTCCGGCCCAGCGCCACAAGCCGCGCCAGCTTCTCCCCATCCCGTGGATAGCCCAGGCGTTTCGCCAGCAGGTTCTGGTTGCCCAGCGCGAGCGCCGCCACCGGCGCGCGAACCCCGGCGTTGATCACATCCGCCACGGTTCCATCCCCCCCCGCGGCCACGACGCAGCGCCAATCCTCCGCCGCTAGCCGCGCCTGCCATTCCCGGCGGTCCCACATCACCGCCGCCTCAAGCCCTTCGGCCCGCAGCGTCTGCTCCAGACGCGCCACCCGCCGGCCGTTGGCTCCGCGCCCGCTGAACGGATTCCCCACAATCGCCACACGTCCTGGCGCGCTCAAATCTGGTAATCCACCACCTTCACGCCTTGCTGGACCACGCGGTTCTCCTTGAACTTCAGGTCCGGCGGCTCCATGATCACCTTGGTCCCGGCCGGAACAGAGTTCGTGATCCACACGTTGCCCCCGATCACCGACCCCCGCCCGATCGTCGTCGCCCCGCCCAGAATGGTCGCCCCTGCGTACACGGTCACTCCGTCTTCGAGCGTCGGATGCCGCTTCGTCCCCCGCACCAGCGCCCCGCACGCGTCCTTGGGGAAGCTCAACGCGCCCAGCGTCACGCCTTGGTACAGCTTCACGTCATCGCCGATGATCGTCGTCTCGCCCACC
>ERZ795052.4381-NODE-4381-length-14595-cov-5.455021_pt1 | contig 14595 bp, 21 predicted proteins | sample MGYA00375136_ERZ795052 | MGnify/ENA primary metagenome ERZ795052 (study PRJEB30181, sample SAMN05720156) | activated sludge metagenome | isolation source: Anaerobic digester | place: Japan | collected 2015-05-26 ... | reverse complement strand
TAAATCTAATTTAGTATATAAACTTTTCATATTGTTTTTTATAAAATACATATATAATTCAGGATTGTCAACCTTTAGTTTAGAAAGTAATCTACACTGTCCACGATCTCGTTTCCAAACAATATCAGCAACTTCTTTCCATTTTGGATCATCCCATGAACCTTTTTGTATTTTCTTTTCTTTGAGTTTTATGTATTTTTCGTATCTTGCCCCCAACTCTCGTTCATTTAAAGTATGTCCTGGTTTTGACATTTGACCAGGACACTTTCCATACTTTTCATATTGATTTACAAATTCTTCAAATGTCATTTTTGCTTTATTACATTATAAAATTTGTTTATAGTGGCCAACTCTTCTTTTGACATAGAATTAAGTCCATCTGTAAAATCATTTTCAGTTTCTTTTTCTTTAACAGGGGGAAGTAATAACGATACTCCGTTGGGTGTTGGTTTGAAAGGTTCTAAAATACCAGATATTAAATCAACTTTTTTATTTGATAAAGTACTTATAACAGAAAGTAATTCTCCGGTCGTTAATTCATTAGTTGATATTTTATCAATAATAGAATTAACTGCGAGCCCAATTGCTTTATCATAATTATTAGCCTCGCGAGCTTGTTTTTCAACTAACGATAAAAGAGAGTTGCGCAATCTTTCTTCTGGTAAAATCATTCTTTCAAGTTGTACATCGTCATTAAATTCTTCATCATCTAATTTTTCAACAATTGTTTTTATATTATCTTCCATTTCCATTTTTATTCTCCATTTCCATTAATATTTCAAATATCTTTTCTTTTAATTTTTCATTTATTTTTGTTAATTTTTTGCCAATTGATTTAGAAGAAAATTCTTTTTCATCAACGATGTTCATTGACTTTAATTCTTTATAAGAATCTATTCCTCTAATATATTTATAATAATAAAACAATGAAAGCTCGATTGCCTCTTTAATTTCTCTTTTAGAAGGAAATTCAATAGTTCTATTCTCAAACAAACTTACAACTTTTATAAAATCCTCAAGCTTTAATATTGAATATAAATCACCAAGCTCCCTTGCTTTATCGTTATTGAAAAGTATTATAGACACAACATCTAAAAAAAGTTGAGTTTCTGTTTTATCTTTTTTCTTAAACGCTTCTTGTAAACGTTTTTCCCATATTTCATTTGGATTTTCTATCATAATTAAATAGTTATTTTCTCAATTCTTCTAAAAATTCTAATAATACAAGTTTTTCTGTTTCAAAAGATTCTTTTATTTCATAACCAAAATGCTTATAAAAATTTTCAAAATAAATATCCTTCTTTTTATTTATGTAGTTATGTAAAAGAATCATTGATAGTATAGCTTGTTCAACTCCTTTGTTTTGTGCTACAACATTATATATTTTATCAACAAAGTCTGATACTTCGTTTATTAAAAAATCTTTATTTGTTTTATTAAATGCCTCCTTTGAATATTTGTTTCCATCATCGAAATCTTCTGAAATTTTATCTTTAAAAGTTTTTTCCCCGTCTTTAATTGGAGCATCATAAGATATTTCAAGTTGATCAATATCTTTTTGTTTTTTTCTATATAATTGTTGTTGAAGGGCTTTTAATATTTGGTATCCAAAAGATATTTCAATACAATAATTTTCTTTTCTTAAATAATACATTATAAACGTAGTAACTGCATCTTGAACTCTTTCTTCGAAAACTTCCTCATCCAACTTTATTGACAACATTTTATGAGCAATTCTTTTTCCATACTCAAAACACCTTTTATACATATCCCCCAAATATTTCTTATCTTTAGTTTCAATGTATTTTTTTTGAACATTAAAAAGATAACATTCATCTTTTGGCTTATCCCATTGTATTGCATTACACAGTGGACAAACAATTGGTTTTTCGCCGTGAGTCCAAATTACTTTTTCTTGACACAATCCACATTTTTTTATATGTTTCTTTTTTTCAATTTTTTCCATTTTTATCAACCCCATTTAAATAGTTATTATTGCCTGCTGAGCCGATATCATACTTAAAGTATTTTCTAACAATGTTTGCCAACTCTTTAAATATAGGGCCGATGTTTTCAAGCCTTAAAATTAAATGAAACGTATCGTGACAAGTCCAACAACAAACAATCAAATCCTCATCCCTTTCGTAGGGTACATTTTTATAAGAGGTGTGGTGGGTTACAAACCTTAATTTTCTTTTCCATTGTTTTTTTCTTGGTTGCCAAGCCCAGCGAGATCTTCCGCAAAAAGGACAAACTGCTTCTTTATTTTCTAAAAGCTTTCTAGATTTTTTTTGCCAATATTCTGATTGTTCATATTCTTTAACTGAAGAACACGGGGGTGGGACAACAACTTCTTTTATTTTTCTTGCCATGAATAAATAGTTACATTTTTAATTAATCGATTATAGAGTCTCCAAACTTATGAATTCTTTCAAACACATATTTAGATTTATTTTTATCAATACATTTAAAATTTGAACCTGTTACGTCGGCATAATCACGAACATAGTCAAGTAATGTTGATGGGTATGGATTTTTACCAGTTTCTGCGTGCATTTTTGATTGTAACTCCCACCCATGAAAAATCCAAGGAGAGTAAATTTTATCCAAAAGCATAAAAGTTTTGTATTTCATTGTATCTTTTCTCATATATTGCTCCTTATATTTGCTCAAAGTTTTTATTGTTTATTGTTTCTTCCCAGAGTTCTTCGTACTTAATTTTCAAATCGTTTCTAAACCGGTTTGCAAAATTTTTCTTTAGCTTTCTTTCTTTTATCAAATCTTGAACATCACCAAAATCTTTATACCTTTTACCATAAATTCCTGAACAAAGTTTAAATTTAATTAAACTTTCAAGGGTCATTACATTATCGCCAGAATCTATGGTTTTTGGTTCTGGGTATTCTATGCCTAAATTATTTCCCGCTTTCTCACCAGAAAAAATAATCTCTATTTCGGCCTTAGGTTCATGTAGCTTAAACTTCTTTAAAGAGTCTTTTGATAAACATTTTAAATACCCTATAGGTATCTTCTTTAATTTGTTTTTATCTTTTGTTGATACGAGTATATCAATGTCAGATGTCATTCTTGGTGATGCGTATTTATTTCTAGCAACGCCCCCAATAAAAACAAAAGGAATGTTATATAGCTTCATTATTCTTTTTAATTCTTTTTTAGTAAGCTCTAAATCGGTTTGAAACGACCCCATAAATGAAGCTATCTTCATATATTACTCCTATTTTAATAATACATTAAATTGTGTTAAATGTCAAAAAAAAGCCTAGACTGAAAAATCAATCTAGGCTTTTATAAACTTTTTTAACTCTTAAATACTGCTCCACATGCAGGGCAATAATCAATAATTTCGGGGCCTGGTAAATAACAATCACAGCACGGAATTAAATCATCTTGAGAAATTTCCTCTCCGTCGCAGACAAAGTGAAGTTTTGTTGTTTTTTCACTTTCTCCAAAGTCAACGGTTAATTCAACGCCCATATCTTTCATGTCTTTTTCAAGCTGATCTGCTTTAACCCATCCAAGCTTTCTCATTTTATCATAAACATTTTCTGAGCTTGAACTTTCATTACTTTCTGCAGGTTTTCTCAATCTAGTCTTTTTTTCTTCTGCTTTAGGTTCTTCAGTTTTTTCATTTTCATCAGAACCGTCTTTATGATCTTCCTTCCATTTTGCTTTTTCTTCAGCGACCAACTTTTCAAGTTCAGAAGTAAAATCGGTGTTAAGAATTTCATCAACTTGCTTGATAAACTTACCTAAACGATTGTGAATTTTTCTATAGGAGGTAACTTGAGTAATTTTGTCAATATCAATTTTATCCCAACTAAGTTCTTCCTCTGTCATTGGATCACCGTTCATTGGAACAGAAAGCTGGTCTTTAATTTTTCTTTCATCCATAAATGAATATGCGGAATACCAAGGTTCTTTTTCTTCCTTTTTAATTGCAATATCAAAATCTTCCCAAGCACCATTTTCTTCAACAACGGCTTTGATAATGTACTCATAACAAGAAACGGGAATGCCCGGCTCCGGAAATTCCGATACATTACCTTCTGCATCCTCTGATGTTCCAATTTTCTTTGCAATGAGCTTATATGACTTATTTTCCTTATGCCAATCGTAATCATCTTTACAAATACAGTTCATATAAACCGAACGACTAGGCTTCCACCCACTATCTTCAATTTTACGACCATCGGGCATTACATAGGCTTTTTTATTATTATGTAATACTCTGTCAAGAATTTCAGGATTTGTTTTTGCAAGCTTATAAACTTTTCTGCCCTTAGATCCATCAGGATTTACAAAGTTTTCATCCCAATCATAAGCGGTGATTTTATTATAAACCCTCCACAAAAACCAGTCTCTATCCTCGGACCATCGACAAACAAATTGCTTTTTATTATCTCCAACAATCTTTGAGGATAAAACCATTTTTGGATGCCAATTTTCATCTCTTACGGTGTATGGATTTCCAACAAATCGAAAGACTTTCAACTTATTTGTTTCAAGTCCTTCAAATGGAATCTTCTCATACTCATGAGGTGTAAAATTTCCATTCTTCCGATTTTCCGCTTCTGCATCAGCGGCCTCTTTTGCTTTTTTGAACATTTCTGCTCTATCCATTCTTTACTCCTTCGCCCTCTTTCAGACGTGAACTAGTGCTAAGCTAAAGACTTAGCATCTTCTTTATTTTCGCTTCATCTAAACTGCTTACTACAATATCGACTTACATCAATAGAGCAATAGAGGCAAGTTTATCCACGGAGGTTTGTTCCAAACACTCAGCTCTTTTTTGTTGAGCCAAACAATATTAATTATATAGTCAATATTCAACTATATAAAAATTTTCATGTTTCAACATATCGGAATCACCAATAGTTGATTTTATAAAATCTATAAAATCTGGTGTTACATATACGTTTGCGTAGTCTATTGCTTTACAATAACAACCTTTACTAAATTCCCAAGTTTCGTCTTCCATGGACTTTGCTGTTTCATATGCTGCCCTTATATGAAAATTTTTAATAAAATCTTCGGCGGCATACTCACTCTCAACAGAATAAACATGAATTAATTTCATTGAATTTTCTCCAACCAATTAATAAATATATTTTCTTCGCTGTTTTCATTGTTAAATTCTTTATAATATGTTTTATTATCTTTTTTAGCAGTAATAGAGGTTCCGTTGTTTTTCATTTCAATAGTTAAATTAAAGTCATTGCAAAACCGATCATAAAAATCTGATATCTTTTTTATAGTTATATTCATAATACAAATTTCTTCCTTTACTGTCAATTTTGTGTGGTATATATTTGTAGTTTCATTCAAAAATCATCGTAAATTTATCTTATTTTCAACATATTAACTGAATTTTATCATTCATTATAGTATTATATATAATAGAATGGAAATACCCGGAGGGAATTAAATTAAATTTCCAATTTTTTACTTTTAATACTTTTTTATAAGAATGGGAAATTATTTGTTTCTTTAATCGAAACATTTCATTTTTTATTAAATTCATAAATTTATCTTTTAAAGAATTTGGTTTATCTTTTCGTACAATAATACAATCATGTAATCCTATTACAACATCTTCTGAATTCATCATTTCAATTAATGCATTAGATTCTGGAAGTTCAAGTTTTCCTTGAATTTTTAAAATTATATCATAATTATATAATTCTTCTAAGGCTGTAAGTATTTCAAATGTAAACGCTTTTAAGTTTTTTTGAGAAAAATGTTTAGCTATTTCACTTAATTCTTCAGAATAATTTTCATTAAATAAAGACATGCGAACATCTTTCATAGATTTAAGATGAGATAAGTATTCTGTTGTTTTATATGGATTGTCATATCCTTTATTATAAAGTTCTGTAGCTTTATTTCGCCTTGTGAATACCTGATTGTCTGTGTAAATTAATCCAAGGTCTTCAAACTCTCGCTGAATCATAAATTGCACATAACGTCTTTGTTTTGCATTAAGATAAATTGATGCAGCTCTTTTTGCAAATTGCCGAAGTAAATAATTATGTTTGTTTTTGTTTACTGAATTACATTTAGAAATTAGTTGCATATAGTAATCTATTTCTTTATCATTATTCATGTATTGATTAATTTGGCGAAGCTGCATTGAAGTTCCATCAAGTTCTTTCAATCCACATTCATCAAGAATTATTTTACGTAAATAAGAAGGAATGCTTGTAAGTAAATTATACATACGACCACCCTCTTTACAATTGTTTCTAAATATTCTAGAATATTGTAAACCTACACAACCTGATTTTTTTTCAGCTTTGCGTAGGTTTTTATTCATTTTGAGAAATTCAACATTTGAATTATATAATTCTAAATTTGTTTTTTCTGATGCATATTTACACTTCACTTCGTAATTAAAATGTTTTATATAATTATGTACATACCGTAAAAGACTTTCCTGATAGCAAGAAAGCTGTAAAACAATACCAAGTTTTTCCCTATCTGTCCAACCTTTAAAATCTACAAACTTAAATCCTCTAAATGAGACTTCTGTACACTTATGTCTAAAATAGCTCCCCTTATGAACAACAAATGCTTTGCATTTTTTAAGTTCTTTAACAAAACGAACGACATCCTTATAAACAAATTTAAAATGATCTCTCAATAATTGAAAAAATTGGTATTCAATAGGGAGTTCTTTTTGAAAGTATAAATTTTTGTTAAGTGGAATTAATAATTTATTTTTTGTTTTATGCGGTGTTTTGACATTTTGTAATACGTTTTTCTTATTATATCTTTCAATAAGAAATGAAAACAATACTTTCGACGTTTTATTAATTGTTAAATTGTTTAGTTCCATTAAAACAGTTAATGGAGCATCAAAACTCTCTGGAGTATTTAAAATAAAAGCCGGTATTTCATAATAACCCCCTTCATCTACAAGAGTTGTACCATTGCGAGTCCAATACCCAAAATTATGAATATATTCGCTCATTCTTTGTTTAGAGTTGTACATTTAGATTAAAATTTTTACCTCATATCGGGCGTTTAAATATAATATAATACATTTTATACAAAAAGTAAACCACTTTTAAATATACATTATTTATCCATTTTTGTCAACATTTCTTCGGCAACAATATCAAGTTTTTCTTCTTCCATACGGGAAGCTTCATATGCAACTCCGGCTAAAATTAAGTTGTTAGAATCTCCCTCTTCAAGATATCCTTGAGAATACAGATTTTGAATATCGTTATCACTAATTCCCGTTAGTTTAATTTCAAAAAAATCATCTTCTTTAAGGTCTTTAAAAGAAATAAACTTTTTATCAGACTTAATCAAAAAAAGATCATTGGGTCTTCTAATTAGAAAGCTTCGATTACATAGCACAAGTTCTCTAATTACTTTTGCATGTTTTGGATAATTTTTAATTAACTTGTGCATAACAGCGGGAGCTTGGCCTCTATAATGTTTATCTTTGATAAAAACATCAGATTTTGAGTAATCACCATACACATAACCGTACACATTTGATTTCATTTCTTCCTCCAAAATTTGTTTGATATTTGACTTTTTGCCAAATCTTTTGTATTGTTATTAATAGTTACCGGGTTTTTAAGCTCATCAACTATTTTATTATTTTTAATTTTATTAATACTTTCTTCAGATGTAGAAAGCTCTAAAACAGACCCAGATTTTATATTTATAATAAAAGGAATTTTTCTTTCTAAAAATCTAGAACTTTTAACTATGCCAAGAGGACATGTTTCTGATATTATTTTAATTACATTATTATATGTTGTTGCATGTAATTTTTCAGAATTATTTATACTATATCTACAAATAATTGGAGAATATGGCAAAACAATCATTTCGTTTATTACGTTATCCATAACTATATAGTTATCTTATATGAAAAGGAAAAAATATGATAAAATTACCTGAAGAATTTTCATTTGTTGATTTGAGTGATGAAAATTTCAAAACGGCTCTTGATTTGATTATAAACTCTAATCAAAATTTGAATATCGTTGGACCTGCCGGTTGTGGGAAGAGTTTATTAATTACGTTAGCAAGTAAGCTTTTAGGAAATGGCGTAGTTCTTTGTTCAACAACAGGAATTAGTGCCGTAAATATATCATCAAATGGATTAAAAGCCTCAACACTTCATTCATTTTTTAGGCTGAGTCCGCTACCTTATTATCCACCTCTTTATTTAAAATACGATGATAAAATGGCCGAGAAAATGTCGGTAGTAAAAACAATAATAATTGACGAAGCGTCTATGATGAGCTCACACCTTTTTGATACTTTGTTTTATTTAATAAGAATGTATAAAAATGTTTCCAAGTTTCCTAGAATTATATTGTTTTCTGATATACTGCAACTTCCTCCCGTTATAGCGTTTAATAACAAAGATGTTCATAAATTGTATGAAAAAGATTATGGAAAAAACGTAATGTTTTTTAACGCCAACCATTTTGAGCAACTTGAATTTAAAACTATTCATTTGAATAAATTATATCGTCAAAAAGATTTAAGTTTTCAATCAGTGTTGAATAGGATGAGAGAAGGTGTGCATACACCTGAGGATTTAGGTTTTATAAATAGATTTTCAATGCCAATTGAGAAATATATTAAAAAAGAGGATTTTTATAATCATCTTGTGACAACAAATAAGCAAGTAGACATTATAAACAGCCAATACTTTAATATGTTTGAAACAAAAGAAGCTCATTACTATAGAAATATACAAGGAACTATAGACAAGCAAATACTTAAAAATATAGATGAATGTGTTCAATTGAAAGAGGACTTGCAGGTTATGTGTGTTAAAAATAACCGAGAACAGAATTATCAAAACGGCACTGTTGGAAAAATTATTAAAGTAAGAACATATCACAATGATGGAATTGATGCTGTTGATATCGTAACAAAAAGTGGAAGTATTCATACAGTAGTAAGAGAAGAATGGAATCATATTGACTATATAAAAAAAGACGGTGAGTTGCACGTAGAAGAAAAAGGTAAAATTTCGCAAATTGGTTGTAAGCTCGCAAAGGCAATCACGGTGCATAAAAGTCAAGGGATGACACTAGACGCTTTATATTTTGATCCCGGTAAGTGGGTATTTAGTGAAGCTTTGACTTATGTTGCGTTATCTAGAATTAAAGATGTAAATAATCTTGGATTAGCAAGACCACTTAAGATGAATGATATTAGAGCGAATGAAGAGTCTTTAAGATTTCTTGAGAAAATTTAACTATATAAAATAGGAGAAACAAAATGAAACCTGAAGAACTTGAACTAGAATATCTTCGTTTCTTTTACCAAAATGTAAATCTTGGAGAGAATGAAGATGATATTAAGTATTTCATTAATAACCAATTTAAGTCAATTGGAATGATGGTGCCTGAACAATATGATATTTACATGGAGGAATAAATGAATTTTAGAAAAGCCACAAGGGAAGAACTAATTAGTTTAGAAGTAGGTTCACCTATTATTATTAATATCAAAGATAAGATATGTGATATCGGTATTTTTCTTGGGTATAATAGAGAAGATGATAAAATAACTGTTTTAGATTGTTTCATGAGAAAAGACAATTTAGAATATGTACAAAACATTACACAATATAAAGAATGTTTTGTATTTCCAAAAAATAGAGAAAATTTGATTAAGCTCTATCAAAGAAAAATGTAAAGGAGATAAAATGAAAATTTATAGCGAAACTTTTAGAAAGTGGTTTAAAGTTTTGGAAATGTATCAAGATAAGGGCGATCAAGTACGCGAATCAATTTATTTGAATTTTAAAGATAGTTATTGTTATTTTGCTTCATCAGAAGGAGTTGGAAAACTTAAATTTTATTTTGAAAAGGAATTGGATGAAGAAGAAATTCCAAACTTTTTCATAAATACAAATAAGTTTTTGAATATAATTTCTCAGTATGATGAAATTAACTTAAATGATAAATTTGTGTTTTCTAATGGTAAAGATAAATATAAGATAGCTGTTTTAGTAGACGATGAACTTTTTGATGATAGTACAATTAATTCTGATTTTAATGGAAATGAAATTGAATTTACAAAAGATCAAGTTGCACAAATCAATATTGCATCCTCCTTTACAAACAAAGACGAACAAAACATTAATTACAGAAATATCTTTATTAAAGACAAACACATTTGTTCGTTGACAACACAAACACCAATGTATGAAGCTAAGTTTGATTCAGACGTTAAAGTTGTCATATCACTAAATACCTCTAAAACAATTAATACAGTTGGAATGATTTCCGAAGGTTGTTTTTTAATAAACTCAGAAAAATCGTCAAATATAAAGATTCTGTCTAGAGATAGGGAGCTTGAAGTTATTGTGGCGGGGTGTTCTTCAGATGAATTTCCTCCGAATAGAACACAAAATTTTATTGATAGTTATACCTATAACACAATTGCAAAAATTGAAACAGTAAAACTTTCAAAAGCGTTACAGTCATTAAGACCATATTATAATGAAGTAATCAATGCAAAAGTTTCTTTTCTTTTCAATGATGATGATCTTCTTATAAAAGTTTCGGACACTCAAAATGAAATTGAAAAGCACGTTGAGGTTCAGGAATGTGATGAAAAATTGAAAAACAATGAAATCTTTTTATCGGCGTCTAAAGTTGAACAAATATTAGGAGTTTTAAAAGATCCTGTTTTGATTATGGATATTCCAACTGATGAAAGTAAACCAATTGTAAATTTTTGGAATGATGAAAAGCAACACTTACTTATGACAAGATTCAAAAGTTAATTAAAAAATATTTAAAAAAGTTTAATAGGAGAAAATAAATGCTGGTTGAGCAGGTAAAATTTGATAAAAAACAATTTTTAGAGTTGTTTCAAAAACGATTCTTTTCGTTTTGTGAAAAGTCACCATTATTTTTAAGATTTACTTTATTGGAAGATAGGGTGTTGGTTTATGATCTTTCGAAAGATCCACAAAATCAACCCTTTGAACATCTTTTTGATTTTTCTGTTTCTGAAAAAGAAAATATTAGAATAATTAAAACAAAGTTAATTAATGAAAATTATCCAGTTGTTACTTTTGTAGAAACACACGAAAGAAAACCAACGGCAATGGAAATTCAACAAATTATGGTTGATGAAAGAATTTCTTTTTCTGAGGCAATAAATAAAAAAATTGTTACAACAAAAGAAAGCGAATTTAGGGTTGAAAAAATATTGAACTCTGAAAACAAAATTATTGCAAGAGATTTATCAACAAACGAACTTTGGATTTATAAAGTAAATATACCAGTAGTTATTTTCGTTAGAGAAATGTTTTTGGATAAAGAAAAAGCTTCTGATATTTTCACAAACAAGTGTTTTAAGTATAAACAAGTTTATGATAAAAGAGAAGCTTGATTAACTATTATATTAGGAGATATCAATGAAAATTTTAGAAGAAAAATACCTTTATTATAAGGTAGCCCAAAAAAAAGGAACCTTGATCAATATTTTGTTTGTTTACAATGTTGAAAGCGTTGCGGATAATGTTGTAAAAATTTTAACAAAAAGCCATCCCAACGATGTTAATGCTGACCCTAAAACTAAGTATTATGTAATACGATCCAACAGTCTGTTGTAATTTTATATTAGGAGATATCAATGAAAATTTTAGAAGAAAAATACCTTTATTATAAGGTAGCCCAAAAAAAAGGAACCTTGATCAATATTTTGTTTGTTTACAATGTTGAAAGCGTTGCGGATAATGTTGTAAAAATTTTAACAAAAAGCCATCCCAACGATGTTAATGCTGACCCTAAAACTAAGTATTATGTAATACGATCCAACAGTCTGTTGTAATTTTATAAAAACCGTTAAGAAAGCTCAGCGATCTTTAGCCGTTGTGTGCTTCACAAAAAGTTAAAGGGGTAATTGATGCCAGCAAAATATTGGAATAAAACAGATATTTGGTATAATCAAAAAACAAAAATCATTGAACTTTTTTTAGAAGATTTAAAAGCTCAAGGAAGTGCAACTTTTTGTTTACAGTCGTGCAACGTGAGCGCAAGCTGTTGTGCAATAGAAGCTGTTGGTGGAAAGTTTAAAACAAAATCACCGGAATTTTTAGGCAAGTCTTTTATGTCACAAGCAGATATAATGTTTTCTTTTCTTTATTCTAAAATAGGTAGAGATTTAATGCCCATTAAACCAAAAGTTGGTATTGTTGAAAGTGAATTAATGGACAACCTAACTTTTGCAATTAATTCACTTTCAAATGTAAAAGCAGAGTCAAAATATTTTTCATCAAAATTACAAACCGTTGAAAATATGAAGAGTGAATTAAATTCAGGATGTGCATTAGTATTAAGTTACTTAACTGATTATAACTCAGGACATTATATAACTGTGGTTAATTGGGATGGAAAACATTTTTATGCTTACGATTCATGGCCGGACAATAAACACTGCAGCAATCGTGGTATTTTAGAAAAATATGAACCATCTTTTTTTATAAATAGAGTGCGTGAAAGATTTATTAAAGTGATATAACTATAAAAATATGAAAACAAAAGAATGGATTATAAAAAAACTTGAAGAAAATAATTGGAACTCAAGTATAGTCAGCGATTTATACGAAGAATATTGTAGAGATTTTACAACCCCTTGTAAAAGAGATTCTTTTGCGAGAAGCGTAAGGTTTTATAAATCAAAAGAACAGCCATTAAATAATTTGAAAAACCCAATGAAAAAAGATGAAATAATTACAAAAGAAGAGATTAATAATGATGTGTATTCTGCGTTTGTTCAATCTACTTTTATCAAAACGCCAGAACAATTAATTGAACATTTGAATATTGACACAAACGTTTGGGAATTATTTAAGTTTACAAAAAACTTTTGGGGTTCTTCAGAAAATCCAAACTTTCAAGTAAAGGGCGATTTTAGAAAAAAGAAAATTGATTTTAACGAAAAGCTGGTCCTGGATTCCATTAAAGAGGTGGTTGAAAAGTTTAAACCAATTAATTCAAAAGTTTCAACTAAGAATTATTCAAGTAATAATATGCTTGAAATTGCAATTAAAGACCATCATTATGGCCAACTTAGTAATGAATCTGAGTCTGGTGAAGATTATAATTTGGAAATTGCAAAAGAGCTATATTTGAACACCGTTGATTATATGCTTGAAAATAGTAAAGTATATAAACCAGAACAAATTGTTTTTGTAGTGGGTTCTGATTATTTTAATTCTGATACAACTGAATCAACAACATACGCCGGAACCTATCAAGCAGAAGCGGATAGATGGAAGAAGACTTTTTCTTCGGGCGTTGAATTAGTTATTGAAGCGATTGAAAAATGTAAAAGTTTTACAAATAAAGTAAAGGTTATTATTGTTCAAGGTAATCACGATTTTACAAAGTCTTTTTATATGGGAATTGCTCTACAGCAAAGATATTCACAAGATAAGAATGTAGAAATTGATTGCTCTGAAACGACTAGAAAATATATTCGATGGGGAAAATCTTTAATTTGTTTTACTCATGGGGATAAAGAAGTTAAGGGAAAGTTACCTTTGATTATTAGTAGAGAACAACCAAAAGCTTTTTCAGAGTGTAAATACATTGAAGCTCATACAGGACATTTGCATAAAGAAAGAGAAGCGTTAATTATGTGCGATGAAGAAGTTCAGATAAAAATTAGAATACTTCCATCTTTAGTTGCAAGAGATGACTGGCATAATTCTAAAGGTTATATGTCTGTAAGAGAAAGTCAGTCATATATTTGGAATAAAGAATATGGAAATTTGGCGGTTTATAAATATCATGTTTGAAATAACTATTAAATAAAGGAGATAAATAATATGTTTATATTGGAAAGCGATGATGAAGTTGAAGTAAAAGCCCATGAGGATTTTTTTAATGATCTTAAAAAAATGCTGAAAAGACTGTCAACAAAAATAAAATATATTGATAAATCATCAATAAAGATTGATAAGGATTATACTATTGATGATTTGCCAACATGTATGAGTTTTAGATGGACAGTAGATGGAAAAATTATTGATTGGAACTTTTTTTACAATTATTATGGTCATCCCTCGGGAAAACCCACATTAAACATAGTACTTACATCACCAATTCCAAACAAACCAAAAGGTTATTTTAGAACACACTATGATAAAAAATTTACCGGAAAAAATGTAAGTGTCAGTTTTATTGAGAAAGTAATAACAAACTTTATCAATAAGGGTATGCCATAACAACAACTATTTAAAGGAACTTGGAAACCGTTGGTTTGATTTAATATATGACGAAGAGGCAAAAGAATTATTTGAAGAGGGTGGGTGAAAAGTGACAATCATAACGGGTAAAATTGGTAGTGGAAAAACAGTAGAGTTAGTAAGATATGCTTTTAAAAATAACTGTACGATTATTTGCCAATTTGAAGAGTCTATTAAATGTATACAAGATTTAGCACAGAGATTATATGGAAGAGATGTTAAAGCAATTTCTTACTCAACCTTTTTTTATAATAGTTGCTTTCATAGAAGAAACGATAATACAAAATATGTCATTGATAGTATAGAATCATTTCTAATGA
>ERZ795052.4371-NODE-4371-length-14617-cov-4.644074_pt1 | contig 14617 bp, 3 predicted proteins | sample MGYA00375136_ERZ795052 | MGnify/ENA primary metagenome ERZ795052 (study PRJEB30181, sample SAMN05720156) | activated sludge metagenome | isolation source: Anaerobic digester | place: Japan | collected 2015-05-26 ... | reverse complement strand
CAAGGCGCACATCATCCGAAGCAAGATTCAGGTTCGGAGTCTTCCGGCGCTGCGGTCGACAGTGTGCCGTGTGTGACATGGCTGTGCCGGAGTTGCTCGATATAATCAGACTAAGGCCCGCGCCCAGTGAAGTACATGACGATCCCGCAAATGGGCTCGTTTTGTGTTCATTGCACCAGAGAGCGTACGAATTAGGACTCTTCACTATCGATCCAGTCACACTACACATCACAGTACCTTCCAATGGGCCAGACGTCGCTGCACTCAATATCACCCGCGCCAATCTTGATCACCTGAACCATGGGAGCGACACGCCCTAAGGAGAGGAGCAATGTGGAAAACCGGTTCTTTGAAAGACCTATTCTTAACTCCCCCTATGAGTACCCTGGGCGTCATTGGGAACTCGATGACCACGGGCAGCCGACTCAAAGAATAATCGAGAGTCGCCGTCCTGCTTCATACATCACGCCAATTCCTAGGCCCAAGAAACGCAAGGGTTCGCAGGATCAGCTGCACATCATATTCGACGAAGGCAAGGGCCTGTCCACCGAGGAGCAAGAGTACGATCCGACGCCGATCATCAACGCACTTCGCCACGAGGTAGATAAGTGGCGGATGAGGCCTAACCCTGGCGATTGGCAAGTCACTCCGGAGACGGCTCGACTGCTTCAGTACTGGCGCCATCACAGGTTCAGCAATATTCGCCCGTTCTTCTGCCAAATTGAGGCGGTTGAGACCCTCATCTGGCTGACAGAGGTCGCTCCCAAGGCGGGCAGGACAGGTGAGCGATTCTCCGAGCACCTCAAGCTCGCCAACGCCAACGCCAATCCGGACCTGTACCGCGTCGCTCTCAAGATGGCCACTGGCGCAGGCAAGACCACTGTCATGGCGATGATTATCGCATGGCAGACGATCAATGCCGTGCGTCACCCATCTAGTAGACGGTTTACCCGTGGGTTTCTGGTCGTCACTCCGGGCCTGACCATCCGCGATCGTCTGCGCGTGCTTCAGCCCAATGATCCCGACAGCTACTATGCAAGCCTCGAGCTTGTTCCCACTGACATGCTCGACGACCTGACGAAAGCAAGGATCGTAATCACAAACTACCATTCGTTCAGGCTGCGCGAACGTGTTGAGCTATCTAAGGGTACCAGATCGCTATTGCAGGGCAGGGGAGAGGCCCTTGTCACTGTTGAGACCGAGGGTCAGATGCTTCAACGGGTGATGCCTGAGCTGATGGGCATGAAGAGTATCATGGTCATCAACGATGAGGCTCACCATTGCTACCGGGAGAAGCCCCGAGCCGAGGACGAGGAGGCGCTGAAGGGCGACGATAGGCAGGAAGCCGAGAAGAACAACGAGGCTGCTCGTCTGTGGATCACCGGCCTGGAGACTGTCAATCGAAAGCTTGGGATCGCGCAGGTAATCGACTTGTCCGCGACACCCTTCTTCCTTAGGGGCTCCGGATACGCTGAAGGCACGCTGTTCCCATGGACCATGAGCGATTTCTCGTTGATGGATGCCATTGAATGCGGGATCGTCAAGCTGCCCCGAGTGCCCGTGGCCGATAACATTCCCGGCGGCGAGATGCCGCGCTTTCGCAACCTATGGGAGCACATTGGCAAGCGCATGCCCAAGAAGGGCCGGGGGAAAGCGAAGAACTTGGATCCGCTGAGTCTGCCCGTGGAGCTGCAGACGGCTCTGGAGGCTCTATATGGTCACTACGCAAAAACATTCGAGCTTTGGGAGAAGGGTGGGATCGTAGTCCCGCCGTGCTTCATCATAGTGTGTAATAACACTTCAACATCGAAGCTGGTCTACGATTATGTGTCGGGTTTCTATAGAGAGAACGCCGACGGCTCAATGACTCCACAGCCAGGCCGCCTTCCGCTCTTTCGGAACTTCGACGAGCACGGAAACCCATATCCGCGGCCGCGCACACTGCTGATCGACAGTGAGCAGCTGGAATCTGGGGAGGCGCTCGACAAGGACTTCCGCGACATGGCTGCAGACGCTATTGAGCGCTTTCGCAGAGAGATCATCGAACGTACCGGCGACCCTCGACAGGCTGAGAACCTCACGGACCAGGATCTGCTTCGCGAGGTGATGAACACTGTCGGTAAGGAAGAGCGGCTGGGCGAGTCCATACGGTGTGTTGTGTCGGTTTCCATGCTTACGGAAGGCTGGGATGCCAACACCGTTACGCACGTGCTGGGCGTGCGTGCGTTCGGCACCCAGCTCCTGTGTGAGCAGGTGGTAGGACGAGCGCTCCGCCGGCAATCATACGACCTCAACGAGGAAGGGCTCTTTGCTGTTGAATACGCCGACGTGCTGGGCATCCCATTCGATTTCACAGCGAAGCCGGTTGTCGCGCCGCCTCAACCCCCTCGCGAAGTCTTACAGGTCAGGGCTGTGCGCCCAGAACGCGACGATCTCGAGATCAGGTTTCCCAGGGTGCAGGGCTACCGAGTTGAGCTTCCAGGTGACCGGCTGAGGGCCGAGTTCAACGAAGACTTGGTTCTCGAACTGACGCCTGAGCTCGTCGGCCCGTCGATTACCAGAAATGCAGGCATCATCGGCGAGGGAGTTGATCTCAGCCTAGACCACATGGCGGACATGAGACAATCTACTCTGCTAATGCACCTGACCAAACACCTGGTTGAAAGGAAATGGCGTGACCCTGACGAGGCCCCGAAGATGTACCTGTTCGGTCAGCTGAAGCGTATTGCGCGCCAGTGGCTGGATACCTGCCTGGTGTGTAAGGGGGGTACCTACCCGGCTTTGCTCATGTATCAGGAGTTGGCGGACATGGCATGCGAACGCATAACCGCCGGGATAATACCTGCGGCGGCGACCGAGAGTTCAATCAGGGCTGTTCTCGATCCCTACAACCCCATCGGTTCCACGATGTACGTGAGCTTCACCACCTCCAAGCAGAACCGATGGCAGACAGATCCGCGTCGCTGCCACGTCAACTGGGTGATATTCGATAGCGACTGGGAGGCAGAGTTCTGCCGTGTGGCCGAGGGGCATCCTCGGGTCCGGGCCTACGTGAAGAATCAGAACCTAGGCTTTGAAGTGCCGTATCGATATGGCTCCGAAATGCGGCGATACATACCCGACTTCATCGTCCTCGTCGACGACGGGCATGGCGCCGATGATCTGCTTCACCTTGTCGTTGAGATCAAGGGCTACCGAAGAGAGGACGCAAAGGACAAGAGAACCACCATGGAGACCTACTGGGTTCCGGGTGTGAATAACCTTGGCCGCTACGGGCGTTGGGCCTTCGCTGAGCTGAGAGAGGTATACCGTATGGAAGCGGATTTCGAAGCCAAAGTTGAAGCTGAGTTTGGCAAAATGATCGACGCAATCACCGCCCAGGCGACTTCGGAGGTGAGATAGCATGGCCAAGAACCCATCGGGAAAGACGGTTGAGTCTTTTAAACATGACGAGGAAAAGCGCCTGAACATTCCTACGGCCGAGTACCAGTCAGTGATGGGCGATGAAGACTTGAGTCCGATTCGTGTTGCGTATGAGCGCCGCAACCGCGATCTCGATCCCCAGCTCATCTGGCGAGGGAAAGACGCGAAGAACTGGTCGGACCTGATCGTTCACGCGCCGCCGCTCTACATACAGGAAAAAGTCCACCCGAAGGTGCTGATCGACGATCTGATTCTCCACTCCGAACCTGATGAACCGGCAGACGGTGGCCAGCCAAGCCTGTTCGACGACTTCAACGGACTGCCGCACGAGAGGGCGAAGACGGAGTTCTACCAGCACGACGCCAACTGGTCCAACCGGATGATACTCGGCGACAGCCTGCAGGTAATGGCATCACTCGCTGAGCGTGAAGGCCTCCGCGGCAAGGTGCAGTGTATCTACTTCGATCCGCCTTACGGGATCAAGTTCAACTCCAACTTCCAGTGGTCCACGACGAGCCGCGATGTCAAGGACGGGAATGTAGCTCACATCACCCGCGAGCCGGAGCAGGTCAAGGCGTTTCGGGATACCTGGCGCGACGGCATTCACTCGTACCTGACATACCTTCGTGACAGGTTGACCGTAGCGCGCGACTTGCTGGCGGATTCGGGGTCGATATTCGTGCAGATAGGGGACGAGAACGTTCATCGCGTTAGGGCAGTGATGGATGAGGTATTCGGCGACGGCAATTTCGTAAGCCTCATCTCATTTGTGAAGACAGGCGGGCTTGCTCAAGGTTTCATCAAGAACAAATGCGATTACATTGTCTGGTATGCAAAGAGCAGATGCACTGCAAAGTCAAGGCCGGTGTTCTCCAGAAAACTCGCTGGTGGGGATGGCGGCTCGAAATACACAGGCATCGAGCTGAGCGACGGTACCAGAATGACCCTCAGACAGGCGGCAGCAGTGTTTGGGGAATCGTTACCTGAAGGAGCCCGCACTTTCAGGCTCGCTACATCAACGTCAGAAGCGAATTCTGTTGTAGAGACCGCGCTGCCCATAGGATGTTTCAGCGGCAGATGGAAGACTACGGAAAAGGGTATGCAGACTCTCTACGCGGCCAACCGCATAGTACCAAGCAGGACGATCCTCAATTATGTCAGGTATCTTGAGGACTTTCCAGTTCAGGAAGTATCGAATGTCTGGGACGATATAGGGGGGATCCAAAGTCGCTCTGATCCCAAGATCTACGTGGTCCAGACAGCCACTGAAGCGGTGAAACGCTGCATCTTGCTGACCACCGACCCTGGCGACCTCGTTCTCGATCCAACCTGTGGCTCCGGCACGACTGCCTACGTCGCGGAGCAATGGGGCCGCCGGTGGATCACAATCGATACCTCTCGGGTTGCTCTTGCCCTGGCTCGCGCCAGGATTATGGGCGCTCGGTATCCATACTACTTGCTGGCCGATAGTCGCGATGGTCAGCTCAAGGAAGCAGACATTACGCGTACCGCGCCGTCGGAGGCACCCACAAGGGGAGACATCCGCCATGGGTTTGTGTATGAGCGGGTACCGCACATCACTTTGAAGTCGATTGCGAATAACGCTGAGATAGATGTCATCTGGGACGGGTTCCAGGAAAAGCTGGAACCGTTACGGGGGCAGCTGAATCAGGCGCTTGGCGTGAAGTGGGAGGAGTGGGAGATCCCTCGCGAGTCCGAGCCTAAGTGGCCTGAGAAGGCCAGAGACCTGCACGCCAGGTGGTGGGAGCAGCGTATCGCCAGGCAGAAGGAGATCGATGCGTCCATCGCCGCCAAGGCTGAGTTCGAGTACCTATATGACAGGCCGTATGAGGATAATCGCAAGGTGCGCGTGGCTGGTCCGTTCACGGTTGAAAGTCTGTCTCCACATCGTGTGCTGGCGGTAGATGAGAATGATGAGCTGATCGACATTGCGAAGGAATCAGGCGGCGACTACGGGGACGGGCAGAGCTTCGTCCAGATGATTCTTGAGAACCTCAAGACTGCAGGTGTGCAGCAGGCTCACAAGGAAGACAAGATCAACTTCACCTCAATCACGCCCTGGCCGGGTCATTATATCTGTGCCGAGGGCCGATATCTTGAAGCGAATGAAGAGTCGGGCGCTGAGAAGCGCGCCGGAGTCTTCATCGGTCCGGAGTTCGGGACTGTGTCGCGACCAGACCTTGTTGGGGCCGCCCGCGAGGCAGGCGACGCTGGATTCGATGTACTAATTGCCTGCTCCTTCAACTACGATGCTCACTCTACCGAATTCAGCAAGCTTGGGCGGATTCCCGTGCTCAGGGCTCGGATGAATGCTGACTTGCACATGGCCGACGATCTTCGGAACACCGGAAAGGGCAATCTGTTTGTGATCTTCGGCGAGCCGGACATCGATATCCTGGATGCTGAGGATGGCAAGATCCAGGTCAATATCAACGGCGTAGACGTATTTGACCCGAACTCTGGCGAGATACGCAGCCACGACGCCGACGGAATTGCATGCTGGTTTGTCGATACTGACTACAACGAAGAGAGCTTCTTCGTTCGCCACGCCTATTTCCTCGGGCAGCATGACCCGTATAAAGCGCTCAGGACTACGTTGAAGGCCGAGATCAACGAGCAGGCCTGGGAGACGTTGCACAGTAGTATCTCCAGGCCGTTCGACAAGCCGAAGAGCGGACGTATTGCCGTCAAGGTCATCAACTACCTTGGCGACGAGGTCATGAAGGTATTCAGGGTGGAGTGAGGTATGGATTTTCGCATCGCCGATACATTCACTGATAGCCTTGCCCGGCTGACTGGCGAGGAACAGAAGGCGGTCAAGACGACTGCGTTTGATCTGCAGCTTGACCCGGCGAACCCGGGAATGCAATGCCACAAGTTGGAGCGCGCGAAGGACAGATGCTTTTGGTCAGTGAGGGTCAACGATGACATACGCCTCATCGTCCATAGGACAGACAAGTCCCTTCTTCTGTGCTACGTTGACCATCACAATGCAGCCTATAGCTGGGCCGAACGGCGCAGGCTCTCCGTTCACCCCAAGACAGGCGCTGCTCAGTTGGTAGAGATCAGGGAGACGGTCAGGGAGATAGCCATTCCGAAGTATGTTGAGACCCAGGTGGAGACCGCGGCCAGGCCGCCGCTGTTCGCCGACTTCTCCGACGACTATCTGCTGAGCTATGGTATCCCCAGCGAATGGCTGGGCGAGGTGCGAGAGGCCGATGAAGATGCTCTATTGGAGTTGGCTCTCCACTTGCCGGGCGAGGCTGCCGAGGCGCTATTGAGCTTGGCAGTCGGCGAAACGCCTGAGGTTGCGCCCGCTGTGGTGGCCGGTGCGGACCCCTTCGATCATCCCGACGCGCAGCGGCGTTTCAGGGTGATGAACAACGTCGAGGAGCTAGAGCGGGCCTTGAATTACCCGTGGGATAAGTGGGCTGTGTTTCTTCATCCTGCTCAGCGTGAGCTGGTTGAGAGATCCTTCAACGGGCCTGCTCGCGTTTCGGGATCGGCTGGAACCGGCAAGACGGTTGTGGCCCTGCACCGGGCTGTGTATCTTGCACGCAGCAACCCCGATGCGAGGGTGCTACTGACGACGTTCTCCGATACGCTAGCCCACGCACTCAAGGGAAAGCTCGTATCGCTGATCAGCAATGAACCGCATCTGGGCGAACGTCTTGAGGTGCACTCAATGCAGGCAATCGGCCATAGGCTGTATGAGCTGAACTTCGGTTGTCCGAACATCGTTTCCGAGGAGATCATTGAGCAACTACTCCTGGAGGCGACTCGCGAGGCCGAAGTGGATAGGTTCAGCCTGCGTTTTCTGGTGAGCGAGTGGCTGGATGTAGTTGATGCGTGGCAACTCGAAACATGGGAGGAATACAGAGATGTCATGCGCCTGGGGCGAAAGACGCGCCTGCCAGAGCGGCAGAGGGCTGCTCTCTGGAAGGTCTTCAGCCGTGTTCAGGCCGGCCTGAAGGACAAGAATCTCATTACCTACTCCCAGCTCTTCAGCCAACTTGCGTCTTGTTTCGCGGGCAGGCCATCGCCTTTCGAATTCGTAGTTGTGGACGAAGCTCAGGACGTTAGTGTGGCACAGCTGCGCTTCCTTGCCTCGCTCGGCGCAGGACGGCCCAACAGCCTCTTTTTCGCTGGGGATCTGGGCCAGCGCATTTTCCAGCAACCATTCTCATGGAAAGCGCTGGGCGTGGACATCCGAGGACGTTCGAGTGCTCTTCGCATCAACTACCGGACTTCTCATCAGATAAGAATGAAGGCCGATCGACTGCTGGATCCGGAACTGACTGACGCAGACGGCAATCTGGAGAAACGCCGGGGCACGATATCGGTGTTCAACGGGCCTGTGCCGGTCATCCGAGTGCTCGACAGCCAGGACGAGGAGATCGATACGGTCGGCCAGTGGCTTGCAGAACGACTGGAGGAGCGAGTCGCGGCCCACGAGATCGGAATCTTCGTTCGCTCGGCTGCCGAGATCGAACGGGCCCGTGCTGCCGCGGAGGAAGCAGGAATCCCGTTCAGGGTCCTCGATGAGAGACTGGGAGCAACCAGCGGATATGCCTCGGTCAGCACCATGCATCTTGCCAAAGGCCTGGAGTTCCGCGCCGTTGCCGTAATGGCCTGCGACGATGAGGTAATCCCTCTTCAAGAGCGGATAGAGTCAATCGGCGACGAAGCGGATCTTGAGGAAGTGTACAACACCGAGCGCCACTTGCTCTACGTCGCGTGCACTCGTGCACGCGATAACCTGCTGGTAACCGGGGTCAAGCCGGCATCGGAGTTTCTTGACGATTTGTCGATTTGAGAAGATATGGTGAGTTCATTCGATTACTAATTGTCTAGTGCGGAGAGCGGCAGTGGATGGGTCTTGCTCCGCGGATCGAGGCCTCTTGCTGTGAATGAGCAGTCTGAACCTCATAGATGCGGTGCTGAATCATGGGGAGGTGAATAGGCTGTGCCTGATTCTGAACGTCTGGATCCTGAGAAACTGCATCTCGACCCCAAAGAAGCTGCATCCATGTATGCCGACGTTCTACGCAAGCTCAGCAATGATGGGCGCTATGCCGTACTTGCGTACAATGCCAGCAACCTGTCAGACCTCATCAACATAGATCGGGACCGATTACTGAAGGTGCACGGCGTGACAACCGAGTCCGCCAATGAGGTCTTGGAGGTTCGCGACGCGCTGCGTTCGCAACTCACGAGTGATTCGGGGGCCGCACCCCATGTACAGGATGTCTCTGCCCCTATACACGAAGGATGTAGTGATCATCCATGTGAGGAATCGGTGATTCGAGAGCAAGCCTGCAATAACCAAGCTTCTGGGAATTCCGGCCACACGTCGGGCACTGACGGAAAGCCCAGTGACACTCCAACAAAGCGCCATCGGATGGTCAGCCTTCGGGCGTCTCATGCCACGCCCCGTGAGTCCTGTGGTCCGGTTCGGCAATGCGCTGCTCTACCAGAGCGCAACGCGGATGAGCCTGAGCCCTGGAGCATTTTGCGGAGGTCTCTGGGTAGGCTGCGCCGCCGGAGCGAGCCTGGTGATTCTGTTCGCGTAGCCGACCTAGGTCTTGGCGACGAGGATATCGCCTGCCTCCGTAGCATTGCCATTCTTCCAGACGATTCCCTGGACGATTTGCTCAGCCTTGCCCTGGGCGTGATCGCGGACTCGGGCATTTCTGCTGCTGCATTCCGTGCCATACAGGCCAGATGTCCAGGTTGGGCTGCTCTCGAAATACGCGATCTGCCGATTGTGAGCGAGGCGGATGTTCGAGGGATGGAAAACTGGGATCCGCGGGCCATCGGCGTTCAGCTGTGTGCTGCCAGCGACCTAAGAGCCATGGGCATACGCAAACTGGGTGATTCCACGCGGCTTAGTGAACGCGACATCATCATGGAACAAGGGTTTGGGCTGCACACGCTTAGGGACATCGGTCTCATGTGGCGGCTGCGGGGTTACGTCTCACACGCAAGGGCAACGATGCCGCTTGATCTGCACTCTAGCTACGATCATTACATCGACCACATAATGAGAGTGGCCGACCTAAGTGGACAGACGGCAAAGATATATGAGTGGCGTCGGGGCTTGCGCGACGGCGAACGCCGAACCTTGGAGGATATCGGCAATGAGCTGGGAGTCACCCGCGAGCGGGTCAGGCAGATCGAGAAGGCCGCTGACAGTCGATTCGCCCTATCAGCGAAGCACAAGAAGCTTGACGCCGCATTTCATCTCATGAGAAGCATCGTTGAGGACGGCGGCGGGGCGTGTGCTGCGGACGAGATGGCTGCGAAGCTTGCGAAGTGGCTGGCGTGGCCCTTGATTCCCCAGGCTGCATGTGTGGAAGCCCTTGCGTCCCTTAGCCCATCATTGCACATTTCAAGGAAGCCGCCGTCTATCGTGACTCAGCCGTCGTATCCATGCCTGAGCTGCACCGATGCCACAGCAGCGATTGCTGACGCAGTGGACGCGTTCGGTGGCGCGCTAGATGCTGACGAATGCATCGGTATAGCTCAAGCATCGACGGCGAACGCTTGTGCGGGATGCGCGGCAGGCAAGACTGTGTTCTCCAGAGGGTATGTTCTTCTGAAGGCTTCGATTCACACAGGACTCCGCGTAGAGGGGAACATGATCTGCACTCCACTGGAGTGGGCCAGACGGTTTGGCCGGCCTACTGAGGCAGTAGAGGCGGTATTACGCAGCGCTGGACGAGCCATGCACTTCACAGAGGTAGCTGCAGAAATCCGTAAGGTGGGTCGAGAGGCTCCTGACAACAATGTACACGCCATACTGGATAGGTGCTCCGAAGCTCTTCTCTGGGATAGAGGCGCTTTCATCCACCGAGACCTAGTGGTCATGCCTAATGAGCCTATGCGACTGGTAGAGGACGACATCATTCGGCGGCTCATCGGTGGGGTGCCGCTGATTTCGGTCAGTGGCGTGTTCAGGGCACATGAAGTATCGCTAAAGGAGCATGGCATACCGACGGATCGGGCTCTTTACAGCTGTCTTCGCCTTTCGCCAAGCGAGGAGCTAGCATATACTGATTATCCATTCGTGGTGCTCAGGCGATCCGGGCCGGATCGGCCAAGCCTATTCGCTGTGCTTGAAGAATTTGTGCGGAGCCGGCCTGACGGCGCTACCGTCGCCGAGATAAGGGGTTACCTCATTGATACGATCTGCATCAACAGCGCTCTTGTAGGCAATTACATATCAAAAATACCGAACACTGTTAAGACCTCGGAAGACGTGTTTGGCCACATCGATCACGTAGGCATAGGGCCTGCCGAACCTCAGCCAGCAGGCGATTGCGTGGATTCTGACGGGGCATTCGACTGGGATCATGAGAAGCAGGCAGCACTCGAGGGTGCCGCACTGTCCCACTACGGGGCGCGAAGGGCACGGGGCATGTTGTACGGCCTTGTCGATGGGGTGATGCAATGCGATTACCTCCCGGCGCTTCCACAGGGAATTCCGTGGACTCCTGCACTCATGGCCAGATTGCTGAAAAGCTCAGATAGGTTCCTTGTAGCGGGGTCAGGGGTAGGTGTGTTCGTTCCAGTGCCCAACATCGATGCGATTGCGAACGCAGACGAACTGGCTCAGCTCATCGATACAGCGCCAGAGGCGGGAGTCAGCTGTGAGGAACGCTCCGAATTCGGTCTGCCCGAGGTCGACGAGGAATCCCACAAGCTGTCTGACCAGCCGACCCATATAGGCGAGTCGGATAACGAACTCACCTCTACCTATGCTTGCACCGTCACCGCGGTTGGTCCCCCCACCGACTGGCTTGCTGGCGACCTGGAATCGCTACGACCGATAGCTATCGACGCCTCCCGCTGCACGACGTTGGCGGATTTCGAGGCCTGTCTTCAGCGAGTAGTCTGCGATGCCCGTTTTCTTGGTCGGATCGAAATGCTGGATGATCAGCTGAATGTCTTGATCGACGCGGTCGCGGTTGAGCTTGAGAGCGCGAGCAGTCCAAGACTCTGCGCAATCCGTCTGGCGGACGATTACCCGTGCGCCGTCTCATATGCGCTGTCACACATAGCTGCTGCCGAATATGACAGAGGCACGGTGTGGCCAATGGTTGTGCGGCGTCTGCGCATGGAAAGTTACTCTACGTTGTACTCGTTGGCTGAGAGTATCGAGATCTGCCAGCAGCGGTACTCGTTGGCTAAATCTGACATAAGCGAGCGGCAGCGCTATGTATCAGCAATCCTATTCCAAACTGGGATCCCCGATTCATGTATCTCCGAGTTCATCGAACTCGTACAGCGCGACTATACTCAGCGTGGCATTGTCACACCTCGTAATGTGATTGGGCATTTCCGGGAGGAACTGCAAGCGAGGCGATGGCGTGAGTTGCAGTACCAGCTATCGGAGCCGGTGCTCGACTTCTTGGAGTACGGCCAGGACTGGGCGGAACAATGGATTGTTGTTGCCGCTGCGTTTTTGGGTTCCAGGTCAGATCTATCACCCGAACTGCGACAGCTAGCTCCCAGCAGGCTCATGCGGGCGCTTGAAGCCTGGGCGAAGCCAGAAGTCGCGGTTGCGCTCGAACAGGAAGAGCCCAAGACTCAGCGGCCAAGGCATGCGAGGCCCCACACGCGTCTAGATTTCGGCAGGCGGGCCATATGTGTACGCGTTGGGGAACGGTACTTGGAAGGCAAGTTCGGGTCGTCCGGCGATCATTTGCGAGCGATATTGACAGACTCGCAGGGGAATGCCGTGAGGGCGTTCACTCTCGACGCTTCGCTGACAACCGAAGGTGTGATAGCGCGTTCTCTCGAATTTCCGTTACCCACGATTGAAGGGCCGATCAAGCTGGACATTGAGTATGCCGGCACCGTGCTGGAGTCATATCCGGTAGAAGCACTGGCGGCCGATTCCCCGTGCATGGCGTTTTCGCACTCCGGCGAGTTCATCGGGCGCGACCTGTTGGACTACGGTGGCGCATGGATGGTTGTACGGAAGGGCACGCGAGTGCTACCTGAGCAGGCAGTGAAGTCCAGAGACCGGCTGGCGGATCACGAGCAGTACGAGCTAGTCTGGCTCAGCACCGACGAGTGCGGTCGGGATGGGCTTGTCGTCGAGTATCGCGATCTCAAACGGACGTTTGAAGTAAACCCTGGGCGTGTTCGCGAAGGAGTGGCCTTGGGTGGCGGGGACAGAGTCGAGGGTCTGTTTATCAATGGACAGCCTGTATACTCAGACCGTCTACCTGTTGTAGCAGTAAGAGGCGCACGTAGTAGTCGCGATGACGTGGATGACCAATATGGTGTGCGGGTAGTGGTCGATTCGCTCATTCAAGGCAAAAGAGTGGGAGAAATCTCGCCTGATGATTGTGGCTATCTGACCGAAAAGGATGGCAGTGTCAGCCTCGACACTGTGGTGGAACTGATGGATGTGCCATCTGACGATCCGGTGATGGTGACTATAGAGTGGATAGATCCCCTTGGCGAGCCTAGATCCATCTCTGTGACTCGTATGCCTGGCTTTGCCGTCTTCTTCGAAGACTGGGTCATTGTTCCGTGCAAGACCCCCAGGGTACAAGCTGAGGTCGTCGTACCAGATGGATGGGAGCTAGACCCAGGAGCAGGAACCCGAGTCACTAGCTCAGACAACGACGGCAGCCTGCTCGAGGTGGACACAGGGCACCATGCACCGCACGCGTTCTTGAGACTCGGAGAGACAAGCCTGCGTGCCGACATTGAGATTCCCAAAGTACAGTGGCGATTTGACTGGAGTTCGGGGATTGCGGACTCGCGTTGGCGTTCTGAGCCAGCAGATATCTGGCTGGAAGACATATTGAGTAGCGAGCGGCAGACGTTAGCCGTGATGACTACTGCAGAGCGACCTCCGAAGGTGACACTAGAGGCGGAACCGACCGCCTATCGAAGTATGCCTCGGGCGTTGGGGAGCAGAGTAGTGGAGTTCGACATCGGGGAATTGGCTGATATTGTTAGGAGCAATCCCCCTGCGGTTAAGTTGCAGCTGGTGCTAGTGGATCAAGGCACAACGAGGAACCTGCGGGTGCCGGTGGCCACGATTCGTGGCGACTGGGTGCCCGATCAGCCTAATGCTCGGCTATCGGGGAATCAGCCACACGAACGGATCGAGTTGACTTGGATGGGAGCAGGCCCGCGCCGTCAGACCGCTGCTAACCTCCGACCTGCCTGGACGCCCAGAGGGCAGTCCTACGAATCAACGATACCCGCGAATGGGCGCTCGTGCGTGTTTCCGGCCGCCGGCGCTATACCTGGCCCGTACTCACTTAGCCTCGTTAACTCAGATGAGCAGCTATGGGGCGGGGGACTCGATGCTTATCCAAAAACGCCAGTCTGGGTATCCCGTGGAGAGACGCAGGTTCGCGAGTTTCAAGCCAGACGGCAACGTTGGTCATTTTTCTGCTCGGGCCATGTCTATCCGCATGACAAGTGCGCTGGCTTCGAAGGAATCGTCATGAGAAATCGGAACGGTATTTCGATAGACAGAGTGCCCCTAAAGCATTGCGACGGCGGGCGGTTTGAGCTGGAGGTTGACGCGCCACGCGACGAGATCAGCGCAATAGGTGTCTGGGCACCGGGCGATAGCGGCCCTTACCGTTTCGTCGCCGTAGGACGTTGCCCCGAAGCTTTCCAGACTCTCAGCATTCACTCCGTACCTCGCTGGGTTAACCTCTTTGATGATGATCCTGGCCGTCTGCGAATGTGGATTGCAAGATACGACGTTGATCACATCCTGGTGCCCCCGGCCTCCGCGAAGAAGATCCTTGAGCAGTTGGTGGGCGGCTCGCGCGAGGTCGAATTCTCGCTTGACAGCGACAGGTTTCCGGGTACAGTCACTCTCATCGCTATTCCAGGCAGTGACAGCGAATTCGAGTTTGACTTTCCCAATGGCATGGTCATCTGCCTAGAAGAACGCTGCCCCGGACGTGGCAAGGCAATATCCAAGACTACCTGGGATGCGGATCATTACAACCGCAGGAACTGCAAGAGATTCACCGTACACCGTGAGCGCGTTCGCGCACAAGTACTCATCGAGATCGGCCTCGGAAGCATCCTGGATCAAGTTAAGCAGGGTGGTACGTCCATAGACGCCTACGCCCGCGTAATTGCTGACAGCTGCTTCAGGCCGCTTGGAGCCATCAATGGTGTG
>ERZ795052.4369-NODE-4369-length-14620-cov-6.353999_pt1 | contig 14620 bp, 9 predicted proteins | sample MGYA00375136_ERZ795052 | MGnify/ENA primary metagenome ERZ795052 (study PRJEB30181, sample SAMN05720156) | activated sludge metagenome | isolation source: Anaerobic digester | place: Japan | collected 2015-05-26 ... | reverse complement strand
CGCTTGATAAGGTGGGAATAGCCGACCAGGCGCAAAAAAAGCCTAACCAGCTTTCGGGCGGTCAGATGCAGAGAGTGGCGATAGCGCGCGCCATCGTCAATAACCCCGACATCATTCTGGCGGACGAGCCGACAGGCGCACTCGACACCGAGACCAGCGTCCAGATTATGGAGATTTTGAAGGAGCTCTCCCACGAAAATCTCATCATCATGGTCACCCACAACCCCGAGCTTGCCAACCAATATGCCACGAGAATAATCAGGCTGACCGACGGCCTTGTCACCGACGACTCCAATCCCTTCGTTTCGCCCCAAGCCATAGTTGATGAAGCGGCTGAGGCCGCCCCGATAGAAGGCGAGACCGAAATTCAAAAGATGAGGCGTCGCCGCGCCTTTCTGCGCCGTAAGCGGGCGGAGTCCTACCGCGCCAAGCGCGAAAAAAGAAAGAAGGCCGAGCTCACGTCGATGAAATATTCGAGCGCTTTCAGGCTTTCTTTCAGCAACCTCATCACCAAGCGCGGGCGCACCATTTTAACCTCGCTTGCGGGAAGCGTCGGCATAATCGGCATTACGTTGGTGCTTTCGCTCTCGGCGGGCTTCGGCGCATACATAAGAAAGACCGAGGAGGATTCGCTGTCGCGCTATCCCCTCACCATCACCAAGACGAACATGGACCTTCGTAGCGCGCTCGGCATTTTGATGGACCCCGACGAACAGCGGCCGGAATATCCCAATGACAGCGAGGTCTACGTCGGCAAAATGCTCGCCAACTTCATAGAGAACCTGAGCAGCATTTTTTCGGTCAACGACACAAGAGCTTTCAAAAGCTATCTCGACGCTAATTTCGACGATCGCGACGGCTTCGTCAAATACAGCTACGGCACCGAGATGTATATTTTCACCGATTATGCGGGCGTAAACGCAAAAATCAATCCCTTCTTGGACAGGGTAAAAAAGCAGTTCGAGGATACCCTCAACAGATTGGGAATCCCGCCCGAATTCGTGCCCAAGGATATGATGGACAGCATCATGGCGTTCAGCGAGGGAATGACGGTTTGGGACGAGTTGATTGAAAACCAAACGCTGCTCGACAGCCAATACGAGCTTTTGGGCGCCAGCCGCTGGCCGACCGAAAAGGACGAGATAGTGCTGGTCATCGACAAGAGAAACCAAATAACCGACTTCATGCTTTTCGCGCTGGGGCTTAAGTCGCCCGACGAACTTTTAGACGCGCTCGGAAGCACGGAAGATTTCGTCAACACCATTTATTTGGTGGAAGAGCTTTTAAACCTCGAATACATGATGCTCCGCCCCTGCGACTTTTATGAGATGGACGAGGGCGGCGTTTGGCACGACTACACCACATCGGCCGACGACAGCCCTGAAATCGCAAGACTCTTGGAAGAAAAGTCGCTGAAACTCAAAGTTGTGGGCGTCGTCCGTCCCAAGTCCGACACTGCGGGCGGCGCAATCAACGGCGCGGCGGGATTCAGCAAAAAACTGACCGATTGGATAATCGAGAGCACGCCCGACAGCGAAATCGTTCAGGCGCAAGCCGCCTTAATCGAGGCCGAAGACTACACAAACGTAGTGACGGGCGAGGGCATGGGCGCCGAGGAATACGCTCAATGGCTCTATAAGATGGGCGTTGCCGATCTTGACGAGCCCGACGCCATCTATATCTACGCCAACACTTTCGAGGGCAAGGACAACATAATAGCGCTTATCGACCGCTTCAACGCGCTTGAGGACGAACCCGACATCAAATACACCGACACGCTGGGGCTCCTTATGTCCTCAACCACCAAGATATTGAATTCCGTCACCTACATTCTGGTGGGGTTCTCGGCAATATCGCTGATTGTTTCCTCGATTATGATTGCAATCGTCATCTATACATCCGTTCTGGAACGCACCAAGGAAATCGGCGTGTTGCGCTCAATCGGCGCAAGAAAGAAGGACGTCGCGCGCGTCTTCATAAGCGAGTCGATGATGATAGGCTTTGCCTCGGGCGTTATCGGCGTCTTATTCACCTTCATCATCCAATATCCCGTCAGCGCCATACTCTACAACATCCTCAACATCAAAAGCCTTATGAGCATGGTCTGGTGGCACGCCCTAGTCATGATTACCCTGAGCGTCACGCTCTCGCTTCTTGCCGGCGTCGTTCCTTCGCAGATGGCAGCTAATAAGGATCCCGTCATCGCCCTTAGAAGCGAATAAAAGGGCTATAAGGGCGTATCTTGCCGCGAAAGACGGGGTTCCGAGTGAGGCGCATATATGTAATATGTAACTCGCGAGGGTTCTCGGCTTTCGCGGCAATCTACAACTTTTTAAATTGGTCAAAAATAAAAAATAGCCGCTCGAATGAGCGGCTATTTTATTTTCATATCAAGATTGGTTCGGATTTTTGCGAAACGCAAGGTTTTAAGGAAGGAGCGTATTAAAATACGTGACTGACGAGAGTTCTTGCGCTTCGCGGAAAGACGGGCCGATATCGGCTTTTTAGTTTTTATAGGCGCGTTTGCGGGCCGCCTCAGCCTTCTTCTTCCTCTTTACGCTGGGCTTTTCGTAGGCTTCCTTTTTTCTCAAATCGCCGATGATGCCGTCGCGGGCGCATTTCCGTTTAAAACGGCGGATGGCGCTGTCCAACGACTCGTTTTCTCCTACTTTTACGGTTGACATTTTTTAGCACCTCCTTTCCGCAAGCGGTCTTAGTGTTATTTCATTATACGTTTTGAGCGGTTTTTGTCAACTATTTTAGGCCGTCTTTATATAATCCTTTGGGGCGGACGGCGATTATTTTGTTTTTGGGTGCGTCGCCGAGGTAGACGCGGATATAGTTTCGGCTGTATCCCGAGGTTTCGCCCTCGGCGTCCTCGGTCAAAACTTCCAGCTCCTCGCCGATGGATTTATGGTTGAACTCGGCCTTAAGCTGTTCGGCAAGCGAGCCCAAAAGGTGGGCGCGCCTGAGCACGGCGGATTTTTCGACCCCGGGAAGCTTGTAGGCGGCGGTGCCTTGTCGCGGCGAATAGGGGAAGCAGTGAATGGCGGCAAACCCCGCCCGCTTGACAAACTCGTAGGACTGCCAAAAATCGTCGTCGGTTTCGCCGGGAAAGCCCGCGATAACATCGGTGGTAATTGCGGCGTCGGGAAAGCTTGCGCGAATCATTTCGAGTTTTTCTAAAAACCGCTCGGGAGTGTATTTGCGGTTCATGAGCTTTAAAATTCTTGCCGAGCCGCTTTGAAGCGAAAGATGAAAGTGCGGGCAAAAGGAGGGGTTTTCTTTGGCGGCGGCAAGAAAGCGCGGCGTTATGACGCACTCCTCGAGCGAGCCCAGTCTTATTCTGGGCACGCGCCCCGAAAGCGCGGTTAAAAGCTCGGCAAGACCGCCTTCGGTAGTGCCGAAGTCGGAAAGGTTGATGCCAATAATGACAATCTCTTTAATGTCGGGGGAAAACGCGGCAACTTCGCTCAAGATATCGGAAAAGGAGCGCGAGCGGCTTCTGCCGCGAAGGTAGGGAAGGACGCAGTAGCTGCAGAAATTGTCGCAGCCGTCTTGAACTTTAATGAAAGCGCGCGTCTTTTTTTGAAGAGCGAAAGGCGAAGCTTCGTATTCCTTGGGAATGGGCGCTATCTCGGCGCGCTTAGATATTTCGCCGCTCAATATAAGCTCCTTGGCCGCCGTTGCCACCGCGCTCTTTTTGGCCGTTCCCGAAACGTAGACGATGCCGTCTTTTTCGCTAAACTGCGCGGCATTCCTTTCGGCGGCACAACCGCAGACGAATATTTTGGCGTCGGGATTTTTGCTCAAGGCGCGCGCCGCCGCCTGCCGCGATTTTCTTTCCGCTTCGGCGGTCACCGCGCAGGTGTTGAGGACGTAGAGGTCGGCATATTCAAGCTCTTGCGACACCGCAAAGCCCAGAGCCTGAAGCTCCGCCATTATTCCGTCGCTCTCGTATTGATTGACTTTGCAGCCGAGATTGAACACTACCGCTTTCAAAATATCAATGCCCTAAGTAAAATTCTTGTGAGTTAAAGAACTAAGAGTCAAGCTCTCCGAGCTTCAAAAGCGCGGCCGACGCCGCGACAACAGCCGCCGTTTCGGCGCGGAGTATCCGCCGCCCCAGCGACACGAGGGTGAAGCCGCGGCTTTGTGCGAGGCTTGCCTCCTCCTCGGAAAATCCGCCTTCACTGCCGATGATAAGCGCGGTATCGCCCCAAAATTCAACCTCGCTTATGCTCCTTTTCGACTCCAGCTCGTAAGGCATAACTAAAGTTTTAAAGTCTTTAATATAATCTTGCTCGAAAATCTCCGAAAACGCTATCGGCTGCCCTACCTCGGTCACGGCGGCGCGGCCGCATTGCTTGGACGCCTCGAGGGCGATTTTTTTGAGGCGGTCAAGATTGGCCGATTTTTCCGAACAAAATTTGGAGACAAAAGGAACGACCTTTCTTATTCCCAGCTCGGCGGCTTTCTGAATCACAAAATCGGTCTTTCCGCCCTTAAGCAGCCCGAAAAAGAGCACTAAAGCGTTTTTGGTCTCGGTGCGGTTTTCGGCTTTAGAGATAATCGAGGCTTGGGCGTAATCCTTTGCGATTTTATCGATGGTGCAATAGCGGTCAACGCCGTCGCCCGCCGACACCACAATCGTGTAGCCTTCTTTCAACCTCAGCACGTTTTTGAGGTGTAGAAACTCGGCGCCGTCTATTCTGACCGCGCTCTCCGAAACGTTGCTATTGTCGACAAAAAACCGCCTGATTTCCATTTATAATGCGAGTAAATCCTCTCTTAAGTTTAATATTCCAAAAGCAAAGCGTCCCATTCGCCGTCGGCGGCGTGCCCGATTAGCTTAAGCCCCGCGGCGATATATGCCGCTTTCACTTCGTCCAGTCTTTGATGGATTATTCCCGAAAGCACCACTTTAGCGTGCGGATTAAGATGTTCAATTATGGTTTTGGAGAGTTTAATCAAAATATCGGCGGTTATGTTGGCAAACACGACATCGGCCTTGAGGGCGTCCTCCGTCAAATCGGAGCGGCTTATTTTGACCTCGAGCGAGTTTAGCCCGGCGTTGCTTTCCGCCGCTTTAACGGCGGCGGCGTCTATGTCGACGAGGTGAGCCGATTTAGCGCCGAGGCGCTTGGCCGAAAGCCCCAGTATGCCGCTGCCGCAGCCGACGTCGAGCACCGATTTTCCTTCTACTTCGGGCATAAGGTTCAAGCAGAGCCTGGTCGTCTCGTGTTCGCCCGTTCCGAACGCCATGCCCGGCTCGATATAAATCACTTTTTCGCATTCTTTGGCGTGATATTCTATCCAGGACGGCACAACCGTGATTTTGCTTGTTTTTATGGACTTGAAGTGCTTGCGCCACTCGTCCTTCCAATCGGAAGAGCCGAGAGATTTAACCTCGGTCGAAAGTTCGCCCAAATCAATTTCGGAAGCATTTTTTAGCTCGAACAAAGCGTCGGACAGCGCCGATAAAAAGTCGGAATAGATATCCTCGCCTACGGTCGTCTTGACCGTGGCGAAACCCGACGAAAGCGGAATGTTCTCGTCGATATAGTCCCAATTACTAGTGTTCTTGACGATATCGGCGGCATCGGCGGCGTCCTCGACGGCTACACCCGCCGCGCCCACCGAAAAAAGGGCGTCCGCTGCTAAGTCGGCGCCCTCGCTTGTTGTCTTAATCGAGATTTCATAGTAATTCATACAAACAAAGAATGAATTGCAAGCTATAAATGAAATTAAAGCTTATCCTGATAGTTTTTAATTTGCGGGTGCTGGGCTTTGCCGAAGCTTGCTTCGAGTTCGGAAAGAAGCTCGCGCTGGCGGCGGTCGAGATTTTTGGGAACCTCGACTATGACGTTGAAATAGAGGTCGCCCTTGCCGTCGCGCCTGAGGTATTTTATGCCCTCGCCGCGAAGCTTGAACTGCGTGCCCGACTGCGTGCCTGCGGGAATGGTGAACTCCTGCGGCTGGGATAGCGTCGGCACGCTGATTTTGGCGCCCAGCGCGGCCTGCGTCAGCGTTATCGGTATGTCGAGATAAATATCGGCGCCCCGCCGCTCGAAAAGTTTATGAGGCCGAACATTGATTTTTAAAATCAAGCTGCCGTTGTCGCCGCCGTTGTAGCCGGCGTGTCCCTCGTTGGGCATCGTCATGATTTGGCCGTTGTCGATGCCGGCGGGAATGTTTATCCTGATTGCTGCGGCCTTTTCCTGCCTGCCCTTGCCCGAGCAGGACTTGCAGGTTTCGGTGACTACTTTGCCCTTGCCGTTGCAGTAGGGGCAAGGGCCCGTCGACGAAAACTTGCCGAAGGGCGTCGTTTTGACGTTGTTGACGTAGCCGCTCCCGCCGCATTTGCCGCATGTTTTGAAAGAGGTGCCTTTATGCGCGCCCGTGCCCTTGCAGTCGGGGCAGTTTTCCTCGCGCTTCAAGTGGATTTCGCGGTCGGTTCCGAACGCCGCTTCCTCAAAGGAGAGCGTCATGCTGAACTCGATGTCGGCGCCGCGCATGGGCGCGTTCCGTCTTTCGGCGCGCACGCCCGAGGAAAACCCGCCGCCGAATATCGAGGATAAAATATCCTCGAAATTCAGCCCGCCCGAAAAGGCATCGCCGAATCCTCCGCCGCCAAAGCCGCCGCCGAAGCCGGAAAAGCCGCCGCCCATATCGGCCGCGGCGTCGCCGAACCTATCGTAGGCGGCGCGCTTGTTTTCATCGCCCAAGACCTCGTAGGCCTCGTTGATTTTTTTAAAGCGCGCCTCGGCTTTCCGCTTCTCCTCCTCGCTCGCCGCGCCTATGGCGTCGGGGTGGTGGAGTTTGGCAAGCTTGCGGTAGGCGGATTTTATTTCCTCCTGCGTGGCGTCCTTAGACACCTCAAGGATTTTATAGTAATCTTCTTTCGCCATATTACCGTGTTGTCTATTATATGATGCTCGCGATTGCTAAGCCCCATTTCGGGGCTTAGCAAAGGTTGCATATTCAGGCGGCCGGGCCTCCTATGTTATTATTAGTCTTCCCAGAGTCCGTCGGTGGGACCGTTGCCCTCGGGCTCGTCGCCGTCGAACTGGCTGGCATAGTCTTCTTCGACCGAGGATTTCTCTTCTTCCGCCTCTTCGGTTTTCTCCTCGCCGTCCTCGCTCTTTTCTTTGCCTTCTTCGGAGGCTTCTGCCTCGGCTTCGGCGGCCGCTTCGGAATACAGCTTGGTGAAGATGGGGTCGGACACCTGCGACAGGCTCTTTACCAGCTTCTTGACGGTGTCAACGTCCTCGGCCTTTTCAAGGTCGGCCTTGACGGACACGAGCTGGTCTTCCAGCTTCTTCTTGTCTTTGGCGGAGAGCTTCTCTTTGTAGTCCTCCATGAATTTCTCGACGCTGAAGATAAGCTGCTCGGCGTCGTTCTTGGCCTCAATAAGCTCTTTCCTCTTCTGATCTTCTTCGGCGTATTTCTCGGCGTCCTTAATGGCTTGGTCGATGTCGCTCTCGGTGAGGTTGGTCGACGCCGTGATGGTGACCGAGTTCTGCTTGCCGGTGCCCTTGTCCTTGGCCTTGACGCTGACTATGCCGTTGGCGTCGATGTCGAAGGTGACCTCAATCTGGGGCACGCCGCGCGGTGCGGGAGGAATGCCGCCGAGCTCGAAGCGGCCCAGCGTCTTGTTGTCTTTGGCGAATTTTCTCTCGCCCTGCAGAACATGCACCGAAACGCTGGTCTGGCGGTCGACGGCGGTCGAGAATATCTGCGATTTGGAAGTCGGAATGGTGGTGTTTCTGGGAATCAAACGCGTGAATATTCCGCCCAAAGTCTCGATGCCGAGCGACAGCGGCGTGACGTCGAGGAGGAGGAGGTCCTTGACCTCGCCGCCCAAAACTCCGCCTTGAATGGCGGCGCCGATTGCGACGCACTCGTCGGGGTTGATGCCTTTATAGGGCTCCTTGCCCGTAAGCTTCTTGATGCCTTCGTAGACGGCGGGAACGCGCGTCGAGCCGCCGACTAAAATAACCTTGGTGATATCTTCGAAGGAAAGGCCGGAGTCCTTGAGCGCCTGCTGGGTGGGCAACATCGTCTTTTGAACGAGCTCTTCGGTCAGCTGGTCGAATTTGGCGCGGGTCAAATCCATATCAAGGTGCAGAGGGCCTTTTTTGGTCTGCGCTATGAAGGGCAGATTGATGTGAGTCTTGGTGACGCCCGAAAGGTCGATTTTAGCCTTTTCGGCGGCTTCCTTGATTCTCTGCATCGCCATTCTGTCATCGGTCAGGTCGATGCCCTCTTTCTCTTTGAACTCTTCGACCATATAGTCCATGATGCGCTTATCGAAGTCGTCGCCGCCGAGGCGGTTGTTGCCCGAGGTCGCCAAAACTTCAAAGACACCGTCGCTGATTTCCAAAATGGAAACGTCGAATGTGCCGCCGCCGAGGTCGAAAATCAGCACTTTCTGGCTGCCCATGTCGTCCTTGTCGAGGCCGTAGGCGAGCGCGGCCGCCGTCGGCTCGTTGATGATGCGCTTGACTTCGAGGCCGGCTATCTTGCCCGCGTCCTTGGTCGCCTGGCGCTGAGCGTCGGAGAAGTAGGCGGGAACGGTGATGACGGCTTCGGTGACGGTCTCGCCGAGATAGGCTTCGGCGTCCTTTTTAAGCTTTGCCAAAATCATCGCCGAAATTTCCTGCGGGCTGTATTCCTTGCCGTAAATTTTGACTTTGCGCGCCGTGCCCATATCCCTCTTAATAGAGGTCACGGTGTTTTCGGGGTTAGCCACCGCCTGCCTCTTGGCGATTTCGCCGACCAGCCTCTCGCCGTCTTTAGAAAATCCTACGACGGAGGGCGTAGTGCGGCTGCCTTCGGCATTGGGGATAACCACCGGATCGCCGCCTTCCAGAACGGCGACGCAGGAATTGGTTGTTCCAAGGTCGATTCCTATAATTTTACCCATAATGCTTTATACTCCTTTAAATAAATGTTTATTTTATTTTTTGCCCAAAAGGCCTTTTTATCTTGTCACTTGTTACTATAAAGTTCTATTTGTGTCATCGGCGGGTTTTATTGTCCAACTATTTGTAGTAAGTTATTAAATCTCGCCGTTCTTTTTCATGCGCTTGACTTCGGTCTTGACGTAATCCTTTTCCTCTTTGGCGGCTTCCTTGATGTCCTCCTCGCTCAAGTTGGTAGTCGCCGTCACTATGACCGAGGTCGACTTGCCGGTCGCTTTATCCTTGGCGCTGACGTTGACTATGCCGTTGGCGTCAATATCGAATTTGACCTCGATTTTGGGAATTCCCGCCGGCGCGGGCGCGATGCCGTAAAGCTGGAAGCGCCCCAGCGTCTTATTGTCTTTCGCCATCTGCCGCTCGCCTTGAAGGACGTGGATGTCGACTGAGTTTTGCCCGTTCTCGGCCGTCGTGAAAATTTGCGAGCTCGAGGTGGGAATAGTGGTGTTCCTCGGTATCAGCTTGGTGAAGACGCCGCCCAGCGTTTCAATGCCGAGCGAAAGCGGTGTCACGTCCAAGAGCACGAGGTCGGTCACTTCGCGCGCTAAGACGCCCGCCTGTATCGCCGCGCCGATTGCCACGCACTCGTCGGGGTTGATGCCGGTGAAGGGCTCCTTGCCCATAAGGCTGCGGACGGCGTTCAAAACGGCGGGGATTCTCGTCGAGCCGCCCACCATGACGACTTTGGAGATTTGGTCGGGGTTGAGCGCGGCGTCCTTAAGTGCCTGCCGTGTCGGCATAATGGTCATCTTGACCAAGTCCTCGGTCATGGCGTCGAACTTCGCCCGCGTCAGTTCGAGGTTGATATGCTTGGGGCGATTCTGGGCGTCGGCGCAGATAAAGGGCAGGCTGATGGCCGTCTTGGTGACGCCCGAAAGGTCGATTTTGGCCTTTTCGGCGGCTTCCTTGAGCCGCTGCATCGCCGCCTTATCCTGCCTTAAGTCGATTTTCTCCTTGGCGAGGAAGTCTTCCAGTATGTAGTTGATGATTTTGTTGTCGAAGTCGTCGCCGCCGAGGCGGTTGTTGCCCGAGGTCGCCAAAACCTCGAAGACGCCGTCGGCAAGCTCCAATATGGAGACGTCGAAGGTGCCGCCGCCGAGGTCGAAGACGAGAATTTTTTCGTGTTCGTTGTCGTCTTTGTCGAGACCGTAGGCGAGCGCGGCCGCCGTCGGCTCGTTGACGATTCTAAGAACCTCAAGGCCGGCTATCGTGCCGGCGTCCTTAGTCGCCTGGCGTTGGCTGTCGCTGAAGTAGGCGGGCACGGTTATGACCGCTTCCTTGACCTTCTCGCCGAGGTAGGTCTCGGCATCGAGCTTGAGTTTCGAAAGTATCATCGCCGAGATTTCCTGCGGCGTGTATTCGTTTCCCTCCACCTTGACAAGCCGCGCGCTTCCCATGTCGCGCTTTATTGAGCTTATGGTGTTCTCGGGATTGGCGACCGCCTGTCTTTTGGCGATAGCGCCCACCAGCCGCTCGCCGCCTCTGAAGGCGACCACCGAAGGCGTTGTTCTCGCGCCTTCGGAGTTGGCGATGACGACGGGCGAGCCGTTTTCCAAGACGGCGACGCAAGAGTTGGTTGTTCCGAGGTCGATACCGATAACCTTAGACATAATTTTCTCCTTGTCACACTAAAGAATTATTCCGATTCGGCGTCTGCGGGAGCTTCGGAGGGAGCTTCGACGGGAGCAGGCGCAAAGCCCACTCTCACCACGGCGTGGCGCAGTATTTTATCGCAGCGCTTATAACCCTTGGCGATGACGTCAACGACCTTGCCGTCGTTTTCGGCATCTTCCACTCTCGCCACCGCGTTCATGGTGTTCATATCGAACTCGCATCCCAGCGCCTCGATTTCCTCGACGCCGAACTTACGAAGCGTGCAATGAAACTGCTGCTCCATGAGGATGAAGCCCTCTAAGCTGGGGGCGTCGGTAATGAACGCTTTGGCGCGGTCGAAGTTGTCGACAATGGGAATAAGCTCGCAAAGCACTTTGTTTATGCCGTCTTCGCGGCTCTGCGACGCTACTTCGGCGTTTCTCTTTTTATAATTGTCAAAATCGTTTTTGAGGTTGGCGGCCAGCACCTTGACTTCGATGACCTTGTCCTGCGACTCCCGAGCCAGCTTATTGATTTTGGCTAGCTCGGAATTCTTTCTTTCAAGCTCCGCCTTAAGCTCCTCGATGACCTTATTGAGCTCCTCGGTCTTCTCGGACACTTTCTCCTCGTCCACTTTGCGCTCCTCCTTATTGATCAGTTTTTGTTGTTTTTTAAGCAGCTTTTCGGCCTTTTTCGCAGCCTTGAGTTCCTGACGGGTAAGCTGCCGGATTTCGCACTCAACGGGATCTTTGGCCAAAGAACAATCTTCGCCTTCTTCATATTCCTCGTCATCGTCGGAATCGTCAAGGTCTTCATCATCGGAAGATTCAAGTTCTTCCTCGGCCGACGCTTGGGTTTGGTTTTCCTTTTCGTCCGAAACCGCTTGGGGTGCCGGGTCTTCCGCGGGGGCAACCGCCGCCGCGCTTTCACCGGACTCCGCTTGAGCTCCGATGTTTTCGGCGGCTAAATTCTCGTTTTCGTCAAATGCCATAATCTTCTCTCCTTATTTTTTGTCGGTATTGCTGTTTAACGCGCGCGCAAGGTAATTCAACACGGATATGACCTTGTTATAGTCCATTCTTTCGGGGCCTATGACGCCGGCCTTGCCGTATTTTTTGCCGTTGACGCTGTAACTTATGCTGACGAGGGCGCAGTTTTCCAGCCCGTCCTCTTTGCCGATTTTTACGTCGAATTCGAATTTGTCGCTGTCGTAGACGAGCGAGCTTATGCTTTCTTTATCGGAAACGGTTGTCAAAAACTTTTTGGCGCTTTCGACGTCGCGGTATTCGGGATAGTCCAAAACTTTGAGCGCGCCCTCGACGTAGACCTTATCGCCCGTCTTGGCGTAGCTCTTTAAAAGGTTCAAAACCCGCTCATAGAGGTCGCGGTAGTCCTGAAGCTCGAAATTGATTAAATCCTCGGTCGCCTTGACCTCGGAGAGGCGCTTTCCCGCAAAGATGTTTTTAAGCACGCGGTTGGCGGCGTAGACCTGCTCGCCGCGGATGTTTTTAGGAAGCTCGACGAACTGGTCGCGCATGACGCCGACGTCGGTGATAACCAGCACTAGCGCCAGCTCCTCGTCGACAGGCACCAGCTTGATGTCCTTGATTAAAATTTCCTCGTTGCCTTTGACGATGACGAAAGAGGTGTAGTTGGTGATGTCGCTGATGATTCTCGCCGTCCGCTCTGTAAGCGTTTCGACTTCCTGAAGCCGTCCCGCGAACTCCTGCTCGATTATGCTGATTTCCTCCTCGGTGAGCGGCTTGTTTTCCAGCATGTTGTCGACGTAGAGGCGGTAGGCGGCGGGCAGGGGAACGCGTCCTGCCGAGGTGTGGGGCTGTGCGATATAGCCCAGCTCCTCCAGTTTGGCAAGCTCCGACCTGATTGTGGCGGGGCTGACGTCGCTTATGAAATTGTCATGAATAACGGCAGAAGAGACGGGCTCCGCCGTCTCGACATAGCTGTCCACCAGCGCCTGCAATATCCGCATCTTGCGTTGAGATAAGCCTTTTTCCGACATTTCCGTGTTATAAAAGAAAAAAATTAGCAATCGTCACTCGCGACTGCTAATCTTATTATATACCATCTTGACGATAAGTCAACCTTAAAATAAAAATTTTTTTCGCGCGTCTTGATTTTTTAGTCCCTCATCGAATGAGGGCATTCAAGAAAAAGTTTGAATCCGGCGGCTTATTATTGCTCCCATCGGATTAACTCAAGACAAAACTTGAATTGGGGCTTTATATGGGGCCCCCATCAGATGAAGTCATCTGATGGGGAGAAATCCAATGGGGATTAAAATTGTCAGTCTGCCGAGCCGTAGTAGCCGTAGGGAACGGCGGTGACGGTGACTTCGACGTCGGCCGATGTCGCGCCCTCGGGGAGGGCGAAAGTCATCTCAAGGGCAGTGGTGTAGGTGGTCGATTCGATTTCGCCTACAAAGAGCGAGCCGGCGGCTTTTGTGATTTCCACCTTATAATACTTGGCGTTCGGGACCGCCTGCCAGCTTACGGCGAGGACGCCCGCGTTCTCTTCTACCGCGATTTGGTCGACTGCGCCGAGCGCTACCGTCTTGTTGTAGGTGCATTGCGCCTCGTCGCTGCTCTCGAAATAACTCTTGTTGCTGTGCGACGTCACGACGATGGAATAATTGCCCGCCGCCGCCACCTTGTCGGTTATGTCTATTCTAGTCTTTTCGCTTTCAACGGGATTTTTATTAAAGCTGCCAAGCTTTTCGCCGTTAATATAGACATCGAAGAAGTCGGCGCTTCTGACGTGGTCGACGTAGAGGAACACCTTGCCGGCGTCGCCGCCCGTGCCTTCCGTCGCGACCACAACGGGAGCCGCCAGCTTGACGGCGTAGTCAAAGGTTTTTTCGGTGAATTCGCTGTCACAATAGAGCAAAAAACCCTCTTGTTCGGTGGTATTCTGCGCTTTGACTCTTATGGTATAGGTGCCGGGCGCGAGGTCGGAAAGCTCGAATTTTTCGGGCGCGGCGCCATCCGAAATATGTTCGGCGCCGTTAATGGTATAGAAGTAGCGCGTTGCGTTTTTAACTTTGGTGACGGTGATTTCCAGCTTGTCGCCCTCTTTTATCACGGTGATTGTCTTGGGCGCGTCGAGCTTTTGCTGGAAAATGACATCTTTTACGATATCGGTGAGCGCGCCCGCGGCGGCGTCGGGCGCGATGACGACAAGCTGGGAAAAGCTTATCGCTCCCGCGAAGGCGCCGTTCTCGAGCACGATATTTTTGCCGTTTGTTATTGAAAGCGCGCTGCCCGAAAGCGTCATGCTGACGGCGGCGCCGAGGTCAAAGTTGGCCTTGGCCTCAGATTTAACGATAGCCGAAGCCGCCGCAAGAATTTTCACCTCCGCCGCGCCGACACTTATCGGGTATATTTTGCCGGAAAACTCAAGGTTTTCCACCGAAAACTCGGCGTAATCCGTGAAAAACTCGTTCAAGAAAACGCTGAACGCCTCGATATCGGCCGCTCCCGCAATTATGTCGGAAACCGCTTTTAATCTCGCTTTGGGCGCGTTTACGGTAAGCGCGGCCGCCGTGACTTTGCCGCCCTTTATATATTCCTTTTTCTTTTTTGTGCCGATAAGTATTTCGCCTTCGCTGTCGCCGAGCTCAAACTTTAGCTCGCCCGTAACCGTCAGCGTATGGCCCTTGAGACTGAAAGTGTAGGGCTTATTTATGGTGAGATTATCAACGACGACATCCTTTCTGAAAACCAGAATTTCGCCCTCGCCTTCGGCCACAGCTTCCAGAAGCTGCTCGGGTTTGGATATGAACACCATATCCTTGGTTACCACGAAATAGGCAATCAGCCCGCCCAAAATGGCAAGCAGTCCCAGACCGGCCAATATAAAGACGGTGAGATGTTTTTTAACAAACGCCAGAAGCTTGTTCTCTTTTTTGGGCTTTTTTTCTTCGGCGAGCTTCTCTTCCACGCCGTCCGCTTCGGGCTCTTCCGCTTCGTCCGCGCTTTGCTCGGCATCCTCTTCGCTCTCGGTGCCTAAGGTTTCGTCGGCCATGG
>ERZ795052.4367-NODE-4367-length-14622-cov-5.630672_pt1 | contig 14622 bp, 11 predicted proteins | sample MGYA00375136_ERZ795052 | MGnify/ENA primary metagenome ERZ795052 (study PRJEB30181, sample SAMN05720156) | activated sludge metagenome | isolation source: Anaerobic digester | place: Japan | collected 2015-05-26 ... | reverse complement strand
ATTTTCAGAAGGGCGAAGGAGCTGCGATCAAAGGCCGTGATTTTTATGATTTACTGTGGTTCATGCAGCAAAAGACCAAACCATTGGAGGAAAAGCTGGCCAAAGACGGTCGCCAGTCCTACACTGTTCATTCCGCGATGGAATTGCTGGGCGAAAAGATAGCTGAAATGAAGCTCTCTGATCTGGCAGAGGATTTGTTACCTTTATTCGAACAGCGGTCTTTCATCGAAGCCTGGCTGGAAGGTTTCAAGGAAAATTTCTTGGAATACGTAAAGAATTACTTGGCAAAAGGGTAAATACTCAGCTTCTACCCCTATTCTGCCCAATCTTTCGCAATGACTTCCGCCTGCTCCAATACTGTCTGGGTCGCCTTTTCTTGTTTGTCGGGTGGATAGCCATATTTGCGTAAAATCCGCTTGACCAACACCCGCAGCTTGGCGCGCACCGTTTCACGTACCGTCCAGTCAATTGACGCATTTTTACGGACGGTTTCTACCAATTCTCTGGCGATTTCCTTTAGCGTATCATCCCCTAACACCATTACCGCGCTGTCGTTGACTTCGAGCGCATCGTAAAAGGCGATCTCATCATCGCTGAGGTTGAGTTTCTCACCGCGTTTTTGGGCTTCACGCATTTCTTCAGCCAGCTTGATCAACTCGGCGATCACTTCCGCCGATTCAAGCGTGCGGTTCTGGTAGGAGCGGATGGTGCGTTCGAGTAATTCGGTGAAAGACCGGGACTGCACGAGGTTCTTCCGCATCCGCATTTTGAGCTCATCATTGAGCAGCTTCCGAAGCAGCTCAATTGCCAGGTTTTTTTGCGGCATGCCTTTGACGTCCGCCAGAAATTCATCCGACATGATCGAAATTTCGGGTTTTTTCAAGCCTGCGGCTGCAAAGATATCGATGACTTGATCGCTGGCCGCGACGGCGCGGGATAGGATTTGACGGATAGCCTGGTCGAGATCCTCCGCGCTGCGTTCACCATCCACGGTGGATTTGATGAAAGCAGTGCGAACTGCCTGGAAAAATGCAATATCATCTCGAATGGCGAGCGCACGCTCATCTGGAACCGCCAATGCAAAGGCTAGCGACAGTTCCCGCACAGCCTGCAGCAGGCGTTTTTTACCATCTTCCAATTGGAGAATGTGCTCCATCGCCATTGGTAAAAGGTTGGTTTTCTCAGTCGCAGTTCCAGTAAAAAATCTCGACCAGTCAAAACCGTGAAAAAGCCCTTTGCAGATTTCATAACGCTTGAGCAGTTCGTTGACTGCCTCTTCTTGGTTGGGGGTTTCGGCGGGGTGACCCGCTTCGGTGTAAGCTGCCAACGCTTTTTGCAGGTGATAGGCCAGACCGAGATAATCCACAATCAAACCGCCCGGCTTATCTTTATAAACACGATTGACCCGGGCAATCGCCTGCATCAGGCTATGCCCCTGCATAGGTTTGTCAATGTACATGGTATGCAGCGGCGGAACGTCGAATCCGGTCAACCACATATCCCGTACGATGACAATTCTGAATGGATCGTTCGCATCTTTGAAGCGTTTGGCAAGTTCTTCACGGCGCGCCTTGGTACGAACGTGCTGCTGCCATTCAAGCGGGTCGCTGGCGCTGCCCGTCATCACAATCTTAATCGCACCCTGTTTATCGTCATCGGAGTGCCACTCGGGGCGCAGTTTGATGATGGCATTGTACAGATCGATGCAGATTCGGCGCGACATACATACAATCATCGCCTTGCCATCCATGGCTTCGAGCCGTTTCTCGAAATGGTCAACCACATCTCTGGCAACCAGGCTGATACGTTTCTCGGTGCCCACGATGGCCTCAAGGGCTGCCCATTTGGTCTTGAGTTTTTCCTTCTTTTCGAGTTCTTCGCCCTCGGTAACTTCATCAAATTCAGGGTCGATCTTTGGTTTTTCTTTTTCATCCAGATCGAGTTTGGCCAGTCGGCCCTCATAATAAATCTTGACCGTGGCTCCATCATCAACCGCCTGCTGGATATCATAGATGCTGATGTAGTCGCCAAACACGGCCCGCGTGTTAGCGTCGGTGTGCTCGATGGGTGTGCCGGTGAATCCGATAAAGGAGGCATTGGGTAATGCATCGTGCATGTGCCTGGCGTAACCGTCAATAAAATCATACTGGCTGCGGTGCGCTTCGTCGGCAATGACCACAATGTTGTGGCGGTCCGAAAGCGAACCACCCGATTCAGCGGTGGGCATGAACTTTTGGATGGTCGTAAAGAATACCCCGCCGGCTTTCCGTCCCTTGAGTTTTTCAACCAGGTCCTCGCGGCTTGTTGCCTGTTCGGGCATCTGGCGCAAAATTTCAGAACAGCGTGAAAACGTTCCGAAGAGTTGATCATCGAGATCATTACGATCGGTCAGAACGATGATGGTGGGGTTTTCCATGTCGCGATGCGCCACCAAACGACCCGTGTAGAAGGCCATAGTCAGACTCTTACCCGATCCCTGGGTGTGCCAGATGACGCCTATACGCTGGTCCCCGATTTCACCGCCTCTCATTGGATTAGCCAGGTAGGTGCCTTTTAGCTCCCCTAAGGCAGCAAAGTGTACCCTTGAGGCGCGGATGGTTTCCTCTAGCCCGTAATTCACCGCGTGGAATTGATGATAGCCGGCAATCTTTTTGAGCGTGGGAGCGCCGCGCTCCTGTTCGAAGACAATAAAATATCTGATCAAGTCGAGAAAGCGGCGTTTGTCGAACACGCCTTTTAACAGCACTTCAAGCTGGGTGACGGAAGCAGGTGCTCCGGTCTGACCTTCGATGGTTTTCCATGGCAAAAACCATTCCTTGTTAGCGGTCAGGGAGCCGATGCGGGCGTTAAGGCCGTCAGAGACAATAAGCAGCTCGTTGGTGTGGAAAAGAGCCGGGATGTCACTTTTGTAGGTCTGCAACTGGTTGAAGGCTGACCAGATGGTGGCTTTCTCGTCAGCAGCGTTCTTTAGTTCAATCACGGCTAGCGGCAGGCCGTTGACGAAGACAACCACATCTGGCCGGCGGTTGATCTTGCCATTCTGGTGATCGGCTTCCACGGTGAATTGGTTAACGACTAACCAGTCGTTATTATCTGGGTCTTCGAAATCCAATACAGACGCCCGCCCGCTGACCAAGCGACCATCTTTGGCTTTGAATTCCACCTCGATGCCGTTGACCAAAAGGTGGTGAAAGGCGTGGTTATTGAGAAGCAGCGAGGGCCTGCGTAAACGGGCGGTTTTTCGAAAGGTTTCTTCCAGCGCCTGGATCGGAAGGCCCTTATTTATTCGCGCGATGGCGTCTCGCAGACGACCCTCTAGGAGCGTTTCCTGGTAGTCGCTTCGTTCCGGATGCTCGCCATCACAGGCAATCTCAGGGCCGAAGGTGTAATCGTAGCCAAGGTCTTTGAACCAATCGATGGCGGCTTGTTCGATAATGGATTCGGTGAAGGGTGGCATATAGTGAATTCCCTATAGATAATTATATACGCAAGATTGCTGAATGGTAAATCATCATTTAGCGTCTACATCAGCCACGGATAACTCGCCGGACATCAGACGGGGTAATAGTGCGTCTCGAATGGCAGCAAGGCAAGCGGATTCTCGCTCCAACAATTCTTGCTGTTCAAAAATAGGTTTGCAAGCTTCAGAAAATTGAGCGAGCGTATGAATATCGGGGATGAATGCAGGAATGCTTTTTATTGTAGTTCCCGAAACTTCCTTGAAGGTAGAACCTGAGGCCATTCCTTCAATGATTTGGAGGTTGTCTTTCAAAAAGTAGTACACAAACGCAGTGCCAATTCCTTCCTTCGGGACTATAGACTTAAAGCCTTGGTTAGTACAAACCTCCCCACTTGCGATAGCAATATAGCCAATAGGAGCGCGGGAACTAAAAAGCACTGTGCCGCGTGGCATAAGCCGTGCACTACTATTCCGAAGCCCAAGAACGGTAATATCGACTTCGCCGCGCATGATGAACTTATTCTTATTGATAGATAAGTCCTTAGGTGTAATCCAAGGTATGCCGTGTTCAGCGAAATATTCTGGCTTCGCCGTAGATGGTGTGCTTCCACCTACAACTTCGCCTAAATCGGCAATGGTGCCAAGTTCCCATTCTGGCAAAGCTCCCTGAACGAACAAGTGCCGAAAAATAGCAGAACATTGCTGCTCTAAATGATGATTTACCTTTCCTCCCGCCTCAATGAGAATCAATCCAAAAGGCAGGAGGAGCCATGAAAGACAAGCTGATTACGGATATTCAAGCAAGTTTGGTTTCTGTACTAAACACAGCACAATTAGAAGAGGTACGGAGGTCTTTGACATACCATCTTCAAAACGTTGAAGTAACAGTGCGCCGAGACTCTTCTCCGCAGGAGAACGTTGAGAATAACGAATTAAACGACGTATTCATCGCCGCGAAGAGAATCGAGGGTTGCTCGGAAAAGTCGTTAAAATATTACAGCTCAACTATCCACAAAATGCTTGCTGCAATTAGTAAGCCAGTGCGGGAAATCAACACCGATGATTTGCGAAGGTATTTGGCAAATTACCAGAAAGAACACAGCTCTAGTAAGGTTACAATAGATAATATGCGCCGAATTTATTCCAGTTTCTACGGATGGCTTGAAGACGAGGACTATATCTTGAAAAGTCCTGTGCGCCGCATTCGTAAGATCAAGACCGAAAAGACCATCAAGGATACGTTCTCAGATGAAGGCCTGGAGCAGCTACGCGATGCCTGCGAGGAAATCCGCGATTTGGCGCTGGTTGACCTGCTGGCATCAACGGGCATGCGTGTTGGAGAATTGGTGCAGATAAACCGCGAGGATATCAATTTTCACGAGCGAGAGTGCGTGGTCCTGGGAAAAGGTAGCAGCGAGCGCGTGGTTTACTTCGACGCACGTGCAAAAATCCATTTGCTGAACTACCTGGAAAGCCGCAGCGATGACAACCCTGCGTTGTTTGTTTCGCTAACTTTGCCCCGAGAGCGGCTGCAGATTGGTGGTGTGGAAACGAGGCTGCGCGAAATTGGCAAGCGGGCAGACATGCAAAAAGTTCACCCACATAAGTTTCGGCGCACGCTTGCCACGCGTGCCATTGACAAGGGAATGCCCATTGAGCAAGTGCAGCGGCTGCTGGGTCATGTCAAAATTGATACCACCATGCACTACGCGATGGTCAATCAGGCAAATGTAAAGAATTCACACCGAAAATTCATCGGTTAAGAAAGGTGTTACACATGGATAAGTGGAAACTCATAAGAGCCGCAGATTTTATAGATTTCAACCCTCGTGAGAGCGTATCTAAAGGGGCGATGGCGAAAAAAGTTGCAATGGAGCAATTGCAGCCTTTTACACGGGACATTCCTGCATTTGAAGTTGCACCTTTTAATGGCGGTTCGAAATTTCGCAACGGCGATACTCTGATGGCGCGGATCACGCCATGCCTTGAAAATGGTAAGACCGCGCTAGTCAACATCCTTGACAATGACGAGGTCGGTTTCGGTTCTACAGAGTTTATTGTACTGCGAGCAAAGCCCGGCATTAGTGATAAGGACTTTGTCTACTATTTGGCTACCAGTCCGCTCATGAGGGACAAGGCAATTAAGTCAATGGTAGGCAGTTCAGGCCGGCAGCGCGTACAACACAGTGTTATGGTTGAAATGGAGTTTCTTCTGCCGCCAATATGGGAGCAAATCGAAATCGGATGCACCCTGCGAGCGTTGGATGATAAAATCGCCAACAATCGTGCGATAAATCATCATTTAGAGCAGATGGCACAGGCAATTTTTAAGTCGTGGTTTGTGGATTTTGAACCGTTCGGCGGCGAGAAACCGTCTGATTGGCAAACTGGTAGCCTTGCCGATATTGCTGATTATCTAAATGGTCTTGCTATGCAACGCTTTCGTCCAGCTGATGGTCAGGTCGGACTTCCTGTATTAAAAATTAGGGAATTGAGACAGGGGAGCTGCGATGCAACAAGTGAGCTTTGTTCGCCATGCATTCACTATGATTACAAAGTTCATGATGGCGATGTTATCTTCTCCTGGTCAGGTAGCCTCCTTGTTGATTTCTGGTGTGGCGGTGACTGTGGTCTGAATCAACACTTGTTCAAGGTCACGTCTCGCCTTTATGACAAGTGGTTTTACTATGCTTGGACAAACCATTACCTCGATCGATTTATTGCTATTGCAGCTGACAAAGCAACCACAATGGGGCACATTAAACGCGAAGCATTGGAAAACGCAGAGGTTTTAATTCCCACCGAGAAGGACTATAGCACCGTGGGGGATTTGCTTACTCCGTTATATGAGCAAGTTATCAGAAATCGGGTAGAGAATCGCAAACTCGCTTTGTTGCGTGATTCCTTACTTCCCCGACTTATATCCGGCGAGCTATCTGTGGCAGATGTAGACGCTAAATGATGATTTATCTTCTTGTTGTTTTCGATCTGGGTGTCTAAGGCAGAGAGGGTCTTTGCTATCGCCATCTGTGTTTCAAGAGGCAGGTCTGGGGCTTTAAATTGCATAATCGCACCTTTATCACCCCTCGGCATTTTCGTCCCTTTGGCGGTGACAGTGGCGTAGTCGAAAAAGTCCTCGTCTGATAGCAAGTAGTATAGAAAATTCGGATATACATCCTCTTTTGCTCGCAGTACCAATATATCGTTCGAACAACCACCGTCCCTGTCAGCAAACCATATTTTGCGGAAGTAAGGGCGAATATTGGACACCAATACATCTCCCGCTTGGTAAGCTTGGGTCAAAGGTACTGTTGGCAACCCCGCTGAGCGAGTGATTCCTTCCTTATTTGGCAGCATGTTTTCTGTAGATATGTAGGTATCCAAATTTAGGGCACTAACAGCAACCCGTCCCTCTGCAAAGTGGCATAGGTTGGAAAGTCTAGATGTCATACCCAATTGCCCCCAACCGCTTGCGGATTTCGTCCTCCAGCTCGTGCGAACGTTTGAACAGTTCAGAGAGTTCACCCGTCAGCCGCGCCATTTTTTCCTCAAAAGGTTCGCCGTCGTCCTCCTGCTCCTCAATGCCAACGTAGCGCCCCGGCGTTAACACATAGCCCTGTCCCCGGATCTCATCCAGTGTTGACGATTTACAAAACCCTTGAATATCCTGATAGCCCTCATCCCCGCTCTTCCATTGATGGTAAGCGCTGGCGATTTTGGCAATGTCTTCATCGGTTAATTCGCGGTGCACCCGATCGAACAACGTTCCCAGCTTGCGCGCATCGATGAATAACGTCTTGCCCTGGCGAGTCTTCTTGTTGCGTGAGAGAAACCACAAACACACTGGGATCTGCGTGCTGTAAAACAACTGCCCTGGCAGCGCGACGACGCAATCCACCACGTCATTCTCAATGATGGCTTTACGAATCGCGCCCTCGCCGGATGTGTTGCTGCTCATGCTGCCGTTAGCCAGCACGAAGCCCGCCGCGCCGTTGGGCGAAAGATGATAAATAAAATGCTGCACCCAGGCAAAGTTGGCATTGCCGGCCGGCGGAATGCCGTATTTCCAGCGCTTGTCTTCGCGCAGCGCTTCACCGCCCCAATCGCTCATATTGAAGGGCGGGTTGGCTAAAATAAAGTCAGCTTTTAGATCGGGGTGCTGATCATTGTGGAAGGAGTCGGCCGGCTCTTTGCCCAGGTCGCCTTCAATGCCGCGAATGGCAAGATTCATCCTGGCCAACTTGAAGGTGTTTGGGTTCGATTCCTGCCCGTAGACGGAAATATCGCCGATCCGCCCACCGTGCGCCTCGGCAAACTTTTCGCTCTGTACAAACATGCCGCCCGAACCGCAGCACGGGTCGAAAACCCGGCCTTTATACGGAGCGAGCATTTCCACCAGCACGCGCACCACCGAGCGAGGCGTGTAGAACTCGCCGCCCTTGCGCCCTTCCTGGCTGGCGAACTGCGAAAGGAAATACTCGTATACCCTTCCCAGCGTATCCTGTTTGCGGCTTTCTTCGTCCGCAAAGTTAATCTTATTGCTGACCAGATCCACAAGGTCACCGAGGCGGCGCTTGTCTAGCGTGGCACGCCCGTAGTTGCCTGGCAGCATCCCGCGCAGTGAGGGGTTGTCGCGTTCGATGGCCTCCATTGCCTTGTCGATTAAATTTCCGATGGATTCATGTTTGGCGCTATCTTGAAGAATTTTCCAGCGCGCCTCTTTTGGCACCCAGAAGGTACGCTCGGCCAGATAGACATCTCGATCTTCGGGGTCATCCAGCCCTTCATTTTCCACCCGCTCTCGCACCTGCTCGAAGATATCGGAGACATACTTCAAGAAGATCAGTCCCAGCACTACTGACTTATATTCCGCTGCGTCCAGGTGCCCGCGCAGCTTATCGGCGGCTTCCCATAATTCATTTTCGATCCCAAGCAAAGCGCCGTTCCCGTTTTGGTTTTTACCATTTTTCTTTTTTATCGGCATACGGTTCCTTTACAATGCAGTTCAGACCATGATCGTGAGAAAACAAGGAAATTATGACACGGTCTCTTTCTCAAAGACCAGCAAATCTCCCACCTGACAGTCGAAATATTCGCATAACGCCATTATTACCGGTGCATCATAGCGAGTCAACTGGTTATTAGCCCAGGAATTCAGCGTAGACCAGGCAATGCCCGTCTCCCGCTGCACGTCCATCAGAGCAATATTTTGCTGCTGCTTGGTTGCCTTTTGTGCCAGTAAAATGCGAAAGTGATTGACAATTTTTCCGGGCATGAGCCACCTCGCTAGGGGATATTCTATAATCATAGACGCAGTGAATTTTTTTGTCAACGAAATTGAATGACTAGTCGAAAACTCGTACTGCGAATATGTGCCTGGAATTGGCCAAAAGTCTTTGATTGTCACACTGCATGAATGTACAATAAGACCTATGGCAGAATCCTTTGATATTGGACAAAAAATTTCTGAAATCGAAGCAGAATTGGCAAATCTGTATCGTCACCGTGACCAGTTGCTGGATGAGCTGACACAATTACGCCGGCAGGTCCTTCAAAGAGATTCCCCAGCACAACTAATGCTGAACATTCAGGGAATTACAGTCGATAACCAATCCTCTCAAGAGGAAAAAATCCAGTTATTCCGTTCTTTATTCAAAGGGCGGGAGGATGTTTTCCCGCGCAGGTTTGAAAATTCCAAAACCGGAAAGTCAGGCTATGCCCCCGTCTGTCGTAATGAATGGCAAGCAGGTATCTGTCAGAAGCCGAAGGTCACCTGCCAGGAATGCAATTTTCGCGCGTTTACTCAAGTGAACGATGAGACCATCCGGAATCATCTCAAAGGAAATGACCCCAATGACCGTTCAGGCAGAGACTTTACGATGGGGGTTTATCCTTTGTTGGCAGACGAATCATGCTGGTTTCTGGCAGCTGATTTTGATAAGTTCACCTGGGCTGAAGACGCCAAAACCTTTCTGGAGACGTGTGTCAGTTATCAAGTTCCTGCCGTCTTAGAACGATCACGTTCCGGAAATGGTGGGCACGTATGGATATTTTTTGAAACCCCGGTTCCTGCAGTATTAGCGCGAAAACTCGGGGCATTACTGCTTACCAGTACGATGAACCGGCGTCCGGAAATCGGAATGGATTCCTATGACCGGCTTTTCCCCAGTCAGGATACCTTGCCCAGAGGCGGGTTCGGTAATTTGATTGCCCTGCCGCTGCAGAAAAAACCACGTGAACAAAATAATAGCGTCTTTTTGGACAATGATCTCAATCCCTATTCCGATCAATGGGCTTTTTTGTCATCGATTCAAAGGATGGCTCATCAAGACCTTGAAAGAATTGTGAAGAATGTTCAAGACGAAGGTGAAATCACTGGCGTCCGGGCGGTAGTTTTGGATGAAACCGAGAACGAACCCTGGAAGCTGACCCCATCACGGAAATATATGGAACCGCCAATAACTGGTCCTTTGCCAGATCAACTCAACCTGGTCATCAGCAACCAGATTTACATCGAAAAAGAAGGTCTGCCCGCGCCCTTGCGAAATCGCCTCATCCGGTTGGCCTCCTTTCAAAACCCGGAATTTTACAAAGCGCAGGCCATGCGTCTCTCTACGTTCGGGAAACCCAGGATTATCAGCTGTTGTGAGGAATATCCGAAACACCTTGGCTTACCCAGAGGGTGCCAGGAAGAACTGTTACTGGTATTGGGTGAGCTTAAAATCAAAACGAAGTTGATTGACAAACGTGCGACTGGTGATCCTCTATTATTAAACTTCCTGGGAACGCTTCGTCCTGAGCAGCAGCTTGCTGCAGATCAACTGATTAAGCATGATATTGGCGTTCTTTCTGCTTCCACAGCATTTGGCAAAACGGTCATTGGTGCATGGTTAATTGCCCAAAGGAAAGTGAACACCCTGGTGATTGTTCATCGAAGACAGCTGATGGACCAATGGGTAGAAAGCCTCCAATCGTTTTTAGGACTGGGAAAAAAGGAAATCGGGCAGATCGGGGGTGGAAAACATAAAATCACCGGAACGGTAGATGTAGCGATGATCCAGAGCCTGATTAACAAGGGCACAGTCAATGATTTGGTCGGAAATTATGGCCATATCATTGTTGATGAATGCCACCACATATCCGCAGCCAGTTTTGAGCAGGTGATTCGGCAAGCAAAAGCCCGGTTTATTACCGGTTTATCTGCAACCGTCACCCGACAGGATGGTCACCACCCGATCATTTTTATGCAATGTGGACCTGTCCGATACCGGGTGAATGATCGCCAACAAGCCACCGCACGCTCATTTACCCACAAGGTAATTGTCCGTAGAACCAATTTTGTTGTGCCAAGCCGAGCGGACAATGCTCCAGAACCAGGCATTCAGGAAGTATATGCGATGCTCGCAGTAGATTTATTCCGAAATCAAATGATTGTTGACGATGTTGTTGAAGCCGTTCACATTGGCCGTTCGCCCGTATTGTTGACAGAACGCCGAGAGCACCTCGCGTATTTTGCAGATACCCTGGCTGATAAAGTGAAAAATATCATCGTGTTATCCGGCGGGATGGGTCGCAAACAACGAATTTTATTGATGGATCAATTAAAAAATATTCCAGAGGATGAAGAACGTTTGATCATTGCCACCGGAAGGTATCTGGGAGAAGGGTTTGATGACGCTCGCCTTGATACTTTATTTTTGGCATTGCCAATTGCCTGGCGCGGAACGGTAGCGCAATATGCAGGTCGACTTCACCGCAATTATGACCGGAAAAGTGAAGTCATTATCTACGATTATGTCGATGACCAGGTACCAGTACTGGCTGGTATGTTTGGAAAGAGGAAAAAGGGGTATAAAGCCATCGGCTATGAAGTTTAAGATAGCCAAAAATTTGAGGATATTCTAGAAATTTGTAATTGACATAACGTGTGTAGAAAAATTTGTTAGGCCTTACAAACACTTTTCAACCTTGAAAAATATAAAATTGTCCCTGTCGCGATTTGGCAAGATAGAAAACGCGTGCTATAATCAATATACAATTGAATGAGGCGCAAAAGCGTCCAAAATAGTTAACGATAGCTTGTTTTTATACCGTAATACTGAACGTTGGCCTGTTTATTTCCGCCCGGGTGCAATGTTTGGTATTTTTGTTTTAACACGCAAAAACCGAACCGGCACAACCAGGGGGAATGGATCGCCGGCATATGTTGCTGTTCGCGTGAGAATCCCCAAAAGTTGACCTTGCACCCATCACCTTCCCAAAGCGAAGTACGCAGCGGGAGCCGCTCAACAGAGTCCAGCCGATCTATTGAGCGCACGGCAGCGAGATTTGACCGTACTCTTGCTGGTCCGTGGGCCTCACACCAAACGGTCACCCTGTCCGATGGATAGGGCGCCCGTCCCTGGGTGTGCAGCCGAATCGGCTGTCTGAACGAGGCAGTTACAACAAAATGCCCCATTTCTAGAAAGGGGTTCCCTTAAGGAAACAAAGGGAAACAACCAGAAACGGTAAAAAAGCCGTTCAAACCCGATTTAAGCGTAAACAGGCAGGTGCAGAATTATGTCACAGCAAGGTGGATTATCTTATCAAATGATGAAAGCGCTCCAGGCAATCTTTCGACCTGGTGGCAGCCGGCACGAAGATAAACAACATGGACGCAATCAGGATGTGATCCGCAGTATCGGAACCATGCAAAGCATGGTGGCGGATGTGCATGAATTTGCGCGATTCATCCGCAGGCAGTGGCCTGAAGTGAGTGAAGTTGAAGATGTCGAGCCAGAGATGGCTCAGACATTCGTCGAAGAATTAATTCGGCGTGAACGCAGCGGTGGCCGGATTGGACGCGTTATGGCATCGTTACGTAAGCTGGATCGCGCTTGTAGGATTACCGGAGTATTTGGCAAAGATTCACCCCCGTTACTTCCTTATAAAACCGATGGGGGATTAGGCGGCTTCCACTCCGAACCTCGACCGGTGGCTTATTTTCCGGAGCAAGCGGAACGAATCATCGAGTGGATCATCAATATCGATCCAATTTCAGCGCGGGTACTGCATGTGATGCAAAAAACTGGGCTGCGGATTCGAGAAGCAGTCTATCTTAGAGCACAAGATATTGATGTGGCAACATGCTTTATCACACTGGAAGGGAACGTGAATCATACTAAAGGTGGCAGACCTCGCGAGGTACGCATTTCACCAGAAGAAACACCCTTCCTTTCCGAGATCAAAGCCATCGGCGAGAAAAATCCAACCGGTCACATCTTCCATGACCGCGGCTCTCTCCCGGATCGAGTGCGCGAACAGGTGCGTAAAGCGTGTAAAGCCCTCGGAATTCCTTGCCTGGGCACACACGGCTTCCGGAAAACATTTGCAGCGCAAAACTATAAAAACAGGATTGAAGCTGGCGCGGATGATGACCAGGCGTTATTGGATACATCCATTCAGTTAGGCCACAATCGTAAGGAAGTCACCATCCAGAGTTATGTTCCTCCACAGGATCGGAGAAACTAACCCTTGACAAGCTGCATCCTTAACACAACTTCAAATCGATTATTGGCAATATGCCGGCTGCTTTCTCAACCTCCGTTTGCACATCCTGAAATTCATCTTTCTGTGATGGTTGAGAAATGGGAGATCTCACTGGAGCATAAAACCTGGGGATCATTGGTGACGTTCGGTGTTTCTGCCCTACCGGCTTCACAATCATTTTTAATCACTCATTTTCCGGAATATCCAAATACCACTGAAACTCAGTTGTTTCGCACTGCCCTTTTGTTGAAGTTGAACCCGATTCAACCGGATATACGGCGATTAGCCAGCTCCGCTTCTGATGAAGAGCAATTGTTAGCGCGCCTGGCAAACGAACTATTTCAGATACGCTCAGAACAGCGTGCCAATGCAATGAATTGGTTTTTGAATGGGTTGAGAATTTGGGGAATAGATACGTTGGATCAACCCCAAAGGGATAAAGCCAAGGACAGTTTATGGGGTCAATGGAGTAAAAGGATGGGGTTACTCCAGATACCACGAGCTGCCTTTGAATTTGTCATTCAGGGTTCGCCGGCTGAATTTGCAGTTATGGCTCGCGAATCGATATTGAAGGAGATGGGGCTGGTCTGCACCGTCCTTAATCCTGGCACACAGCGTAAAATACTGGAATTTCCGCTGGATATTAATCCGATTGCCGTTCGATTTTTGGACAGGGATACTTCTCTTGACCTGGTTGCCCACAAACTACTGAACGGAAATACCCTTCTCAAGGTTTCTTTTTTTGATAATGAAAAGGGGTGGTGGCTTTGGGATGCTTTTCGGGACGAGATGGAACGGCTTGGCTGGTTTTCGATACCCACTATAGAAAAAATATCTTTACCTGTTGATTTTAAAACCCCAGAGATTAAAAACCCAGAACTTACCTCGTCAAATACTGATTCAGAACCTCTCCCGACTATCGAAGAACCCAAGAAAGAACCTTCTCAGACCTGGCTGATGATTCCAGATAGGGGTTGGGATAGGGAATGTATTCGACTGTGGCATCGTGGGTTAACCTGTAAAGACATTGGAATACGTCTCCAGAAAACGGATAAGACAATTCTCAACCGTTTGAACCAGTTGAGGAAGGAATTTGGCGAGCAAATTGTGCCGTATCGGAATGCAAATTACCGTTCAGGTTAAATTGGGATGTTTCAGGACATTTCGGGATATTCTGGGATATTGTAGCAAGGATATCCTTCGATAGAAAATGGCGGCGAAACACAGAACCGCCATTTTTCTATTGAGGAGCTAAATGATCAATCGCTTACGCATCATCCTTGAACAACCCGAATATTCTGCCCTAATCAAACTTTCAGGGCAGGAAGTCCGCAGCCCTGCCGACCAGGTAGTGGTTATCGTCCGAGATGAATTGGTCAGGCGTGGACTGCTGCCGGCAGACAAGCTGCCATATGGACCAGACATGAAAAAAACTACTGAAACTACCCTCTCGACAGAGGAGAAGTGAAATGACGAAAACAAATACCCTGACCCCAAAACCGAATGGTACGGCGTCTCTGCCGGCAGAGCTTCGCGAAATTTATGATCTACTCGCCGCATATGGGCGGAAGGTGCGCCTGGCTGCAATAGCGAATGGTGAGCAGCAGAAACAGGCTAATTACCAAAGAATGATC
>ERZ795052.4362-NODE-4362-length-14638-cov-5.881437_pt1 | contig 14638 bp, 11 predicted proteins | sample MGYA00375136_ERZ795052 | MGnify/ENA primary metagenome ERZ795052 (study PRJEB30181, sample SAMN05720156) | activated sludge metagenome | isolation source: Anaerobic digester | place: Japan | collected 2015-05-26 ... | reverse complement strand
GGCAGGATTCTGTATTACACGCGCGACATGGACCTGGCCGTGGCGGATTAGCCGCGGCGGCCGAGGCTCGCCGGGCCCCCGCGCCGTCAGAACAACCGGTAGAGCGTCACGCGTCGGAACTGAATGACGCCGCCCTCCGACTGCAGCCCAATGCGCCCCGGCACAACTTCCACCCCGTCAACCTCGTTGACCACCTTGCCGTTCATTTTGACCTGGTAGCGCGGGCCCTGGGCCAGAATCTCAACCCGGTTCCATTCCCCCGCGGGCTTCTCGTTGTTTGAAGCCGCCTTGACTCCGGCGATGTCACCGGCCAGCGCATGCTTCTTGACCTCGAAGAAGCGCTCTTGGCCGCCCGCCACTTCGGTGCCTTGCAGACCCAGCACGTCCCCGGCGCTCCCATGCTTGAGCTGCACTTCCACCGCGGGCGGCAGCGGCTTGAGGGTGCCGTGGATGCGGGAGAAAATCCCGCTGTTGCCGGGCTTGGCGTCCGGCGCCCACCGGTATTCAACAATGAGCCGGAAATCGGTGGCCTCCGGGTCTTTGAACAGGAAACCGACCGGCTCGCCCTGGCAGGTGAGGATGCCGTCCTGGACGCTCCAGACCTGGTCCATTCGCACGTTCGGGTCCGCCAGCACGTATTTCCAGCCCTCGAGGTCCTTGCCGTTGAAAAGCTCGGTCTTGGCCTCGTATTGACCCGGCGTCCAGCAGCCGGTGACCGCCAGCCCCAGGCCGGCGGCGGCGAGCGAAAGAATCAAAGTCCGTTTGCGCATAAGTGCCGGCCAGTATGAGCCGGCGCCAGCCAAAAGAAAGCGGAAAGACTCAAAAAGGAACCGTTTGGCACTCGCGCCGGGTGAAACGACAGCAGTGCGTGTAGCCGTTGGAGCGCGCCAGCGCGATCGCCTCCGCGAAATTCAGCCCCACCTCGCCCGGCGCATGAGCATCGGAGCCGAAGGTGATGCGCACCCCGTGTTTTGCCGCCTGTTGGAGGATGGCGGGGCTGGGATAGATTTCACGGCAGTCTTTGCGGAGGCCGGCCGTGTTGATTTCAATGGCCACACCCTTTCGCGCCGCCGTCTCCAGGAAACGGTCGTATAACGCCGTGCAGTCCTGCGTGGGATAAAAGCAGAACCGTTTGCACAGGTCCGTGTGGCCGATGATGTCAAAAAGACCCGACTCCGCGGCCATCGTGAGCCGCTCGAAATACACCGTCCACACCTCGAAGGGGTCGCGGCTTTTCCACGTGGACAGCATGAGGGGGTTGTCAATGGCCCACGAATCGGAGACGTAATGGACCGAGCCGATGAGGTAATCCCAGGGATGGCGGGCGGTGAGGTGGCGGATCCAATCCTCCTGGCCGGGCAGGTAATCCACTTCGAGCGCCAGTTTGATCGTCAGGTTGGGGAAGGCGCGCTGGGCGTGACGAACCTTCTCGACGTAATGGTCCAGGTCGGCGTCGCGCATGCGCCAGTCGTCAAAATCATCCTGCGGCATCGGGCTGTGGTCCGAAAACCCAATTTCGTCGAGACCGAGCTGGACCGCGTGGGCCGCGTATTCGATGGGTTCTCCCGTGGCATGGCGGCACAACGGCGTATGCATGTGGTAATCGGCCGGAACGAGCATGCTGCAACCCTACCTTCTCCCGCGGTGGCCGGCAAGCCAGAGAATCAGCGGTTTGGCCCCAAAACGACTCCTAACCGGGGCCTCCGCCCTGGTTCCCCGACTGGCGCCCCGAAAGACCCGGACCCGGGCCAGAGGGCCGGGCCGCCCAAACTCGCGGGATGCGATTTGCTTACTCGAACTGCAGGGCGAAGAAACGGTTGGCGCCGGCCGCAAGGGGGAGAGTGACGACCCACTGGCCGTTGAGATTCACCGGAGCGTTGGTGACCGGAGACCATTGAATCGGTGGCGTGAGACTGCCCGTCTGGCGGAGGGCGAAGCCGGTGGCGGTATTGGTCCACGCCAGCCGGATTTGTTGAGCCGGGAGCAGCCGGATGTCGAGCGCCGGAACGGGACTCACCGGCTGGCAGGCGGAAAACTCGGAGGTGTTGCCGAACGCATCCGTGGCGGTGGCGGTGAGGACGTAACCTGCGGGAACGGCGGCCGGAAGGACGACACTGAAACTGGCCGCGCAGTTTGCGCCGGTCGAAACCGTGGTCTCTCCCAGGAACGTGCTCCCTTCGCCGTTGCCCGACGAGTCGCAAGCCGGGCTGGCGAAAAACTGGACCAGGAAGGCATTGTTCGCGGTGCTGTTGAGTGACCCGCGGACCGCGGTCCCGCTTCCGCTGAACGCCTGGGTCAGGACCGGGAAGTTCTGCAGCCGGTTGGCGCCCGTGTCCGTATCGCAAGCGTCATTGGCTGAGACGCCGCTGGCGCCCAGGTCAATGCCCAGCGCGCCGTTCGAGAAGATGGCGTTGCCCAGAATGCGGTTGCTGGTGGCGCCGGTGCGGACGCGAACGCCGGCATAGACGCCCTGGCTGAAAGCAATCCGGTTCCCGGCCAGGCCGGCGCCGCCGATCAGGTTGTTGGTCGAGCCGGTGTCGCAGTCAATCGCGGTCCAGGCGTTGCCCAAGGCCGAGAGGCCGTCCGCCCTGGTCCCAATCAGGTTCCCCTGGATGGTTGTCCAGGACGATTTGTAAAGCCAGATGCCGCTGGCCTGGTTGGCCGAAATCACGTTCCCCGCGCCGGAGACATCGCCGCCGATGATGTTGCTGAGCGCGCCGTTGGCGAAGATGCCCTCGAACAGGTTCCCCATGCCGGCGTTGCCGAGGATGTCGGTTCCGATTCTGTTGCCTTGAATGATGTTCCAGGCGGCGCCGCCGTCCGCCAGATAGATGCCGGCGTTGCCGTTGGCCGAGATCACATTACCCGCGCCCGGAGCCGGCCCGCCGATGAGGTTGGCTGGCGCCGCCGAAACCACAATTCCCCCGCCAATGCCGTTACCCAGGCGGTTGGTTCCCCCCACGGCGGTCCCGATACAGTTGCCTTGGATTCGGTTGGTCCGCGCGTTGGCATCAAACAGGTAAACGCCATTGGTCCCGTTGCCCGAAATCACATTGCCGGCGCCCGGCTCGACGCCGCCGATCAGGTTCGCCGGTGACTCGATTCGGACCCCCGCCACCTTGTTGCCCAGGGCGCTCCGGCCGGTGGCATCCGTGCCGATCAGGTTGCCTTGCACCACGTTTTCAGACGAGCCGGAGACCAGATACACCCCGTAGAAACCGTTGCCGGAAATGACGTTGCCGGCGCCGGGCGCCGTCCCTCCAATCAGGTTCGCATGGGCGTCGCGGAGGGTGATGCCGTTATAGCGGTTGGTGACCACCGCGTTGCCGGAAATCGTGGTTCCAATGTAATTGCCCGCCACGGTGTTGCCCACGCTGTTGGTGCTGAGGTAAATCCCGTCCTGCCCGTTGCCGGAAATCACATTGCGCGCCGCGGCCGACGTGCCGCCGACCAGGTTGCTGCGGGCGCTGGTGAAAGTGACGCCGGCGAACGTGTTGCTCAACGAGGCGGTGCCGGAGGCGGTGGTGCCGATCAGGTTGCCTTGCACCTGGTTGAACGCGGCCTGCTGCCCCTCGAAGGCGATCCCACTGCGGCCATTGCCGGACACCACATTGCCGCTGCCGGCCTGGGTCCCGCCAATGACGTTTTGGGCGGCGTTGAAAACCGAGATGCCGTCGTCGGCATTGCCCAACCGCAGGGCGCCCGTGACCTCGGTTCCCACATAGTTTCCTTCGATCCGATTCAGACTCGTGCCGGGGCCATAAAGATAGATGCCGCTGCCCCGGTTGGCGGAAACCAGATTCCGCGCTCCGGAACTGGCGCCGCCCACCAGGTTGGCCGAACTGTCCAGTAACAAAATGCCATGGTTGGTGTTCCCCAGCGCGGCGGTGCCGCTGGCGGTGGTTCCGACGTAGTTGCCCTGAATCACGTTGCCGTTTGCATTGAGCAGATAAATCCCCGCATCCCGGTTCGCCGCAACCACGTTGCGCTCCCCGGCCATGCCGCCGCCAATCACGTTGCCCTCGGACTGCAAAACCAAAATGCCAACCTGGTTGCCGCGGCCCAGGATGCCCGCCGGGTCGGTGCCGATAAAATTGCCCGCAATGAGGTTCGTGCCCGCCCCTTCAATGCGAATTCCATCCCCGCTAAAGCGGTTGATGGCAAGGCCCTTGACCGTGCACCCGCCTGCCAGCAGCCGCAGTCCCGCGCTCGAACCGGCGCTGATGCCGGATAACTCGATCACCGGGGTCCCGGCGTAGCCCGGCTGCGACGTGGCATCAATCACCACCGGGTCCGTGATGTCCGGCAAAGCTGACAATGGCGCGATGGTGTGCGGCCCCGGCCCCGCAAGGTTGAACTGGATGACGTCCAGTCCCGCCGCCGCGTTGGCGTTGAGCAAAGCCTGACGGAACGACCCGGTCCCCGAGTCGTTCACATTCGATACGGTGAACGTTGCGGCCGAAAGCGTTGGCCCTGCCGGCGGAACCAGCAGGGCAAGGAGAAACAACCCGTGAAAAAACTGGCCGCAGGCCGGCCCATGCAGGAGAGATTGGCTCAACATAATGACCTTCAGCAGGACCCGACAATTATAAGAAAGAAGACCCTGCCGGGCAAGGAGATAGGCGGCCAGCTTTGGCGGCAAGCTTGCCTTGCCCCACGGAATCGGCTACACAGGGCTTCCGGGCTGTGGCGGAAAACCAGCCTGGCACAAACAAAAACCGCATGAGTCAACGCGATCCTTTCTTCAAACTCGGCGAGCAAGTGCGCGAGTTTTTTTCCGGTGATGCCGCGGCGAATCCGTTCGAGGACCTCGCCTTGGAGATGTTTGCCTTGCAGTTTCACCACAATGCTCCTTACCGCCGCTATTGCGAGGCGGTGGGGCGGACTCCGGCCACCGTCACGGACTGGCGCCAGGTGCCGGCGGTGCCGGCGTCCGGATTCAAGGAGTTTGACTTTTCCTGCATCCCGGCCAGCCGCCGGTCGGCCGTGTTTTGTTCGAGCGGAACCACGCGGGCCACCGCCAGCCGGCACCATCATTGCGCCGAATCGCTGGCTCTCTACGAGGCTTCGGTGCGGGCCGGCTTCCAGCGCCACTTTCGGCCGCCATTCGACTGCGTATTGATTCTCACCCCCCCTCCATCGCAGGCGCCGCATTCATCCCTGGTTCACATGTTCGAAACGATTGGCCGGGCGTTCAGTCGGCGCCAGGCTGTCTGGGCCGGGCGGACGGGGCCGGGCGGGGTTTGGGAAGTGGACGCCCGCCTGGCGGGGCAGCAACTCGAAACGGCGGCGGCTGCTGGCGGGGCGGTGCTGGTGCTGGGCACGGCTCTCACGCACCTGCACTTGATCACCGCCCTCGAGGTCCAAGGCATGCATTTCAAACTCCCGCCCGGTTCTCTCGCCCTGGAAACCGGGGGATACAAAGGGCGAACGCGCAACCCCTCCAAAACCGAATTCTACCGCCAACTCAGCGGCTGTCTCGGAATTCCTCAGACGAGCATTGTGGGGGAGTACGGCATGTGCGAGTTGAGTTCCCAAGCCTACGATGTCCGGCCCGCAGTGCCTGCCTTCGCGCCCGCCGCGGAGGCCGCTATCGGTGAACGGCGATTTACCTTTCCGCCTTGGGCCAGGGCTCGGATTGTTTCTCCTGAAACGGGGGAAGAGGTCGGCGAAGGCCGGACGGGTCTGGTCCGGGTGTATGACCTGGCGAATGTTTACTCGGTGATGGCGGTCCAGACCGAGGACCTGGCGGTTCGCCGCGGGGACGGTTTTGAATTGCTGGGGCGGGCGGCTGGGGCGGAGCTGCGCGGCTGTTCCCTCCTGGCGGCTTAAGAACCATGAGGACACAGGAAACCAGGAAGGCGGACGGGTGAGCGGACACGAAGCACATCGGCGGCGGACGCTTTGGATGACCGGCGTCCTGCATGGGTTTACGCACCTCTACGGCGTGGCGCTGCTGCCGCTTTACCTGCAAATTCAAGCTGACCTGAAACTGCGGGGGGTCGAGCAGGCCACGCTGCTGGTCACGGCCATGGGACTGGCGTATTTGCTGCCGAGTTATCCGCTCGGCGTGATGGCCGACCGCGTCAGCCGCAAGAAGTTGCTGGCGATTGGCCTGGCCGTCAATGGCCTGGGCTTTGCGGCCCTGGCGGCGGCTCCCGGCTTTGTTTGGGCGTTGCTGAGCGTGGTGGTGGCGGGAATTGGCGGGAGCTTCTACCACCCCGCGGCCACGGCGCTGATCGCACGGTTGTTTCCAGAGGCCCGCGGGCGGGCGCTGGGCTTGGTCGGCATTGGGGCGAGCGTCGGCTTCTTTCTGGGGCCGTTGTATTGCGGCTGGCGGGCCATGGCGGCCGGCAGTTGGCGGGTGCCGGTTGCCGAGGTGGGCGTGGCGGGGATGGTGGCGGCGGGCGTGTTCGCCTGGCTGGCCGATGACGAACGCAACCTGCCGGGAGCGGACGAAGCCCGCATTCGCGCCCGCCCGCGCCTGGCGGATTTTCTGGGCCGCGGCTTGCTGCCCGGCGCCGGGGTCTGGGCCCTCTTCATCATCATGTGCCTGGCCTTCAGCCTTCGCGATTTCGCCGGTGCCGCCATGGGAACCGCCGCCTCCCTGTTCCTGCAAAACGCGCACGGCTTCAGCTCGAAGACCGCGGGCCTGGCCTTGTCCGGCATCTTCATCATGTCCGCCTTGTCCAACCCGCTCTTCGGGCATCTAAGCGACCGCGGCCGTTTTCGTTGGGTGACTTTTGTGCTGTTGGCCGCCGCCGCGCTCATGAGCGTGTTTCCTCGCGTAACGGTTCCGTGGATGGTGCCTGTCCTGCTAGCCTACGGCTTCTTTTTCATGGCCAGCTACCCCATGACCGAAGCCGCTCTGATGGATGCCGTGCCCGACCACGTCCGGGGCCGCATTTTTGGCCTGGCCCTGACAATCACCGGCCTGATTGGCAACCTGTCACATTGGGCGGTTGGGGGATGGGTTCAGCGACTGGGCGCCGGGGCCGCTTCGGCGCCCCAGTACCGGCCGTTGTTTGGGGTCCTCTCGCTGCTGGTGGTGGCCTCGCTGACGGCGCTGCCGCTGCTGCGCCGGCTTCGCCGGGACGAACCCCCCGGCGGCCAGGGCCGTTCCGTGCCGTGTTCCCTGCAATCCATTGATGCAACATGAAACTTCCGGATTATTTTTTGGCGGATTTGCCCGCGGAAGCCACGCTCACCAGTTCCATCATCAGCGAGGCGTGCCTGACGTTGAAACGAAACCGGGAACGTTTCCTGGCCGGGCGCAGCACCCAGAGTCTGATTCAATCCCTGAGCCAGGTGGGCGCCAGTTGGCTGGACCCGGATTATCCCCTGAGGAAGCTCGCGCTCGAGCAAGGGCCGGCGGCAACCGGCTTTTCCCGCGCCACCCTGGCCACCGGGCTCGACAGCTTCTTCCGGCAGTTGACCCCGCAAAGTTTTCAAGCCCTCCTCGAACAGGATTTGGGGCACGCCCGGCGTTTGGATGAGGTGGTGGCGCTGGACACCGAGCAACAAGGCGGCCGGGCTGCCATGGCCCTCGGGCCGTCGTTCCTGGTGCACATTGCGGCGGGGAACCTGCCCAATCCCACGCTTATGAGCATGGTGCTCGGGTTGCTGGTGCGCTCCGCCCAGTTTGTGAAGTGCGCCAGTGGGACCTCGTTCCTGCCGCGGCTTTTCGCCCATTCGATTCATCAGGCGGAGCCCAAGCTCGGGGCCTGTCTCGAGGTGGCCGAGTGGAAAGGCGGCAATCGCGACCTCGAACAGGTCTTGTTCGAAGAAGCCGATTGTGTCACGGCCACGGGTTCGGATGAGACGCTGGCAGACGTCCGGCAGCGGCTGCCGGCCCGCACGCGCTTTCTGGGCTACGGCCACCGTCTGAGTTTTGCCTACGTCAGCAGTGAAGTGCTGGGCGGCGGGCGGGGCGCAAGCGTGGCGGCGAGCGCGGCGGCGGATGTGGCCGCGTGGGACCAGCAGGGCTGCTTGTCGCCGCATGTGATTTATGTCGAGCAGGGCGGGAGGATGGCCCCGGAACAATTCGCGGACCTGCTCGCCCGCGAGCTGGCGGCGCGGGAAAGCGTTGAACCGCGCGGCGAGCTGTCCGCCAGCGCGGCCGCCGCGATCGCCTCCCGCCGCTCCATCTACGAGCTGCGGGCGGCTCATTCGCCCGACACCCGGCTCTGGTGCAGTCCGGGCTCGACGGCCTGGACCGTGGTTTATGAGGCCGATCCGCGCTTCCAAATCTCTTGTCTGAACCGGTTCATCTACGTCAAACCGGTTACGAGCCTGGCGGCGGCGCTCGAGAGCGCCGACACCGTTCGCACCAAGGTCTCCACCGTGGGCGTCGCGGTACCGGAGACCCAAACGAAGCAAACTTTTGCCACGCTCGCGCGCTGGGGGGTTCCCCGCGTGTGCCGCCTTGGCCAGATGCAGAACCCGCCGCTCACCTGGCGGCATGACGGCCGGCCGGCGCTGGGCGAGTTGGTGACGTGGGCTGATTATGAAAATGGAGTTGCGGAAAACCTTTCAATTTGAAGCGGCGCACCTGCTGCCCAAGCTGCCTCCGACGCACAAGTGCCGGCGGCTGCACGGCCACAGTTTCCAGGTCGAAATTGTGGTGGCGGGCGAGTGCGATGCCGGGCTGGGATGGCTCATGGACTACGCCGAAATCAGCAAGGCCTTCAAACCGGTCTGGGAACAGCTTGACCACCACTACTTGAACGAAGTGCCGGGCCTCGAGAACCCGACCAGCGAAGTCATCGCGGCCTGGATTTGGAAGCAGCTCAAACCCCGGCTGGCCTTGCTGACCGAGGTGGTGGTGGCTGAAACCTGCACCGCCCGGTGCGTCTATCGCGGGGAGTCGGGCGGCTGACTACCAGTTGCCCCAATAAAAGACGTAAGAGGACGCCTGATTGGTGACCATTTGCCGGATGCTTTTCCAGGCCACCGAGCCATCGAGGTATCCCACATTGCCCCCCTGCGCCCCAATGGCCGCCGCGTTCGCCCCGTTCAGGTTCTTGGTATAGGAACTGTTGCGGTCCAGGGCAGACCCGCTGCGTGTGTGAGGAGCGGCTTTGAGCCCATCGTTGCCCCAATGGTTGGCGTCGGCGAGGATGGTGTTGGTGCCCGAATCGCTCAGCTTGCTGGGCGAATACCATCGGTATTGCGGATAACCGCGGGGCACCGCATCCCCAAGGTACTGGTAGCCGATGAGGAAACCATAAGTGGGGTTGTACCGCCCCAAAACGGTCGGATTAAACCGGAAATTGGGGCAGTCGAGAATTCGCTCGTTTCCTGAATACTGAACCAGGTTGGTCCAGGTGGCATTGGAGACCCGAATGGAATGCCACAGGTCCTGATTCTCGCGCCCGGAGGGGAGGCGGTCCCGGAAGTCGTTCCCGTACATGTGGACCGCGAGGATGCACTGGCGCATGTTGCTCTTGCAGGCGGCGCGCTGGCCTTTCTCTTTGGCCGAGCTCAGGGCGGGCAGCAGCATCGCGGCCAGAATGGCAATGATCGCAATCACCACCAGAAGCTCGATCAGCGTGAAGGCGGTTGCCCGGCCGCCTCGGGCCCCGCCTGGTGCGGCGGCCATGGCTGAATTGTCGGCTGTCATCACTGTCAAATATGATCCCAATGCGGCTCTGCTTCAACGAAAAAGACCACCCGCGCGCACCCCGCCACCCCTGCGGGCGATGGGGCCCGGCCGGCGTCAGCCCGCCGCGGTGTTTTGATACAGCAAGGCCCGGATTTCAGCCGGGTTGGCAGTGCCGGTCGTGCCCAGCTTGTGAATGACAACCGACGCGGCGGCGTTCGCGACCTCGAGGGCTTCCTCAAGTGCGCCGCCGGCGGCCAGGACGGCCACCAGGTTGGCGGTAACTGCATCCCCGGCTCCCACGATGTCAATCTCGCCGCGCACGGGCAGGGCGGGCTGGTGCCTGACCGATCCGTCCGGTGCGGCGCCCAGCATGCCGTTCTCGGAAAGGGTAATGAACACGAACCGCTGGTTTTTCGCGGCCAGGCCGGCCGCGGCATCCTTGATTGCCCCCAAGTCCAGCCGGCCTTGGGCTCCTGCCAGCGCGCCCAGCTCGGCTGCGTTCATTTTGAAAATCACCGGCGGGAAGCCGCGCAAGCTTCGCCGGCTGTCGGCGAGGATCAATTTATCGGGGTATTCGCTTGCCAGCTCGCCCACCGCCGCCAGCAGGCCGGCGGTGACGACCCCGGTCTCGGGCACATCCACCTGGTCCAAAACAATGACGGCATCCACCCGGGGGACGAGCGCCCGAAGCTGGTCAATCAACAGGGCCTGGACCGCCGCCGGCGTCGGCGTCCAGTTCTTGAAATCAAGCCGGTTCAGCTCGCGCGGGGGGGTCCCGGCCGAGACAATCAGCGGCTTGCAGTAGGTGAAGGTGCGACGCTCGGCAGTGCGGACAAAATGGTCCAGCCGGACCCCGCGTTGGTGTTCCAAGGCTGCGCACAACTCGAAACCCTCGCCGTCGGTTCCGGCAAACCCCAGTGGATAAATGGAGCCAATGCCGAGGGCGGAAAGGTTATTGACGATGGTGCCGGCGGCGCCGGCCTGGGGCCGGACCTTGACCACATTGTGAACCGGCAGCGAGGTTTCAATGGAGCGTTCCTGGCGGGCCGGGTCAATCTCGAGGTAACGGTCCAGGCAGAAGTCGCCCACCACCGCCACGCGAAGCGAATCGTACCGCGCAATCAGTTCCTGATAACGGGCGGGGCTCATGGTTGCGACGCGGCTTCCAGCCGTTTCAACAGGTTGTGAAGGAACACCACGTTGTCGCATTGGGCATAGCGCATGTCGCCGCCCATCCGCGCGAAGCTCTTGCAGAACCGCAGGTAATAGGCGGGATTATCCTTGGGCGGCTCGCCGGCGGACCAATCCCAATGCCCGCCATCCTGGAGGTCAACGACGCAAATGAGATGGCCACGGACGATGGAGCGGCCGGCCTGCAGTCGCAGATTGTTCACGCAACTGAGGCTCTTCTCGAACACTTGCGGCGCCATGATGGCCGACCCAACGGAAAGCACCACGCCGTGGTCCAGCCCCTCGACGGCGCGACTGAACAGACGGAAGTCCTGGGCGGCCGCCCGGCCGATGGCGGCGCCATTGAACATCGGGTGTGTGGCGATGATGTCGTAGCCGATGCCCGGGTGGACAGTGAGCGGGAGCCGGTGCTGAAACGCTTGCGCCAGGATCGAAGTGCCTTTCCACGGGTGGCGGACTTCGAGGCGTCCCGGATCGAGACGATGCCCGACGATGACTTGCAGCAACTCCGCCCGGGCCGGAGTCAGCGGGTCCATCGGGGCTTCGCGGATGGCTCGCTGCAAGTCGTCGGCCGTGGGCAGCGAGAGGCCGTCTTCCACAATGAACCGGCCCAGGCTTTGACCATAACCCTCGGACCGCAACGCCCCCGCCAACAGCGCCAGGTGGATATAGCGTCCGGTCTCGTCCCACGTTCCGAAACACCCGGCGGCGACATGCTTGCGCACACTTTCCTCGGTGCGCCCCAGGAAAGCCAGCTCCCAATCGTGGATGGTGCCCGCGCCATTGGTGGCCAGATGCGTGATCCAACCGCGCTCGACGAGTCGGTTGACGATGCGGTGCCCCCCGTTCTTGATCAAATGCGCGCCGTACATCAGGATCACGCTGGCCCCCCGCCGCCGGGCTTGCCCAATCCGTTGGACCGCCTCGTCCAGAACCGCCCGAATGGCCGGAGCGCAGTCGGGGGCGGCTTGGTCCGGGTCAACCAGCAACTTCTCAATCGCGCTGAGGCTTTGCCGGGTGGCCAGCGGATGGACCTTCACCCGCGTCAAATCCAAGGGCGCCGGATAGTCATTCATGGCAACGGGTTCGGCTTGCCGCACAAACTCGCGGAAAACATTTGCTGGCTAGTAAAGTCGGTTTGACCTAAAAAAGCAACCTGCGTGAGCAATCCAGAATGAATGCGAATTTGACGAGCATGGACCGGCGGAGTTTCCTCCAAATGCTGGCAGTGGCCGGCTCGGGCATGGCCGTGGGCGGCGCGGCTTGGGCACAATCCGCCCCCGCCAAGCCGAAACTTAAGCTGGGAATGGACAACTTCTCGATTCGCGCCATGGGCTGGAAAGCGCCCGCGCTGCTGGATTATGCCGCTTCCCTCAAGCTGGATACCCTCCTCATCTCGGACTTGGACGCCTATGAAAGCCTCGAGGAAAGCCGTTTGCGCGAGGTCAAAGCCAAAGCCGACGACCTGGGCATCCAGATTCATGCCGGCACCTGGAGCATTTGCCCAACCTCCAAAGCCTTCAGAAACAAATGGGGCACGGCCGAGGAACACCTGGCTCTGGGGTTGCGGGTGGCTCGGGCGCTGGGCTCGCCGGTGCTCCGCTGCGTCCTGGGCACGATGGAAGATCGAAAAACGCCGGGCGGCATCGAGGCGCGCATTGCCGACACCGTGAAAGTGTGTCAGGCCTGCCGCAGCCGGGCCCTGGATGCCGGGGTGAAAATCGCCATCGAAAACCATGCCGGGGACATGCAGGCGGCTGAACTGGTTCGGTTGATTGAAGAAGCGGGAAAAGATTACGTGGGCGCCACGCTGGATTCAGGCAACGCCACCTGGGCTCTCGAAGACCCCATGGCCAACCTCGAAATCCTGGGGCCTTACACCCTCTCGACCGGCATGCGGGATTCCATGGTCTGGGAATACGAGGACGGCGCAAAGGTGCAATGGACCGCCATCGGCGAGGGGCTGGTTGACTGGAAGCAGTATTTCGACCGGTTCGCGGTTCTCTGCCCGAATGCGCCGGTGAACCTCGAAATCATTTCGGGCTTCGCCCGGCCGTTTCCCTGCTTCAAACGCGAGTTCTGGGAAGCCTGGCCGAAGGCAAAAGCTTCCGATTTCGCGGCTTTTATCGCCCTGGCGAAGCGGGGCAAGGCCCTCGAGCCCCACCGATCACCCGATCAACGGGCGGAGCAAGCCTACCAGCGCAAGGAATTGGAGCGCAGCATTCGTTATTGCAGGGAAGTGTTGGGGCTGGGCTGCAAATAGCCGGCGGGGCCCGCAGACCGCCTCGAGCGGCTGGGAAAGGCGGGCCAAGGCAGGGGGGTGCGCGAGTTTGGCGCGGGATGCGTGAGTCTCACGCCGGGGCGCCGATTCCAATCTTGACTATTTAGCGGAATTCGCGGAATTTTACTGCTGGCATAAGTAATGCTTTTCGAATGACCCCGGCAATCTGTGACGCGTTCGTTTCCGCCCGCCGGCGGGAGCACGGGGCGTCCGGCTGCCTGTGAAAACTGTGAACCCGTTTGTTCGTTCGAGCGCGGCTCGACGACAACAAAACCCATACAGTCCGTCTCATGAAAACCCTCGAGCGATTCCGCTCTTTCGACTCTCTCTTTTGCCTCGCATGCTCAACCTGCAGCCTGCTCTTGCTTGGGGGCGCGACCCTTCCTGGCGCCACCGTGTGGTTCACCCAGGACACGGTCATCAGTGCGATGGATACGAACTACGACGGCGCGGAGATTTCGATCAGCAATTGCACGGTGACGGTCAGCGGCGCCCACCGATTCGCCCGGCTTCACTTGCTCACGGGCGCCACGTTGACCCATCCGCATAACGGCACGGAGGTTCCGGCAGGACTGAATCTCTCGATAGACGGCGATTTGCTGATCGAGCCCGGCGCCCGGGTGGATGTCTCGGGCCGGGGCTATCCGGCCGGCACCGGACCGGGCGCAGGCAAACCCGCCCTTTACGGGAGCGTGGGGGGAAGCGGGGGTGGCTATGGTGGTTACGGCGGAGCAGGGGGAACGAATGCCGACACGGTCAATGTCGGCGGAGTCTATGGCGCCGTGGCGGCTCCCGCGCTGTTTGGCAGCGGGGGCGGGCGCGGTTACCTGAGCCTCGACTTGGGCGGAAGCGGGGGCGGGGTTGTCCGGCTCGAAGTCGGGCATCTGCTGCTGGTGGATGGAATCATCGCTGCGGACGGCACAGCAGGAACCAACCGGGCTTCGGGGGGTGGTTCGGGCGGCAGCATCTGGCTGGTTGCTCAAACCTTGGGGGGCGCCGGTGCAATCTCCGCAAACGGAGGCGCGGGCGAGCCCGGCTTCGGCGGCGGGGGAGGCGGCGGGCGAATCGCGATCTCCTGCACAAACCTCAGTTTCAGCGGTAGTGTGATGGCGCGGGGGGGCAGCGGCCGCAATTCAGGTGGGCCGGGAACGGTTTATCGGCAGATTGGGACGCCGGCCTCCATCTCTGTGTCGGTTGAGAACGGGGAGAGGCTTGGATACACCGCGTTGTTGCCGGATCTGGCCGACGTTGCATTAAGTCTGGGAGGCGGAGCCATGGCGGGCGTGTCCGGTGACAAGGTGCTGTCTTCGTTGGTGATTCGGTCCAACAGTTATATCCTGTTGACGAACCAAACGCTGCGGATTTTGGGGGACGCCATCATTGACGCGGGCGGCGGCATCCTGGCTGACCAGGCGGGGTACGGCGCCAATCAGGGACCAGGCGCGGGCCGGGTCTATTCCTATTCCGGCACCTGTTTTGGCGGGGGCGGCGGCCATGGCGGGATGGGAGGTGACGGCGGAGCCGACAGCTACTCGGCCGGTGGCGCGGCTTATGATTCGCTG
>ERZ795052.4361-NODE-4361-length-14640-cov-4.877683_pt1 | contig 14640 bp, 8 predicted proteins | sample MGYA00375136_ERZ795052 | MGnify/ENA primary metagenome ERZ795052 (study PRJEB30181, sample SAMN05720156) | activated sludge metagenome | isolation source: Anaerobic digester | place: Japan | collected 2015-05-26 ... | reverse complement strand
AGACGCGCAACTGGCCTTTGAACACCACGCCACCAGCAAGATCGGCACTTTGGAGGATCTCCAACACATTCGCACGTTGGGCTTCCGTGGAGAAGCTTTACCTTCCATCGCTTCAGTCTCCCGGGTTCGGCTGCGCACGGCGGATCGGGAAGCACCGGGCGACGGGCCGACAGCGGGGACGGAACTGCAGTACGAGGCTGGAAAGCGCCTGGCGTGTAACGTCGTCTCGTGGCCGGGGGGAACGGAGATCTTGGTGGAAGATTTGTTCTTCAACGTACCGGCTCGAAGGAAATTCCTCCGCACTCCCGCCACCGAACTGGGCCACATCAGCCGTTTGGTGACCGCTTACGCCTTGGCGTTCCCCGAAGTGGAGTTTCGGTTGTCGCAGGGCAACCGGATGCTCGTCGACGTCCCGGCTGTTGCGACCCTCAGAGAGCGTGCCTTCCAACTCTTCGGGAACGAGTTGCTCGACGCTATGGCTCCTTTGGAGCACGAACAATCAGGTGTCCGAGTGTCGGGCCTCGTCTCCCTGCCTCACGAACAACGCAACAGTTCCAATTGGCTTTATGTCTTCGTCAACCGAAGGCTGGTGCGCGACCGGCTCGTCACGTACGCCTTACGCCAAGCCTACCGGGACGCCATCCCCGCGGCCGCCTACCCCGTCGCCATTCTTTTCATCGATGTGGATCCGACCGAGTTGGACGTAAACGTCCACCCTACGAAATCGGAGATCCGGTTCCACCGATCCCAAGACGTTTTTCGTGCCGTGCTCAGCTCGGTAGAACAAGCTCTCATAAGGTGCTCCAACCGTCTGACCGGCGTAGCCCGTTCGTTTCCCCTGCAAACCGGCCAGAGTTTCCACACGCACGGTCAGCCGGGGCTCCTGGAACGATTCCAGAGACGGATCGGCTCGGCGAATGGAAGAGATCTGGCCGAACTGTGGCTGGACCGAGGAGGGTTCCCGGGAACGGGTTCTTTCCAGAACGAGACGGCCTCCGACAACGTAGGCTTCCAACCTTTTGGAGGATGGGTCCCTTCGTCGGAAAGTCTTATGCAGGAGCCGAAGTCACCCGAGGCGGGCGAAGCGGAGGCCCGGCAAACTCTTCGGTCACTCCCAAGCACCAAGATCCTGGGGCAGTTTCTGGATAGCTTCATCGTGGCGACGGTGGACGACGCCATCCTGGTGATCGATCAGCATGTGGCCCACGAGCGGATCCTGTTCGAGCGCTCCCTCGAACGATTGGATGACCGGAACGGCATGGCGGTCCAACGCCTGCTGACCCCCCAGACGGTGGAGCTCGATCCTTCGCAACGGGCCGTCGCCGAGCGACTGGTCGATCTGTTCAACGCCAATGGGTTTGAAGTGGAGTGGTTTGGGGAAACGACCTTGTTGGTTCGGGGAGTCCCGGCGGTCTCCCCGCAGCTGTCCGCCGGCGACGTCCTGCATAACCTGCTCGACGAGATGGCGGCCCGGGACGATATTCCGGCCCAGGGTGACGCTGATGATCGTTTTCTCAAAAGTTTTCGAAAACAACTCGCCGTGTCGCTGGCGTGTCGGGCGGCGGTGAAAGTCAACACGCCCTTGTCTGAAGCGAAGATGGAGTGGATGGTCAACGAGTTGCTGGCCTGCCGGAACCCCTACACCTGCCCCCACGGACGTCCCGTAGTCCTGAAGTTGACGTTGGAAGAACTGTTGAAAGCCTTCCATCGCATTTGACGCTCTCTCATGCAGTGCTTGGCGTGATCCTCCGTTCCAGCGCGCACGCTGCACACCGGGCAGAGTCTATGCATAGTGCTTCTCCAAGCTTCCAGAACGATCTGCGCCTCTTCGACTGCGGAAGAACGGGTGCAACGGAAGTTCAAGAAATCCTCGCCTATTCTCTTTTTGACGGGTAGACTAGTGGGCGCCGAGAGGCGGGAGGGAAGGGTTCTATGGAAGCCGAGACCCGGCGGCACCTCTGGCGGGGCGTTGGCGCGTACATCTTGTTTGGAATCAGCTGGATGGCGGCTGCCGATCTGCTTGCGGGGCTGGCCTCCGAGTTGGGTGTCGGACTCGGATTCTCCTACGCCGCCGCCGGCGTCCTTTTTGTCCTTCTGAGTGCGGTCTTGTTAGGACTCTGGGGCTCTCGCCTTCTGCACTACCAGGGGAAAGCGCAAGAATCTCGGGAAATGCGCCGAAAACAGCTCGAGTCGCTGCTGCACAGTTTACCCGGCGCCGCCTACCGGTGCACTCTGGAACAAGACCGAGTGTTCGAATTCCTCTCCGACGGATGCTCGGAGTTGACGGGCTATCCTTCGACCTCGTTGATGGAAGGCCGTCCCACAGGCTTCTCGTCTCTCATTCCACCCGCTCATCAGTCCTATGTAAAGGAGCTCCTGCAACAGGCACTTACCCGAGGGGGTTCCTATGAACTTTGCTACCCGATTCGCCACGCCGACGGTACAAAGCGCTGGATCTGGGAGGTAGGGAAGGTGTCCACCGACCCTGTCGGAGGCCCACGTTTGGAAGGATTCCTATTGGACGTGACCGAGGAAGAACACGAAAGACAACAAGCCCGCGACGAGTCGCGGCAGGTTTTAGCATTCAACGAGCTACTTACCACTATCCTGGAAACCTCCCCCGTTATGACGATGCTCATCGGAAGCGACGGCCGGGTCCGCTGGGTGAATCCGGCGTTTGAACGAACGTTTCGGTGCAATATCTCCGAGGTCACTGGTCAACCGTGGTTCGATGTAATTCCCTCCGAACCGACCACCCACGCGGGAGTTCGGAGGCTCGTGGAAGAAGTTCCGGGAAGATGGATCTCGCTTCTGACCGGCAATCGACAAGGTGAGAAGCTGTACACCAGGTGGATGCACTCGTCCCTCTCTGACGGTTCTCACATCCTCATAGGGATCGATCTGACCACCGAAGTGTACGCCGAAAAGCTACGACGCAGACTTTTCGAACAGTCCATCGACCTGATGGCCATTTTGGACATGGACGGCTACTTTCGAGAGGCCAACCCCGCCTGGTCCAGGATCCTGGGCCTGGCTCCGGAAAGGCTTCCCCGCGCGCATTTTGCCGACCTGATCGGTACGCCGGCTCGCAACGCGGTGGTTGCCGTCTTGGAGCGGGTCCGGCGGGGAGAAGCCGTGGAGAACTTTGAGACAACCATGACAGTCCCCGAGGGAAAGCATCGCTTCATCCTTTGGAACCTTCTTCCCGTGCAAGAGGACGCCGCGATCCTGACGGTAGGCCGGGACATCACTCGCCAGCGGCGACTGGAAGAGCAGTTTCGGCAAGCCCAAAAGATGGAAAGCATCGGCCGGTTGGCGGGTGGTATTGCTCACGACTTCAACAATCTTTTGACCGTCATCATGGGCTACGCCGAACTGGGCTTGGCGAAGTCCTCCGACGACAACCCACAAAGTCACGCCCTTCGCGAGATTCTGGATGCTTCCCGCCGAGCCGCCGCGTTGACGCGTAAGCTCCTTTTGTTCAGTCGGCGAGGAAGCTCCGAACCAAAGATCATTCGCCTCAACGAGCATCTGCGGGGGATGGAAGAGATCCTGCGACGGGTTTTAGGAGAGGACATTCAAATTCGATTTCACCTCCGACCTCACGTCGGCTTCGTGAGAATCGATCCAGGCGGGCTGGAGCAGGTGCTCATGAATCTCGTCGTGAACGCCCGCGACGCCATGCCGAACGGGGGTAGCCTAACCATTTCCACCGACCGTCAAAGGTTCCCTCCCGGGGATCCCCAACTGCCTCCGCACCTGCACCCCGGTGACTACTGCATTCTCTGGGTTCAGGACACCGGCGTCGGCATGGCGAAGGAAATCCAAGAACACATCTTTGATCCCTTCTTTACGACGAAACCTCGAGAACAAGGCACGGGACTCGGCCTGTCGACAGTTTACGGGATCATCAGCCAAGCCGGAGGCACCGTCACCGTGTGGAGCGAACCGGGCCGTGGAGCGCGCTTCAGTCTTTATCTGCCAGCCGCCTCTCCGTCGGAGACGTCCGATGGGCGAACCACGGAAGTGGAAAAGACCGATTCCGACGAGGGTACGGTTTTGTTGGTCGAAGACGATCCGGCCGTCCGGGAAGTGTTAGAACATCTCCTTAAGGAGCTGAATCTCGAGGTTCTTTGCGCTTCCAACGCTCGAGAAGCGTGGCGTGTTTTTGAAGCGTCCGAAGGTCGGCTCGATGTCTTAATCACGGACGTGATCTTACCGCAAGGTACCGGTCCCCAGCTGGCGGAACAAATACTAACCCGACGTCCCGACCTTCCCGTCTTGTTCCTATCCGGATACACAGGGGAAGCCCTGGACCTGCGCGGAGTAAAGATCGAGCAAGGTCAAGCCTTCCTCCAGAAGCCCTTCGACCGCCAAACGCTGGCCGCGAAACTCCGGGACCTTCGAAACCGCAAAAAACGGCTCAACTAACTTAAATACAGCGCAGCTACTTCTTTGGCGGCAGTTCTCTCGCCTGCACAACCGACTGAAAAGACTCCCGGTGTGAACCGTCGCAGAACGGCTTGTCTTTGGACGCTCCGCACCGGCAGAGAGCGACGTTCTTCCTGCCGGCCAGTCCGAATTCCCTCCCTTCACCATCTTTGAGGACGAAATCTCCCGATACGAGAATGGGACCGTTGGGACGAATGCTGATTTCACACGCCATATTTCCTCCTTACGTCCGCCTTGCTTCGAAAACAGCCGTCTCCCGAGTCTGTCCCGATGTAAACGGCCGTCCCAGAATCTCCCTCAGTCAGCGAGATACCCCTTTTCTCTCAGGTAACGTCCCAGTTCTTCAACTTTCTCGAAAAACTCGGGAAAAGCCTCCAGGCTGACGGTGACGCCCTTCCGGGTCGGCTTCCACTCTCCCTCGTCGTCTTCGTAATAGATTCGGATGTCAGCGTAGTTCTTGCCCTTGAACTCGGTCACGCTGAACATGATCTTCTCGTTCCAGCCTTTTTCCATTTCACCGATGATTTCGGCCATCCATTTTCCTCCGTGTCAAGAATCTCTCAGCTCGTGAAGCGCGCATGTTCGCAATTGAGATCCAACCCTGTCAACCCCGAATCCAAACCCATCTCCGTGGCCGCATCTCGCTCCCGGGCGACCCGCTGGGACGGAAAACAAACCGATGTTCTGTTGCACCATTGCAACAGAGTTCGGTGAATCTCAATGCTATCATCTGCTCCGAGGTGAGCCGATGACCGAACCGGGCGATGTGACCGCATTCTTCCGTCAGTACACTCATGACACGATTGCGGCTGTGGACCGCCTGCCTCTCGGCCAAGTCCGGAGGGTCGTGGAACTCCTGTCGGAAGCACGCTCCTTGGGACGGCAGATCTTCATCTGTGGAAACGGCGGCAGTGCCGCCACCGCCAGTCATTTCGCCAACGATTTAGGCAAGGGTGCAAGCCTAGGGCGTTCCGAACGATTTCGAGTGATGTCTCTGACGGACAACATTCCCTGGATCACCTCGCTCGCCAACGATCTGGACTACTCCCAGATCTTCGTCGAACAGCTGAAGAATTTCGCGCGCCCGGGGGATCTTGTCTTGGCCTTCAGCGGCAGCGGCAACTCCCCCAACGTGATCGAGGCGATCCGATGGGCCCGGGGTCACGGGCTGGTAACCATGGGCTTCACAGGTCGGGCCGGTGGCCGACTTGCAAAGGAAGCGGAGATTGTAGTTCAAGTCGACTCCGACCACATGGGAGTGATCGAGGACGGTCACTTCGTGATCCAACACTTGATCGGTTACTACTTTATGAATGGGGAATCCGGCCGAGGTGGTGGCCGAGAACGGGCAGACGACGAGAAGGAAGAGGCGGGTCTGAGCACAAAGCCGGACAAGGAATGCCGTCGGTAAGATGCCGGGGCGCAAATCTTGACGAGGAAGCAACCTGTATGAAGCGAAATCGATTTGAGTTGTCCTGCGGAGTCGTGAGCTGGGCACAGATCTTCGTGTTCTGCCTGGTCGGCCTCACCGGCGTGGACGGCTTCGGACAAGCCGTAGAGACCATCTCGGCCGACCAGGAGGTCCGGCTCGTTTTGATGTTGATCGTCGATCAGGGACGCGCCGATTACATCGACCGGTTTGAGACCCTAACGACGGGAGGATTCGGGCGGCTGTTGCGGGAGGGAGTCCGATTCACCGAGGCTCACCACCAGCATGCCATCACGGCGACTGCTCCCGGTCACGCAACCATTGCCACCGGGGCTTATCCGTCGCATTCCGGGATCGTCGGCAACCTCTGGTATGAGGAAGACGGTCGAAAGGCAGTCTCCTGCGTTGCGGACCCTCAATCTCCCGTCGTCGGAATGGACTCGAAGAATCAGGGAAACGCGTCTCCCCGGAACTTGCTGGTTACCGCCCTACCGGACTGGATTCGACAGGCCGATCCGGGTGCACGAGTGTTCTCAATAAGTCGTAAGGACAGGGCCGCCGTTCTGATGGGAGGGAAAAACCCCGAGGCCGCGTTCTGGTACGACGGATCGACGGGTGATTTCGTCAGCAGTTCTTATTACGTGACCCAGCTCCCCGCCTGGGTACAGGCTTTCAACCGGCGCGAGTTGCCTGCAGAGTGGTTCGGCAGGCTTTGGTATCCCCTGGTTGACGTCCGTAGCAGATTTTCCGAGTTGAAGATTGAACCGACGGACTTCGGATGGTTTCAATGGGGCTTTCCCCATGCCTTCGGTACGGCCTCTCCCAGCCCCGACGCTCATTTTTTCTCCTCTTTCGGGGGCACCCCTATGATGGATGCGTATCTGCTCGAATTCGCCAAGACGCTCATCAAAGAGGAGAAGCTGGGGCAAGATTTCCACGTAGATTACCTCTCGGTCAGTTTGTCGGCTCTCGATTCGGTGGGCCACGACTACGGCCCAAACAGCCCGGAACTGCTGGACGAATGGCTGCGTCTGGATAAATCGCTTGGTGACTTTTTCCAGTTCCTTGAATATCACGTCGGCCTTCGGCACGTCTTGATTGTGCTCACATCGGATCACGGTGCCATGGAGTTACCCGAGTATCTGCAAGCGTTGGGTCTGCCTGGAAAACGTCTGAGCGACGAGGACATCGCGTGCGTCCAGGAGCAGGGTCTGGCCTTCCTCCGACGTTACGGAGCCGAGGAAGACTGGTTTCTGAACGGCTTTTATCTGAACTACGCCGCACTGGGTCGCAACAATCTGTTGCGGGAGAACGCCGAAAACGAAGCCGCAAGGTCTCTCGAGCGGTGCAGCTTCATCCGCAAAGTTTGGACTCGAACGGAGCTGGAAAAGCCGGCCGGAGACCATTTCCATACCATGTTCCGCAACGGTCACTGTCCCGGGCGAAGTCCGGATCTCACCATACAACCGGAAGAGTACTACCTTCCCCAGACAGGCACGGGCACCTCCCACGGCACGCCGTATCGGTACGACACGCACGTACCTCTGATCATCCGCGTACCCGGTCAGCCGGCGGGGCGAGTCGAGGACCCGGTCGCCACCGTCGACATTGCACCCACTGTCGCGGACCTCTTGGGAATTCCTACTCCTGCGACGGTGGACGGGCGGTCCTTGGCGCCGTATCTGCCGGCCGACCAACAAGAAGTGTCCCCGCGGCAGTAACGCTCGTGGTTGCAAAGACCGAGAAGCCTCAATACTCAAATCCCTCGGGGAGAGCTCGGCTAACCTATGGGCGGGCAGGCCTCTGCCCGCCTGACGGCTTCAACCGCTCCGCCGCGTGACGGTGGTGGCAGGAAGCTTCGGGAGTGGGTGGGATTCTGCGGACCCGAGGATTGTGCGCAGCACGTCGTGACCGGCACGACGATCAGTGGTTTCTTCTCTGTTGCCTCCCGTCGCGTCTGAGGCGGCGTGGGCCCGGCGCTCTTGGCGGGATAGGAGTCGGCCCGGCGGGATAGCTGCACGGAACGGCCGCGCACGCGCTCCCAGTGAAAGTACGTTTGGTCCTGCCAAGATCAAGGATGATCACGTCCGTGTGCCCTTTCGCCTCCCGCGCTCATGAATCCCAATTCCGGCGCTCGACTTGATCGGACACGCGTTGCCTCCTAGGTCCGTGGGACGGTTGTCCCGAGGGAATTCAGCGGATCCCATCCTGTTGTGTCTCTCCGTCGACTTGCCTAAGATTACGTTGGTATCAACCCCGGCAAGGAGGAGAGAAATGGAACAGCAAGGCAATCGTTTGGCAGCTGTGGTGGCGTTGATGGCGGTCTTCAGCCTGGCCGTCTGCTTCATCATTATCGGCGCCATCTCCGAGGAGCTTAAAGCGGGAATCGGGATCGACAATGCCCAGTTGGGCAGCCTTGTTCTCGCGCTCTTTTTGACCAGCATGATCGTCCAGCTGATCATAGGGCCTCTGGTCGACAAGTTTGGTCACCGCCCTCTGGCCATCGTCGGATTCCTCGTCACCAGCGTCGCTCTGTTCATCCTGGCTAGCGCATCGAGCATGAGCGTCGCTTTACCCGCCTGCGTGCTGCTTGGCATCGGTGCCATGGCACTGAACACGGTAGGTAACACACTCATCCCGGTGGTTCTTTTCGACGGAAGAGATCCGGCTCGGGCGAGCAACTTCGGCAACGCGTTTTTCGGCCTCGGCTACGTGTTGACTCCCTTGATCTTCTCGCTGTTCGGACGCTGGGACATCGGCTACAGGACGGGCGTTTCGATTTTGGGCATACTGGTTTTGGTCTTCCTGGTGGTTTCTCTTCTAGCTCGGTACCCACAAGTCTCCACGGGTTATGAGTTTTCCATGGCTATCCGCCTCTTAAAGGAGGGAGCAGTGCTTATGGCGGCTTTGGCTCTCTTCTGCTATGTGGCGCTGGAAACCAGCATGGGAACATGGATCAAGCCGTACATGACCGACGTCTTCGGTGGAGCCTCGGCCCCCGGGGCGGTGTCAAACGCCGGCCTTGTTCTGACCTTGTTCGGCGTGGCGATGATGGTGGGTCGCTTCCTGACCTCGGCAGTCAAGAACCTAACGACCATCGGCACGAAGATCATTGCGGGGGCCGCCGTGGTCTCCGTGGTCAGCCTGATTCTGATGGTCCTGACGCCGACACCGGCCGTCGCTTCCTTGGCGGTCGTGGTAACGGGTCTGGCGTTCGCCCCGATTTTTCCGACCGTCGTGGGTGTAACGTTCAGTAAGTACGAGCCGCGTCTATACGGGAGCATCTTCGGCATCATCTTCGCGGTCGGTCTACTGGGTGGAACCCTGGTACCCAAAATCATCGGAAACTTGAGTGCGGCGGCTACGGCTGAGCAGTTTTCACCGGATGCGCTCTGGATCGCCGTCGTGATGGCGGCCGTCCTGTTCTTCCTGGCGTTGGCGCTTGGCCGCGTCGGTACGCGAAAAGCTTGAGATCCCAGTAGAGTTCTCCTCCACCTACATCTGCGAGTGCGGAAGCGGGGTGCGGCGCCGCTTCCGCACTTCGGCGATTGGTGCCATAAACGCCCCCGGGAAGCGCTTGTGGACCAAACAGGAAGAATGCGACCGCCGAAAGACGCCGCACAGCGATCCCCAGCGGTTTCATCGTGTGCACCTCTTTTCAGCTCTTTCACCGGCTCGATCTGTCTGACCGATTTCGGCATGTCGTTGACGTCATTTCGAGCATTTGTCTGTTATTATCCGGTCAATGGCCCGCAGCATGCCGCACACTTTGTCACATTCAGCTTGACATCTGGTCAAATCTATGGAGAATGGTGCTTCATTGCCGCGGCCCGTGAGGCCAGCTGTTCCACGGGCGCGGGCAACCCCTCATGGGCGAACCGGCGGTCGATGAAGCGGAAACCAGTTCCCCTGTCCGGATGGGTTAATCGCACCGAGGAGTGATGGGAATGAACGCTAAAGAGGTAGCCAAGCTCATCAAAGAGCGCGAGATTGAAATGGTAGACCTGCGGTTCTGTGACCTGCCGGGGTTGTGGCAGCACTTTACCGTCAATCCAAAACTGGTCGACGAAGCCGGTTTCGAGGAGGGCTTCGGCTTCGATGGATCAAGCATCCGCGGATTCCAGCAAATCCAGGAAAGCGATATGCTCCTGTTTCCCGACCCCGAGACGGCCTTCGAAGATCCCTTTACGGAACATCGTACGTTGGTCATGATCTGCGACGTCGGCGATCCAGTCACAGGTGAACCGTATAGTCGTGACCCCCGCTATATTGCACGCAAGGCGGAGAAGTACCTCCAGTCCACCGGAATCGCCGAGGTGGCTTACTTCGGACCCGAACCGGAATTCTTCGTCTTCGACGACATTCGGTTTTCCCAAGGTTACAACCATGGTTTCTACTTCCTGGACTCGGGCGAGGGTTTCTGGAACGCCGGTCGGGAGGAAAAGCCCAATTTGGGCTACAAGCCTCGGTACAAGGAAGGCTACTTCCCGGTTCCACCGATGGACAGCCTGCAAGACATCCGCTCGGAAATGATGCAGGTTCTCGAGCAAATCGGGATCAACGTCGAGCTCCATCATCATGAGGTGGCCACCGGCGGCCAGTGCGAGATCGACATGCACTTCGACTCATTGCTCCCCATGGCCGACAAGTTGCTCAAATTCAAGTACGTGATAAAGAACGTGGCTCGTCGTCACAACAAGACGGCAACCTTAATGCCTAAGCCGATCTTCCAAGACAACGGCTCCGGGATGCATTGCCATCAAAGCCTATGGAAGGACGGAAAGAACCTTTTCTATCAAGCGGGAACTTACGCCGACCTGAGCCAGACGGCCGTCTATTACATCGGCGGCTTGCTTAAACACGCTCCGGCTCTTTTGGCCCTTTGTGCACCTACCACGAACTCGTACCGTCGGTTGGTACCCGGCTACGAAGCCCCCATCAACCTCATCTACTCGATGCGCAACCGTAGTGCCTGCGTCCGCATTCCGGCATACAGTCGGAGCGAAAAGGCCAAACGCCTCGAGTTCCGCTGCCCGGATTCGTCCGCCAACGGGTACCTGGCCTTCGCCGCCATGCTCATGGCCGGTCTGGACGGCATTCAGAACAAGATCACCCCTCCAGATCCCATGGACAAGGACTTGTATGACCTGCCCCCGGAAGAAATGGCCAAGGTGAAGTCCACACCGGGCTCACTTGAAGAAGCTTTGAATGCTCTCCGGCAAGATCACGACTTCTTGCTGAAAGGCGACGTCTTCACCCGGGACGTTATCGAAACATGGATTGCGTACAAACAAAAGCATGAAGTCGACGCCATCCGTCTCCGCCCCCATCCGTACGAATTCGCCCTCTATTACGACATCTGATCCCCGCTCACGTTCCGACGCGACGGGCGGCCCGCGTTTCCCCGGGCCGCCCTCCGTCCTGGGACTAACCCGCCGTAAGCAAGTACGACCAGCGTGGCCTCTCGTCTCTCTTCCATTCCGTTTCGCCTCCTATAGCCGGCCGCAACCCCCCGGAGAATCCGACAACACGCAGAATAGGGATTCTTTCTGTACTTCCGCGTCCTTATCCTTGCTGTCCTTCGGGGATGGATTTCATGCATCGGGAGACGTCCGGGCCACCGCTCCGCAGCCGACCAAGCACGGCCTCCCGGAGATACCCGAGGCTCTTCCGGCACGGCTCCACGCCTTGTTGCATCGGGGACAAGGCGGTCAAGCGTAGGACCGCCGATGTCATGTGTCCCACGGCTCCCTGTACAATCGTGAGCGGCGATGGACCCAAAGGACCTTGTTCTCGCTGCCGACCTCCAGCCGGAACAAGCCCACAGCTATCTTAAGGCGCTGGGCTTCCGCAGACCTGAAGAGGCCGATCGCCACCTGGAGGAACTGGTCAAGCTGGTGGGCCACCCCGAACCGGTAGCGCAAGCACTACCCCGACTGATGACGGCCCTCTCTTCCTCTGCCGATCCGGACGCCGGCCTGGCTCACCTAGTGTCTTACATGGCCGCCTTCGGCAACCATCACATGATGTTGAACCTCATCCGAGACGACGCCAGGGTCGCGGAACTGTTGGCCACAATCCTGGGAAGCTCCCCATTCCTGACGCAGATTCTTCTGAGAAACCCGGAGTATGCCTTTTACCTACTGGAGAGAAACTCCCTCGAGCAAGTCTGGGGTCTCGAAGACTTCCGCAAGAAAGTCGCCACAGCGATACGTCCCTTCTCCTCCTCACCCATGGAAGCTCTCGACGCTCTGCGGCGCTTGCGCCGGCGGGAGACTTTGCGCATCGGGACTCAGGATCTCATGAACCTCAGACCCCTTCCCCAAATCGTAGCTCAGGTGTCCGACCTGGCTGAAGCAATGCTCGAGGAGGCACTCCAGCAGGCGGGCGAAAAGATCGACATCAATCCCGACGGGTTTGCGATCGTCGGACTGGGCAAACTGGGCGGGCGGGAACTCAATTTCAGCTCGGACGTCGATCTGCTCTATATCCACTCCGACAACGCGGAGCACGCCGACATGGTTCGCTTGGCCAAGGAGTTCACCCGCATCGTGGGAGAGCTGACCTCCGAAGGAAGGTTGTACCGAGTCGACCTCAGACTGCGACCCATGGGGAGAACCGGAGAAATTGTCTATTCCAAATCCGCATCCCTCCAATATTACGAGACCTGGGCGGACACCATGGATCGCCTCGCTCTAATCAAAAGTCGTCCCGTGGCCGGAGATCGAACCCTGGGAGAAGAGTTCGTCGACGAGCTCCAAAGTTTCGTCTTCAGGAAGTATCTGGACTTCGCCGCCGTGGAGGAGATTCGCTGGACGAAGCGGCGAACCGACCGGGAACTGAGACGGCGCGGACAAGCCGACGGCGATGTGAAGATGGGACTGGGCGGGATTCGCGAAATAGAGTTCTTCGTCCAGTCCTTCCAGTTACTCTATGGAGGGCTTCACCCGGAATTGCGGTCTCCGTCAACTCTCACGACACTGGACCGACTGCTTGACCTCGGCTTCATCAACCCGGATGACCATCGGGCCCTTCGGCAAGCCTATTTTTTTCTGCGCAGGCTTGAGCACAAGCTGCAGCTGGTCCATGATCTTCAAACTCACTCTTTACCCACCGACCCGGAAGAACTCGGTCGATGTGCTCGAAGAATGGGCTATCAAGGTTCACTCGAGGAGGCCGCCGACCTCCTGATGAGGGACCTCGCGCGCCACAACCGGGAGGTTCGGCGCATCTTCGAGTCGCTCTTCGACGAAGAAAACGGCGGACGAGGAGTCGGCGAAATCATCCTCAACCCCGACATTGAGTCCCAGGAGGCCCTCCGGCGGCTGGAGGCCGCCGGAGTAAAGGATCCCGAACCTTTTCTCGAGGGTCTGAGACTCCTGGTAGCCGCTCCCGCCTTCCCTCACTCCCCTACCCGCGTGCGGAATCTTCTGGCGAATTTGCTGCCGCTCTTTGTGGACCGAGCTCAACGTGCTCCCGACATTCGCCGCATGTTCATCCGACTGGACCGCTTCTGCGAGGTCTTGCAATCCCGAGCCCCGCTTTACGCGGAAATGAACGAGAGTCCGGAATTCGCCAAGCGCTTGTTGACCGTTCTGAACTTGTCGGACTCGATCGCCGAAACCTTGATAGCGTTCCCTGAACTGCTGGATTCCGTAGCCGTTCCGGTGGAGCCGGACGATCCCTTACCCGCATTGATCGACCATCGGAGACAGACCTTGGTCGAGGGCGTCGAGCCGCGGGAAGCGCTCCGCCGATTCCGCCGCCGAGAGATCTTTAAGGTCGCGGTACGAGAACTGGTGCATCCGGGCGATCCGTATCATCGACTGCACCTCACCCGGCTGGCGGAGGCTTGTCTCGAAGTCGCTTGGGATACGGCTCTCGAAGCGCATCCTCGAGTCGCCGAGCAGGCTTGCGCGCTGATCGGTTTAGGCAAACTGGGCGGTCGCGAGACGGCGATACACTCGGATCTCGACCTGGTGTTCATTTTTGACGATTCCGCTCCAGCGTGCCCTTACGATGAGCTTCTCGAGTTCCTCCATGATCTGCGCCGGGAACTGACGGAGTACACACCCTCCGGACGGGCCTATGAAGTGGATTTCCGCTTGCGGCCCGAAGGGCGAAAAGCCGCCGAGGCGGTACCCTTAAAGTACTTGTACCGGTACTTCGCGGAGCGGGCCGACGCCTGGGAGTGTCTGGCGTGGGTCAAGGCCCGCTTACTTCGCAGCCAAGACCTGGAGCTAGCGCTGGATGAGGTGTTGGGCGAACGTCAGTTCTCTGCGCCGGATCTTGCCGATCTGCGCCATGTTCGTTTGCGGAAGGAACAAGAACTGGGGGGAGAAGAACCGGGTCGAGTCTGGAACCTGAAGGTGGGTCGGGGAGCTTTGCTGGACGTGCAGTTTCTGGTTCAATGGCTACAGCTCCGCTTTCAAGTTTGGGAGCCGAACCTTCTGGACGCCTTGGACCAACTCCTCGCGCTGAGCTTCATCGGCGAGGCGGACTGGGATGCGTTAGCTAAGGCCGCCCGCTTTTTCTTCGCCCTGGAAATGGCGCGCGACCTGGTCACGGACCAGGATTCCGCACGGATCTCCGCGCATTCTCCCGACCTTCCCCTGACCGCCGAGATTCTCGGCTTCAACACCGCGAAAGATCTCCTCAGCCATTACGAAGAGACAACCAAACACATCCGCGAGATCTTCGATCGGTGGTTCCCTTCTGCCTAAACGCGTTACAAGCGGCCGCCTCCAGGAAACTACGGT
>ERZ795052.4357-NODE-4357-length-14651-cov-15.745067_pt1 | contig 14651 bp, 11 predicted proteins | sample MGYA00375136_ERZ795052 | MGnify/ENA primary metagenome ERZ795052 (study PRJEB30181, sample SAMN05720156) | activated sludge metagenome | isolation source: Anaerobic digester | place: Japan | collected 2015-05-26 ... | reverse complement strand
TGGGTATGACCACCATGAAGCTCTATGTCAACGACATCAAGACCGGCATCGATCCGCTGACCCTTTCCGCGTATGCCGCGTATGTCATGTCCAACCAGGAAGACAACGCCTATGAAGACGCCACGGCCTGGGAGCTCGGCCTCGGCAGCGCGTACAAGATCACCGACAACCTCACCTACTCGGTCTACGGCGCCTATGCCGATATCAGCTACGACGTGGCCGGCATCGACGATCCGGATTCCGTGTACATCCTTGCAAACGCAATCGAGTTCACGTTCTAAGCAAGGATCATCTTGAAGCAGTAAAAAGCCCGCCTTGTTAAAGGCGGGCTTTTTTCATTCCCCGGATTTCTCCTGCCGATCGGAAAATCTCAAGAAACGATGACCGGCCTGAGCTTCCTGGGGCGGTCATCGACATAGCGGGCTTGCCGGAGATGCAGATGATGCACCAAGCCCATGCAGGATGCCATTCGCAGGCGAGTCAGTCTTTGAACCAGAAATCGGGCATCCCGTGGCTCAAGAGGTGGGAGACGTTCATTTTCGATAGGGCTTGGTGGGCTTTCATATCAAAAGTCAGCCATGTCCCGCTCACCTCTTCTGCCAGAGCAGCATAGCATGAATCATATCCGGTCAGGCCTGCCCGAATGTATTTTGCGGCCTTTACTGCCAGAGATTCGTCCATGGGCTGCCTGAACATGCCGCCGGTGAGCAGAGGGACGACTCCGGCCTCGAATGCCTCCTGCCCCGCGGGGTGAACCCTGCACAGCACGGCGTACACCTCGAAGCAGAACAATTCCGGGACGCCGAAGCATTCCGGCTTATCAATAAGCCTGGCGAGGACAGCGTCCGCATATGCATTCTTTTCGTCTTCAAGAAACCAGCGGACAGCAACAGAGGCATCGATGATCCACATTATTTGGAGTATCCCCGTATTTCCCTGAGCACGTCAATGCTCTTCTTCTCGCCCACACTCCCGGCCCGCAAGGCTGTTATGGTGTCGAGAAGCTGCTGTTTTCTTTCCTGCGCCTGGTAGTCGATGAAACGATCTTTGAACTGCTCCGGCGTGATGAGGACCGCCCTGATCTCTCTTCCCCTGCTCACCAGGATAGGCTCTTTTGTTTTCTGCAGCAAGTCAAGGATCTCTCCCAGATGGCTTCGTATTCTCAATGCATTGACCGTTTTCATGGTATCGCCTCTCTTTATGAGGGAATAATACAGGCCATGCTGTATATGTCAAGTGTATATATGCATATACATTCGTCATCCTTAAGCCAATAAAAAGCCCGCCTTTAAAAAGGCGGGCTTTTTATTGCTCGGGTTTCGCCTGCTGATCGAAAAAAGTCTACGAGTCGATGAACGACCTGAGCTTCTTGGACCGAACGGGGTGGCGGAGTTTGCGCAGGGCCTTGGCCTCGATCTGGCGGATCCGCTCTCTGGTGACTGTGAAGTCCTTGCCCACCTCTTCCAATGTGTGGTCGGACTTCTCGCCGATGCCGAAGCGCATTCGGAGCACCTTTTCCTCGCGCGGGGTCAGCGTGGCCAGCACGCGCCTGGACTGCTCGGAGAGGTTCTTCGCCATGATGGCCTCCGAGGGCGAAGGCACCTTCTTGTCCTCGATGAAATCGCCCAGATGGCTGTCTTCCTCCTCGCCGATCGGGGTCTCCAGGCTGATGGGCTCCTTGGCGATCTTCAGGATCTTGCGCACCTTGTGCTCCGGATAATCCATCTTCTCGGCAATCTCTTCGGGAGTGGGTTCTCTCCCCAGCTCCTGGACAAGCGCCCGGGAGGTGCGGATGAGCTTGTTGATAGTCTCGATCATGTGCACCGGGATCCTGATGGTCCTGGCCTGGTCGGCGATGGCCCGGGTAATGGCCTGCCTGATCCACCAGGTCGCGTAGGTGGAGAATTTGTAGCCTCTCCGATACTCGAACTTCTCCACCGCCTTCATGAGCCCGATGTTCCCTTCCTGGATAAGGTCCAAAAACTGCAGGCCCCGGTTCACGTATTTCTTGGCAATGCTCACCACGAGCCTCAAATTCGCCTGGATAAGCTCGGTCTTGGCGGCATTGGTCCTGGCCTCTGCTTCCTCCAGAACCCTCACGGCCTTCTTCAGGCCGTGGGCGGTGAGCCCTCCCTCGATCTCGAGAGCCTTGATCTCCCGGTTCATCCGGATGATCTCCTCGGCGATCTCGGCGAACTCCTCCGGGGTGAGCGAGTGCTTTTCCAGAAACGCGCACGCCTCCCCGTCTGCATCTCCGGAGCAGATCGCCTCGTGGATTTCTCTGATCTCGTCTATGTCCCGGGCAAAACGCTGCTCATACAGGCTCAGAAGGTCTTCTTTGGTCTCGATCTGACGCTTGAGCTCCTTGAGCCGGTTGCCGAACAGCTCGATCTGCTCGGGCAGGAAATGGATGTCGTGGATCATCCGCACGATGTCGCGGCTCACCTTGGCCATCTCGTGTTTGATCTTTTCCTTCTCGTCGGAAGACGGCGCATGGAAAAACTGGACTTTCAGATTCTTGAGGTCCGTCTGCCGCGTCTCGATCGCTGAAATAGTGTCCAGCGTCTTCGCACCGGCGCTCTCTTCCTCGATGTCGAACATGTCTTCGATGTCCACCACGTCCTTGAGCCTGATCTCGCCGTTCTTCAGCGCGGCCCCGATCTGGATGACTTCCTTGACCGTAACGGGAGAATTGATGATGACGTTCAGGATCTGACGCTGTCCGGCCTCGATTCTTTTGGCGATCTCGGTTTCATCCTCCCGGGACAGCAGGGATACGGATCCCATCTCGTGGAGATACATCTTCACCGGGTCCGGGGATCGCAGGGCGCCGTCTTCCTGAAATTCGACACCATCATCGGCATCCTGGTAATCTTCCTCGGTGTCCACGAGCTGGATCTCCTTCTCTGAGAAAAGGTCCATGACATCTTCAAGGTCATCGGGAGTGATCATATCCTCGGGAAGAGCATCGTTCACTTCTTCGTAGGTGAGGTATCCCTTGGACTTCCCCATGGCGATCAGCTTTTTCACTTCTTTGGTATAGGCCTTTTTCTCGCTCATATACTCTGTAGCACCTCCATCACATACTCTCGTACGTGCTTTTTCTCGTTGACCTTTTTCTGACGCTGCACGAGCAGATCATATTGTCTTGCCCGGTCGCCGTCTTCCTCTGCCTGTTGCAGTTCCCGCTGCATCCTCTGTATATCCGCATCGATCGCCAGACTCTTGAACCGGCAGGCCATATCGATCAAGGCCTTATTGCGGTCTCCGGGGAACTCACCCTCGGCTATGATACGAGACGCCAGAAGCCTGATATGATCGGGGCATGCAGACACATTCAGCCCTTCTTTGCCGTGATCTATCAAATAGTGAACAAGATCGGAAAGGTCGCTGTCTCTGAACTCCCCTGCAAAGCCAAGCAGCTTTACCATTCTTATCGCACGGTCATCGAAAAGCATGAGCCGTGTCATCACCTCTTCCAGTGATATGCACCCTCCTGTGCTGCGGATTGGAACGGGCCGCCTTTCGCCTTCCGTGCTCATCTCCCTGGCTACGATCTCCTGGGATACGCCGAGTCTCAAGGAAAGCCTCTGAACCAGGAGTTCCCGGAAAAGCGCATCCCGCACTCTGGAGATGACGGGAACAAGCTCTTTCATAAGGGTCTTTTTATCTTCCAGTTTTGATGGATCACGAGTGGAAAAAGATTCATCAAAAATAAAATCCCACAGAGAAGGAGCCCCTGCCAGGAGTCTGCTCCATAATTCCCTGTCGGTCCGCGCGATATCGTCGGGGTCCTTGCCGTCCGGGAGGAGCACCACCTTCGGAATGAGCTCGAAGCCGAGGAACGGCTCCACGGCGCGGACCATTGCGTTGCGTCCTGCTGCGTCTCCGTCGAACACGAGGTTGACCTTGTCGGTGAACCTGCTCAGGAGCTGTACGTGATCTTCGCTGAGCGCAGTGCCCAGAGTGGCCACCGCCGCTCCGAACCCCGCATTGCTCAGAGAAACGACATCCATGTACCCTTCCACCACTGCAACGCCTGTGGTGCGGATCGCCCCTTTGATCCTGTTGAGATTGTAAAGGACCTTTCTCTTCTTGAAGACGGTGGATTCCGGCGAGTTGAGATACTTCGGCTCCCCTCCGCCCAGGACCCTGGCCCCGAAGCCGATCACCTCCGAGGAGATGTCCCGGATGGGAAAGATGACCCGGTTGCGGAACCGGTCGTAATATCCCCCTGACTCCCGTTCGACGAGAAGCCCGCACCTGGCCGCGACTTCAGGGGAGACACCTCTTGACCTCAGAGCGCGCAGCAGAGCATCCCACGAGTCCGGGGCATATCCCAGCTCGAATTCATCGATGGTCTCCTGCGCGAGTCCTCTCTCCCTCAGGTAGGCCATGGCTCCTTCCCCCCGGGGGGAATGCAGCGCGCTCCGGTAAAACTCAAGCGCCATTCGGTTTGCCTCGTAGAGTCTTCGCTTCTCAGAACTCCGGGCCCTGTCCGGCTTTTCCAGGGAGACGCCTGCCTGCCGCGCCAGCTCATGGAGGGCTTCCACAAAGCTCAGGCCTTTCATCTCCATGAGAAAGTTGAAGGCATCCCCGCCCTTGCCGCACCCGAAGCACTTGTAGGTCTGCCTCGTGGAGTCGACGTGAAACGAGGGAGTCTTCTCGGTATGGAACGGACACAATCCCACGTACGTGCGCCCCCTTTTTTTCAGGTTCACATATCCCGAAATCACTGAGACGATATCGATGGAGCCTTTTATCTTTTCAACATCCGACCTGTCCATCAGCCCGCTTCAAACATGACAATGGTTTTATTCCCGCCCCCCTCTTCCATGGGGCTGTCGGAGAAGCTCTTCACCACATCAAGTCCTTTCAGATATTCCCGGATCGCGCTTTTCAGCCGTCCCGTACCGGCTCCGTGTATGATCTCGATGCGGCGCTGGCCCGAGAGCAGAGCCTGATCGAGAGCCTTTTCGATAATCGGCAGGGCCTCGTCCACCCGCATGCCCACGACTTTCACGGGAAACACATACCCCGAGGCCGCCTCAGACCTCACCCGGACCCGCTCGGATGTCCCCCTGTCTTCGGATTCAACCGTCTCGATCTGGTCGAGCCTCACCTTCAGACGCTTGTGCCCCATCAGCACCTCGGCCTGATCGCGCGAGATATCCATCACTCTGCCCCGCGCTCCGGACCCCTTCAGGGTGACGGAGGAACCAGGCTGGACCTCGAGCACCCGGGCGGGCTCCACATCTTCGAGCACGGCCTCGAGCTCGCGGGCCTCATCCGACGACCGGACGTTCTCAATTTTCTGCCGCGGCTGCGGCCTGCGCGCAAGCTCCTCCACCCGCTCCATGAGCCTCTGGTACCGAAGCGACACAGACACCTTCTCCCGCTGCATCTCTTGAAAGATTTCCTGCGCCTGCTCCCTCAAGCGTGCGGCCTGCTCGGCGTCCCGGCGTGCCTGCTCCTTCAGGGAAGACGTGCTGGATATGTCCTCCATGGCCCTGGCGAGGGCGGAGCTGCCCTCCCGGGACGCAATGCCTTCGGCCTCACTGAGAATCTCTGAAGGAAAATCGATGGATCTGAGGATGTCGAAGGCCCTGCTCTGCCCGATCACGCCGTACTGGAGGCGATACAGAGGCTTGAGACCGGTATCGTCGAAGGCGGTGGCTGCGTTTTCCACCCCCTGGCTTGAGAGCCCGTAGAGTTTGATGAGATCGGAGTGGGAGGTGACGACCACCCGCGCCCCTTTTTTCCGGAAGGCGTCGATGCAGCTCACCGCAATGGCCGCCCCCTGCCGAGGCTCGGTACCGGTGCCGGGCTCGTCAAGAAGAACGAGATCCCCCTCGGACGCCCCCTCGAAGATCTTTTTTAAGGAAAGCACATGGGCGGTGAAAGACGATAGATCGTGCTGGATGTCCTGGTTCGTGTCCATCTCCACCCAGACCGCCCCGACCGGATAAATCACCGAGTTCTCATGAGCCGGGATGGCAAGCCCGCTCTTCGCCATGAGCATGAGCAGGCCCAGCGTCTTGAGGGCAACGGTCTTCCCGCCCGCGTTGGGTCCCGAGATGATGAGGCAGTCCTTGCCGCGGGGCATGTGAATATCCAGAGGAACGGTCCGCCTCCTTCCCAGCCGCTCAAGGAGTACGGGATGCCGCGCCCCCTCGAGATGGATCTCGCTGTCCGAGAGGGCCGGGATGACGGCGTGGTGCTTGACCGCCCAGCAGGCGCTCGCGTGGATCTGGTCGAGAGTTCCGTATATCGCGAGGTTCTCCCTGATGGCTTCCCTGTGTCGAAGGATCTGCGAGGTCAGATCCCTGAGTATGCTGTTCTCCTCTTCGTGGATGTCGGAGCGGATCTGGTTCAAGGCATTGTTTTCGTCCACCACGGCCAGAGGCTCCACATAGGCGGTCTTGTTGGTGCGTGAGTAATCGTGGGTGATGCCCTTGATGTGGCTGCCGTAATCGAGCCGCAAGGGAATGACATAGCGCTCGTTGCGGATGGTGACCAGCTCCTCCATGACCACGGATCTGTTCTTCAGGCCGTCCATGATCCGCGAGAGCTTGTCGAGAATGGCCGCCCTCAGCGTGCGCGCCTGCCTGCGGAGCTTCCGCAGGACAGGGCTTGCGGAATCGGAGATTTCTCCGGTGGGAAGAAGGGTGGCATTGATCTCGGAAGAGAGCCCTTCCAGGGGCTCGATTCCGGCCGCCAACCGGGACAGGGCGTCTCCGCCTTTCTCCATGCTCCGCTTGATGCGCGCGGTATCCGTGATCACCCCGGCCGCCATCACGATATCCTTGCCCTCAAGAACGGCGCCCTCATGAATGTCCAGGAGCTCTCTGATATCAGGAACCGCCGAAAAGCCCGAGTCTTCCCCGGCCATTACCAGGGACATCATCTCTCTGAGCACGTCCCATCGCTGCTGCACATCTTCCCATGTGTCGAACGGGCGCAGCGCCGCCATCGCGCTCGTCCCCATATCGGACGCCACGTATGACTGGATGTAGCTTTTCAGCGCAGAAAACTCCAGCAGATCCTCTCCCATGAGCACAAAGGTACCCCGGCGGCAAGCCGGCATTCGTTGCTAGAATCGTATGGAATCAGTGCAGTAGCTGTGAAACGATACTGTTCACCCTTTTTCCGTCAGCCTGAGATCCCACCTCCACCATGGTCTTCTTCATGACCATGCCGAATTCCTTTTTCGTGGCGGAGGTCTCGGATATGATCCGCCGTACTATCGCGGCGATCTCTTCGTCGCCGAGCTGTTTGGGCAGGTATGACTTCAGGATGTCGAGGTTCTGTTCCTCAATGGCTGCCAGATCCTCTCTGCCGCCCTGCTTGTACTGATCGTAGGACTCGTTCACCTGCTTGATCTGGGTACGCAGAATCTGGATCTGCTCTTGTTCGGTCAATTCATGCTTCAGTTCCACCTGCTTGTATTTGAGCGCGGACAGGACCATGCGAAGGCAGGAGGTTTTCTGTTTCTCTCCTGCCTTCATTGCTTTTTCCAAGTCAGACTTGATGGTATCGAGGAGCATCAGTAGTATGACCTCATCTTATGCATTCTCTTCAAGGCTCTTTTGCGAGCAGCGATCGCTTTTCTCTTCTTCTTCACGCTCGGCTTCTCGTAAAATTCGCGCTTGCGGACCTCTGAGAGAACACCCGCTTTTTCCACCTGCTTTTTGAAGCGCTTGAGTGCACCCTCAAAAGGCTCGGTATCCCGAACTTTTATGCCAGGCATCCGTTTATGTACACCCCCCCTCTGTGGTGAAAGTGTTTTTCAAGAGATAGAATGTATATAGGAAGACCATATGGATTGTCAAGAATGTAAGTGATAATGGAAGGCTTGCTGCACACAGGCATACAAACCCTTAAAAAGGGGCATCCGCAGGCTTCCGGGGAACTTCTTCCACCCCCCTTAAATGTCCGGCGGCTCACCCCTGTACGGCCTACCGGCGTATTTGGAACGCGATCAGCCCTGCGGCAAATCGGATGTACAATGGCCGCAGCGGACTGCCTTTACGGGAATCTGGGAAAGGCAGTAGGGGCAGTCTTTGGTCTTGGCCTCGGCCGCTTTTCTGAATTTGTTGATGCCCTTGACGAGAAGGAACACGGCAAAGGCAACGATCAGAAAGGAAACCACTACATTGATGAACTGCCCGTAGTTCAGCGTCACGGCAGCGGCCGCCTTGGCCTGGGCCAGGGTGAAATAAGGGCCGGCAACACTGCCTTCCTTGATCACGAGGAAGAGGTCTGAAAAGTCCACGTTGCCCAGAAGGAGCCCGATGGGCGGCATGATGATGTCATCAACCAGGGACTTGACAATTGCTCCGAAGGCTGCACCGATGATAATGCCTACAGCCATGTCCACCACATTGCCCTTCATAGCGAATTCTTTGAATTCCTTAAGCATATTCCATCTCCTTGTCTGGAACATCATGCGTTGAAGCAATGACGCCGTATGAATTGTGAATCCTGATCCGCCAAGATGTCTGCCCGTCAAACACCTTGAACTCTTCCCGTCGGACCCTGTCCGCTCCCCGGTGGAGACAGGGCCTTGAGATCGGATCAGCCCTTATCGGATGGGCTTGAACTCGATCCTCCGGTTTTTCGCCCGTCCTTCCTTCGTGTCATTGGGTGCAGCGGGTACCGACATGCTGTAGCCCTTTGCCGTGAGCCTTTCGGCGGCGATGCCTTTTTCGATCATATATGCCCGTACGGCCTCGGCCCGTTCATCGGAAAGCTTCTGATTGAACTCCTCAGAGCCCACGTTGTCGGTATGGCCCTGGATCTCAAACCTCACCCTGGGATTCTCCTTCATGTACTTGACCGCTTCGTCGAGCACCGGCCGACTGTCAGGTTTGATCGCTGATTTGCCGGTGTCGAAGTAGATGTTTCCGAAACTGTAGGTGCCTCGTTGTGTCGGCTCCGCCTTTTCAGGCACCGGACAGCCGCCTTCATCGACCTTGGCGCCCGCCGGAGTGCCGGGACACTTGTCAAGATAATCATAGACGCCGTCTCCGTCACTGTCGAGAGGGCAGCCGTTCTTGTCAACTGACACACCCATGGGTGTTCTGGGACATGCATCCCTGCTGTCCGGCACGCCGTCACCGTCGCTGTCTGCAGGGGGGGCCGGAGCCGGCTGGGGGGCGGGTACGGCTTCAGGTTCGGCTGCAGCGGCCTTTTCTCCGCCGCCGAAGAGGAGAGCGATGCCGAAGGTATAGAGCAGGTTATGGTTCGAGGTATCGCCCTCTCCCCTGAAATTCACTACATGCCTGATATCAGCACGGAAGGCTACGTCAGGGTTCACAAAATATTTCAGACCGACTCCGTAATCTGCCGCGAAATCATTGTCGCGTCCGCCGCCCTCAGGCTTGCTGTCGAAGGACATCAGCCCGAGTCCTGCAGCAAGGTATGGAACTAAATTCTCACACGGCGTAATGTCGCTCAGGTGATAGAGTCCTTCAAGACGATATAGATCAACAGGACCATCCACCCTGCCGGCCGGAGTGTCACGGGTGGCGTCGATGCGGCCGTAGGAGAGCTCGGCTGCTAGGTCTCGGGAAAGATGATATCCGAGACCCAGTCCCACGATGGTATCGTTGTTGTAATCCAGATCACTGTCGAAGATAAATCTGCCCAAAAACGGGCTCACGGTAACTGCGCCGGCGCGGTTTTCCGCCATTGCCGCCGTCGCGGTCAGGAAAAGAACAATACATGCTGTAACCGCCGAAAACCTTGCCATATGACTCATTTTCATGTGTCCTCCTCTGCTCTTCACAACGAGCTAGGATATTTTTATATTCTCATAGAGATTAATACGTGGGAAAGAGAATTAGTCAATTCAGGACCGGCATGGAGCCGTGCGGCCGCTCCCTGCCTGGTGGATTATGGTTTTTGTGGTGCGAGAGAAGGGGCTCGAATCCCCATGGATCGCTCTACTGAACTCTAAGTCCAGGTATTTAATTTCATTATCTCATTTTAATATATAATATTTCCAAAAACATGTTTAGTGACATATTTTTGCCATATTTTGCTTCTTTTGTTCTGTGTCTCCAGATGTAGTGTCAAGGACATATATTAGTCACGATCTGATCCTGGCAGCTGGGCCATTACGCCTAAAGAACGGGAAAAGCCATATAAGAGCCAATATTCTCTTCATTTCATCTGCAGGGAAAGGTATTTCGAGGGCAAAGGTAAGTAAAATCAAAGACGCCCTCGGACAGGCATTTCTATCATGTGCATTATGATATGAGTGTCAGATTCTTTATCAAAAAGGATGAGGGCATGTATGCACAGATCGTAAGCTGAAAATAATGGTTTCGCGCCAGGATCAAAAGTAAGCCAAAGGGGTGCGGGTCCAGGACAGCTATGCTCACCTTGATCTTCAAGCTGGCCTTGGGGTGCCCAGAAGACCTGGATACGCCAGAAAGGCCACAACTTGATACCTTTTTCAAAGAATGCCTTTATCGGCGGTGAGCTCAGGGAGACCGCTTAACTATAACTCACGCTGAATGATACCCTCCGTCCACAACAATTGACAATATCCCCATATCAAAACTTATGATGCCAAATATATTACGCATATTTATGGGTTGAGCCGGTTATTCGTTCGCTTTCTTCCATAGGGAATTCCGAGCATACGCATGCGGTGTCTCAGCGTGTTGGGGTTGATCCTCAGAAGCTCAGCCGCGCCTCCCTTCCCGTGAATCTTGCCGTGGGTAAGATCGAGGGCCGACTGTATATGCAGCTTCATGGCTTCGTCGAGAGAAAGAAACTTACCTTCGGGTTCAGGGAGGGACTGCCTTGCCTTCGAGCCACCCCCAGGAAAAGCAAATTCATCAAATCGAAGGGGCTGGGAAGAGCCTGTTATTCGTGATTGGATCAGTACCCGTTCAACGATGTTTTGCAGTTCCCGTACATTCCCCGGCCAGTCGTACGCCATGAGCCTTTCCATCGTGCCCGGTGCAAGCTCGGGATTGAACCCCAGATTCAACTCTCTCGATTTGCGCATGATGAAGTAGCGGATCAGATTGGGTATATCCGATTTCCTTTCTCGAAGCGGTGGGATGGTGATGGGAAAAACATTGATCCGGAACCAGAGATCCAGCCGAAAAGAACCTTCCCGCACAAGTACCGCCATATTTCTGTGGGTTGCCGCAATGATGCGTACATCTACCTTTATAGGTTTGGATCCCCCTACCCGTTCGATTTCCTTTTCCTGAAGAACCCGCAAGAGTCGTACCTGCACGGAGGCTGGCAAGTCCCCCACTTCATCCAAGAATAAAGTCCCCTGATGGGCAAGCTCGAATCGTCCGCTCTTTCTGGCAAGAGCGCCGGTAAAGGCTCCCTTCTCATGCCCAAAAAGCTCGCTGTCTATCAGTCCTTCAGGGATGGCACCGCTGTTGATCTTCACGAAAGGCCCTTCTTTTCGAGGCGATGAATAGTGGATTCTGTTTGCAATGATCTCTTTGCCCACCCCAGTTTCCCCCATAAGAAGCACTGGAGTGTTCAGCGGGGCCACTTGGGTTACCGCCTCCATAACATTATACAGCCCTCCGCCCGCGCCGATTATTTCGCCCTCGGGGCCCTGCGCCAGCCCATGGCAGGCCTGCTGGAGGTCATGGCTGAAGAGTTCCTTAATATTTACAACCTCCTGGTACTGAAGGCTGTTGGCCACGGCTATGGAAAAAGGCTTGTGCAGGAGGCTGATAAGATGTGCGTGCTCATCGGTATATCGGTTGCGGCCTCGTGTAAAGAAGTCGATCTGTCCCAGGGGCCGGCCTTTTACCGACATGAACAGGACTATGCTTGATTTATCGACAAGTCCGAGTTTCATCCACATGGGCGGGGTGACCGGGCGGTTTTCAGGGTCGTTGAATATGAGCACTGTATCCTTGATCTTCTTGTATGCCTGATGTCCCTCCTGAGAGATTGGAATGATCGTAGTCTGTGTATTGAGCGGGAGCTTGGACTTGATTGCCATTATGACGAGTGATCTGTTTTTTTCGTCAAAATAGGTTACGGCAACCCCATCCAGAGGGATATAGCCTTGCAGGAAATCCAGGCATTCCTGGGCCACCTCGTTGATATCGAGACTGCTGCAAATCCGAAGCGTGGCTTGATTGAAGAACTCCAGCTCGTTGATCATCGCTTCATCTCTTATGCTCCGCCGTTTGTCAAATATGACAACTAGTTTTTTATTATCATATTTAACAAATAAAATCATCAAATGTTGTAATTTATGATGATGTTTATCTAACTGCATGATTTAATTATCAAATAATATGGCATGTTTCTAGCAAACCATATAGCTTGTTAGACATACGCCTCGACTTGGTACCGGGAGGGAAGAGGTATTCATGCAGGCATATAACCAAGGGCGCTAGATAAAAACACTGAAAATATTTCAAAGAAAGGAGCACGACATGATTCTAGAACATCCGTTAAAAACATCGATTGGATTGATAGTTGCTCTTGCTCTCTTAGTGGGCTTTGGCCCCGGTGAGGCGCGGGCAGATTTCGATCTCACACCCAACGCAAAGATCAAAAAGGCATACGTCGACACACAGTGGGGCCAAGTTCACTATCGCTACACGACCGGGCCCAAAAACGCCCCGGTTCTGGTCATGCTTCACCAGACCTCCAGCGATTCTCAGATGTTCGAGAAGGTCATGGCCCGGCTCGGCAAATACTACAGCAGGATCATCGCACCGGATTTCCCCGGATACGGTGAAACCTTTCCCATTGACGAAAACAAAGGAATACCCTTCTATGCTGATGTGTTCATGGAGTCCTTGGACAATCTGGGAGTGAAGCAGTTTCATCTTGTCGGTCATCATACCGGAGGATTCATTGCCCTTGATATGAAGGTGCGGTACCCGAAGCGCATCAAAACACTCAATATTGTCGGCGTGCTTTACGGAACGGAAGAAGAGAAGGCGCCTATTCGTAAGATTTGCACAGAGCAGAACAACCTGACCATTCCGGTGGCGGATGGCAGCCATCTGCTTAGGGGCTGGAAGCAGCTCGAACAGTACGGTGCCGCCAATACGTCCGTCGAGCATCACCAGCGCGAGGCAATGGTTCACCTGAAGGCTTGGAAAGGGGGCGCCCTGGCATTCACAGCTGCTCTGGATTATGACTTCATTTCTAACTTTGACAAAGTAGAAGGCCCTCTGATGATTATGTCTTCAAAGACCGATGTGCTCTATCCTTATTTTGAGCCGGCTAAAAAGGCGCGTCCCGATGCCGAGACAGCGATCGTGGAGGGTTGGGACTATGAATTCGACGTAGACCCAGATGGTTGCGCAAAGGCTATCCACGGTTTTATTCAGAAGCACAAATAGGGTGCACCAGAGAAAACACTCAAAAATATTACAAAAAAGGAGCGCGACATGATTTTTAAGCATCCATTGAAAACATCAGTAGGATTGATAGTTGCTCTTGCTCTCTTAGTGGGCTTTGGCCCCCGCGAGGCACGGGCGGATCTTGATCTCACCCCCAATGCAACGATCAAAAAGGCATATGTTGACACCCACTTAGGCCAGATCCACTATCGGTATACAACCGGGCCCAAGAAAGCCCCTGTCCTCGTCCTGATCCACCAGACGACCAGCGACTCGGAGATGTTTGAAAGAATCATGACCCGTATGGGTAAATATTACAGCAGGATCATCGCACCGGATTTCCCCGGGTATGGCGGGTCCTTCCAGGCCACTGACGAACAGGTCACCGGCATCCCCTTCTATGCGGGCATCTTCAAGGAAGCGCTGGACAACCTCGGGGTCAAGAAGGCTCATCTGGTAGGTCATCACACCGGGGGATGCATTGCCCTACAGATGAAAACGAGTTGGCCGGACATGTTCTATACGCTCAATATCATGGGGCCTATCTATGGGGATCAGCAGTTCCGCAAAGACCTCCGCAAAATCACCACTGAATCCATTCATGAAATTACTCCTGTTGCTGATGGCAGTCATCTGCTCAGAGGCTGGAAAGCAGTGGAGAAGTATGGCGCCGCCGATGTCGAAGGCATTGACGATATCGTGTCTTTCCATCAGCGCGAGGCCATAGCTCACCTGAAGGGGTGGCGGGCTGGAAAACAGGCCTACAACGCCGCTCTTGACCAGGATTTCCAGGCCCTTTTCGATAAGGTGCCAGGTCCTCTCATGATTATGTGCGCACCGAAAAACGTACTCTGGCCTTTCTTCGAGCCTTCAAAAAAGGCCCGGCCGGATGCCGAGGCGGTTGTGGTGAGAGGCCATGATTACTTCTGCGACGAGGATCCCGATAACGTGGCACGTCATGTCGTAACCTTTACACAAAAATACAAGAAATAACCCACTCACACTCTGCGGAGGGTCACGACAGAGGTGACCCTCCGCACATTACGGCCTGAATAGGGATCGGTTTCACCCATTAAACGAAACGCGGGACCGAGACAGGAATACTGTGCCTAAACCCCGCAGGGAGATAAAGTCTTGAGTACACATAAAAAATACGACAAATTGTTCAGTCCATACAAGATCAGGAACTTGGAGCTGAAAAACAGGCTCGTCAAGACTTCGCAGTGGTTCATCTACCTGGAGCCGGACGGCTCGATCGGGGATCGGGTCGTAAGGTTCTACGAGTCCATAGCC
>ERZ795052.4351-NODE-4351-length-14658-cov-6.345408_pt1 | contig 14658 bp, 7 predicted proteins | sample MGYA00375136_ERZ795052 | MGnify/ENA primary metagenome ERZ795052 (study PRJEB30181, sample SAMN05720156) | activated sludge metagenome | isolation source: Anaerobic digester | place: Japan | collected 2015-05-26 ... | reverse complement strand
GCCCTTGCGGCTGTTGGATTGTTGGGGGTGGCGACGAGTGCGAGGGCGACGATTATCATCGATTATCCGATGAATTACACCACGCCAAATGTTGTTGGCACTGCAACCGGGTTAGCGGGTGACAATACAGGCACAGATGCCTTGCTAATCGCTCAGAAACTACTCGACATGGGCAAAGGTGAGGAAACGACTATCAACGACCGGGTATTCAAGACTAATACTGAGTATGATTACGACTACAACATAGTCGGATCCGGACCAACGTTTAATGTCATATTCAGGGACAATCCCAAAACGCCCGAGGTTGAGGAGCCCAATGTCACTGTCTATTATCCCGCGGAGGATGGCGAGAAGTACCTGTACATTGCTTCCGGCTACCAGTACGTGATCGGAAAGTATGATGGCAAAAACGCTGGTTGGATTCTGTTCCATTTGGGGGGGCAGGATGGGTATATTCCGGTTGTGTCCCAGAACTTTTGGGGTGAGGGGACTGATCAGTACGAGATATCCAACTTTACCCCAATACCCGAGCCGACTAGTGTCATCGCCGGCGCCTTGCTGCTGTTGCCATTTGCGGCGAGCACGGTGCGTTACGTGCGCCGGAATCGCAAGGCATAGTCCTTGACCAGATTGGTTTTGGTTTCTCGCAAATCGGGCCGGCCGCAACGCCGGCCCGATTCCTGTACAGGGGTTCCTTCGAATGCCAGCCGCGTTCCGGCTCCACTGAAACGCGCCCCTCCACGTTAACCCGCCGTTTCATCCGCCGCGGGGTTGCGCTCCGTTTCGCTTCGCCGGCCGGGTTCATCCCGCCATCCCTTCGAGATTGTCCGGTTTGTTTGCCCGCCGGCGCCCCTGTTTCTGGTTCGTTGGTTCCGCACGCGCCCGAAGCCGGCCCGTCTTTTTTTATACAAATTCCGCCGCGCCGGTGTCTATGGGATGAGAAACGAATGGCTGACGGCAAGGCAGAGCCGGGATGGTGCGAGGCGCTCTACGAGAGCGTGGCGCCCGGGTTGATTCTTTACGGGCGCGCCTTGGGTCTGAGCCATTGCGAAGCCGAGGATGTCCTGCAGGAGACCTTTCTGAGCCTGATGGAACGCGGCGCCCCGCCGTCCGAGCCCCGCCATTACTGTCTGCGAAGCTACCGGAATCGCGCGCTGAATTTCCGCCGGTCGTTCTGGCGGCGCCTGACGCGCGAGCTGGAATCGCGCCGCTGGTTCGAGCGGTCGGCGGACGAGTCGCCCGCCGAGCGGCGGGCCATGGCGGAGCTGGCGCGCCTGCCCCGGGAACAGCGCGAGGTGATTGTGCTGAAGGTCTGGCACCGGCACACGTTTGAAGAAATTGGCGCCCTCCTTGAGATTTCCCCCCACACCGCCGCCGGCCGCTACCGCTACGGCCTGCAAAAACTCCGAACCCGATTGGAAAGGACAGGTTATGAATACGACGAGCGAATTCGAGACCCGATTGCGTTCCTGGAAACCGCGCCCCCCCTCGGCGAAGGTTGAGCGCCGCCTCTTTGGCCGCCCCTGGGCGCTTCGCGAGGCCGTCGCGTTTCGCTTCACCCGCCTGGCGCCGGTGGCGGCTGCGGTCGTGGTCCTATGGACCGTCGCCACCCAGCGCAACGACAACGGACTGGGTGGTGGAGGCGGCTTTTCGCCCCTGCTGGCCAGCAACGCCGCCGCCGCAACCGCCCTTAACGGAAGCCCCGGAATCGGTTCGACGGGATTTGCGGCCCAAACTTTTGATTGGACAAATGGCAGAAGTTCGACTTCTAGTATCAGTTCTCTCAAGGCTTCGAGAAGAACAAACGGATCATGAGTAACGATAAAGTCAAATTGCCGGGGGCCAAACCGGCTGCGGCGGCTCCTGCACCAACTGCCAAGGCCCAGGCTTCCACCCATGTCGCCCCCCTGTTCCGGCGGATTGACTGGATCACCTTCCTGATCACTTTCAGCGTGGTCATGCTCGGGTACTACCTGACGCTGGCGCCCGAGTTGACCCTCGAGGACTCGGGCGAGCTGGCCACCGGCTCGATGTACGCGGGCATCCCCCACCCGCCCGGCTATCCGGTCTGGACGATTTACACCTACCTTTGGACGGTGCTGCTGCCGGTCGGCAACATTGCCTGGCGGGTGGCCCTGGGCACAGCCTTTAGCGGCGCCCTGGCGGCGGGTTTGCTGGGGCTGTTGGTCTCGCGCGGCAGCTCCCTCCTCATGGAAGGCATTGAAGAGCTCAAGGCCATGAGCGGCAACTGGGAGAGCTCGATCTGCATGATCTCCGGTTTTGTGGCGGGAATGCTGATCGGCTTCAACGGCTTCATGTGGAGCCAGGCGGTCATCGCCGAGGTGTACGCCACCAGCGTGGCCTCCTTCATGTTCGTGCTGCTCTGCCTGCTGCGCTGGATTTACGCCCCCCACCAGCGCCGCTTCCTCTACTATGCGATGTTCGCCTTCGGCATCAGCTTCACCAACCACCAATCCCTCATCGTCGCCGCCATGGGCATCGAAGTGGCCATCGCCGCGGCCGATTATCGCCTGGGCCGCAACCTCTTCCTTTGGAACAGCATCATTTACCTGGCCGGCCTCATTCTCAAGGCGCAAAAAATGATCGGCACCCTGGATGCCAACCCCGCCATCTTTGCCATTTTCAACGTGGTGGGCATCGGCTCGATTGCCGCCTATCTCTGGTTTGCGAACCTGACCAAGGAAACCTTCAACGAGTTTTGCGCCGACCTCCTGGCCCTGCTGGCCGTGGTGTTCCTGGCCCTGGTCCCCCGGCTGGGGGTTTTTGGGCTCCTGCTTTCCCTCGGCGCCATCGCCGGTTTCCTCAAGTTCGCCTGGCAGAATCGCAAGCTGGGCTGGGAATGGCTCACTGTGCTGATCTGCGGTGTGTGCTGGCTGGCCGGCGCGTTGTTCTATCTCTACATGCCCATCGCCGGCATGACCAATCCCCCCATGCAATGGGGTTATCCGCGGACTGTGGAGGGCTTCTGGCACGCCTTCACCCGCGGCCAGTACGAAAAGGCCAACCCGACCGACATCATCGGCGACCCGATGCGGTTCATCACCCAGTTGGGGATGCTGGGCACCGGGATCGTCGAGGAATTCAACTGGGTGTATGCCTTCCTGGCCCTGGTTCCCTTCCTGTTCTTCACCAAACTCCACCGGCGGGAGCGCTCGTGGTTGATCGGCATCGCCGCCATTTACCTCTGCCTGGGCGTCCTGTTGCTCATCCTGCTCAATCCGCCGCCGGACCGCGCCGCGCAGGACCTGGTCCGCGTGTTTTTCGGCGCCTCGCACATGCTCATCTCCCTGCTGGTCGGTTACGGGATGACGCTGGTGGCGGCGTACATGGCCACGCACTATCACCAGTTCCGCTCCTGGGGGTTGATTGGCGGCGCGGTCGCCGTGGCCCTGGCCCTCTTCACGTTCGTGACGCATACCCGCGACACCTACTTCGGTCAAACCGCCTCCGTGAGCCTCTCGCAACTGGCCGCGCTGGTCAGCGATGCCTTCACCGACAAGGACCAGTTCGGCGTGCCAATCTTCGCCGGCCTGATCCTGATCGCCATGACCGTGATCTTTGTCGCCAGCGTGCTGGTGTATCGCAATCGGGCGCCCTTGCTCATCACCCTGGGCATGTTCGCCCTCATGCCCGTCTATCCGGTCATGACTCACTGGGCCAATAACGAGCAGCGCAATCATTGGTTCGGTTATTGGTTCGGCCACGACATGTTCACTCCGCCGTTCAAGGACGCCAATGGGCAGCCGCTTTACCCGGAAATGACCAAGGACGCCGTGCTGTACGGCGGCACCGATCCGGGCCGCTTCTGCCCGACCTACATGATCTTTTGCGACAGCCTCACGCCGTCCAATTGCCTGCCGGTCATGGACCAGTCCTTTGACCGCCGGGACGTGTATATCATCACCCAAAACGCCCTGGCCGACGGCACCTACCTGAACTACATCCGCGCCCATTACAACCGCAGCCAGCAGATTGACCCGCCCTTCTTCCAGGAATTCTTCCGGTCCCAGCGCGAACGCGAGGAAAACTACAAAACCAATTTCTTCGCCCGCGCCATGATCCCCCTGGACCGCTTCTTCACCGATTTGGGCGCCCGCATCGAGAAGCGCCGGCGCACCTTCACCTCCTGGTTCGTCGAAGACCATTTCCTGGACCTGCCGGCTTTCGCCGCGAAGCTGCGGCCCCATCCCGAGCAGGACCCTCTGTCCAAGTTCATTTACGACACCCTGCCGGCGGAAACCCGCCAACTGCTCACGTCCAACAGCGACCCGGCGGCGCTGCGCCGGGCCCTGGCGCGCGACCTGAACCTGCTGCTTGACCGCGAACTGCAGATCAAGAGCCAGATCGCAAAGAAAAAAGCCGAAATTGCCGAATTGAACGAGTATCTCTCCCGCCGCAACAGCGAGAGCAAGAGCAAGCGCCTGGAGACCCTCACCGCCGAAGTGGCCGCCCTGGAGAAGGTCCCGCCCTTGTACGACCCGGAGCGCTTCAAACATGTCGCGCTGTCGGAATACCTTCAGGATTTCATCAAGGAAAATCCGCAAAGCCACACCCGGGTGCGCCTGAACCGCCTCCTGCTCGAGGCGGCCTATCCGACGGCCATCGCCAAAACCAAGGGGGGCGTTTATCCGGACCGGGAAATCTACATCGCCAGCCCCCGCGATTCACAACGGTGTTTCGAGGAATACCTCCAGGATGCGCAGCTTCGCCTCCAGCGCAACCAGCTCAAGCCGGGGGAAGACGTTCGGATTGTGGACAACCGGGTTCAGGTTTCCGGCCAGGTGGCCGTGATGGCCATCAACGGCCTCCTGACCAAGGTCATGTTCGATCGCAATCCCAAGAACGAGTTCTTCGTCGAGGAAAGTTTTCCGCTGGACTGGATGTATCCCCACCTCACCCCCTTTGGCATCATCATGAAGATCAATCGCCAGCCGGTGCCGGAGCTCACCGAGGACATCGTCCGCCGCGACCACGAGTTCTGGACGCGCTTTGCCCGCGAACGCCTCATCGGCGACTGGCTGACCTATGACACCAAGGTTTCGGAAATCGCCGCGTTCGTCGAGCGCGTTTACCTGCGCAAGAATTTCAAAGGCTTCACCGGCGACCGGAAGTTCGTCCGCGACGACCAGGCGCAAAAGGCGTTCTCCAAGCTTCGCAGTTCCATCGGCGGGGTGTACAACTGGCGCATTGCCAATTCCAAACCCGGCAGCGCCGAGCAGCAGCGCATGATCAAGGAGGCCGACTTCGCCTTCCGTCAGGCTTTTGCCTTCTGCCCCTACAGCCCGGAGGCGGTGTTCCGGTATGTGAACCTGTTGCTGAGCCTGCAGCGCTTTGATGACGCGATCATCGTCGCCACCACCTGCCTCAAGCTCGATCCCTACAACGCCCAGGTCCTTGACCTGGTCAGACGTCTGCAGGAGTGGAAAAAGGAACGCGGCAACTACACCCCGCCCACGCTGAATGTGGCCGAAATGGAGCAGTCGCTGCAGAACAATCCCGCCGACTTCCAAACCGCGTTCAACCTGGCCAGCGCCTACCTTCAGATGCAAAACCAGGCTCGCGCCTTCGAGGTCCTCGACCGGGTCCTCAACCATCCCAAGGCCGACCCCGCCGCTTTTCGCGCGCTGATCAAGGCCTACAACAGCATGGGCAACCAGGCCCAGGTTCAGGCGGTGGTCGCCAAACTCCAAACCCTCGTCCAGTCCAACCCGGCCAACTTCGATGCGGCCATTGCCCTGGCCGAGGGCTATCGCGAACAGCAAAAGATGGACCTGGCTCAACAAACCCTCGAACAGGTGCTCAACCACCCGCAACTGGACGCCAACGCCGCCCTCCAGCTCGCCCAGCAGTACGCCGCCCTGCTCAATTATCCCAAACTGGAAACCACCCTGGACCGGCTGGTCAAGCTCGCCCCCGATTCTCCCGAGGCCTGGTACGATCTGGCCGCCCTGAAAGCCACGCTCGGCAAGGGCCCCGACGCCCTCAAGGTGCTGCGCCGCGCCATCGAGTTAAGCAACGACCGGCTCAAAAAAGACCCGAAGCAGCGTGACCTCGTGGCTGAGGCCGAAAAGGATCCCCGCTTCGCTCAACTGAAGACAAACCCTGAATTCCTGGAAGCGCTGAAGAAGTAAAGGCGCGCGGCGGCGCGCTTTTCTTCCCCCCGCCAAAACCGCCCGGCGCCCGGCCCCGCCAAGGGACACCGCATTACTTCTTTTTCTTCGAGGGTTCCTCGCCGGCTGGCTTGGGCCCAAAACGCAAGGTGCTCAGCACCAGATTGCCGTTCTCCGCCGTCTTGAAATATCCGCTGACCATCTCGCCCACCACCGCGTCCTTGAGGGTGGCCGGTTTTCCGTCCTTGGTCATTTTCGTGTCCGGCGTTACGTGAAAGGTCCGCGTTCCCATCGTAATGGTGCGCGCGGCGGGGTCCACGGCTTTAAGCCGGCCGTGGAACGGCCCCGCCGTTTGCTTTTTCTTGGCGGGTTGCGCCGCCGCGGGTGGGGCGGTTCCCGCCGCCCGGTTTTGGGCGGAAGCCGTGGGGGCCGCAAACACCAGCGCGGCCGTGATGGAGAGCAAGGTTATCGTCTTGAGCATAAAGGGTCGGCTACCAGCTCCCGTCTGCCAGCAAGGCCGTGATGTTCCGGGCCAGGTCCGCCGCCAGCAGCGGCAGCGCCTGCCGCTCCGCGCTGGCGAGGTCCGACCCCACCCGGATCAGCGTCACCCCGTTCACCGGCCGGTTCAGAATCACCTTGCCGGAAGACCGTTCGGTCGCGGTCACCTGGGCGGTGAGAAGCAGCCGAAAATCGCGGACCGTCAGCGCGTCGTTGGGCGCGAGGCTGAGTTCGAACCGTTGGTAGCGCGTGAGAATGCCGCTGACCACGATATCCCCGTCGTCGCGCGTCGCCAGCCGGTAGGTGCCGTCCCGCTGAAGCTGCTGCCGGAGGGCGCGGGTGCACGGGTCCGACAGGCGCGGCTCCAAAGTCTGGTTCAAAAACGGCTGGACCTGGACGGACTTTTCGCCGGCGGCCACCCCGCTGGTTGGCCCGAGCCGGTAACCCGCGCAACCGCTCAGCACCAGGCTGGCGGCCGCCAGCAGCGACACCGCCAGCCCGCGCAGGGCGGCCGGCCAACGGCAACGGCTGGGTCGGGAGTGAAACATCGGTTATTTCTTCTGAGCTTCGAGCATTTGCTTCAGTTCTTCAATCCGGGTCCGGGCCCGGGCCGCATACTCGGAATTCGGGTCCTTCCAAACCACATCCCCGTAATAAATCAACGCGCTGTTCCACTTCTTGTATTTCTCGTAGAACTGCGCCGTCTGGAAGCTGCCCCGGGCCTGCTCGGTCTTCAGCGCCGCGACGATCTTTTCGGCCTCCGGCACCCGCGAGTCCTGCGGATACAACGTCATGAAATCCGTAAAGCTGGCAATCGCCTGGGCGGCCGCGTTTTGGTCGTATTCCGCCGTCTTGGCCTGCTTTTGGTAAGCCAATCCCTGCCGATAGAGCGCCTCGGCGGCGACCTGGGGCCGGTCATGATACCGGTCGGCCGCCAGCTCGTAGGCCTTCGCCGCCAGCGGATACTTGCGCTGTTTCTCGCGGGCCGCCCCCACCTTCAACTGCGCCTGCGGCGCAACCTCCGAATAGGGGCCGGTTTTGACAATCTGCTCATACATCTCCGCGGTCTTTTCCATCGAGGGAAAGGTCGGAATCACCCCCCAAAGTCGGAACCGTTTGCCGGCCAGAAACTGGTCCGCAATCGCCACCTGCCGCTGAACCACCTCGGAAAAATTGGCTGTCTTCGGATGTTTCTCGAGGAGTTTCTGATATTCCTTGAAGGCTTTTTCCGCCCTGCCTTTGGCCTCATAACAGCGCGCCACCAGGTACTGCGCCTGCGGCGCATAGTCCGAAATCGGCCACTCCTTGACCGCCCGCCGCGCCGCGCGGAGGGCCAGCCCGTAGTCTTTCTGATCGAACGCCGCCTGGGCCACGTCCAGTTGCTCCTTGGCGGTCGTCCGGCGCCATTTCCCCTCCGAACCCACGGGTTCGTAGGTCCACCCTTCGCCCGGCCGGTAAATGAGCGGGGCGGGCGAACTGAATGGCAACGCCACCAGCAGCGCAACTACTCCCAGGCAGACCAGAAACCGAAAACGCATATGGGCGCACGGTAGCCACCCCCGTTTTCCGAGTCAAGAAAGCGGCAAGCCCCGCGGCCATGCCCAAGGCCGTGGGGCTGCCGAGGATGAAAGGGGCTCGCCTCTTTTGTTCCGGGGCCGCTTCAGGCAGACTGGGGGCGGATGAGCAACGTCGAGCTTACACCGGGACTGCTGGCGGAACTGGCGGGGTGGGAGGCCGTCAAGCAGGCGCGCAGCCTGCTTGCGGGAGGCCGCGTCGTGGCCTCCTCCTGGCAGGCGCCCCTGCTCAAGGGTTCCGTCCGCGAAGGCGCCGCCACTTTCCTGGCCGGCCTGGTGATCCGAAACTCCGGCGACGCGGACAATCTCTGTTCGTGCCGCGATTCCCGCCAGCGGGGCATCATTTGCGCCCATTCGGTGGCCGTTGGCCTGCACTTCCTTCAGGGCCAGGCGGCGGCCGCGCCGCCCCCCTCCGCCGCTGCCCAGCCGCCAGCCCATGCGCCGGCCCGGCCAAAGCCCGCAGCCGCGCCCAAAGCCTTGCGCCGGACACCCGTTGGGCAACCCGGCGAGCCGCTGGAGCTCCACCTCATCTTTCCGCCAAACCTGGGGGAGGCTCTGGGGCGGGGCAAGGTCATGATTTGCCTCGAGGGCGGCTGGCAGCGGGGACGGGCGCCCTTGAACACGCTGCCCCGCGAACTGGCTTTCGCGCTCTCCGAACAGGACAGCGCTGTGCTGGACGCGCTCGAGCGGTTGACCGAGGGCGACACGCCCGCCCTGGTCATGCTGAACCCGGCGCAGTTTGCCGAGCTGCTGCCGAGGCTGATCGGGCACCCGCGCGTGACGCTCGGCAAGGCGCAACCGCTGACCATTGCAGGCGAGGCGATGGCGCCGGCCCTCGAGGCGCGCCTGGAGCCAAACGGCGAAATAGTGCTCCGGCTGGACGGCCCCCCTCCGGAGCAAGTCTTCGGCGCCGGCCCCCGTTGGGGGTTGCGGAACCGCACCCTTCAGCCGCTGAGTCTGCCCCTCACCCTGACCGCGCTGCTGGATGGGCCGTTGCGCTTGCCGCGCTCCCGCGTGCCGGCGTTCCTGAGCCTCGAGTGGCCGGGGCTGGCTGCCCAGGGCCGCATCCGGGCCGGCTTCACCCCGGAAGATTTCATTCTGGAACCGGTTGATCCGGAATTCCGACTGCACCTGGCGGGCGGGCTGGCCCGGCTCGAGGCGAGGCTCGAATGTTTTTACGGCGCCACGCCCGCCGCGGATTTGAAGGACATCCCCTGGCTGCCGGACCCGCAGTGCCCCACCCGGTATTGGGCGCGCAACCTGGCCGCAGAACAGGCCGCCCTGGCGCGGCTGCTGCGCTGCGGGTTTGCCGGGCCCGACCCGCAGGGTCTCTGCCATTTGAAAGGGCAGGAACTCGTGCTGAACTTCTTTGCGCGGGAATATCCGCGGCTGGAACGGGAGTGGCGCGTCACGCTGGAGGAACGGCTGGAGCGGAGCGCCGGGCGGCAACTGGAGCGGATCGAGCCGCGGTTTGAAATCCGGGCGCCCGGGGAGAACTGGTTCGAGTTAAGCGTGACCTACTCGAGTTCGGGCGGAGAGCGCTTTTCCGCGGCGGACATTCAGCGCCTGCTGCTCTCGGGCCAGAGTCATGCCCGGCTTCCCAACGGAAAGTTCGCCCTGCTGGACACCGGCGCGGTCGAAGAGTTGCAGGAGGTGCTGGGGGACTGCGCGCCGCGGCAGGAGGCCGGGGTCTTTCGGCTGGACAATGTCCAGGCCGGGTTCCTCGAGGCCACGCTTCGCCAGGAAGGCCGGTGGCAGGTCCAGGCTCCCGCCGCCTGGCTTGAGCGCGCCGCCCGCCAGACCGGGCGGCAAAAGCCCGACCCCCTCCCGCTGTACGACCTCGAGCCGGTGTTGCGGCCCTATCAAAAAGAGGGCGTTGCCTGGCTGCATTTCCTGCGCGCCAACGGTTTTGGCGGCATTCTCGCCGACGAAATGGGGCTCGGCAAAACGCTGCAGGTCCTGGCCCTGTTCGAGGCCTTGAGGCGCTCGGGGAACGCCAATCAAAAGAAACCTCACCTGGTGATTTGCCCGACTTCCCTCGTTTTCAACTGGGCCGCCGAGGCGGCGAAATTCACGCCGGGGCTGCGGGTGCTGGCCCTGCACGGACCCCGCCGCCACGAACAATTCAGCCAGGCGCCGGCGGCCGACCTGGTCATCACCAGCTACGCGCTGGCCCGGCGTGACGCCGCGCACTATCGCGGGCTGGAATTCGACACGGTCGTCCTGGACGAAGCCCAACACATCAAAAACCGGCAGACTCAAAACGCCCAGGCCGTCAAAAGCCTCCGCTCCCGGCACCGGCTCGTGCTCACGGGCACGCCGCTCGAAAACTCGGTGCTCGATCTCTGGTCCCTCTTCGATTTTCTGATGCCCGGTTACCTCGGCGCGGCGCGCGATTTTCGCGAGCGTTACGAGTTGCCCATCGTCCGGGACCGGAACGCCGACGTGCAGAACCGGCTGGCGCGGCGCGTGCGGCCGTTCCTGTTGCGGCGGCTGAAGCGGGACGTGGCCGCCGACCTGCCCGGGCGGATCGAGCAAGTCAGCTTCTGCGACCTGTCCGAGCCCCAGCGCGCCGTTTATCAACAGGTGCTCGAGGCCAGCCGGAGGGAAATCGTCAATGCCGTCGAGGCCAACGGACTGGCCCGGAGCCGGATGGTCGTGCTGACCGCCCTGTTAAGACTGCGCCAAATCTGTTGTGACTTGCGGCTGCTCGACCCCGGCCGCGGCGGGGACGCGGCGGAACCGCCGGCCACGGCCGGTTCCGAAGCGGCCGGTGGCGCCGGCGGGGAGACGTCGGGCAAAGTCGAACTATTCCACGAGTTGCTCGAGGAAGTGTTGGATGGGGGGCATCGGGCGCTGGTGTTCAGCCAGTTCACCACCATGCTCGGTTTGTTGCGGGACGAACTGGCCGCGCGAAGCATCCCCTTCTGTTACCTGGACGGCGCGACCCGGGACCGCGCGGAAGTCGTCGGCCGTTTTCAGCGCGACCCCGGCATTCCCGTGTTTCTCATCAGTCTCAAAGCGGGTGGCGTGGGGTTGAATCTGACCGCGGCGGACACGGTGATTCACTTCGACCCGTGGTGGAATCCAGCCGTGGAGGCCCAGGCCACCGATCGCGCCCACCGCCTGGGTCAGCGGCGGGTCGTCACCAGCTACAAGCTCATCACTCGCGGCACGGTCGAGGAAAAGATTCTCCATCTGCAAACCCGGAAGCGCGCGCTGGTCCGGACCCTGCTCGCCGAAGACCAATTGGCCGAGGCCCTGGACTGGGAGGATATCAAGGAACTGCTTTCGGATTAAGGCCGGCGGGCAGCGGGGTTTGCGGCCGGAGCGGCAGAGACGCGAAACGGGCGCGGAATTTGCGCTTTTGCTCGGGGTGCGCCTCTGCTTCAATTATGCGGCAAGAATTGAGTTATGGCTGGACATAGCAAATGGGCAAAGGTCAAGCACTTCAAAGGCGCGATTGACGCCAAGCGCGGGAAGATTTTCTCGAAGCTGAGCAAAGAGATTTCGATCGCGGCCAAGCTGGGCGGGGGCGACCCGGACATGAACCCGCGGCTGCGGATGGTGTTGTTGAAGTGCCGGGCGGCGAACATGCCCAACGACAACATCGAGCGCGCCATCAAGAAGGGCACGGGCGGCGGGGAGGCCGTCACTTATGAGGACCTGACTTACGAGATTTACGCTCCGCACGGCGTGGCCATCCTGGCGGAAATCAGCACCGACAACCGGAATCGCACGGCGTCGGAAATTCGCAGCCTCGTGACCAAGCACGGCGGCTCCATTGCCACCCAGGGTTCCGTCAGCCGCCTGTTTCACCGCAAAGGCCAGCTCATCGTGCCGCGGGAGGCCGCCGACGAGGACACGCTCATGGAGGTCGCCCTCGAGGCCGGGGCCGAGGATTTCAAGGCCGACCCCCAGGGTTATGAGATCATTACCGAACCGGCCCGGTTCGAGCCGGTGCTCAAAGCGCTGGAAGCCCGCGGCATCAAGCCGGCGGTGGCCGAAGTGACCGAATTGCCCACCGTGACCGTGCCGCTGCAAGACCCGGCGGCCCTGGCCGCCGTCGAGCGGCTCATTGAGGCCCTCGAAGACCACGATGATGTCAAGGAGGTCTATTCCAACGAGGAGTCCCCTGACGACGCCGCGCCGGCCGCCGCTTGAGGCCCGGCTGCCGCGGGGGCCGGCCCCGGCTTCGCCCACCCAACGCCGCTCGCGTTTCGGATGAACATCAAGCCGCTGAACGAGTCGGGGTTGCTGGCGCGCTGGCTCAACTGGCTGGCAAGGCAGGTGATCCGTTACCGTCGCTGGCTGGTGGCGCCGCAGGTCTGTCTGTTTGTCCTCTGCGTCCTCTATACCGTCAGGCACCTCGAGTTTGACAACAAACGGAGCAGCCTGGTTGGCCGCGACCAGCGTTATCACCGCCTCTATCAGGAATTCAAGGAGGAGTTCCCCACCCAGGACGACCTGGTCGTCGTGGTGGAGAGCGAGGAGGCGGAGAAGAACCGGCAATTTGTCGAGCGGCTGGGCGCCAAGCTCGAGCGGGAGACCAACACCTTCAACCACGTGCTCTACAAGGGGGACCTCAAAATGCTCGGGGCCAAGGCCCTCCTGTTTGTGCCGGAGGGGGACTTGGCGCAGCTCAAGGCCACGCTGCACGATTACCGCCCGTTCATCCAGAAGTTCAGCCAGTCCACCAACCTGGTTTCGCTGTTCCAAATGCTCAACACCCAGTTTCGCACCGCGCGAAAACAGGAGCAGTCGGAAAGCGAATCGCTCGTCAAGGCCCTGCCCGCCCTCGAGCGGATTGTGCGGCAGACCACCAGCAGCCTGCGCCGCAGCGGCACCCCGCCCTCCCCCGGCATCACCGCTCTGTTCAACCCCGAGCGCGGGGCGGAACAGAAGCTCTACCTGACTTCCGCCGACGGGCGCATCTACCTGGTCACGGTCCAGGCGCCGCGGGCGGAGTTGAACGACCGGGCCATCCAACGCCTGCGCGAACTGGTCCAGGAAACGCGCATGGAAGTGCCGGGCTTGAACGTCGGCCTCACCGGCGAGCCGGTCCTCGAGCTGGATGAAATGAACCAGTCCCGCCGGGACACCACGGTTGCCAGCCTGGTGGCGCTGATTCTCTGCGCCTTTATTTTCATCTACGGCTACCAGGAAACCGGGCGGCCCATCAAAGCCACCCTCTGCTTGATCCTCGGCCTGGGCTACACGATGGGCTTCACCACGCTGGTCATCGGCCACCTGAACATCCTCACCATCACGTTCGTTCCCATCCTCATCGGCCTGGCCATTGACTATGGCGTCCACCTGATCTCCCGCTACGAGGAGGAGCTGCGTCATGGCAAGAGCGAGGAAGCCGCCCTGACCCGGGCCATGGTGTACACCGGGCAGGGCATCTTCACCGGCGCCTTCACCACGGCCGGCGCCTTCCTGGCCATGGCCCTGACCAATTTCCGCGGCATCCAGGAAATGGGAATCATTTGCGGCGGCGGCCTGCTCATCTGCCTGGTTCCCATGATGACCGTGCTGCCCGCGCTGCTGTTGCGCGGGCGCCAGAATGTGATGGATCACGAGGCCGGCAGCCGCCTGGACCACCGCGCCCGCATCGAAAACCTCTGGCTCCAGCGGCCCGTGGCGGTCGTCGTCATCACCCTCGCCCTCTGCGCGCTGAGCGCCTCGCAATTGCGGAAAGTGACGTTCGACTACAACCTGCTCCACATGCAGAGCAAGGGGCTGGCCGCCGTTCAGTTCGAGCACAAGCTCATCGAGTCTTCCTCCAAGTCGGTCCTCTACGCCGCGGTGGTGACCACCAATCTGCAGCAGGCCCTGGCCCTGGAACACCAGATCACCAACCTCACCAGCGTGGCCAGCGTGAATTCCATCACCCAGTTCCTCGCCGAGGACCAGCGCCGGAAACTGGAAACCGTGTCCGAGCTCAAGCGCGACCTGGCCTCGCTGGAGTTTGCGCCCCTGGACCCCCGGCCGGTCAACGTGCCCGAGCTCAGCGCCACCCTCTATTCCTTCTACGGTTACCTCGGCGCGGCTCGTGAAGTGGTGCAGACCAATGACCCCCCGCTGGCGGATCAGCTTTTTTCCTTGCGCGAAGCCGTGGGCGAACTTCGCAAGGAAATGCAGCCCGGAGAAACCAACGCGGTGATCGAAGCCAGGCTCAGTGAATTTCAGCGCGCGCTGTTTCGCGACCTTCACGACACGTTTGCCGCGCTCAAGCACCAGGATGACACCGGCCCGCTTCGCATCGAAGACCTCCCCCCCGTTCTGCGCGACCGCTTTATCGGCGTCACCGGCAAATACCTCATCATGGTTTACCCCCGCCACGACGTCTGGCAGCGCGAGCATCAACAGGAATTCATTCGCCAGCTCCAGACGCTCGACCCCGAGGTGACCGGCACGCCCGTGCAACTCTATTATTACACGGAATTGCTCAA
>ERZ795052.4347-NODE-4347-length-14671-cov-7.372811_pt1 | contig 14671 bp, 13 predicted proteins | sample MGYA00375136_ERZ795052 | MGnify/ENA primary metagenome ERZ795052 (study PRJEB30181, sample SAMN05720156) | activated sludge metagenome | isolation source: Anaerobic digester | place: Japan | collected 2015-05-26 ... | reverse complement strand
CCGTTCATTTATACAGAGGTTAGCGATTCTAAAAATACAAGGATTACTGTCTTCAATACCCTCCAGCAGTTATATTAAAACACTTCTTTTTTCTCGGGTCAAATACCCACAAGGTCAATTTTAATCTTATTCTATCCTGAAAAAAATTTAACCAGAAGGTATATGGCAAAAGGAACAAATAATATACAAAAAACTATAATAGACATAAGAATCCCGGAATTTTTTATAAACCATATAAGGAAAGAAACAACAAACACCATCAGAGTAAGAAAAAAAATATCCCTTTTCATAATCTTACTGGCCTGGGATAATTCTTTTTTTACTGCCTTTAATGATGGCTTAAGCGCCCCACAACTTCTACATTGTTGGTCCTTACTTGAATTTGTTATACTGCACTCAGGACATATCCACAATTTCTTTTGTTTAAGAAGAATTTCTTTTCTTGTCCTATCTATCTTTTCAATTATTTCTGGGGTCTCCTTAATTGATTTTGCTTTTCTATACCACAGGATTGCATTCTCAAAATCTGACTTTAAGAAATAAATATCACCAACCTTTTCAAAGGATTTACTGCTACTTGTTTTTGAAGCCTTGGCAATTTCATTTCTTAATTTATTTTTCTCATAGGTAACATCAAGAATTGCATATATCCCCTTTACAATAATATATGAAAATATTGGTATAGATGGTAATAAAAAAGTAAATCTGAATTTAATAACCTCAGCCAGAGAAAGAAAACCCAATATAAGGCAGCATACTGTTAAAATTTCCAATAACACAAATCCCGCAGAGTGTATCTGCTGGTCAACCTGATATGCAAAATATATCCACCATCCCTCAACCAGAATAATAGTGATAATAAAAAAATCAACCATTAAAGAATCCATTTTTTTTATTTGTACGCGATTTCCTTTAATCTATCTACAAAATCAGCCCCATATTTTCTTTGCAATGCATCAGAAACAAACTCAAATACAAGAGGCGTATTCTCGGAGTTATGACTTCTACAGACATCCCAGTGCTCATAAACAAGACATTCGAATATCCCGAGTTTTCTTACCCTAACAGGGTAGAGGTGACAAGATATAGGTTTTCTGAAAGTGATTTTTCCATCTTTCCACGCAAGTTCAATACCACAAAAAACGATTCCATTTTTTTCAACAGCATATACACAGGAACCATCATCAGAAAGAGGAGTTTCATAACCTCCCCAGACACTTCTTTTATAAACACCTTCTGCTTTTATCTTATGGTTAGATTCTTCAGAAAGATACGGAACTATATCTTTAAGTATTGACTGTAACACCTCAATCTCACCAAACTCTACAGGTGCACCATATTCTCCATCACAACAACAAATCCCCCTGCATTTAGAAATATCACAAGAAAACCTTTTTGTAATAATCTCTGCACTAACAAGGATTCTATTAATTAAAAACATTTTCACCAGTATATATATCTAAGGAATAATTCTTGTTCTGTTCTACTAAGACTTGAAATGTCTTTCAGAACATAGCGGTCTTCAAAAATATCGAGAATAATTTTACCCTTGCCTGCATAGTCAAGAGCACGACTACCTTCCCATCTCATTGAAAATTGTCTTGTTCCTTTATCTGTTTCAACATCAAAAAAAAGAAGACCATAGGCAAACTTTATTGAGTTTATTGCAAGAATCTCAAAAGAAAAATATTGCCTGGTAAGTGCTTGTTTTACAAGATCTCTTTGCTGTTCTGTTAAATCGTCAATATCTTCGAGCATTCCTATCTCCTGTTCCCTATCCCTTTCATCATAATAAAAGAGAGAAATATATTTTGTTGGATTTGAAACAGGAAATGCAGCCACAGCAAAAACACCCCTGTACAGCGAGTTATTATCTACCATTACGTGTATGGTCCCGAATGTTGCACGGAAAATTTTAATTTTATCCGGTTTAAGAAAAACAACCTCTGGCTTCTCTATTTTTTCTTCTTCCATTTTATCCAACCTCTGTTTCTATGCTCGTTAATTTTGTTTGCATCATCACAAGACGATAATAGATACCCTTCATATCTAATAATTCTTTATGTGTGCCTGATTCAGCAATCCTTCCATTATCAACAACGAAGATTTTATCTGCACCCCTTAATGTTGAAAGACGATGCGCAATCGCAATTGTTGTTCTGTTTCTACAAAGAACATCCAGCGCGTCCTGAATTTTTTTCTCGGATTCAGTATCAACAGAGGATGTTGCTTCATCAAGTATAAGAATTGGGGGGTCGCAAAGAAGAGCACGAGCAATTCCAATTCTTTGTTTCTCACCCCCTGATATTCCTGAACCATGTTCCCTGAGCTGTGTGTCATATCCATTTGGTAGTTTCATAATAAAATCATGGCAGTTTGCGGCTTTTGCTGCATTAAGAATTTCCTTAAAACTCGCATCAGGCCTTCCATATGAAATATTTTCGGCTATACTTCCCCTGAAAAGAAATGGCTCCTGAAGAACAAGTCCAATTTGTCTACGAAGGTCATACGATGATATATCCCTTATATCCTTGCCATCAATATAAACTGCCCCTTCCTGGACATCATAAAACCTGCATATAAGATTAACCAGTGTCGTTTTTCCTGACCCACTTTTACCCACGATTCCAACAAGTCGACCAGGTTCTATCTCAAAAGAAACATCCTTAATTATTGGCTGGTAAGGATCATATCCAAAGGTAACATGCTCAAACCTTATATGTCCTTCTATTCGTGGCATTCTAATCGCATTGGGTGCATCCTTTAACTGAGGTTCAGTATCAAGAATTTCAAAAATTCTGTGGCTTGCTGTAACAAAACTACTTACCCAGTTAGACATTAATGCCATTTGTGATAATGGAGCATAAAACATTCCTGTATAACTTAAAAAAGCCATAAGCTGACCAAGAGTAAATCCAGTATTTGCAAGAACTGTTTTCCCACCAGCATACCAAACAATAAGGCCACCTGTGCTAAAAAGGAAAGCCATAAGAGGATTAAACTTTGCAACATTTATGTTAACCCTGCGGTTTGCATCCTTTAAATCATTTGCCATTTTTTCAAATCTTTTTATCTCTTTATCTTCCTGCGCAAATGCCTTCACAACCTTTATTCCTGATAGAACTGTATTCAAAAACCTTGATATCTTTGATTGACTATCCCAAAATTTGAAATACATAGGATATATCTTATTCCAGAAAAAATACGTGCCAAAAAGAACAAGGGGCACAGGGATAAGAACAAAAAATGCAAGTCGAGCATTTAGAAAGAAAAGCATAATGCCAATACCCGCAATCAAAAACATATTAAGCAAAAATCCCTGTCCTGCCTGTGTTATGAAACCATGAAATGCCTCAACGTCAGAGGAAAATCTTGTCATCAGGGTACCCACTGACTGCTGGTCATAATAGTCCACAGATAACCCTTGAAGTTTTGTAAACAATTTTTTTCTTAAATCAAAAGTAATTAATGTTCCAATCGAGGTTGTTAATGTTCCAACAACCATGTTTATCAATGCTCTCATCAGTTCCGCTGCAACAAGGGCAACAACAATCCAGACAAGCCAGTCAACATGCCTTCTCGTTGTTAATACCTCATCAACAAGAATCTGTGTAAGTTTTGGAGGGAGAAGATTCAAGGCAACCGAAATAAACATCAGAAGCAGCACAATAATCACCCAGTGAAGATAAGGTTCAAGGAGATAAAGAACCCTGAACATTATTGGTCCCTGTCGCGCACACCTCGGACATGTTGCCTTCTCTGTCTGAAGAGGTAATCCGCAAACAGGACATGTCATTGGATGTGGTTCATTGATATATTCATCAGAAACAGGTTTCCCCTGTCTTAAAAGGTCAAGTTGAACAATCAATCGACTGAACCTATACCTGAGTGCATTTGTAAACCTGACAAGCTCAATAAAAAAATCATCTACTCTTGCTTGAAGATATGCACTTCCAACAGATGCCCTTATCCTGAATCTCTTAATCCGTGAAAGTTCAAATTCAAGTTCTTCCTGAAGACCTGTTTCAGGAATAACAAGAATTTTTGTTTCTGTAGCAAAAACCCATATCACTGATGGGTTGCCATAAAAATCAAGATCAGCGGTTGTCTTCAATCGAATATCAGAACTCTTTATCCCTCTTTTATTAAGTTTTTCTAAAACAGAATCAGGAATACTCAAACCATCTGTATCACTCATTGTCTTTACACTCCGTCATCTACTATATAGCGCTCTAAATTAATAAACCATTAGTCAATAAACACTCTTGAGTTTTCCAATATTTTATCCCTGTCTGGCATAAAAACAAAATATCTGGTATGATTATACGACGGACAATATCTTTCAGCAACAACAAAACTTACTTTTATTACAAATAAAAAATGGAAAAACCATGGTTGATTGATGTCTCTGATATTGAAAAACAATTAGGCACAAATATATCCTCTGGACTTTCAGACGAAAATGCGGATGAACGCCTTTTACTTTACGGACGCAACCAACTTAAGAAAAAAAAGAAGAAACATCCAATTTTTCTATTCTTCGAGCAGTTCAAAAGTTTTATTATATGGGTCCTTATCATAGCAGCGATAATATCAGGTTTGCTAAAAGAATGGATTGATACCTTTGCCATTATTGGTATTGTTATCCTTAATTCTATTCTCGGATTCATTCAGGAATATAAAGCAGAAAAAGCCCTTGATGAATTAAAGAAACTTTTTAGCCATTATACAAAGGTTCTACGTAATGGCACAATAAAAACAATACTTTCAGAATTACTTGTTCCAGGAGATATCATAGAACTTGATGCAGGAGATAATATTCCCGCTGATTGCAGGGTAGCATGGCATACCTCAAATTTTACAGTTCAGGAAGCAAGCTTAACAGGGGAATCAGCCCCTGTCCCTAAAACAAACATTCCTCTTAATGAACCAGATGCAATAATTGCGGATAGAGCAAATATGGTTTATATGGGCACAAGCGTTGTTTCTGGAAGAGCAAGATGCATTGTTGTTGGTACAGGGATGCAAACTGAATTAGGCAAAATAACTGAAATGATACAGGAGGCAGATTACGAAGAAACTCCTCTACAGAAGCGTCTTGAAGATTTTGGCAGAGTTCTTGTATACATATGTTTATTGCTTGTAGGACTGGTTTTTTTAGTGGAGTATCTCAGAGGAGGAAAATTTATTGATGTTTTTCTTACCTCTGTCAGTCTTGCTGTGGCTGCTGTTCCAGAAGGATTACCAGCAGTTGTAACCATAGGGCTTGCCCTCGGAGTTCAGAGAATGGCGAAAAGGCATGTTTTAATCAGAAAACTTCCCTCTGTTGAAACACTCGGATGCACAACAGTAATATGCTCTGATAAAACAGGCACCCTTACAAAAAACGAAATGACCGTAAAAAAAATATATGCCGACAATATAATCTTCGATGTTACGGGTACAGGATATTCTCCTGATGGATATTTCACAATTGACGATAATCGTGTGAATACAGAAAATTTTCCCTGCCTCAACAAATCCCTTATTTGCGCCACTATCTGTAATTCATCAAACCTTATAAATAAAGATGGTGTATGGAGCATTGTTGGTGATCCAACAGAAGCAGCGCTTCTTGTTGCCGCGAGAAAGGCAGGAATAATAAAGCAAGAAATTGAGAAAGAATTCCAAATGATTGATGAAATTCCCTTTGATTCAGAAAGAAAAAGAATGAGTGTAGTGGCAAAATATAAAGAAGAAACTATTGCTTTTATAAAAGGAGCGCCTGATGTACTTTTAAACCTGTGTTCATTTATTGAAGAAAATGGAAAAACCAAACCAATGGATGATTATACAAAGAAAAAAATTACTGAAATCACAAATTCCTTTGCCAGGGAAGCATTAAGGGTTATTGCAACAGGATACAGAAAGATTGAGCCCGGTACTAACATAACTGAAGAAAATATTGAAAAAAATATTATATTTACAGGTCTTTTAGCAATGATAGACCCTCCAAGGGAAGAAGTAAAACCAGCAATACAAACATGCAGAAAAGCTGGAATAAAAGTAAAAATGATAACCGGCGACCATAAACAATCTGCGGTTGCAATAGCAAAAACTCTTTCCTTAATAGAAAATGAAGAATCTGTAATTACAGGAGAACAACTTGATAAGATTGACGAAAACCGCCTCTATGATGTTGTGGAAAATACCTGTGTGTATGCAAGGGTTTCTCCTCATCACAAACTCGGAATAGTCAGAGCACTGAAAAAACACAATGAAATAGTCGCAATGACTGGAGATGGAGTTAATGACGCGCCTGCGGTAAAAGAAGCAGATATTGGTATTGCTATGGGAATAACAGGAACAGATGTAACAAAAGAAGTTGCAGATATGGTTATCACAGATGACAATTTTACATCAATCGTTGCAGCAGTGGAGGAGGGTAGGGGAATTTATGAAAACATCAGAAAATTTGTCCAATATCTTTTATCCTGTAACATTGCCGAAATTATGGTTATGTTTTTTAGTTCTCTGTTGAACATGCCTGTGCCGCTGTTTCCAATCCACATACTCTGGATAAATATCGTTACAGATGGGCTTCCTGCTCTTGCTCTCGGGGTTGACCCTGCTGATCCGCAGAATATGGAAAAACCTCCGAGAAAACCAGATGAACCAATTATAAACCTACAAAATGCAAAGATTATAATACTGCAAGGGTTTTTTATTGCATTGTGCACCCTGACTGCCTTCTGGTACGTTCTCTTTGTTGAGAAGGCGGATATTTTAAGGGCAAGAACCATGGCATTCTTTGTTCTTGCCTGTTCCCAGTTATTCCATTCGTTCAATCTCAGAAGCAGCACAAAATCAATATTCCAGATAGGATTTACATCTAATATGAAACTTGTTTATGCAAATCTGGTTTCATTGATACTCGAGATTTCAGTAATTTTCATACCATTCTTGCAGCCTATATTCAAAACACAGACACTTAAAGGAATAGACCTTTTAATGGCAATTATATTGTCAAGTTTACCACTGTGGGGAATGGAACTGATAAAACTATTTGTCCGTCGTAGAAAAACCGGTGTATAATTTCTATTGGAAGATACAGCCAAAAGGCATACTTTTTCAAACATAACTTTTTCCTTTTCTACGGAGATCATATGCAAAAGGAACTTCTTTTTATCACTGTGATAGGAAAAGATAGAAAGGGTATTGTTGCAGGAATTTCAAACCTTTTATTTAAAAAAAACATAAACATTGAAGACATAAGTCAAAAAATAATAAGGAAGCACTTTGTTATGGTGATGCTCGTTGATATAAAAGAGGCAAATTCGAGTATGGAAAAAATCTCAAGAGATCTCCAGGCACTTGGTAAAGAAATGGGCTTAATAGTTCAGGTCCAACACGAAAATATTTTTAATATGATGCACAGGATATAAGAATGCCATTTTCTATTGAAGAAATATACGAAACCGCTCGGATGATTCTTTTTGAAAAACTTGATATAAGAACAACAACCCTTGGAATAAACATAAAGGATTGTGTCCACTCAAACTTTTCTATTTTCAAAGACAAGGTTCGCAAGAAACTTGTTCAAAATGGGAAAAAACTTATAAAACACGCAAAACAGGTTGAAGTAAAATATGGCATCCCTATCATCAATAAAAGAATCGCAATTACACCTATAAGCATGGTTATGGAAACGCATTCGACCCCACGAAAATTCATCGAGATGGCTCAAACAATTGACACAGCAGCAGAAGAAGCAGAGATTGACTATATAGGAGGATTTGGAGCCCTTGTACAGAAAGGCACAACAAAAGCCGAAAAAAATCTAATAGATACACTTCCGGATATTCTTGCATCCACATCAAGGGTTTGTTCTTTTCTTAATGTGGGAACTACAAATACAGGAATGAATATAGATGCTGTTAATCTTGTCGGAAAAATGCTCTTAGAAACATCCAGAAAAACAAAAAATGGCATTGGTTGCTGCAGATTTGTTGTTTTTGTTAATGCACCCGAGGATAATCCTTTTATGGCAGGCGCCTTTCATGGTATAGGAGAACCTGATTTTTCTTTAAACATAGGTATCAGTGGACCTGGTGTTGTAAGAAGTGTTGTTGAAAAAAATCGCGAATGTAATCTCACCCAACTTTCAGATATAATCAAAAGAACAGTTTTTAAAATCACGCGGGCAGGAGAATTAATCGGAAGAGAAATTGCAAATCAAATAAGAGTACCATTTGGAATAGTTGACATATCCCTTGCCTCCACCACAGCGCCTGGAGATTCTGTAGCAAGGGTTATTGAAGAATTTGGAATCGAAAAAATAGGTGCGCCTGGTTCGACCCTGGCTATCGCACTTTTGATGGACGCAGTAAAAAAAGGTGGAGCAATGGCAAGTAGTAGTGTTGGAGGATTAAGTGGCACATTTATTCCTGTAAGCGAGGATTCTGGCATGTCAGAGGCAGTGGCAAAATCTTCACTTAATATGGAAAAACTTGAAGCATTCACTGCTGTTTGTTCAGTAGGTCTTGATATGGTTGCAATTCCAGGTAATACACCAGCAGAAACAATAAGCGCTATTATAGCGGATGAACTTGCCATCGGCATTATAAACAACAAAACAACTGCTGCAAGGATTATCCCTGTTCCAGGTAAAAAAGCAGGAGAAAAAGTAAACTTTGGTGGTCTTCTCGGAAAGATGCCTGTAATGTCAATAAATAAATTCTCATCTTCTAACTTTATGAAAAGAGGGGGTAGATTACCTTCTCCGATTATCAGTTTAAGAAATTAATCTGTTCTCGTAGAAATATTCATTATCAGGTTAAAAACCTCAAGAAAATCATCTGTCTTACAGACATAATCAACGATATTGTTCAGTTTATCAGATGTAGAATTAAATGCTATTGAAAAACCACATATCCGAGCCATTGGCAAATCACCATCACTATCGCCAACACATATTACATTCGCAGGAAGAATATTCATACTGTCCAGTAGATTCTTCAAAATCTTTCCTTTTTCTCCGTGGGATATATTTATCTTAACCTTACCTGTCAATATTCCATTTCTGGATATAAGACGGTTTGAAACAATCTTCTTAAAACCAATCTCTTCTTTTATCTTATCCGGAATATACTGCAAACCAGTAGAAAGAGCAATTAAGCCAAATCCTTCTTTCTTCAATTTCAACAAACATTTCTTTGCATTTTTTGTATAAGGAACAGGATTAAAAAGACCTGCAATTTTAGATTCCTGCATTCCTTTCCAGTGTGATGCATCAAGCTCACAAAATTTTCTATAACTGATTTTTTTAGCAAGAAACATATCCTGGTATTTGTGTGCAAGAACATCCCAGTTACCCAGTTTTTCATGGATATACCTCCAGGAACTCACTGGTCTAACAATTGTGCCGTCAATATCAAAAACAACATATGTAAATTTCTTCAATCTATCTCCTTTTTCCTGCGAGTTGTCCGCACGCCGCATCTATATCTTTTCCGCGAGAATCTCTTATAGAAACGCGAATTTTCTTATCTCTTAATAAATCGGCAAAGTGACGCACTGCCTCTGGCGAAGGTGGTAAAAAACCAGTACTTTTATTTTTGCTTACTGGAATCAGGTTAACATCTGCATTTAACTCTTTAGCAATATTTGCAAGGTTAACAAGATGTCTTTCCCCACAATTTATTCCTTCAATTAAGATATATTCGAGGGTAATCCTTCTCCCTGTGGTCTGAATATAACTTTTACAGGCACCAAGTAATTCAACAAGTGGGTATTTGCGATTTATTGGCATTAGACGATTTCGGGTATTATCATCACAGGCATGAAGAGAAATCGAAAGTCGAACCTGTAATCCAATTTTAGAAAATTTTTCAATACCAGGTACAACCCCTGCAGTAGAAACTGTTATTTTTCTTGCTCCAATATTAAGTCCATACTTATTGTTGATAATCATAATTGACTTTATAACATTATCATAATTATCAAATGGTTCTCCCATACCCATAAATACAATATTTGATACCTTAACATTTTCTCTAAACCTTATGTATAATATCTGACCAAGTATTTCAGAGACATCAAGATTTCTTATAAATCCTATTCTCCCACTGGCACAAAAAGCACATCTAAATTTACATCCAACCTGAGTTGAAATACAAACAGTATTTCTTTCTTTCTCTGGAATTAAAACACTTTCTATAAAATTTTCATCGTTAAGTTTAAAAAGAAATTTTCTTGTACCATCCTTTGACTTCAATATCTCAACGGCTTCTGGTAGTCCTGCTGAATAATCTGATACAAGCAAATTTCTTAGTTCCTCAGGAATATCACTCATTCTTGAAAAATCTTCAATACCCTTTTCATAAAGCCATTTAAAAATCTGGGTTGCCCTGAACTCTGGTTCTCCTGATGAAACAACCAATGCCTTCAATTCCTCAAAATCAAGATTTCGTATGTTTTTTTTCATCTAAAAACCCTTTATTCTCTTTCCAAAACCTCTCCTGAATTTATCTGAATTTCATCTCTTTTTGTTCTCCCTCTTTTCGTAAAAAATGTTCGGAGAGGATTTTAATTCCCCTCTTTTAGAGGGGTGTCTCGTAGAGACACGGCATTCAATCATTTAAACCCATGTAGTGAGGGACTTTAGTCCTGTACCCTTTTCCCTGACACCATAAATGCATAGCGACTAAAGGTGCTCACTACATTGTTAATTCAAATTGCAAAAATCAAAATAAACCGCTTTTTTTTTCTGTAAATGTATCGATAATCTACTGGGAAACTTTTAATACAATAACAAATTTTATGATATATTATACATCTGGATTCTGAAGAAGATAAAGATACAGTAGGTTTATTCACAGTCGGGTAATCACAACAAAACAAAGGAAAAAAATGCCTGAACATCCAATAATAAACATACACGGACATCTTCACAGGGGCGAAGATTTGAAGAAACTTGTCAATGATATGTCAAAAACAGGGGTTATAAAATTTTGTGCCCTTGCCCTCGGAAAACAATTATATGAAAAAGGATATTATGATAACGATCTGGTCCTACAGGCAATGAAGGAATTTCCAGATATAATTGTTGGCATGGGACATATTGAGGTTGGTGGACCTGTTTTAGATAAACCAGAAAAGGTTGAGGAATTAAAAGAACTTGGTTTTCAGGGCTTGAAGTTTATCAATCCTGGTGCACCTTATGGCCATGAGAAATTTTATCCATTCTACGAAAAAGCCGAAAAACTAAAGATGCCCATTGTTTTTCATACAGGAATTGTTAGTGTTAACACTGATGATAGAATCTATAATGTAAACTCTGAATATATGCGACCATTTTCTCTTGACCCAGTATGCAGATATTTTCCTGACTTAAAGGTCATAATTGCCCATCCTGGTGAACCATATCAACAAGAATCATTAACGCTTATTGAATTCCACAAAAATGCATTTATGTGTTTATCCGGTGGAAGCGGGTCTGATTTTCATATAAACAAAATCATCAAACAACTATCAGGAATTGAGAATGCAGATATGAAAAATCTAGATGAGAATTTTGCGCTTTTTTATCTTAAGAAATGTGTTTTTGGCACAGATAATCCTCCTGCCTCGTTATGGTATAGACAATCAATTAAACTGCTTGATTATTTCAAGATTGATGAAGAAACAAGGCAATTGTATTTCTGGAAAAACTCTGCAAATATCTTTGGCTGGAACATAAAACCCTGAATATGTGATTTGAATAAATCTTTTGGCAGATTTCAACCACAAGGAGATAAAATGATTGAATCAACAATAGAAGAGGCGCTGAAAAGAAAATACCCTGAACAGGTTGTTCTTGCAGTTTGCATATCAAGGGATGGTATCCCCAATATCATAACACTCGGATGGGCAATGTCTACATCCATTCAACCACCAATGTGTGCAATATCAATAGGACATCCAAGATATTCTCATAAACTTCTTTTAGATACCGGGGAGTTTGCACTGTGTTTTCCCTCAGTAGAACAAAAAGATGCAGTAATCTATTGTGGAACATATTCAGGAAGAGATTATAATAAATTCAAGGAAACAGGGCTTTTACAGATACCCTCAAAATATATTAAACCACCTCTTATTGCAGATAGCGTCGCTGCTTTTGAGTGTAGGGTATCAGGAACACTTGAAACAGGAGACCACACAATTTTTGCAGGAGAAATTTTAACCGCATATATCAGCGAGAAAAAGGTTAAACGCTTATACAACTTTGGGGAATTTTTCTCTGGAATTCCTGATTTTAATCCAGATAATAAATAACCCATTCACAGGATATACTGTTTAAGAATTCTTGCAACGCAATCTTCATTATTGCTCCACTGAGCAATAATATCAGCATGTTTTTTTACAATCTCAGATGCATTTTTTACTGCAACACCTATCCCTGCGTATTTCAGCATTGCTATATCATTTTCTCCATTTCCAAATGCTATAATTTGATTTCTTTTAATCTTGCATTTTTCAGCGTATATATGCACCCCTATGCCCTTATCAGTATTCCTATGCTGAATTTCAAGATATTCCGGGTCTGTTCTAAACAACTGAACTTGGCCATCGAACAACTGCGAAAAATACTCAAATTGATAGTCCCTTGTGCGGAAAACATCCCTGTGCTGGATATCAGTTATTATAATTAACTTTGTTGGTCTTTTACCAGAAAAAACCATTAAATCATCAACAAGAACATACCTTGCACCTGTTCTCTTTGAATACAGACGTTGGAATTTTTTTAAATCTGGATTTTTCTGTGAATAAACAATATCATCAAGATAAAAGTTTAAACATAGATTGTTTTTTATACAGTAGTCAATAACAATATCTGAAAATCTTGATTCAAGGGTTTTATGGAATAAAATCTTTCGTCCGGCTGACCTCATATCCCTGACCATTGCGCCATTATAAACAACAACCGGACAATCAATTCCAAGATCATCAACAAATGGCTCGACACAGGGTGTCATCCTTCCTGTGGCAAGTATAACTATAATACCCTTGCTCGATACCTGTCTCATAACAGTCCTTGTGGCTTTTGATATTTTGCCTTTAGAATCCAAAAGTGTATCATCAAGATCAACTACTACAAGTTTTATATCACAAGGTATATTCATTCTTTCATCCTTATAAGATAATCAACACTTTTCCCTTTTGCTTTAGGTGTATATTCGAGTATCTTTCCCTTTGCGTATTGAATAACCTCATCAGTAATATCTTTTCCACGAATAACGCATACAGGACAGGGGATATCATTTATTTCAACAACAACATCCCCTGATTTTAACAATAATTCGAGCATTCCATTTTCATTCTGATTTCTTCCAATAACAATAAGATTTTTCTTATACCAGAATATCCTTCCATGTTTAATTAATTCAGCATCATCAAGTGTACTTTCTGGCCAGTTATTAAGAAGATCCTTTATTCTCTTTGAAAATATCTTATCAGTTAACAAACATCCGCCAGATGGTTGAGAATATCCAGAAAGATTATGTTCGCTTGCAATTTTAAGTTGTTGTTCTCGACTTCTTCCTGAAATCCCGAGTAGTTCTTCTCTATTAACAATGCCCTTAATCTCAGGAATTGTTGGTTCAAGCAGTTTTGCGGAAAGAGGCCTGAGAATTCTACCTTCTAACTCTAATCTCTTATCAATTAGATGAAAAAAATTCTTCCTTTGAGAAAATGGCCGTTGATTAAGAACATCCCCTGTAAAAATAAAGGCAGCATCTTCTTGTTCCATAACCCTTTTTGCTATTGATAGCATGTGCATCTTGCAATCAATACATGGATTAACACCAGATCCATAGCCATATTGAGGGTGCTTGATAATGTCAAAATATTCATTTCCCATATTTACAACTCTTGCACTCAATCCCATAAATTCAATTGTTTGCTTATTAATAATATCTGAATGAAAAAATGGCGATGCGAACTTTAGTAGTACAGCATCTATACCCTGTTTCATCATTAGAAGTGTCGCAACCATAGAATCAAGCCCACCAGAAATAAGCCCAATCGCTTTTGTTTTCATAGACAACAATTTTACCACATCATCCAACGCCAATGTACGATTCTTTACTTCTGTCCCATTCAGATATAATAAATTGAATTAGCAAAATGTGCATACTCGGATTATAATGTATAAATATAAAATGGCTTTGGGTTTATTACAAAATCTTCAAAAGAACCAGCAGGTATATTTAGAAACTCAAAGAGGCATTTATGACAAAAGAAGAAAAATTTTATAAGGTATTACAAGATGTTTTCATTGGGGCTACAATTGAAGGCACAGGTGGTTTTGTTAATTTGATGAGGATAAAGTCAAATTACTACCGCAAAATTGAAGATATTCTCAAAGAAGATATAAAAGTGGCGCTAAAAAACTACCCGAAGTTTAAGGACGAACTTTTTGATAAGCTCTATTCATTTTTCAGCCGCTACTTTACAGAAAGCGGTTCAATTTATTTTAATTCAACTCCCTTTCACAACAACATCTATGAAAAAGTTTATACCGACGAAAAGGATGTTATCCTCTTTTGGAAAACCCAGATGCTTTATTATGTCAAAACCGATAGGATTTTCAGGAGTTTGCCAGTTGAATTTGACGGTTTCAAGTTTTACTTTGATGCTTCAAAAATAGAAA
>ERZ795052.4341-NODE-4341-length-14679-cov-4.612486_pt1 | contig 14679 bp, 7 predicted proteins | sample MGYA00375136_ERZ795052 | MGnify/ENA primary metagenome ERZ795052 (study PRJEB30181, sample SAMN05720156) | activated sludge metagenome | isolation source: Anaerobic digester | place: Japan | collected 2015-05-26 ... | reverse complement strand
CCGACTCCCACGCCTAAGGAAAAAGTTGTGCGGATTATTGATTACGATTGCCCGGGCAATCAGGGTTGGAAACGTCCTGAAGATAACAATCCTGACGGGACATACATCGCTGCAGCCGACGGCGCTTTTTATATTGCAACTCGCCGGGTTGATGGCTGCCTGATATCGAGCACACATTATCCCACTCCTCGCAACACAAACGCGGGTTGCTGGGGAAGATGGCGAAATTTATCAACGGATGTTCCTTATGTGCCTAACAATGTTTATCGCGCCAAATATACCATTCGCTCTTCTCAGGCGGAAAAAGGAAAGGTTCCCAGCACTCGTATGTTGATGCAATGCGGCGATAGCGTGGATGAAGCCAGTCCGGCAAATCTCGAGCCCAATCTTGCAGTTGCCGGCGGTTTGCATCTTTCTAAAGGGGTTCAGGAAGACCCCGCTCCTTTCATCAACACAATAGAACCGGCAACGTTCAACATCTACTTTGGGCCTCCCAATTTGACCTCAAATACCGATATAACCAATGTGACTCTTATCTATGAATATATTGCATTTTCCGCCGAAGAAGAGGGGACGAATTATCTTGAACAAGTGATTGTGGAGCGTTTCCAGACTCCTCCTAAAAATACGCCGCTTCGCACATTCAATTCCGATTCAGGATTCGGCGCGTGGGAACCGGTAACCAATTTTGGTTCCACGCCTTTTGGTCCCGCCACATGCACAAGCGACGCCAATGGGCTAACCATAACAACACCCGCCGCCACTGCAACCCTTATCAACTACGCCTTATGGCGTCTTGTTGAGCCCGCCAAATGCCCGGATAGTTTTGAACCAAGCCGCCTCTATCGAGCGGTTTACACATTATCATCCACACCCGCAACCGGGGCAGCCTCTGTTGGAAAAATTCGTCTCGTAAATAGCAACTATGTCGGGTCATGGGGCAGTGAAATTGAAATTGATCCGAGTGTCTGGAAGAGTCAGATGCCCGGCGACCGGACGGAATATAGCGTGTGGTTCGAAACGATGCCCGCGCTTTATGCCAATTCCGATTTTAATAAAATTACTTATCAATTTGACGTGTCAGATGGCAGCTCCGACCAAGCAGGCGACACAACGCTCAACGAAGTTTCGCTTTATTCCTATCCGATACCATAATCGGAGTTTGCGAGATTTTCTTTTTTTTGCCCGCGATTATCGCTTTTGAAGTCGCGGGCATATTTATCGAAAGATAGTTGATGGGAGATTGCGATTGTGTCCGAGAGGAATCTACATTGGGGACTTTTCGTTTTCTTCCTCCTTTTTTATGCCTTGTTCCTCGGGGATTATTCGAAGGAGTCTTTTTATTCCAGCGACGAGATTTTTTATTTTCGTCTGACGCAGAGCCTTGTTGAGCGGCGCTCGCTTGCGATTGAGCCGTATCTGGGTTATGAATGTTCCAAATACATGCCGGGACAATCGCTGGCGGGTGTCCCCGCCTATCTTGCCGCGCTTGCAGTCGGGCGAATTTTTCCCCCAGCCGACTCGCCAATTTCCACGCTCCTCATTGTGCATCTGACAAACATCTTTATCGGCGCATGGCTCTGCCTTGTCTTTTTCAAGTTCGGGCGTGAGCTGGGGTATTCAAAAAACGCCAGCATTGGCGGGGCGTTGATTCTGGGATTAGGCACGACGCTTTTTCCATACAGCCGGCAATTTTTTGCCGACCCGCTGACGGGGCTGGCGATTTTATGCGGCGTGCGATTTTTATGGAAAGCTGCCAAGGGAGAAAACGGGGCGGCGATTTTGGGAGGGCTTTGTTTTGGCGCCGCCGCTTTCACAAAAATTGACAGCGTCTTTTTGCTTTTGCCGGTCATCATCTGGTTTTTGCTAAATTGCTCAAAAAAGGCGGGCGGGTTTATAGCAGGGCTTATACCTTTTGGCGCATTAATACTTTTATATAATTATCTCAATTATGGCAGCGCAATCACGCCGGGATATGAACGGCAGGCGTTTGCCTCGCCTTTTTTGAGCGGACTCTTTGGGCTATTGATTAGTCCTTCGCGGGGACTTTTCATCTACTCGCCGCCGGTAATCCTTTTTTTCATGGGCATGGCATCATTCCGCAAAAAATACCCTGCTCTGTTCAGCTTGTGTGTCGGGCTGATTCTAGTCAAGACGGCGATTCTGGCTAAGTGGTTTTCGTGGCAGGGCGGGTGGTGCTGGGGGGCGCGGCTATTTCTGCCGGTGATGCCTTTGATGATGCTGCCCGCTATAGATGTTTTGGAGAACTGGCAAGGTTTTTCAAGGAACACCCGTTTTGCCGCAACTGCGTTGATTGGCGCAGGACTCCTCGTCCAGCTCGCAGGGAGCATGGCAAGCCCGAACAAATTCAACAACGACATTTGGGGAATGATGCATGGAAACATGAACGAATTTTTGTTTATCCCGCAGCTGGCGACTATTAAGGGCAATCTATTTTTAATCTCGCAAGGGCAATGGGATTTGGCGTGGGTCGCGGCGTTGAGAAACGGAGGCGTTGCAGTCAAATTTTTGTTTATCGTCCATCTTGCGGCGTCGCTCTTTTTCGGCGGTCTTCTCTTGCGTGAAATGGGAATGGGCAAAAAGGGCTGGGCAAGCGCTCTTATGGCGGATGCGCGGGCTTTTGCCGTTCCGATAATCTGCGTCCCGCTCATCTTCATTACCTCGCATCTTATCATGCTTGGGCAGGGTCTGGACACCTTGCGCTGGATGTTTATTGAGGATGACATATCTTCCACGCGAGGCGAGACGCGCCGATTCGAAGGATATCTTTATGCGCCTGTGACTGGCGAATATCATTTTCATCTGAAGGCGCTGGGCAAATATCGAATTCTGCTTGATGGGACGCCGCTTCTTGTCAGCGAAAAGGAGATGCCCCAGCATTGGGATTATGCTGCGCCGGAACTGGCAAAGGGTTTTCACGCCATTTCAGGGGTTTATCAACCAAAGAAGGATGCTGGCAAAGCGTTGATGCACCTTTACTGGACAATTCCCGACGGCGCAATTTACAAAAGCATCATCTCGCCGCAATATTTATTCAAGCGGCAGCCAAACACGGCAAGACGATTGGCGATGCTTTTTGTTCAATTCCGCTCGTGGCTGATTTTTGCGGCGCTTGCCTTGCCGTTTCTCAAAAAAAGACGCGTCAGCGAATTTTCTCTTCAACCAGTTCCAGATAAAGATTTTCCATGTTGCGGATGAGCGCCTCGCGGGAAAATAATTGCTCCATGCGCTGGCGTCCTGCCGCGCCCATGCGAGCGCGCAGAGCGGCATCGTTCAACAATTTCCTTAAGGCGTCCGCCATGGCGCCAGGGTCTCGCGGCGGAATAATGAATCCTGTCTCGCCGTCGGCAACGGATTCCGCATTGCCGCCCACGCGCGTTGCCACGATGGGTTTAGCGCATGCCATACCTTCGAGAAGAACGTTCGAAAATCCTTCCTGATGAGAGGCAAGAAGCAGGATGTCAAAGGCGGGGATTATTTTATCCACATCGCCGCGGCTCCCTGCGAGCACAACCGATTCTTTGAGCCCTAGCGATATAATTTTTTCCTCAATGGGTTTTAGCATTCCGCCATCGCGCCCGACCAGAACAAATTTCAATCGGGGGAAATCGGGCTTCAACCGCGCGGCAGCATACAGTATCTCCAAATGCCCTTTGTAATGAATCAGGTTCGCCACCACGCCGACGACAAGGTCATCGGGAGAAATATGCCACTCGGAACGAACAGCGGGATTGCCGCCCCCGACGCGATATTTTTGCAAATCAACGCCGTTATAGATGAGGCGGATTTTACCCTCGCAATTTTTTTCGCGAGCAAGGACATCCTCCCAAACCGCCTTTGAATTGACAAGAATCAAGTCCGTTTTTTTGTTGGCATAATTTTCGATTTTTTGCCGCCAAGGCTTATCATCCTTAAAATACCCGAGACTGCGGCGGCTCGCCAAAATAATGGGAACGCCCGCCCAGCGTCCGCATAATGCACCAATAATATAAGCCGTAAAAAGATAGCCGTGAACGATATCCGGCTTCTGCCGCCTGATGTGTCTATTGACGCGGAGCAGGTTTTTGAGCAGATGAATCCACGACAACGGATTATATTTTCCATAAGAAAGGGTTATATCCGCAAGGTGGACAGGCACACCCGCGCGGCGCACATCCTCGACCATGTCCCCGCCTTTGTTGATGCAACAGATTGCCGCATCAAAACGGGACTTATCGAGCCCGAGCGCCAGTTCCACCACTTGCTTTTCCGCGCCGCCGAGCCGCAGGCTTCCAATGAAAAATAATATTCTAATCTTTCTGTTTGTGCCAATCATAATGTTTGTTATACTTTTATGTTTTTTCAAAAAGAAGAACAATATGCAAAAAAAGGTATTGCATGGCAAAATGCAACTTCAATACCAATTACATTATTAAAAATGAAAAAATAGCAAAAAATAAAGATACCTATGGAACAAGTTCAATGCGGGGAAAGATTAGAGTTTGGAAATAACTGGGCGTTTTTTATTTTCACTTGGGATGACGCAAGAATCAAACAGGCATTTTTTCCCTGATGATGATTCATAGGCAATCGGCGGAGGGTTGGGGTTGCAACCTGTATGTATTTAAGAAAAATAATGGCGGTTAATTATGAAAATTTTTCCGATTTTTGTTTTATTAGCATTTAGTATTTTCAGTTTGGGATATGCCGAGTCTTATGACGCCACGATGGCGGAATGGACGAATCTGCTTCCCGCCATTCCCGAGACTGGGCAGTCCGCCGTTTTCACGGCAAAAATCAGCGCCTCCTATCGCCGTATGCCGCTTTCCGTTGTTTTTCGTTCGTGCAATAAAACATTCGCCGTCAGCCTCAAGGATGACGGGGCGCACGGAGATGAAAAGGCGGGCGACGGCATTTTTGGCTGTGTTTTCCCCGCCCAAAATGAACCGGGCTATTGGTTCTGCTTTGTCGCAGCCGGAGCGTCTAATCAACCGCAGACATTCTCCATCCCTCAAACTTTTGCCGTGAGTCCCAAAAACATTGAATACCGTGCTATTTGGGCGGATTTGTGGAATCAGGGATTCCTGACACCGGAACAGGCTCGGCAATTTGTCCAAACGGCGCGTCAAGGCAACTTCAATGCGATTATTGTGCAAGTCCGCAAAGTCGGCGATGCCGCCTATAATTCCAGAATTGAGCCGCGCTCATCCAATATCAAGGACTCCTCGTATGACCCGCTGAAATATATCATTGACCTTGCGCACGACACCTCCGGCGGCAAAAAAAGGCTGGAAGTTCACGCATGGGTAGTTGTCTACCGCATTCATAAAGGCAACGCAAAGGACGGGCTTCCCCGCTCTCCGCACATTCTGGGCAAGCATCCCGAATGGGCGTCAAAAAATTTGGCGGGCGAATTATTCGTTGAAAACTCCGTTTGCCTTGACCCCGGCATTCCCGGCGTAACCGATTACAATATCAGTGTGTTTGAGGACATTGTCTCGCGCTATGACGTGGATGGCATTAACTTTGATTACATCCGCTATCAAGCTCGAGGCTGGGGTTACAACGCTATCGCCCTGCAGCGTTTTAGAAAATTATACAACCGCAAGGATACGCCGAATGCCAGAGATCCGCAATGGCTCGAGTTTCAGCGGGAGCAGGTGACGCATTTTCTGCGCAAGGCATACATCAGGCTCACCGCCATCAAACCGAATCTGAAGGTTTCTGTCTGCACCATCGGCTGGGGCGATATTCCCGGCGGCGATTTTACGCGCACGGACGCATACGCCGGCGGGGTTCAGGATTGGAACGAATGGCAGCGTCTGCAGATTCTGGATGTCAATTTTCGCATGGGATATAAAAATCAAAGCAATCCTCAACATAAAAACCAGTTCATTAACTGGACGCGATTTTCTTTGGGGCATCAGTATTTCCGCCTCTCGCCCATCGGGCTCGGCGCTTACCTGAACTCGACGGAGGGTACGTTGAGTCAGATTGATTACGCGCGACAAAAAGGCGCCGACGGCTTTGGATATTATTGCTATAATGAACCGGCGAAAAATACCAAACCGACATCTTCATACTATCAGGCGTTTGCCAAAAAGGCGTTCCCTATCTGGGCGGATGTTCCGCCTTTGGCATGGAAGGAATCCAACCCCAATGGCTCGCTCGCGGGAATAGTCAGGCGGGGCGGACAGCCGCTGGACGGCGCAATCGTCTCTCTGCCAGAAATCAAGATGTCCGCTAAAACGGATGGAACCGGTTTTTACGCCTTTATCGGCGTTCCAACGGGAAAGTTTAAGATAGCAGTCAACGGAAAAACAGTCGGAACTCGGGAAATTCAGGCGAGCCGCATCTCATACTTTGATATCAAGTATTAAAAAATGCCGTTCGATTTTAACCCAGTCATTTTTCTTCCGCTCTTTTTTATTTTTGCTTTCTCGTCGCTGGGATGGGGGCTTTTGATGCTGCGGATGAGCGGGGGACGCCGTCTTATGCCCGACTGCCTGCATACCCTTTTTTATGCAGGCATTTTGGGGGTTCTTATAGAGGGGAACCTTTTTTTAGCGGCGGGCGCACTTGGGCTGCTTCAACCTATTTTGCTTATTTCAATTATCTGCTTGGGAATAGCTGCCTTTGCATTATCGGCAAAGATGCTCTTTCCTTTGGTTGGCGAGCAAACAAATCGGCGGGGGGTTGTTTCCTTTTGGGTATTGTCGCTGCCTTTTATCTTTTTGATTTTTATTTATGCGATGTTTCCCGATGACTCGGGAGATGCCTATCTTTATCATCTGACCGTCCCGAATTATTATGCGCAGGAGGGACACATTGGAAGCGTTCCTATCAGCTTTTGTTTTAACTATCCTTTGCTGATTGAGATGTTTTACATGGCGGCGATTCGTCTGAGCCATGAGCAGGCGGGTGTTATGATGAATGCGGCGCTGGCGCTTCTTGCGTGCCTTGGTTTATTTTTGACGGGGCGAAAGACGGGCGGCGCGCTTGCAGGTTATGCCTCGGCGTTCATTTTCATTTCCACTCCGCTGACGCTCATCTGGGCGCCGACATCGTTGGTGGATTGTTCAACGGCTGCATTCCTTGCGGGGGCGTTGCTGGCGTTGTTGCGCTGGCGCGGCGGCGCGGATAAACGATGGCTTTATCTGGCGGGCGTTTGCGCCGGCGGCGCCATGGCGGTGAAACTCCTTATGGGATTTGCCGCGCTGGCGGTTTTTCCCCTCGGGGTATTGGGCGTCTCGGTCTTTGGTATGCGGTCGGTGCGTCCCCGCAACACGGCGTCAAATTTGCTTCTTTATAGCGCAGGCGCGGCAACCGCTTATGCGCCGTGGATTATCAAAAACGCGCTCCTCACTGGCAACCCTGTTTTTCCCTTTTTTGTGAAATTTATACCCACACGTCCCGACCTTGCCAGAACCGCTCTGCTTCTTCATGAAATGCATGGACTGCCCGCATGGAAGGGCATGGGCGAGCTGTTGGAGCGAATGGCGGGGTTGCTGCCGCTCATGGCGTGGGACGCCACATGGATGCCGGTCATCGCCATGGCAATCATCCCTTTCGGCTGGGTCTGTGCTGTCCGAAAAAAATCGGAGCGTTTTTTTTGGAGCGTTCTTATCCTTCTGGAAGGTTTTTTGATTTTTTATGGAAGGGTGGCGCAGGTTCGATGGTTTCAAGGATTCTATGCCCTTTTTGCGCTGGCGCCCGCCCTTATTTTGGCGCGTTATATAAAAGAAAATCCGCGGCTGGGGCGCAACATTCTCGTCATCGGCGTTGCGTTTATTTATATCCTTGCCGGGCGCATATATTATCTGCGCATTTATGAATCGGGGCAATATCCATGGCTTATTTTTTCGCATTCCGCGCTCGTAAAATATATGCAGCCGGCGCCCAAATTGCAGGATGCGCTCTTGCTTAATGAGGTCATCCCGCCGGATGGGCGGGCGCTTCTTTATGACAAGGAAATTTTATCAGCGGGGCGTTGGATGCGGCGGCGTTTTATTCAGGCGGGCAAGTTTCAGTTCGATTATTGGGCGGAGGAAGGGCTCGGTGTTGAGGAGATATATCGCAGATTGAAAGAGATGGGGGCGACGCATATCGTTGCGCTGGAAGATTCGAGCCACAAGTCGTTTGATGAATTGATAGCGCGTTTCTGCCGGCAGAGCCCCAGCAGCCTTCATTGTAAGATTTACGCTTTGAACTAAAATGTTTATCGTTCATACAACTTGACAGGGGCAAAAATCGCCCCATGATTATTTTTCCAAGATTAATCAAAAACCGCGGAACAAATCCATGCGCAAAAAAACTGAAAAAGGCATTCCGGATGAGAACTTGCTTGGCGGGCTCCTTCTGTTTAATCTTGCCTTAAAGATTATGCTGATGCCGGTAAATGTGGCTGAATATACGGACGGAATTTTGCAACTGACGCTTTTCGGCGTTCCCAACAAATTATACCCGCCTTTTTTTACGATAACGGCGTTTATGCTAAAACCAATCCTCGGCAATGCGGAAGCCGCGGGGCGTCTTGTTTCGGCGGTCGCCAGCGCGTTTTTGGTGCTGCCGATTTATATAACAGCGCGTGCGTTATATGAAAAACGTTCCGCATTTTTTGCCGCGTTGGTTTACAGCGTTTCACCTATGGCGCTGCGTTGGGCGCTTCATGCTATGACGGATTCCCTCTTTGCATTTTTATGCTTCATTGCCGCCATTTGCCTTTGGCGGGCGCTTAATGAAACTTCCGAAAAATATCTAATCTGGGGCATCGTCCTTTCCGTCGTTGCCACATTGACGCGCTATCAGGGCATCCTTTTGATTCCGCCGTATCTATATGTTCTGTGGCGGTTGAATCTGAAGGAGAAAACCCCGACGCGGCGCGCCGCCATAGCCGGCGTTCTCTGGCTTTTGCCCGCGGCGTGGATTGTCTTTTTTGGATTCCGCCATCCCGAACAATTTGCCGAACGCGCGGGAGCAACGGTCTGGCAAACTTTTCTGAACATCTTGCTTTTAGCTGAAAGTTTTCTTGCCTATTCGCCTTATTTTTTGACGCTCCCTGTTTGCTTTTTTCTTTTAGCGGGCTTATTTTATATGGACTACGGGGACGAACGAAAGGTGCGGCTCTTGTGGCTCTTTGTTTATCTGACCGCCGCGCTGTTGATTCTTCAATCTGCTTTTTCATCGTTTCAGGAGCGCTACCTGCTGCCGCTCCTTCCCTTTGTTGCGCTCTTTGCGGGATGGGGGATTGAGGCGATTCGTCAGAGGCTCGGAGAAAGGAAACGGATTTTCAAAATATTGCTTTTTATTCTAATCGCCAACGGGTTGGGTTTTGGTCTGACGTGTGTGTTTATCCAACGCGAGTCATTTGCCGATTTAAAAGATGCGGCTAATTTTATGAAAAGCCTTCCGGCTGATGCCGTCATTTATTCCAACGAGACATACAAGGATTTGGGACCGGTCAAGATGCGCTACTGGTCGCAGCGCGATATTCTCCCTATGGATGACCTTAAAGACATACCCGCAGGTTCGGTGGTATCTATCACAAGCGCTTACGGCGGGATGTCATCATTCATGCAGATAAAGCGTTTGATGCATGAGATTTACAGGGCGGAAATTCTGGCGCAGTTCGATTCCTCGCTTGTCCCGCTCTTGCCAGACATCATGCAGGAGCCCATTTCGCATCAGAATCCGCTTGCCCTCACGTTTCGATATTCAAGGCAGCGTTTCCAGACAATCGTTTATCAAATCCCCCGATGATTTTAAGGAAGGATAATCCGCAACCGCCGCACTTGTACCTGCTCGATATTCTCAAGCGGTAAAAGGCAAAGCGCGGCAAAGGCGATTCGCGGGTCAAGATAGTTTTGCTCATCAAGGGCGACGGCGATTCGAAATGCGTTTTTGATATTTTTATCCGCTCTTTTTATTTGCTCAAGATTCAGAATCGTCTTTTTCAAATCTCTTTTAAGAATCTTATCGCGTTTGGGAATTTCAACGCTGAGGGCGGTTGATTTTTTCCATCGGTTGAGGGCATCGCCCCAATCAAGGCTGTCCCATTCGGTGGGCAGAATCATCTCATATTCAGCGGCAAGGGCGGCGGCGCTGGGCGCTGGCGCGCTCAACGGGATTTCCTCTGCGGCGATGAATTCCAGTCCGCGCGGAGACTGGCTCCGGAGCGATTTTAAAATTTCCTTTGGCGCCCGCCGCTCAATAAGAAAAATATCAATCAGTTCCCCCTCGCTTTCAAAACCCACAGAAAGCGGCGGACCATATTGCACCTTTGGCTGGGGATTGAACCCTTTTGTAAATGAAACCGGAATGGCGGTTCTTTTCATGATGGTGAAAATTGTTTTGCCAAGGTCCAGATGCGAGATGAGGCAAATCGCCCCATGCTTGGAGTATGTCAAGCGCAGCCGTTGAATGGGAGGTTTTTCCATATCGCCGCTTTGAAGGGGAAAAATTTTTGTAATTCCATCGGCGTTTATGGCGCGTTTGATTTCTTCCGCCGGCGCAAGGATGTTATCTTTTCCATCAGGACACGCCCCGCATGCCGCACAAGCGCCTGTTGTGCATTCCTCTGTGAGCGCGCACTCATAAGCCCGCTGACGCTCCCTTTTCAAAAACTCTTTCGATACACCGGCGTGGATGTGATCCCACGGCAGAATCTCATCAGGCGTCCTTTCTCGATGAGCATAAAACGAAGGTTCGATGCCTGTCTTGCTAAAAGCCTGTTCCCAGATTGTGTAGCGGAAGAGTTCTTCCCAGCCGTCAAAGCGGCAGCCGTCCTCCCATGCGCGGAGGATGGCGCTTCCGAGCCGGCGGTCGCCCCGCGCCAGAATTGCCTCTAAAAGGCTCTGTTGCAAATCATGCGACTTGAAGACAATCTTTCCCGATTTGATGCGCGAACGGATGTATTGGATTTTTTCTTTGAAGACGTCCGGCAAACATTGATGTTCCCACTGAAACGGCGTATGCGCCTTTGGCACGAAAGGCGAAAGCGTGACATTAATCTGATAATTTCTCCCGCGTTTGCGCCGCGCGATATTTTCCACCTCGCGAAGTATTTGAACAATTCCTTCCAAGTCATCATTCGTTTCTGTGGGCAAACCAATCATGAAATAAAGCTTGAGTGTCTGGCGTCCGGCGGAAAATGCGCGCTGAGCCAGATCCAGCAACATGGCTTGATCCACCGGTTTGTTGATAACTCGGCGCAGCCGTTCCGTCCCCGCCTCGGGCGCCAATGTAAGCCCCGTGTGGCGCACGGTGCTGACGGAATCGAGTATTTCCAGATCGCATGAATTGATTCTAATGGAGGGCAATGAAAGGCTAACACCATGGGGAGCCCACTCCTCCTTCAACAATTCCAAAACCTCCGGCAATCTTGAATAATCAGCGCTGGAAAGCGAAAGGAGCGAAATATCTTCCGCGCCCGTGCGGCGAATCCCTTCGCGGGCAATCTCAAGAATTTGAGAAACAGGACGCTCCCGCACCGGACGGTTGGTCATGCCCGCCTGACAAAACCGGCAGCCATGAACGCAACCGCGACGCAATTCAATCGCCAGCCTGTCCTGCGTAACCCGAAGCGACGGCACCACAGGCGCCACCGACCCCAAATCATCGGCGATGTTGAATCGCCGCGCTCTGATAACATCCGGCGCCGACGCCTCAATCTTGTTCATCGCGGCAAGCCTGCCATCCGATTGATATTCCGGCTTGTAAAAAGAGGGAACATAAACGCCCTCAATGCGCGATAGTTGCCGCAGGAGGTCTTTTTTATCGCCTTGCCCGGAATTTTTAAATTCCTTGACGGCTTGAAGAATTTCAATGGCGGCATCCTCTCCATCGCCGATGACAAAAGCATCGAAAAAATCGGCAAGGGTTTCCGGCGTGAGCGCGCCCTCCCCGCCGCCAATAACAAGGGGAAAAGGCGGCTTGCGCTCCGTCGCAAGCAGCGGAACTCCCGCGCAATCCAGCATAGTCAGGATATTCGTATAAATCAATTCATGCTGCAGCGTAAATCCGATAACCTCAAAATCGGCAAGCGGAGTTTCCGTTTCAAGAGTGCGCAGCGGCTCCTTCCGTTCTTTCATCAACCTTTCCGCATCAGACCAAGGGGCAAAGACACGCTCCGCCGCAAAATCTTCAACGCCGTTTATTCGCTCGTAAAGGATTTTGTATCCATGATAAGACATGCCAATTTCATAAACATCCGGAAAAGCAAGCGCCATGCGAACCGATACGGCATCAGCCGATTTGATAATGCAGTTCCATTCAACGGAGGCATAACGTCCTGGGCGCTGCACGGAAAGAAACGTCCGCCAGTTTTGGTTAAATTTCCGATTTGAATTTACAGATTGCGGATTCATCAAACCCCTCAAAACCTTGTTCTTGCAAGGCGGTAAAAAAGTTTTCATAAAGCGGATAAAATCATCGGCGTCTATTCGGCTGTTTGTGTTATGTATTATACAAAAACCGCCGGAAAGAAACTCGATGATAAAAACAAGCGACATCAATCGCCTCCGCGGCGTCAAGGTTGATTTGCTCAAAATATCAATGCCGCAAGAGGCGGGGCGCACCCGTCAAGCCACTTTCCGCGCTTTGCGCTTTATGTGCTGCCGGAAACCTCATTTGGTGTGAAAAAGATATTTTAAGGGATTTTAATAAAATGCCTCCCGAATGCGCGCAAATAAGATTCCAATTCATGTTGACACTTTATCCTTTTTTTCGATTTATTCACTCCATTATAAAGAATAAAAGGAGGCGTCATTATGACAAAAATTATTATGGTTTGTATTGGTTGTGTTTGCATGATGCTTTTCTGCGTTCATCTTGTCGCTCAATCCACCCCCTTCACTTATCAGGGGCAACTGAAGGATGGCGCCAATCCCGCCAATGGCACATACGACCTGTGTTTTTTACTTTTTACCGCCGCCTCAGAAGGGGAGGCGTCCAATCCGATTTATGTGGACGATCTTGCGGTGGCTAACGGTTTGTTCTCTGCTGAATTGGATTTCGGTAGCTCATGGTTCAAGGGTTCGGATCGTTGGCTCGAAATCAGCGTGCGCCCGGGCAGCGTCTCAAACGCCGACCGCTCGGGTTATACTAAGCTTGTGCCGCGGCAAAAAATCACGGCAGGTCCTTATGCCCTTTATAGCCACGACTCAGCCCGGCTGGGCGGACAGACATCTGCCTCGTTTGCCCCTGCATCGCATTTCCACGACGCCGCTGACGTTATTTCCGGAGAACTCCCCGACGCCCGAGTCTCGAATGCGTTGACCATATCCGATTCGGGTTCCGTGGACGGCGGGGCAATCAAGACAGGCACAATAAGCCCGGCGCGCCTTGACAGCACCGTCACGCTTGATTGGGAAGTCAGCGACATGATAGACGATCATTGTGATATCTCAAATGCGCATCACACCTGGCCCCTGACCGATGCGGAAATTCCAAATGATATCACAATTTCGAGCAGCGGTTCCGTGGACGGCGGGGCGATCAAGACAGGCACAATAAGCCCGGCGCGCCTTGACAGCACTGTCGCATTTGATGGGGAAGTCAACAACATGATAGACGCTCATCGTGGTATCTCAAATGCTCATCACCCCTGGCCCCTGACAGATGCCAATATCCCCGATTCCATCGCTCGCGACAGCGAAGTCATGACCATCGTCCTGGCAAATGACGGCAGTGGAAGCGGACTTGACGCGGACCTGCTCGACGGAAAGCACGCCTCTGCCTTCATGCCCGCCGCAACGGACAATTGGGTCAACACCACTGGCGACACGATGACCGGAATCTTGAACATCACAGGTACGAATGTGGGGTTGCGTGTCACAAGGACCTCCAGTGACGAAAGCGCAGTAAAAGGCACGGCTCTCAGATATGGCGGCCATTTTTTGGCATCGAGCAATACAGGATGTGGAATCTATGGCGGTGCAACGTCCAGTTCGGGAGACACATACGGCGGCTGTTTTGTGGCATCAAGCAATGCAGGACGTGGAATCTATGGCAGTGCAACGTCCAGTTCGGGAGAAACATACGGCGGCTATTTTGTGGCATCGAGCAATGCAGGACGTGGAATCTATGGCAGTGCAACGTCCACTTCGGGAATCACATACGGCGGCTATTTTGAGGCGGCGAGCAATGAAGGACGTGGAATCTGTGGCAAGGCAACGTCCACTTCGGGAAACACAATCGGCGGCTATTTTGTGGCATCGAGCAATGCAGGACGTGGAATCTATGGCTGGGCATCGTCCAGTTCGGGAACCACATACGGCGGCTATTTTATGGCGGAGAGCAATACAGGACATGGAATCTATGGCGTTGCATCGTCCAGTTCGGGAGACACATACGGCGGAGTATTCCTAAACTTTAGCACGAATGGCAGCGGCATTTATGCAAGGGCAGAAGCCACCTCAGGCGTCAACTTCGGCGTCAGAGGCAGCACAAATAGCCCAACCGGATACGCAGCCTATTTCACTGGAGCCGCTGGCAGCGCCAACTTCTTCCAGCGCAAGGTTGGCATTGGACGCACAGTAACCACCAACATGCTTGAGGTTGAAGGCGCCGCATCAAAATCCACCGCCGGCAATTGGCTTGCCAACTCCGATGCCCGCATCAAAACGGATGTAAAAAATATTGAAAACGCGCTTGAGACGCTTGAAAAGGTGCGGCTCGTGG
>ERZ795052.4336-NODE-4336-length-14693-cov-7.514210_pt1 | contig 14693 bp, 11 predicted proteins | sample MGYA00375136_ERZ795052 | MGnify/ENA primary metagenome ERZ795052 (study PRJEB30181, sample SAMN05720156) | activated sludge metagenome | isolation source: Anaerobic digester | place: Japan | collected 2015-05-26 ... | reverse complement strand
TTTGTCTTTCAAAGTCATCATATCTTTGTAAATCACCACTAATTTTATTAGTTTCTTGTTTTATCCTTGTTACTAAAGATGAATTTTCTGCATTTTGACTTTCATACCATTTCAAATCATCATATGCTTTTGATAAATATTGCCATTGGTTTTGTTCTTGTATCTTGTCCGCATATCTTATCTTTTTTTTTATATCTATTTGTAGCCTTGTGGATTCATCAATCAAAGATTCAGCATTCTCTGAAATGATTCTATATTGAGTTAATTTTTTTTTTTGTTCCTCTAATTGATTAGAATATTGTTGCACGACTGCAAGATATGATTCTGCCCTTTCTTTGGCAAATGTAATTTTAGGAAGATATGTATCTTTTTCACTTTGCCAACTATATTGATCTTGTTCCTGCTCGGTAGAAGGCTGAAAGGGTTGGGAAGGTTGATATGGTGTAGGAAAAGGCTGGTATGGTGTAGGAGTCGGTTTATCCATATCTATTTCTACAGGTGTTGAGGCGTCCTTTTCTTTATTCCAAGGCATATTCTCCCATAATTTAGATATAGTTTCCTTTTGTGGCAATATATTTAAATATTCAGGTCCTATAAGTATGCCTACGAATGTACCAGCAAAAAAACAAAGAAGCAACTGTACGACAGTAGCATGAGATTTTCTGCCTTGTGATTTTCCCTCAGATACGACTTTTTTATCTTTTGTAGCTGTTTGTTTCTTCATGTTGTCACAAAACAAACATCGTTGTCCATTGAATTCACGACCACAACTGGAACATACATTCGAACTTGATTTGCCTCCTGTACTTGTTTCAGAGCTACTTTTATTTTCTTGTGATGCTAAGGGAATCGTAACACTTTTTCCACATCGAACACATTTTCCTGTTTGACCAGCTCGAGAGGCAGGGACTTTTAATACTTTTCCACATAAGCATTCTAATTCAATCCAATTTGCCATTTTGTTTTCCCTTAATAGCAATAGTTCTATGAAATAGAACTACTTTTCTTTTATATGAGAAGTATGAGTATGGATATATTGTAACATATTTTCTTTATTTTTTTGAAAAATTTGCTCTTGATTTTTATCTTGTTGAAGCAAGATGGAAAGAAAAGATAAGGAAAGATTTTGAAAATTTAGAATCATTTCTTTATCTAAATCATATAATGTTTCTAGCTTACAGATCTTTTCTTGCACAAATAATATCTGTTGGCTCTCTATTTCGTAATCTACATCTTTTTCTGAAAGTTGCAAAACTTCTTCCATTTTTTGTATTTGTGTTTGAATAATTTTAGCTAAAAACTGTTGATTAAGAAATTTTTGTTTTATTTGTTCATACAGAATATTCATCTCTTGTTGTAAAATTTCAATATTTTTTTGTGCGATGAAATATGTATTTTGAAATTGTTGAAAATATACACTTATAAAAAAATAGAGTATTTGACGAACGGTTCCTGTTGTATTGTGACGTATTTTCAAATACATCTCTTGTATATTTTGATACATCTCGTCTATTTTTTTATTATTTTGCATGCTATTTTGTAATTCCATTTGCATGCTACTTTCTAATTCCATAAAGGGATATAAATAATCTGCCAAAATTAAATAATCTTCTGGAGATAACAACTCTATATCTTTACTACGAAAACATTTCAATTGTTTTTGAATCTTTTCAATATCTTCTAGCATCCATTTTTTTGACGTCAAAGAAATCTGCATAACTTCTTTTCGATATTGAAAATAAGCAAATTCAAATGTTCGTAAAAATTCTTTATGATAATCTGTTTGCTCTTCCACTTCATCTTCTAAAATATTGATTAAGGAAAACCAATCATGTTTAAGATGAAAAAACATAGGGACAATATACTGATTTATATAATGTTGTTCTTGCTTCCTAAATTGTTGAATTTTCTCTCTATACAAAACTTGATGTTCTTGCATACTATTATTTTGTATAGAAGCAAGAATATTTTTTTGTTCCTGTTGAATGTTTTCAAACCATACTTCTACAAAGCAGCATTCTTGTTCTAAAATTTTTTGGTATTCAATTTCTGTTCCTTGCTGCCATTCATACTGTGTCTTTTGAAAACCAAACATCATAGGGTTTAATTGCATTTGTGGTGCAAAATATAGGACAATACGGTATTTCCCTGGACGAATTTTTTGTTTGTATGAACCTAAAATGCAGAAACTATCTTCTTGTTGAACTTGAATGCTACTTTCAGAAATACAATATTCCTGATGATAGTCCACACACAAAAATTTTAAAGCAAGAATGCTGGAATTAGGGTATGTTGTAAAAAACGAAATTTTTATTTGCCAATGATCTGTATTTTGTTGTACATTTACGTTCTCAATGCGTAGAATAGGAACTAGATTCACTTTTCTAAATTCAGTCTCTACCGTTGTATATAAATATTGATAAATTCCAAAACCAATAAAACTACAGATAATGAATAATATTACATAAAAATATTTTCGTTTCATTCTTAATCAAATTTTGCCATAAAATCTAATTGTGGATTTTTAATAGACTCTATTATATTGCAATAGCTTTCATATCGAAAATTAGCAATATCGCCTGCTTCCCATGCTTCTTTGACTGCACAAAATGGTTCGTGCGTATGTGTACAATCATTATACTTACATGCTGATAAAATAGACGCCATTTCAGGAAAATAATGAGAAACTTCCGCAATATCTAATTGCCATAATGAAAATTCTCGAATTCCAGGAGTATCTACCACAAAACTGTTTTCTCCTAAAGGCATCAGTCTTATACTTGTTGTAGTATGTCGTCCTTTACCATGCTTTTCACTGACTTCACCGACTCTCAATTTCAAATGAGGAGCGATAGCCATTAAAAGAGAAGATTTACCAGTACCAGAATGTCCTGCAAATACAGTACTTTTATTTAATAAATGCGATTTCAACTCTGCAATAGATGCATCATCAAAAATACTTGTATACAATACAGTATAGCCTAAATTTTTATATACCTTCAACGTACTTTCAATTCGTTTCTTATCTTCTGAGATAGCTAATAAATCCATTTTATTAATGATAATTTTAGCTTCTAAATTGCCTTTTGTAGCAGAAACTAAAAAACGATCAATAATACCAGGTTGAAACAATGGATCTTGCACAGAAGTAACAATCATTAACTGGTCTACATTACTAACAATTACTTGCTGTTTATTAATATTTGAAACAGAACGGCGATTCAACCAACTTTTTCTAGGTAAAACTTCAGTGATCAAAACATCGCCATTGGGACGTTGTTCAAAATTTACACGATCCCCTACAGCCACAGGACGAGCTTCGTCTAACATAGCTCCACGAATTTTTGTTTTTATATATGCTCTATAATTTTTTCCATTATAGTGAATCAAACACCTTCTGCCATCAATGCGAATAATCGTTCCTGTCAAAATACACTCTCCTATATATATTATTATTTACTCATCAACTAAATTATTATTTACTCATCAACTAAATTGAATTTATTTCTATCTTTCTATTTATTTTTCATTGCATACAAGTGCTTTTGTATCTTAACATAAAAAGGGGAAAAAAGAAATAGATTTTCATGATTTCATGATTTTTCTAAAAACAAAAAATCATATTTAACAAAATTTCACGCCTTGACATTCTTTTCCAATAATATATAATAAACGGCAATTGTAAAAATATTACGTTTCATTTTTGACCTTTTCATAAAGAGAATGATCATGAGAAATTACTCTATTATGCGAGTACTGCTCGTTACAGTATTTATTGCTTGTATATGTTTAGCATTTGTGCAAAACACAAATCAAAGTAATGATTTATACAATATTTGCAATTGTTGCCTCATTGTAGCAGGCTTAATTGCTGGTTTTTTAACTTTTAGTCAAATTTATGGAAAAGACTATCTTGTTCCCGCATTTTTAATTATTTTTATTAAATATGCAGGTGGTGCAACTGTTTTGAAAACAATCTCCGTCACTAACATAAATTTAGAACAAAGTTTTACAGGAATGTTTAATTTCATTGTAGCTTGGACAATAGTAGCCTGTTGTAAAGAATTGTTTTTACTTTTTAAATAATGATCAAAGTTAGATACAAAAGAATCTAAAAGAATTCTTTTTTATATAATAGAGAACAAGTATGAGATTATTATCAAATTATCCAGATTGCTTAGTTTGTGGACAAAAAAATTCCGCAAGTCTGAAAACAAAATTTTACATAGAAGGAGATAAAGTCATTGCTTTTTGCACTCCCCAAGCATGTCATGCTGGTTATAAAGGTATAACACATGGAGGTTTACTTGGAAGTATCTTAGATGAAGCATTAGGTAGAATTGTATCTAATACAACAAAAAAATTTGTTGTGACTGGAACATTAGAAATAAAATATAAAAAATCAGTTCCAATAGAAACTCCCTTGCGAATTGAAGCATGGATGAATGCAGAACAAAAGCGTCCCAGATTTTATTGGGAAGCCACTGGCGAAATTTGGAATGAAGAAAAAACAATACTTTATACAACAGCTACTGGAAAATTTTTCAAAGTTCCAGAAAATAAATATTCAGAAATACTAAGCAGCATAGAATTAGAAGGATGCCCTCGAAGTGTAACCATAGAAGATTTATAGAAAGGCAAAATTATGAAATTTTTCTTTGCCATTTTATGGACTTGCACAGTACTCCAAGCGGAATTATTTTATTTATTAGATAATACTATTCTTCAAGGCACAATCTTGTCACATGATGATGAAAGAGTACAAATCCAACGCTTGGACAACGATGGAGTTCTAACTTTAGAGTGGAAACAATTACAACCAAGCCATCGAAAAGATTTACAAAAAAAAGTAGGTATCATACTAGATACTCCCATCCACATTACTGTACCAGGAGTGCGAGTGTACCTTCGTACTGGTGGTACAATGCAAGGTTTACTGCAACAAAAAACACAAACTACACTCACAGTTCAAACAAAAATAGAAACTCTACATATTCCCATGTCTAACGTACTTTTATATGAAGAAGTACCTGTTCCTTTAACTGAAGTTTATAAAGACAACGAACTTTATAAAAAAATTCTGCAACAAATCACCGTAAATACACCAGAAAAACAAATCGAACTCGCCACTATCTTAATCCAATCTGAACTTTTTCAACAAGCAAAAACACACCTTGAAAAAATCAAAGAGCCCCATTTAGCAGACCAAGTCAAAAGTAAACTCCTATACTTAGAAAAATTAGAAAATCAAAAAAAATTACAAAGTAATTTATATATTTTTCAAAAATATAAAAGTACACATCGATATGAAAAAGCCCTAGAAGCATTAGAATCTCTCAAAACAAAACTTTCAGACAAAGAATACACAAAACTCTACCAAGAAACACTAGAAAAACAAAATTCATACCATGCAAACATTATCCCCACATTATGGTTTAAAAAAGTTTTACTTAAAACTAGAAAAATAGTTGGCAAAAGAGAAACAAGCATTGACCAAGCAAGACGCTATGTAATGGATGACATGGATTCAGAAATATATGAAGAAATTGCAAACGAATTAGGAATAAAATCCGTAGATATAGAAAACTATATAAGAGCTAGAACACCACAAAGAAAAAGAAAATTTAATTACCAAGACGGAACATTCATTGTAGGTCTAGGTGATTTTATCCCTCCCATGCAAAACAAAGAAAAACCTAGCTCTTTTCTAGATTTATTTAAGAAACAAACGACTTCTTCTTTATCTGAAGATGAATGGTGGAAAATTTCATCTCTTCATACAAAAAGAGAATGGCTACAAGCATATTATTTTGAAAACAAAATAGGTAATACACAAAATGAAATTAAAATTTGTCCTGTTTGCAATGGTGTGGGAAAAGAATCATTAAAAAAAATATGTAACTATTGCCAAGGTCTCTGTTACGAAAGAATCATTATATTTCAATAACAATAATATACATTTTTTAATACAATATGTTACAATATGTTACGTATTGTAACTATCTTTTCATTAAAAAATAAAATCATTTTCTTTTAAATAAAAAAAATTAATCTGTAATCGTACGAATAATATATAGTTATAGATTAAAATCATATTTAATCATAAATATTGGAATAAGATTTGCTACATAATTAAAAGAAGAAAAAGATAAATAATCCATCTTTTTTAATAATCCATCTTTTTTTTCTTTCTTAATATGTATAAGAAAGAAAAAAAAGAAATACGACACTATACTTATATTTGTTTCAATACACCTTTATAATTATATTATTTAATTTAGTTTATCATTATTAATACATCAACTATATTACTAAGTAGTTCATCCATTAGACTACTAGTTCGTCAGCTAGCAGTCAAAACTTTTATATAAACCTGAAAGGAAATCTCATGAGAAATTTCTTATTTCTACTTCTAGCAATTGCCATGATTACAAATGCAGGAATGATTACACCAGAACTACAACAAGCCATGAACAATTCACGTGGCGAATTCAACATCATTGTTGAAATGGCAGAACAATTTAACGTAGAAGCCATCAAAGCAGACAACATGATTCGTAGCAATGATGCAGCATCTCGTGAAATCGTTTATGATATACTCAAAACTAAAGCCGAAGTATCTCAAATGGCAGTCAATCATCTATTAAACGTGAGAAACGTTCAAAGATTTTGGCTCGTAAATGCATTCGCAATGACAGCCGATGCTGAACTCATCAATAAACTAGCTGCTGAAGAAGCAGTTGGCAAAATCTATCTAGATGTTGAAGAAATGATGATTGATCCTCAACAAAGTTCTGAAGAAACCAGACTAGTATGGGGCGTAGAATACATCAAAACACAAGCTGCTCGCGACAAAGGCATCACAGGTAAAGGCATTGTAGTTGCAGTTGTGGATACAGGCGTAGATCTAGATCACCCTGGCTTTGCTCCTGGACAAGTTCTAGTAGATCAATCAAAATCCTTCATTGACAACGAACCAACAGCAGATGATGGTAATGGACATGGCACACACTGTGCAGGTACTATTGGTAGCAAAGGCTATGGCGTAGCTCCTGACTGCAAAATTCTACCTGTAAAAGTACTTAGTGCTGGCGGTTCTGGAAGCTGGACTGCAGTAATGAATGGTGTTCAATATGCAGCAGAACAAAAAGTAGACATCATGAGTATGAGCTTAGGTGGCAGAGCTTCTACAAGCGGCAACGTTGTAGAAACAGCTGTTAAAAATGCTATCGCATCAGGCGTAGTCTGCGTCATTGCAGCAGGCAATAGTGGCCCTAGTGCAAAAACTATTGGAACACCTGGTGTAGTACTAGAAGCTATCACAGTTGGTGCTATCAACAGCTCTGGAACAATCGCATCCTTCAGTAGCCGTGGTGTAACAGTTTATAACACAGAAAAACCAGACATTGTAGCTCCTGGCGTAAATGTACCTTCTCTATGGAAAAACGGTGGCACAAACACAATTTCTGGAACCTCCATGGCAACACCTCACGTAGCTGGTTTATGTGCTCTTATTCTACAAGCAAAACCTGGTCTCACACCAGCTAAAGTAAAAGCTCTCATCATGGACACAGCATTTGGAAAAGCAGAAGCTAACGTTTATGGTAAAGGCTGTGTTGATGCAGAAGCAACAACAAAATAATTTTACTTTTCTAAAAACAAAAAAAAATCTGGAGCAATCCAGATTTTTTTTTTATCTTTATAAAAATAAGGAATGTTATATAATATAATCCAAACTTTTTTCATTGGATAACTTAGTAGAGAATGTAATAAAATTATAAGATGACTCAATGATTGTCATAAAATTATAAAATACAATTGAAACACGTACATTTCTATTAGATAACTCAATGATTGTCATAAAATTATAAAATACAATTGAAACACGTACATTTGTTTTAAATAACTCAATGATTATCATAAAATTATAAAAGGCAATTGAAACACGTACATTTGTTTTACATTACAAAAATCATATTTTATCTTTTCAAGGAGTAATAAAAATAAGGAGTAATAGTTAATGAGTGGCTGTTTTTTACCAATGTCCTTACAAGAGGCAAAAAAAAATGGCTGGAATGAACTCGACATCATTTTAGTTACAGGCGATGCTTATATTGATCACCCCTCATTTGGTGCTGCCATTATTGGACGAGTTCTAGAATCTGCTGGATTCTCTGTAGGTATCATTGCCCAACCTAATTGGCATTCTGCCAACGATTTTAAAAAATTAGGACGTCCACGCCTATTTTTCGGAATTACTGCTGGAAACTTAGACTCCATGGTGACCAACTACACAGCAGCATGCAAAAAAAGACGAACCGATCTATACTCTCCCAACGGACAATCAGGATTTCGCCCTGACATGGCAAGCATTGTTTATGCAAATCGTTGTCGTGAAGCATTTTCAGGCATTCCCATCATACTTGGTGGACTAGAAGCAAGTTTGCGACGATTTGCCCAATACGACTACTGGAAAGATAGAGTCAAACGTAGCATCCTACTTGATGCAAAAGCCGATATACTCATCTATGGAAATGGCGAAAAACAAATCATAGAAATTGCCCAACGATTGTCCAAAGGTGAACATATTTCTCAAATCCATGACATACCAGGAACAGTAGTTCGAGTCAAAACAGCTCCTAAAGACGCAATATATCTACCATCTGAACACGAAGTCTTTACCAATAAAACAAAATATGCAGAAATGTTTCAACTTCTCATGCATACAGGCGATAAAACCGTAATACAACCCATTGAACATGGATTCATATTACAAAATAACCGCCCCCTCTACACAGAAACAGACCTCGACTCCTACTTTCAACTACCATTTCAAAGAAAACAGCATCCTTCATACCAACAACTCATCCCTGGATTTGCCACAGTCCAATGTTCTCTCATCAGCCATAGAGGTTGCATGGGTGGATGTGCATTTTGTGCCATATACTTTCACGAAGGCAAACAAGTAGTCTCTCGTTCTCCACAATCTATCTTACAAGAAGCAGAAAAAATATGCAATATGGACTACTTTCATGGCACTATTGCGAATGTAGGCGGTCCCACAGCCAATATGTATGGCATGAAATGCAAAATTAACGGCTGTTCTCATAGAATGTCATGTCTCTATCCTAAAATATGCAAAAACTTAAACGTAGACCATGGTCCTTGGATTCAGCTCCTAAATAGTGTACGAAACTTAAAAAAAATCAAACACGTATTTGTAGAATCAGGCATTCGACACGACCTACTCCTAGCTGATAAAATAGAACACCTAGAACAATTTTGTAAATACTATGTAGGAGGACAACTAAAAACAGCCCCAGAGCATTCTTCAGAAAAAGTCTTATCCTATATGCAAAAACCTTCCTATGAACTTCACCGCCAATTCACAAAAAAATTTCAAGAAATCTCTCAAAAAATAGGGAAAAAACAATACATCATTCCTTACTTAATGTCATCCCATCCTGGATCACAAATGAAAGATGCCATTGCACTCGCAAACGAAATCAAAAAACTCGGTCATTCTCCTCAACAAGTGCAAGATTTCACTCCCACACCCATGACACTTTCCACTTGCATGTACTATACTGGTATAGATCCACGCACCATGAAACCAGTATATGTTGCTAAAAACATGAAAGAGAAAAAAGCACAAAGAGCTTTATTAAATAAAATATAATGCAACATTTCCTATTTTTGAGAAAATACATTCAAAAGGTTTTTAAAAATATAATATAGTATTTCCTATTTTTTAAGGGACATTCATTCAATTAAATAAAATATAATGCAATAGTGCCTCTTATTTGAGAAAATATATTCAAACGGTTTTTAAAAAATATTAAAAAAACAGCTTGTTAAAAAAAAATAGCTTGTTTTTATAAAGAAATGATATAATGTATTATATAGTTTCTTTATTTTTTTAAATATGGGATATATAAAAAATTTAATTTATTAAAATAATAAATTATCTTATTTTATTTAAATTATTAAAGGAATATTTATGGAATACAGAATTCAAGAACATCCTGTCTTGGAACCTCTTCTGAATCAGCCTGTAACATTCTACTACCAAAATAAACCTTTGCAAGCCCGAGCTGGTGAACCAATATCTAGTGCTCTTTTTGCCAATGGAATTCATACATTTGGCACACACCATAAAGATCATTCTCCACAAGGAATTTTTTGTGTAAATGGTCAATGTTCTCAATGTCTTGTTTTAGTGAATCAAGTACCTGTCAAAGCTTGTATTACAACTATTCAAGAAGGAATGCGAATCGAACCCCTGCATGGTCATTCTATTCTTCCAGAAGATGATACGCCACTCAAGGCTACTCCTGTTCCTGAAGAAGAAACTGATGTTTTAATTGTGGGAGCTGGTCCTGCAGGTCTTGCTGCAGCTTTAGAATTAGCACCTTATAAATTAAACATCATTCTTGCAGATGATAAACATCAACTCGGTGGAAAATTATCTTTGCAAACTCACAATTTTTTCGGCTCTATCAAAGAATGTCATGCTGGAACTCGTGGAATTGACATTGCTAAAAAACTAGAATCTGAAATTAGTGCATATTCTAATATTTCTCTTCGATTAAATTCACCTGTAGTTGGTGTTTTTGTTGATGGAAAAGTAGGGATGATACAACAAGGAATATATAGATTGATTGTGCCTAAAATGATCCTCATCACTACAGGTGCACGTGAAAAAAATCTTCTTTTTCCTGGTTGTGACCTTCCTGGAATTTATGGTGCAGGTGCATTTCAAACTTTAGTCAATCGAGATCAAATAAAAGCTGCCCAACGCTTATTTATTATTGGAGGTGGAAACGTAGGTTTAATTGCTGCCTACCATGCTCTACAAGCAGGAATTGAAGTAGTCGGACTTGCAGAAGCATTGCCAGAATGCGGTGGATACCTAGTCCATCTTGATAAAATCAAACGTTTAGGCGTTCCTATCTACACTTCACATAGTATTTTACGAGCTAATGGCGAAGAGCACCTTCAACAAATTACCATTGCACAAATCAATGATTCCTTCCAACCCATTCCTAACACTGAAAAATATTTCAATGTTGATACACTTTTAATTGCAGTTGGACTTTCACCAGTGAACGAACTTCTTCGTAAAGCAGAAGAATATGGTCTTCCTGTCTATGCTGCTGGCGATGCTTATGAAGTAGCAGAAGCATCAGCTGCCATGTTTAATGGAAAAATTACAGCACGAAAAATGCTACAAGACCTACACATTGATACACAAATTCCTGAAGAATGGAATTCTCTTGCAAACATATTAAAAAGCCGCCCTGGTAAAACACATTCTCTAGATCCTATACCTGAACAACTACTTTATCCAAGAATCTACTGTTCACAAGAGATTCCTTGCAATCCATGTACTCAAATCTGCCCTAAAAATGCCATTCAAATTCCAGATAACCAATTAATGAATTTGCCAAAATATACGCAAGATTGCATTGGTTGTGGAAAATGTCTAGTTATTTGCCCAGGACTAGCCATTACATTAGTAGATAAACGCCACGACGATTCAAAACAGACAGCCCAAGTAACCATTCCTTGGGAAATGCCCCACGATTCTGTGCATGTCCAAGACATTGTTACTACTGTAGACCAACAAGGCAATGAACTTGGGAAAGCAACTATTTTACAAATCAAAAACGCAAAATGGCAAGATAAACGACAACTTCTTGTACTACAAACACCATATGACCAAGCAGATCGAGTAGCAGGAATTCGCTTACCTAATTACCATCCTTTGGAAAATAAGGCAGAACCTTTAACAAATCCTCAACAAACCATAGTTTGTCGTTGCAATCGAGTCACAGAACAACAAATCCGAGATGCCATCCGCCAAGGAATTCAAGACATAAATTCTCTCAAAGCTTTATTAGGAACATGTATGGGACCTTGTGGTGGTAAAACATGCGAAGAACTTATTAAACGAATCTTTGCATCAGAAGGTGTTTTACAACCAACTCCACATATTGTGCGACCATTTACACAAGAAGTCCCTCTAAAAGCATTTTTGGGACATAAATAATTATAATCGCAAAAAATACCTATAAAGCATTTTAGGACAACATGAATCATTATTATTGAAAATGTACCTTTAAAATATTTTTTAGGACATAAATAATCACAATTACTACGAATACACCCAAAAATATAGAGCAGAACACACAATAAAAAATACTACAACGTCATATAACATGAAAAAACAACAACAAAGGTAAAAAACATGAAAAATTATGATGTTATTGTCATCGGTGCAGGAAGTATTGGAACGCCCACGTCATACTTTCTAGCAAAAGAAGGCTTAAAAGTCCTTTGCATAGAGCAAAATTCATCTCCTGGACAAGGACAAAATAAAGCAGCTATTGGTGGAGTCCGAGCCACGCATTCAGATCCTAGCAAAATTCATATTTGCAAAAAAAGCATTGAAATTTTCAGCCATTTTCAAGAAAAAACAGGCATAGACATTGGTTGGAAAACAGGCGGTTATTGCTATCCAGTATATACAGAATCAGATGAAAAATTACTCAAAGATTTACTACCTAAACAAAAACAAAACAATTTGAACATTGATTGGGTAGACGCAGAAACAATCAAAGAACTTATACCTGGCATCAATCCGATCCATCTTCGAGGTGGCACATATTCTCCAGAAGATGGTCAAGTTTCATCCTTAAAATCGACAACAAACTTTTTTTTACTAGCAAAAAAACAAGGTGCTGAATTTATATTCCACACTCAAGTCCAATCTATTCAAGCAAAACAAGACAAAATATATGCCGTTACCACAGACAAAGGCACATTTCATACAGATATACTTATTAATGCTGCTGGAGCTACCGCAGCACAAATTTCTCTCATGACGGGTCTTCAAACACCTGTTACTTCAGATTGCCATGAAGCTGGCATCACCGCCCCTGTAGCTCCTTTTTTAAAACCACTCGTTGTAGATATGCGCCCAGGACCAGAAGGAAAAACAACTAATTTCTACTTTGGTCAAAACCATGATAACCAAATTATTTTTTGCTACACACCTAAACCCACAATTATTGGAACAACACGCCACAATACCTCTGAATTCCTTCCTATCATTGCCCAACGCCTCGTCGACTTAATCCCACGTTTTAAAAACCTACAAATTAGAAGAACATGGCGCGGACTCTATCCATCTACACCAGACGGGATTCCCATTATTGGCCGCTCCCCTTTACATAAAAACTTCTATCTAGCCATTGGTATGTGTGGCCAAGGTTTTATGATGGGACCAGGTACAGGTGCCAACCTTGCTTCTCTCATCGTTCATAATAAACCACTCATACCAGAAGAAATCTTTAATTTAATGAACCCTTCCCGCGACTTTTATAAAACACAAGAACTATTAGCATAAAGATTCAGATAGTAAAGGATCAAAATCAAACAAAAATTAAACAAATACATCTAATATTGATAAAAAAAAGTAGCTATCAAACAAATAGCTACTTTTTTTATCAATACCATTCTTTTTATTAACATTATTTTTTTATTAAATTATACATTTCTATCAACATTATTAAAATTATGATTTTTTATTAATATTAGTATTTTTTTAATATTATTTTTTATGAATATTATTAGTCTTTCAAAGTATCTAGTTCAATAAATATCAAATATCACAAAATCAGAAGAAAGCTAAATTTCACTCAAAGCAACTTTTCCCTCCCCAGAGCAAATTCCAACTTTCACTCCCCAGAGCAAATTCCCTCCCCAGAGCAAATTCCCTCCCCAGAGCAAATTCAGAGCAAATTCAGAGCAAATTCCCTCCCCAGAGCAATATTGCCTCCCCAGAGCAACTTTCCCTCCCCAGAGCAAATTCCCTCCCCAGAGCAAATTCAGAGCAAATTCCCTCCCCAGAGCAAATTCAGAGCAAATTCAGAGCAAATTCAGAGCAAATTCCCTCCCCAGAGCAATATTGCCTCCCCAGAGCAACTTTCCCTCCCCAGAGCAAATTCCCTCCCCAGAGCAAATTCCCTCCCCAGAGCAAATTCCAACTTTCACTCCCCAGAGCAAATTCCCTCCCCAGAGCAAATTCCCTCCCCAGAGCAAATTCAGAGCAAATTCCAACTCTCCCTCCCCAGAGCAACATTTGCCTCCCCAGAGCAACATTTGCCTCCCCAGAGCAAATTTTCCCTCCCCAGAGCAACTTTGCCTCCCCCAGAGCAACATTTGCCTCCCCAGAGCAACATTTAACATTTCCCTCCCCAGAGCAACATTCTTTCCCCAGAGCAAATTCCAACTTTCACTCCCCAGAGCAACTTTCCCTCCCCAGAGCAACTTTTCTCCCCAGAGCAACTTCCAACTTTCACTCCCCAGAGCAAATTCCAACTCTCCCTCCCCAGAGCAAATTCCCTCCCCAGAGCAAATTTTCCCTCCCCAGAGCAACTTTTCTCCCCAGAGCAAATTTGCCTCCCCAGAGCAACATTTGCCTCCCCAGAGCAAATTTTTAAAAAAAGCGTTATCCTAATACAAAAAAAGACCTGTCCAATGCATGTATATAATAAAATTATATGATTATACACGCACAAAAAAAGACCTGTCCAATGCGTGTGTACAATTAAATTAAATGATTAGACATGCATTAAAAACACCTGTCCAATGCACATGTATAATTAAATTAAATGATTAGACATGCA
>ERZ795052.4333-NODE-4333-length-14698-cov-4.533361_pt1 | contig 14698 bp, 10 predicted proteins | sample MGYA00375136_ERZ795052 | MGnify/ENA primary metagenome ERZ795052 (study PRJEB30181, sample SAMN05720156) | activated sludge metagenome | isolation source: Anaerobic digester | place: Japan | collected 2015-05-26 ... | reverse complement strand
CACATCTCCTATTTCAATCTTAATTCCACCAGCTAAATCGCTCAATACGATATGACCACCAGATATATTCTTATAATAGAAAGTTTCATTACCGTATTCATCATCATAGACTCTAGGTGAGGTGGCACTTTGGGTAGCGGGGGTATATGGCTTCGAATTAGAAAGGGAACTAATTTCTGCTTCCAAAGCAGCAATTTTTTCCTTCATAGTATTTTCAGATTTACCAACTTGAGGCTCCACAGGATTACTAACCTCACTATCCACCACAGTCTTCTGATCTTCAATAATTTTTTGTTTTAGAAGTTCTTGATGTTCTAAATTCATATCATTTCTCCTAGTATTATGATTTATACTATAGTATCGACATTTTTACATTCAAAGAGAAAGAGAGCCCCATTTCGGGGCTCTCTTTCTATCATAAAAATTACGCTAACCAAGCAGGTATAGTTGCAGAAGACTTCACCCCAACAGCCACCGCACGAGGGTTCACAACAGTCATACCAATAAGCTCCCCAAACAGGTAGCCATACTGGAATTGACCGAACATAAACTGATCAGCAGGGTACATGGTAAGACCGATACGAATCGGCATTGCACCAAGCGTTGAACCTTCAGTTACTGCGAACACTACTCCAGGAGGTACGGACACGTTCTGTTTGCCAGGCTCATCGACACCAGCACTCACATAAATGTTAACACCCCAAATGCTACTAAACACACCAGTTGTTAACACATCCCGTGAGGTAACAGGATCGAATTCCATCGCATTGATATTTTTCTTTAAATCACCAAGCTCAGCACGATTGATGATAAACTTATCAACTTGCAGACGATGCCTTTCAACCTCATGCTGCAGAGATTCTAATACAGACTTATTAAGAGTCGAAGTAATATTGATCATTGAGTTTTCAAGCGTAGCGGCGCTATAAAGCTCACGAAGCCCATTCCGGTCTTCTTGGAGCATGATCTGGAACACCGCTTTGTCATGAGCACGCTCAACGATATCAAACTGCCTCTGAGCAATTTCAGCAACATCAATCTTAGGATATGCAGTTACCCAGAATTCCGGAGGGAACACACGATCACCCTTAACTACCGATGCAATGGTATGACCATCATTCTGAATCACAAGGGCAGTCACATTGATATCTTTTTCGTAGGAAATAATCTGACCATATGCCACTTCATGCGTCTTAAAAACTTGACGGATAAAGCCCTCATAGTCCAGACGTTCCAGAATAAGCGGAATCATCTCAGCAGCGAATTTATAACGATCTTCTTCCGAACCAGTCATCACCGATTCAACAAGGCGCTGCTTTTCTTCCGAATTAAAGAAGGTGGAATGATCTGCCGATTTCTGATATTTTTCACGAAGTTTCGCAAACTTTATTTGATTGTCGAGAACTTCTTTCTTATCATAAGCATTCATTTCACCTTTCGAGTTAAACATGTCATACTTAGATTCTACTTCACGACCGCGACTATCATAACCACCAAAAGCTTTAGGATTTAAAAGCTTTTCGTTGTGCTTAATCGATGCGGTTTTCTTCTTCATTCCGTTTGCCCACATAGATAATACCTCCATTACGCATTATTAATACTGAGTTTGAAATGCAACTCAGGATCATCAACCGTGGGAACTTTCGTTACATAGCCAACTACAGCCCCACCACCACTCGTTGTGGTTAAATACCCATTAGCATCACTATACAGCTTCGCCATTATGCTGTATGCAACAGAGGTATCATATACTAACGTCGCAAGTTCACCAAAATCCTCAATGGTAGCCGCACAGCCAGAACCAAGAGTCTGGTCGATTCCAGTAAGCGACATATCTTGATACATATACGTTACATATATCGTATCAGTCGCTCCAATGAATCCAGTCGATGTCCGCGTAATAGTACCATTAGTAGTATTAACCGTATAATCAGTTGTTACGGTATAATCAGTACCATTAACATCTTCAACAACAATCGAACCAGATTTAAGATTAGCATGATTCAAATACACCACAAATGCTGTATTCTCACCCGCCCCAAATGTCTGTGCTTCACACACTACTGGTTGATAAAAAACGCTCGTCTTATGGCAGAAAAAGATACCAACTACTTTTTTACTGGTAGCATTAGCCACTTCGAGCACCGGGTTGCCGTTCGCATCAGAACCAAGTGCAGCAACTTGACCAGCAATAAAACTTGCACTTGAACTGACTTTCCGATAACCAGGGTTTGTCCCACCGCTTAAACGGCGAACAGAATTAATAAGACCATTACGCCCAATTCCAGGAAGTTCACTCATAAACTTTCCTCCTTATGTTAAAATCCTCGTCTGTTATACTTTACAGTGTTCCAATACTTTTTAATCTCATCATCCTTTACGTTAGAAACCTTAGACGGTTTTAACGCAACACTCGCAGTCTTTACTACATCATTGTTTGCCTGTTCCTGTTCAGAAGATATCGCAGCATCCACCACACCCTCACCAGAATACTTACGTACAAACTTCGCAATCTTAATAAATTCGTTGATATCTTTATGAACAAAATTATCAAACGCTTCTTTGATAATAATCTTCTGAGAATCTTCATACGCATCAATAAATGCGTTATGCACCACAGTTTCAGCTAATGCAGGATCGATACCTGCTTCAGCTAAACCACGCACAATAGAAGTCTTCAGAGGATTTTCAATAAGACCTTTTAATTGCTGTTGTGATGCAAGCTCAACCGCTAATTTCGCCTTATTAATTAAACTAGATTCTTCAAGTGAAGAAACTTTTTTAGGAGCAGCATTCTTACCATCAGACGAAACAGGGATAGAATCATACGAATACGGAGCAGCATTCACAGTCGGGCTATCTTTCATTTTCTTCATTTCACCCTTCATGAATTTATCACTCGTCGATTTAGCCTGCTGCGCCGAGGTTTCATTGATATTATCAACTTTTGACGCATTCCCAGAGATGTCTTTAAACGGATATAACTGCGCTTCTTTCTTTTCCACTTCATTCAGAAGTTTTGCACGCACACGCTTAATTAAACCTTCAAGTGTGGAAGCATCTTCACCAAGCTCCGCGGCGTCTTTTTCTTTTTTAGTTCCTTTATCTTTCTTCACTTCCGAATCATCATCCTCATCATCATCCTCTTTCTTCTTTTTGTCGTCCTTTTTCTCGTCCTTTTTGTCGTCTTTTTTGTCTTTCTCACCTTCAGCTGCACTCTTCTTTCCAAGTGCCATGCTCATTGCGTCATTCGATTTTTCTTTTTTCTTCTTATCTTCAATCGCACAAGCATACACTGAACGTGCCTTCGACAGGACTTCTTTTGCCTTTTTGAGACCATCTTCTAATGATAATGACTCTTCAGCATTCAAAGGAGATTCCACATCCAATAATTCAGACTCTCCCTCAGAGATAATCTTCTTAAGTTCAGAAATAGCAGATTCAATCTCGTTCAGTTTTTCTTTGACTTCCGATTTTAAATCTGATACCCCTTCACCAAGACCATCTTCCTCGAAACCTTCACCCAACATATCACCTGCAGCAAGATCACCTTTAGCAAGATCACCAACAGCATCTTTCTCTAAAGCAATCTTCCCAACTAACATCAGGTTCGCAGTTTCGTACTCACGGATTGCAGAAGCAGCTTTTCGCATAGCTTTAAATAAATTTTCTAAGATTACGCTTGCGGAAGATTGAGCTTCTTCTACAGAACCATTCCTCACAATAAATCTTTTACCCATAGAAATACCTCTTTCTGATTGTTTTAATGGTGGTTTTATACCAGTTGTATCAGGTTGTCCTACTAGATTAGTAGATGAAGTTGATATCATTTGTTCTAATTTATTAGCAGTATCTAATAATCCATTAGACTTCAATGATTTCACTATTACAGAAAAAAATTCTTTGGCGGGCTTCTTTGATTTCCGAATATATTTCTTCAATTGATCAATATCCCAACCCATATCTAATAAGCCATTTATTAGCGCTTCTACTGAATGGCTATATTTAGAATCTTTAGAGATTAAAGTATCAATATCCTCAACAAGTGATTCCGACCCACGAGTTAATAATTGCATATCAGCAATATCTGCAGACATCGGTGGCGGTCCTCCAAGCGACGGCCCTCCCAGAGGAGGTCCTCCAAGTGGTGGTAAACCACCTGCCGGTGGCTTAGGTGGCGCACCTTTTTCACCTTGAGGTAATGTCTTGGAACCCCCAATAGGAGTTTGCACACCGTAGAGCGGATCGGGCGGCGTTTTACTCCCCGGGCCACTCTCAGGCGGCACATTTGCCAGTGGGTCAAAATTTGCGCTATCTACTGTAGGTCCAGCCATATAATGTTGATAATAATATTAATATCAGTACACTAGAAGTATAAGAAAAAATTAAAATTTTTAAGTACTCAACCCAAAAAATATCGTTAATCACTTAATAAATCAACGATGGTACGTTCTTGATTCTTATTAGCATTAGCTGGGCTATTTATTGGAGACGGGGATGTCTTCTCAAGCGGTGAAGTCCCGTCGGCAGGTCCAAGCGGTGCGTTAGGCTTGTTGGTTGGCGCAACCGCAGGACTCATCGATCTCAATGGAGTTTGTGTTGGTGAGGTGGTCTGGGGTATACTTACGTTAGGCATAGGTGGAGCCACAACATTCTTGGTGGTCATATCCCGCTTGTTCAATTCATCCGACACCTCTTTCATAGTAATTGCAGGATTATCATCATCATTATCCTCGATATTAATAATCGTATCCGCAGTATGCTTATACATATCACTAATATTAGTCATCAATTTATCCCATATAACTTTAGCCGTAAATAAATCGAGATCATTTTTCGATGCCCACTTTGTGTAGACATTTTCTAATGTATCAACACCTTCATAGGAAGAAATATAATTCCAACAATCTTGATATAAATTACCAGATTGCTTCACAGAGATTGACTTTTGTGCCGATGATTTAAACACGCCCATAAAACCACCTTACCGTACCAGTTAATTTACAATACTCCAATACTAAAAATTATCATAACAAAATATAAAAATTTAACCCAAATTTATATCTAAAAATAAAAAAATATTAAATGAAAGTACCAAAAAAATTAAAAAATAGTTGACATGTGACAAGTATTTTTATACATTATATTATCATAAGAAAAGGGGAAAACGATATGTCAAAGAGACTCTCACCATACACACGTAGCCTCAAATATCTAAAGCCCCCAATGGGTTTGCTGGATATCAAACTGGAAAATCCGTATCAATATATTCTATATGTTATGGAGCACATATATGCAAATCGATTTCGGAAATTGCTATATCTTACATCCACATTTGATTACTGTAATATGGAATGGATAGACTTCAAAAAGGTAGAAACAGTTATCAAAGAAAACTTGGACTCTATAACCTTACGAGACGTTTTGATAAAGACACTCTACATGGACTTTATTACGAATGGTGCCCTAACAAACCACTACGAACAAACTCCGGAAAACATGGAATTATTATATCAAGTGCTAATAAACACCTATCAACAAGAAGCAGAAGGAAACCTAAAAGGGTTCACATGGCCAATATCTATCTTTTTTGAATATATAGAAAATAAAACCTATTTAAACTATATGTACTCAACTAAAAAGCATTTTACCACTATCGATATCACTAATTTAAAAGAAATACTATATACATTAAAAAAGAATTTTGGAGATCCTATTATTAAAGAAGCAATAAAAAACAATCAACAACTACCCCGCGTCACAAAATGGTATTTCCGCGGTGTCAGGTATATAGATGAGAATGGAAAAAAAATTCCAGTCGATGATTCCATAAACGTATGTAGTCGTCTTATATCACTTGCACATATATTAGATACATCACAAATAAAAGCGGTGCTAGATCAATATACCCTTAAAACTATCGAACCAACTAATAAAGTTGCATACCGACTAATTCACGAATATAACTTCACCTATTCACCATTACCAGTTTTCGTATATAAAATACTATTTAATTAATCAACTATACGATATACGGAATCGTAACTCTTATTGCACTACCTCCTCTGCCATATTTTGTGCTTGAGACTCCCCAATCGTATGTTGCTCTTGAGACTCCACAGGTGAAGCACTTGCACCTAGTTCAGGTGAATTTGGATGAAATAGATCTTCTTTCTTGATCACCCCCTTCGATACTAATAAGTCAATAGCATGTTGTACATTATCCTTCGTCATGTACGATTCAAACAGTTGTGGTACGAGCGCCTCTAAACTACCCTCATTACCATTTGCAAGAGACGTAATCTTATTTCTCTTCTTGTCACCAATAATAGTTGATAGTGCTTTAATCATCACACCATGAATATCTCTCGCATACGGTTGAATCAATGTTAATGAACCATTTACGGTAGACTGCATAAAAGACAATAAAACATCGAACGTTCTCGGGCGTGTCTCAGGGGAATTCCCACCAAACCTTCGAACATAAAATATAATAAAATCGGGCAGTATACCATTTAAAAACACAGAATCCTTCAGAAGATTAGGTAAGTTCTCAAATGTTAGGGCGTCTACCTTGGTAGCATTCACCGTAGATGCAAACTGGCTGATTATCTCCGGTTCTTGCTGTGCGAACACTTGGGTTAATCGCGCACTACGCACATTAAATAAGTCATTTATATGATTAGAAACGACATCATAAATAATCTGAGCTTCCTTGAGAGATAAATCCGTCGTATTTACCCATTCTTCATACACTTTCTCTAACGTAGAAATTCCGGCATACTTTGTTATATAGTCCCAACATTCTGAAGCATATCTATCAATCTTATTAGTACGAATTAAATCGTTCTCTAAATATGATTGTAATGCCTGCTCAGAATGGTTTTTATCCCCTTTATTAGATAAAATATTATGTAAGATACCTTCCTCATCAGAATCAAGCCGCTCAATATACTGTTCAATATCATTCTCACCGACCCCACCTGACGCATTACTTTCTGACACAACATTTAATAATTTGTTCTTTAATGTGTCTAATTTCGTGCATGCTGCCTTCCCTAAAATACCACTGGTTAAATCTTTAGACCCCATTTCCGTGTCTCCACCTACTTTTAATATTGAAATTTCCTTAATCTTTGCGGCAATTTCGCTGGATAGTTTTTCATCTGAGTATGGCTGTAATTTATTAATATCTCCAGATTGTAATACATCCGCTACTTTCTTAGCAATCTGCTCAAGATTTAAATTTTTATTATTCGTAGTCGCATACTCACGAATACGCTTTTTCACCGTACTAAACCACTTTTTCATGGTATTATATAGATCATCCTTCGGAGGCCATTCAGCTTTACCAGTTGACGTTGAGGGTGCAATATCTACAAAATACTTAATGACCTCTCTAATAATGACAGAACTTAATGTATCCTCATTAATATCCGTATCTAAGGTAGTAGGTGATGCCTCTTCGTTAGGCCCTCCAAGTGGAGTTTCTGGTAGTACGTCAAATGTCCCCTCCACAAGCGCATTAGCCGCTTGACGCACCTTGACTGGCGTACTCGGGTCAATCACGCGGTATAATAATTCATGTACTTGGGCAGCTTTTTTTAATAATACGTTATCGTAGGTGTCCATAACGCCTCGCTTATCAAAATCTTTAGATTTATAGGTAATATGATACTGAATCTCATTCTGAAAGGCACGCTCCGTACCATATTGCCGCTTATAGTCTTTTAAAACTTCCGCAACCTCTTTTTTCGTTTCTTTATAGATCGTCTCTAATTTAACACCATTCTGAAACACATCTATAATATATCCCTCACCCACATAAGACCCTGGGCGCTGTTTTCGCACAAAAATATCAATTCCCACACCTTCAAATATTGATTCTTGCTCTGCCATGCTATGCTTCTATTGTCTCAGTACCCTGAGCTAATTTCAAATTATATGCCCGATCATAAAAAAATGAAAAACGTACATCGGTATGGTACAGAATATTTTCATCATACAAGTTAGATACAATATTTGGGTAGGCAAGAACCATAGACCCACAAACATCCTTAATAATTGCTTTTAGTTTCAGTTCATAACCATCGTCTAATAAATCAAAAATCGTACCTCGAACCATTACTTTTGAATCACTATTTTTCACCGTATCAAAATAATATCCAATGAATTTACCATGACTATCTAATTCAATCCCATAAATGAGCGGTAATTCGTCATTTCGATTCACTTCATTCGAAATACCCTGATCTACACTCACACCAACGTTATTAATTTGTCGGTCAGTATCATCTCCTTCAGAAAATAAATCTTGTAACTCATCCAAACTATTAAGATTCATGAAATCCTTAGAAAACTCTTTCTCTCCCGCAAATTTTGTTGAACTTTGCTTAGCGCTATTCTGTTGCATCGGAGAAGATTCTATCAAATTAGATGATTCTAAAAACTGCTTCTTTGCTGCTTCACGAACTTGTTGGATATACGAAATAACTTTTGCTGAATCAATAACACTAAAGATATTCGGTAGGGGGATAGCATGTGAAATATCGTGAGGTTCTTGATGTAAATAAAAATTAGCCATCTGAATTCCATCTCTCAATCGCGTTGCAGAACTTTTATAGAGTCCTACCATATGAATCACAGTTGGAGATATCAGACGATTCAGTTGTAATGTCGCATCCTGAATATCCATCCCCACGCTACTTTGAATATCCACTTTATAATTTTCTGAATCTCCGTGCGCATAAAATAAAAACTTTTCATTTTTAGGCAGAAAATAAATAGCAAACCGCTCTGCATAGACCAAATTGTTAGACAAAATCACACTGATCAGTTGATCATCCCGGTCTCTATTACCAGAAAACACATTATCTAATATGCGATCAATCGAGAACTCAATTTCCTTTCCATCTACATCGGTTGCTTTAAGCACCACTTTAGTACGTAATGCACGTGCCTCAACATCACTTAATGGTCGCATTTCCCCAGGCCCTAAGTCACGATCCGCAACGGGCGCAGTCACAGAAAATTGAATACCGTAGGTTTTACGTAATGTATCAAGTGCACTATCTAAATCATAAATCTGTAAATAAATATAACGTTCATGACCCGCATAATCAATATTAGAAATTCCACAAGTTGCATCAAATTGAATACGCTTACGCAGATTAGCTATCATACGGTTTAAATCGTCGTTTTGTGGTTTGTTCTTTGGACGAACTTGTAACCGAGGATTATACCCTACATGTGCTACATACCATTCCATATATATCTACCCTCTACCCAACCAATGTTTGCAATTTGGAAATTAAAATATCTAATCGATCGTTTAATTGCTTCTTTTCACGCCATGTTCGTGCAGTACGAATCGATTGATAAATATTATACATAACGTCTAATAAAGGATCTACCCCATCAATTTGTTCAGTAGAAGCTACTTTCAAAATCGCGCCAGGAACAAGACCAGACCCGTGAAGGGCATCAATCACTAAACTTTTAGGCGCAGCAGGGGAGGTCACTATACTCTGCTCATAAAATTCCATCTGACGTAACAACTCAGCAACTTTACGCCCATTCTTCCGACCACCACGATGGTATCGCAAACAATTACATAAATTATTATAATCCCCAATGATCTCCCCACAACACGTACACTGAGAAGATTTAATAATACAACCCATAGAAGTAGCAACACGCTCGGGATATGTCATCAACGACCGTGCAATATTGGGGGCCTTATGTTTATCAATCCCCATCAAAATAACAACATGCATATCATCATAGACATCATCAACAACCACACTATCAAATACAAGCCCAATAGCAGATTCCGGGTCTTTTGATTGATGATTCACAAACACACCTGCCGTGCGAAAGGTGAGATAGCGAGGCATACTAACTCCACCTATCTCGATCGGATCATGTAATTCATCCCAGTTAAATAAGTCATCATTCTTATTAACTGCATGTTCCCACAATGCCCGTTTATTTTTAGTCCCATGATAATCACCAATATCCAATGCACGCGTTGTGGTATAGACAAAATCCTCTAATATTGGAGATAATACATACTCACTTTGCTTTGTTTCAATCAATTCAGCTATTTTATCTCTCGTTTTCGAATCAATCTGATTCGCTAAACGAATTGGTTGTCCGATCCCACGTTTATGACTCATAAATAACCCCTATGCAATAGAATCCTCTTACCGTTAATAATAACTAAATCTATGTAATCTTTAAGGAAATTTATTCTATGAAATTTGCTTACTATTGTTGATCAAGACCATATTTATGCACTAATTTATCAAAATTGAAAAAGAGTCTGTCATCACTTGAAGAAAGACGAAAGTTATAGTCTTTTACCAGTTCACCCCACTCAGAACTAAACTCCGAATAAAATCGATCTACATCAATACTTGTCTTAATAAATTGCTCCTCTTCAGGTAACAACTTATCAGGAAATGCTAAACGTAATAAACGATCAATTTCTGTATCATCTAAATTAAATTTAGGCTGGATATACTTAATAAACTTCTCACGCGTACAAATATTATTTAAACGCATCAATACAACAATCTCATACTCTTTATGTGTTGAGATATTCGCAAGACGATCTAAAAATTGCAAAACACCAATCGCTTTTGACTCATTCGCATCAGAATACAATCGTAGACCAGACTTTTTATCATATACGTTATAGACATCGTCTACCCGACGTATATAATGAGCAGAAGTATTATAACAATTATAAATCGCATTTATCTTATGTGCGATATGCCGCAAGGCACGATCACGGTTCATCGACAATATCCTTTCTAGTCTGATCCGTTATAACACGCCGAGAAGGTTTACGCTTTTCTTGGTACTGAATAATTTCCTCGGTGGATTCGGCAATGCGCTGAATTGGCGCATATTCCAAACACGCTTGAATATCCTTTACTAATTGCTCCAAAAATCGAAATAGTACAGTACGTCGATCTTCGTCGATTGGCAATATTGCAATTTCATCCGCAAGCATATCTAAACTACGTTGGACATCTACAATCTTTTTAGGATTCATAGAAACACGAGTAACTACCTTATCTAGGGATACCTTTGGGTCAATACCATAATCTAATACATCTTTAAATAAATCTAATGTTTCTGCAATCTTGTTCATAGATTGTAAGATACCTGAAGATAAGGTACTGTACTTATGGCACACATCCAGAAATGAGTTCATATTATTTAAGATGGCATATCGAATCTCATCCTCAATAAACCCATCAACCGCACCCGTAAAAGAAGCAATAACGGCTTTTAAACGTCTTTTTAAGGATAAATCGGCAGTAACTATTTCTCCATCACCTATTCTTTCAGACTCTTCACGCATTAATTTATTACGTTTTGATAATAACATATCGTGTAATTCCATATTCCTATCAATAATTTCACTATACAATGAGGGAATATTAATCCACGCACGATTCGCAAGCACGGTTAAATATTCGATATCATCCTCGGATGGTAACATATCAACAGAAGTTGCATCTATAACCTGTTGTTTCAACTTGGTATAAAGATTTTTCCAAATCTTGTTTGGTTTATATGCTGAACGTTTCGTTGTACCCATACCACTACCTCAAATAGTCTAACTGACCATCTCATTAAGTATCTTAACAATCTCATCATCTAATTTGTGTGGATACGAAACCCAATAATGTAAACTATGTTTCACTAAATCATCGATACTAATTTTTCCTAATGATACACATTTACCTGATTCATCCCACATATATCCATACTTTAATTTCATCGGGATTTTATGAGCTAACCGTGTCATATTATCTGCGATTACTGCCCACCCAACAACATTAGAATTATTATCATAAATCTTTGAAATATACCCCATCAACTGATATTCATTGATATCTTGAGGTGTTAAATCAAACATCTTAGACACACTACGTTTATCAACTAAAGAAGATACATCGATATTATACATCCCAAGACTCTGCATAAACTTCTTAACTAATGATTCATCAGTATTACCAATCCATTCCGACATATAGAGCGTTTTATCCACAGCAAAATGTGGGATAAATCCAGCCTTCTGATATTTCAATGTAGTTAATAACGTATCAGAAATCTTATTAAATTCCTCTTTCTGCATATCTGAAAATTTTTCTCGAAGTTGATCATATTGACTATTTTCCCATTCTTTGATATTAGTCACATCATCCACAAAAACGATTCGTGAATATTTCCGTGACAAGATGGGGTGTAACTTAGAAAGAACACGCTGTAGGTCATCAACATAATCAATAGGACAATCCACAACATTTATCCCACCAATACCAAACGAATGCGTGCGACTTACGTTCTTACTCACACTATTCGCATGATCGGTCGTGCCATGCCCAACAATACATGGATAAAACTTCAATATTTCACCATTTGGTGAAATCACATTCGCAAGATTCATCCCTTTACTAAGAAGCTCATCCGTCACATACCGAACACCATCTTTATCCTCTACATTAGCCACACGCACATTGTAAATCCCATGCTCCTGTAACCCGATAATTTGTCCAGTTGCATAACATGTATTTAATAAGTGACGTAATAGTGAAACTTTATGATTTACATCTATCGTATCAAATTGCAATACTTTCGTGAGCCAATCGTGCATTTCCTCAAATAGTAATAAATCTGAATAGTTTTGGATATTCTCAATTGAATATCGTTCAGTAAACAAACTAGGCACACGATGCAACCCAATCACCGATTCTAACTTCCCTTGTAAATAACATTTGGTATATACATCATGCAGTTTTTCTACAAATTCTAAATCAGAACTCTGAACATCACCATATTTCACAAGTGCAGCGTTCACGAGAGTATTCAATGTTGAATACAACACATTAAATTCATGACTAACATGGGGAGATTTGAGATTGTTTTCCCACACACGATCTGAAATATACTGTGCATCACGCGCAATCTCTGCAACCATCTTATTATCAGCATCATATACCGCTTCCACAGATTTATATTGGATATCACGTTTATACCCAGTAAGCAAATTCGAGTCGGGCGTATTGGCAAATATATTCTCTGATACAGGCTCTTGTTCTTGCTTTGCCTTCTTCTCACGCCCAAATAAACTATCTCTAATACGCGCCATTAATGGGGGAGGTGGTGGTGCGGCTGTCTGCATGGGATGAATATATTCACCATATTGTTCTTCTAACTTCTTTTGCATATGCTTTTTATGTAATTCGTCGGATAAATCTAACCCCATTGCCATCAATAAAGTAATCGTTGAAATTGGGCCTTTCCCCTGTGCATATACATTATTTAAGAATGTTAAGAAGTTTTGGTCATCACGCATCATTAGCTTTTTATGCCACACAATCTCCGGCATAATAAGACGTTCTTCTAATTCGGGGCCTTTTCTGCTCACACGAAATTGACCAACAATCTCCCTCGCATCCCGTCGATACCACCCATTCCGCTTTGCCATAATGCGTAATAACTTACGAATCCACCCTTCTAATACATCACGCTTCGCCTTATAACGTGCCAATTGGATCTGCAATCCAACATTTGCTGATGAATAGGTCACTTCAGCATTGACAAATTGCTTACTAACCCCCAATCCAATCATCTTACGCTCATTAATTTCAGTCCATTCTTTATCCAAGCGCATCACACGATCAGCAACCGTAATATATTCAACCTGTAAGCCATAATGATAAATCAACGCAAAGTTTGGGTCAAAGTTTGCATGTAACAACACCTGTGCTAATGCTCGCATATGCGAATCATCAGGAACCCAACCCTTTTGTGGGTCACCAAGTTTAAACAATTTTAACGGATAAATAAAATTATCAGCAATCGTCAGTTGCGCTTCGCGCAATTTATCCTCATACATCAATAAACGATGTAACCGATTAATAATAGAAGTCCCTCGTTCATCATAAGGATTACTTCGTCTTGCTATATGTGTGACTTCCTCATTATTCAAAATGATATTCTTCCCTGTGAGGACCCTACGCACAATCTCTTTTGGAAGCATCTTTTTAAGTTGTTGATCCTCTGGTTTATTACTATACACAATCCTCTTTAATTCATCACTCGGGACTAACTCAATGACTGCCTCATTCGCCGCAAATGGACTAAACGTTAACTCAATATAATCAGGATTCTGTATAATAATATGACTCCACATGCCTTTCGTATCATCCCAAGGCGTATGAATAACTACTTCACCAATCTTCAAATATTCTAAATCAATGAGCGGTAACATTGAAAATAAATCAATTGTTTCCACACACTCTTCAACATGCATAGCAATCATTTTATCATCATATAAGAATTCAGCACGGGAGTGTGGTAATTCTGCATGTAATGTTAATACCGCACCAACTAACTCATCATGATCAAAAAAGAAACGATTCCACCGATTCCGTTGTTTGAAGGCTCGTGGTAAATAAATAGAAGATGTCGTCGTTTCTGGGTCATAAAATCGACGGGCGGGCGTACGGTAAATATTATGTGTACCTAAAAACCCTTGTATAAGAGGGTTACCCATTCCATAACCAGTACCGCCAGTAAATCCAGTAGCCCCATGCCGTTCCGAAAAATCAGATTGTACTTCCGCAAAAATCGTACGTGGTAGAACTTTATGAAATTCAGTGGGTGGTGCAAACGG
>ERZ795052.4324-NODE-4324-length-14726-cov-5.123645_pt1 | contig 14726 bp, 11 predicted proteins | sample MGYA00375136_ERZ795052 | MGnify/ENA primary metagenome ERZ795052 (study PRJEB30181, sample SAMN05720156) | activated sludge metagenome | isolation source: Anaerobic digester | place: Japan | collected 2015-05-26 ... | reverse complement strand
GACAGGGTAACTCGAGGTGGAAAGCAGCTAGACGCTGATACCCAGCGGATCGAGCAGACGGATCAAGTCCTCCCCTGAAGCGGGAATCGAGGCTGCTATCCGAGAAGCGTTATCCCGAATCCAGCCGTCCGCATGGGGATCTACCTTGGGATTGCTGACTCGTTCCACCAGCTGCCGCCACATCCGCCACCGGTGCTCACCATAGGCACCGACTTCATCAAGGGAAGCTCCCTTGTGAACGATCTTGGCGATTCTTTCAGCCAGCTCGGCTCCCTCCTGGAAACCTAAGTTCATGCTATGCACGGCCATGGGTAAAGCGAGATGCGCCGCATCCCCGGCCAGCCAGACGCGATTCTTGCCGAAGGAGTCTGCAAGGCGCTGCTCGAAGCGGACCACCGTCGACCAATACATCTCCGCAATATGAACGTGAAACCAGGGAGCCCGTTGACTGACCAGCTCCGCCAGCTTGTCCTCCGCCACGTAAGGGTAGGCTTCGTCTCGGAAGTGTACGAACAACCGATTCTTCAACCGAGGATCCACACTCCGGTCGAACTCGGGCAGCTCAAAACCCCAGCGCATCCGCCCCTTAGTCAAGGGCCAGAACACGCTGGCACTGTCCCGCTCGAGAACCACCGAAAGTTCGCGCGACGTCGGTCCCACACTGCCGAACTCGAAGACTGCAAACGTCGCGGCTTCACCCACGGAAGGAAACTCGATCCCCAAGCTGCGCCGGACCAACGAGCCATTTCCGTCGGCTCCGATCAGGAAGGAAGCACGCAGGGAAAGGGTGGCCTCCACCACTGCCGCGGGTTGCCCGACGGCATATCCGGTCGATTCCTCGGTCAACCGATCTACGCGCAAATCGACCCCGTCGGCGCCTTGCTCAAAAGCGCTCAGACGGTGACCCCAAAACACCTTCCCTCCCGCCTGCTCCACCGCGGCCGCCAGCAACCTTTCCAGCTCATTCTCCGGCAGAATCAGGACATAAGCATGCAAACCGTCCAGCCCGGTATAGGAGAGTTCCGCCTGTCGACGGCCCTCACCGTAAAAGCTCTGTTCTTCTACGAGGTTGGCGCGGCCAAGAATCTCCGGTTCTATGCCGAGCGAATCGAACAGCCGTGACGAAGCCGGGTGAAGTGCAAGGGCGTAACTCCGTGCCGGAGGGCGCCACTGCTCTTCCAGGACGGCCGTAACCAAGCCCTTGCGGGCGGCCGCCAAACCCGCCAGCAGACCTACCGGTCCGCCTCCAGCCACCACGACATCAAAGTGAAATCGCCCAGACATAGTTCCTCCCCACCTCAGTCGAACCTCCGGCCACCAAACCCCTCCCTCTAAGCCGCCCGTTGTCGGTTTAGTGTACCGTCCAACGTCCCGCAGGGCAAACCGGTCTCTCGGGGAAAAGCGGCCTCAAGTGAACCTTCGGTAAGGGGAGCTTCCGCTCGGAAGCAGTCGGCGAAGGACCTCCGATTCAGGGAAGTTCTCGGATCACCTCCGCGACGGCGGAACACAGGTAATCCAAATTGCCGGCGTTGATACCCGCGACGTTGATTCGTCCCGAATTCACAAGGTAAATGGAATAGCGACGGCGCAACAACTCCACCTGGCCCCGGGTCAAGCCGGAAAAGGAAAATATGCCGCGCTGGCGGGCCAGGTAGGAAAAATCCCGCTCCACCCCCAGCTCTCGCAACCGTTCAACAAAAGCACGGCGGGTCTCGGCCAAACGAATCCGCATACTACCAAGCTCCGCTTCCCAATCCGCCCGTAGGCCGGGATCCCTCAAAATCGTCGTTACGATACGTGCCCCATGAGCCGGAGGATTCGAGTAGTTGCTCCGAATCACCTGCTCCAGGTGGCTGAGAGCTACTTGTGCCCGGCCGGCGTCGGCGGCGATAACGGCGAGGGCACCCAATCGTTCGCAGTACAATCCGAAATTCTTGGAAAACGAAGAAGCCACCAGGACTTCGGGCAGTTTCCTGCACAGAGCCAGGACACCCTGCGAGTCCTCCGTCCATCCCTCACCCAGGCCCTGGTAAGCGAAATCTACCAAGGGAACCAAATTTCTTTCGGCCAGGAAGGAGGCCAGCTCCTCCCACTGTTCCAGACTCGGATCGATACCGGTCGGATTGTGGCAACAGCCGTGCAGGAGAACGACGTCCCCCTCGGGGACCCTCTCCAGCGCCTCCAACATCCGCCCGAACGCCAGACGATTGGCCGCCGGATCAAAGTAAGGGTACGTCTGGGGTTTATAGCCGGCAGCCCGAAAGATGTTGGGGTGGTTAGGCCAAGTCGGCTCACTCATCCAGACGCCCGCACCCGGGGCGGCAAGCCGCAGGAATTCGGCGCCGACACGTACACCGCCCGTCCCTCCCGGAGTTTGTACCAACACCACCCGCCCGGACGCCACCAGATCGTCCGCCCCTTGAAAGATCAAAGCCTTTGCTTCCGTGAGGAACTCCGTGTCGCCGGCAATCCCCAGGTAACTCTTGTTCCGCTCGGTATCGAGCAGCCTCCGTTCGGCTTCTTTGACTGCCCGGAATATCGGCGTTTTGCCCGTCTCGTCTTGGTACACCCCGACTCCGAGATTGATCTTCGCCGGATTCGGGTCCTTCTTGAAGGCCTCGGTGAGACCGAAGATAGGATCAGCAGGAGCCATTTCCAGATGCTCGAACATAAAAAGTACCTCCTTTGTCGGAACCTTTATCCAGAACGGCGCGATAGAGGCGCCTCGATGTCGCCCTAAAGAAAAACCCCGGTTCCGCCCGTACAATTTGGTGCTCGGGAAAGGCTACACTTTTTCCCCTGTCCTGAGCCAGAAGGAAATAGTGCCCCGGCGAAGCCCGGAAGCGACCTCTGAAAATCCGCGGCAATGCCCGCCCCAACGACCGACCGGACATTGTGGAAGCCCTATCAGGCTTTCAGGCGGCTCGTAGAGTCCGGACGATCTCGGCAAAAGTCGGACGCTTTCCATGAAGCAGAAGCGCAAACCGAAAGATCTTCGCACAAAACCAAAAGCACCCCAGGACGCCTACGATCAGCAATAGGATGCCCAGAAGAATCTCCCAGTGAGGAGGGGAGAGCACATTGATCCGGGCCAACATAACGAGCGGCGTGAAGAACGGGATCAGGCTCAAGACCCTCGTAACCGTGGCGTCCGGGTTTGGAATTGCAAAGAAGACGCCGAAGAAGGCCACCATAAGGAGTAACATCGCGGGGAAAAGCGCCTGGCTTAGCTCCTCCGTACTCGTGCAGGTCGCGGCTACGGCCGCGAAGATCGTCGTATAGAGAAGGTAACCCAAGAGAAAGAAGACACTGAAATAGAACAGCATTTCCAGACTGACCAAATTTGCCAGGCCCAAGTCCGGCGGGAGGCTGACAGCCACTGCGGGCAAAGCATAAAGGACGGCGATCAAGGTGCATCCCACCCAGATCCCGAGCTGGGTCAGACCTGACAGCATCACCCCGATGATCTTTCCGGTCATGAATTCCATGGCCGTGACCGCTCCCAGGATTACCTCAATCAGCCGGGAAGCCTTTTCTTCCACAATTGCCATAGCCATGCCTTGACCGTTGATCAGTACCGCAAGATAGAGCAGGAAAGCGAGGGCGAACGTAGAAAAGAACGCGGCACCAAAGCCGCCCTTCTCCTCGCCTCGTTCCGAAATGCGGACAATCTCCAACTCGGCTCTCTGTACTCTTGCCACCTTCTCCAGCGGTACTCCCGTTCCTTCCAGTACCGCTTGCAGTAGAACCGAACGCAAGGCGTCCTCCAACCGGACGAGTATTTCAATGTTGCCGGTTTCCCTAGCAAAGTAACGAGCATTGAAGAGAAGCTCCTCGGAAGGCTCCAACATCAGATACCCGTCCAAATCACCCTGCTTCACCCGCTCGGACCACCGACCCCGGACTTCATCGCGTTGTGCCAAGGAGACGCCCTGCCGCTCGACAACGATGACCTTCGGTCTTTCGATGCGATCCAAAGCCGCGACCACCTCCTCCACGTAAGCCTCTGAGACGTACAACAGTCCCAGCCTTAGTTCATCCGTGGTCGTGCCGCGAAAGAGGACGGGTACCAGAAAGGTATAAGCGCCGAGCAGCACAGGAACCAACACCGTGCTGAAAATAAAGGCCTTGTTGCAGACGCGAGCCAAAAATTCCCGCCGGACTATGTGATAAACCTGGTGCCGTTTCACGGATGCACCTCTTCACGTCGGAAGTCACCGCCCGGTTTGCGTGATAGCAGCTCCGCAGCTCCCACCTCCTGCAGGTAGATCTCCTCGATATGAGGCTCCTCGAGCCGGAAGGCACGAATCCGCACACGCTCCACCAACGCTTTCAGCAACTCCTGCGAATCCGCTCCCGGGGCAAGACGTAGTCGTGCCTTGCGCCCGGAATCCTGCACGGAAACCACTCCGGGTAAGCCCCGGAAATCGCCTCCTTGTCCCTCATACTCCAGAGCGACACTCGCTTTCCCGTAAGAGGCCTTGATCTCGCTTAGCGCTCCTTTGAGGACCACGCGCCCGGAGTGAATCAGGCAGATCTCCTCGCACATTGCTTCCACCTCCTCCATCCGGTGCGTCGACAGAACAAAGGTCACCCCACGACGCTTTTCCTCGAGAAGAATGTCCTTGAAAATCCGCGTATTGATGGGATCAAGGCCGGAAAACGGCTCATCAAGGATGACCAACTCGGGTTGATGGAGCAAGGCCGCCGCAAACTGCACTTTCTGCTGCATCCCTTTGGAAAGCTCGTTTGTAAGGGAACTCATGCGATCTTTGAGCCCCAACCGCTCCAGCCACCACTCCGCCCGGCGCTTCGCCGTCGGCCAGTCCAGCCCCCGGATGGCCCCCAAGAAAGCCAGCTGATCCGCTACGCGCATCTTGGCATACAACCCTCGCTCTTCGGGCAAGTACCCGATACGTTCTCTCACCCGGAGAGGATCGGGCGATCCAAGAACTTCCACCGTTCCGGCGTCGGGGGGAATGATTCCCAGGCACATCCGGATCGTCGTGGTCTTGCCGGATCCGTTGGGACCCAGCAAGCCGAAGATCTTTCCTCGGGCCACTTCGAATTGCAGCGCATCAACCGCACGTACCCCCGAGAATTCTTTGGTCAAGTCTTCCACCCGGAGCACTTGCATCCTTCGCCCTCCTCTCTGCTGTCGCTACGAGGATCGGCACTTCCATATTCAGGCGAATCCTCTCCCCGGCCTTCTCTTCGGCTTTCACTTTACCGGACCGAGGATCACTGAGCATCTCCTTCAACCGGGTTCACTTTCTGTCGGCAAGCCGGAACCAGCCGTGCCGGGATTCTCGCCCTCTCCTTCTTCCTAGGAGCAGATTCCTCTCCAGGTCCCATTTTCCTGGGGTCTCTCGTCAAAGTTCGGGGTGCGAAAAGAGAACTGGGACCGGCCCGCAACTTAGGGATACGTGCTGGTTGGGATTTCGCCCGCGCGACCCAGTCATGGAACCATCTCTCCCCGTTTTCCGTCATAATATAAGGAGTGCAGACTCCGAGCGAGACACAATGCTTGCACTCGTGATGTCCCTGCTGTTGCTGGGAGATTTCCCCGAGCTGGCAGCGCGGCTCCAGCAGGATCCTCTGTATGCTTCACCAGTTGTCTTGGAGCAGGCCGCCCGGGCCGTCGACCGGGGCGGTAATCCCATAGACCGCCTTACCGGCCTCCTGGACTATCTATTTTCCAAAGACGGAGTGGCTTTCCAATATAGCAATGAAACCGTCCCGGTCCCGGATTTGCTGAAAGAGGGACGTGGGAATTGCTTGAGCTTTGCTCAGGCGGTGGTGCTGCTGGCCCGACATCTTGGTTTACCGGCCCACTTTCGCGAAGTGGACATCATTCCCGTATGGAGCTTGAAGGGCCGGGTGGTGGTCCTCAGTCAGCACATTAACGTGGCTGTCTTCATCGGTAGTCGACTTTACTTGGTCGACTTGCTTCCGGAGATACGGGCTTTGACGATTCGCGGCGATATTATCGATGACAACCGAGCGCGAGCCCATTACTTTAGCAATCTGGGAGCCGATTACCTGAGTCGCAATCAGCCGGCCGCCGCTCAGATGTGCTTCCGCAAAGCTCTCGAGTGGGATGAATCCGCCGACTTTGCCTGGACCAACTTGGGAGCCAGTCTGGTGTTTGCCGGGGAGTTACAGAAGGCTGAACGCATTTACCGGCGAGCCCTGGAGGTGAATTCAGAAAACATGGCCGCAATGTCCAACTTGGCTCTCCTGTACCGGCGGATGGGAAAAGATCACCTGGCTGCAGGTTTCGAACGAAAGGTCCGCGAGTTCCAAAGGAAGAATCCTTATCACCATTACGCTCTCGGACTGGAGGCCTTTCAGGAAGAGCAGTGGGAGGAAGTCGTCGTCCACTTGTTAAGAGCAATCCGACTCAAGAAACAGGAACCGCGCTTCTACTCCGTATTGGCTCAGGCGTATGCCCATATGGGCCGGACCGACGAGATGGCGGAGGCCCTACGTTCGGCCGTCAAGTTCGCCCAGACGGACGAGGAAAGAGCGCGCTACGAAGAGAAGCTGGAACTTCTGGCGCAGCTGGAGACGAAGCAATAAGAATCAAGCGAAGACACCAATGACCCCAATCCCACGGATCAGGCCGGCAGGATAGACTGCGACTATCTAGGACCCCGGTACAGGCGGGATCCGTGCCGTCCCTTCGTTTCTGCTTAATCAGCCTTCCAACCCTTGAAGCCGGTTCGCTTGCGCCGTCCCGAAAGGCTCCCCCGGCGTCCCGATGGACGCTCCCGTCCTGGTCAAAGCCCAGCCGATTCTTGCAGCTTTTCCACGGCCTCCGCGATGGCCCGCTGAGTTTCCAAAAGATGACGCTGATCTCGGTACGGGTTCCGGGGCCAGAAGAACCCTCGAAGGCCGTCTTTGAAGCGCCGCGGAACCACGTGCACGTGGAGATGGGGGACACTTTGACTCACTCGATTGTTGATCGCCACCAGCGTCCCGTCCACCCCGAGCCCCTGTTCCACGGCCGCCGCCAGCACCTTAGTCCAGCGAAACAGCGGGCCGATCAGGTCGTCGGGAAGATCGACCAGAGTTTCAAAGTGCTGTTTCGGAATCAGCAGGCAGTGGCCCGGGAACAACGGGCGGGAATCCAAGAAGCCGAGAAAGGTGGCGTCCTCGCACACAATGTGAACCGGCTCCTGGAGCGATCCGATCCGACAAAACTGACAGCTCTCCCCCATAACGCAGCCTCTTCAAGCTTTCAGCCTACTCTCTTTCCGTCAGGCTCCACACGAATCCTCCTCGGGGTTTCAACTCAATGCGTAACGTCCCGTCCTGCGGAACGGCAACACCCCTTGCCGCCAGACGGGCGTCTTCCGTGTCGGTAATCAGTATGCCCTGCTTTCCTCCCAAACCGAGAGATCCCAAGTCTATTTCCATCGACGCGGCGTCGTTGCCACCGTTGATTCCGGCGACAAACCACCGGTCACCCCGCCGACGGGCCAAGACGATCGATTCTCCCGGGAAACCGGCCAAGTAGCGTGTCTCATCCCAGGCCGCCGGCAGGGACGAGAGGAATTCCCTGACTTCGACAGGCTGAGAACGATAGGAAGCCGCAGAATCGGCAAGATGAATCCATCCCGATTCAAAAACCACGGACAGGGCGAGCTCATGGCCCAGGGACGTCAAGTGAGGGTAGCGATTGTCGGAGAACGTGACCGGCGTATAGTCCATCGGGCCGACCGCGTTTCGCGTAAAGGGAAGAACCGCGTTGTGCCACGGCGCCTTTTCCGGGTACTCGGGATCAAAGATGTAACTCTCGGCCCCTCGCACGGCTTCCATTGACATGAGATGGGGATACGTCCTGGTCCATCCCCGCGGCAAGGTGCAACCGTGGAAGTTCACCATGAGCCGGTGTCGAGCGGCGTCTTGCAGGATGTCCTCGTAAAGGCGGACGATTGCTTGTTTGTCACTTTGGAAAAAGTCTACTTTGATCCCCTTGACGCCCACCCGCTCGAGCCACGACATTTCCTTTTCGCGGACCGTCGGATCGTACATCCTGTCCCGCGGCTTCTCGGTGACGACATTGTGAGGTCCTCCGGAGTTGTACCAAAGTAGGATGCCCACACCCTTTCCACGCCCATACTCCACCAGCTTCTCAACCGCTCCCTCACCCATTTCGTCCCAGTTGGCGTCCACCAGCACAAATTCCCATCCCATTTCCGACGCCAGATCGATAAAGGGCAACTGTCGTTCGAACAGCTTGGGACTCTCTTGATCCGACCACCAGCTCCAGGCCACGCGGCCGGGACGGATCCATCCCGTCTCTTGTACCGTGCCGGGACGGCTGAGATCCGTCACCAACGTCGACTCCACTATGACCCCGGGATGAGATCCCACCACAATGACGCGCCACGGAGTCTGCCAAGGAAGGCTGTGCCGAGGCTCCACTTCGCCCACACCCTGTCCTTCCTCCGCGTCGGGAAAACGCAATCGATACAAACCCCCGGGAGCCTCGGACGCCAACCGAGACCCACAGTACGAGGAATCCAAATCCGCTTCGGTCAGCAACACCCAGCCGGCTTGGCCGGCAATTCGGAAAAGGGCGGGGAACCCCCATCCCGAAGGAGTCGGAGCAGGGGTTCCAACGGGTACTTCCGGCCGGAAATACGCCTCGTAGGCGGGCGTGTACTGTCCCGGAGGATCGAACGGCAGAAGATAGCCGACCGAACCTTCAGGGATCTTGAATCCAGTCAGCTCCTGTTGAACCACGTGCTGAGAGGTATCCTTCTCGGGAAACACGTAGCGAAAGGCCACCCCGTCGTCGAAAACCCGAAGCACCAGGTCCAACCGAGCTTCTGAAGCCGCCCGAAAGGCAAGAACCCGCTCGACCGCCTCCTTGCGCACCCGGCTGCACTTGCCGTGTACCAGTTCATATTCCACCGTCACGCGGGTCGGCTTACCCTCGTCGATCAGCTCCAGACGGGATGAAAAGTCGGCGTCATCCCGAACCAAACCCAAAGGAGAAGAAGCGACCACCTCCTTTTCTTCATCTCCTTCCACTCGCAAAACCCGGTACTGGAGTGCAGGACTGGCGTCGCTTAAGCTCACCTCCAGCTTCACACCGCCCGTCGGCGAGGTGAGGACCCACGGCCCTGCACCTGTCCGGGTACACCCGGGAGCCCACATCAGGATCACAAAGGCTAAAGGAATGACACACACCCTTACCCGCATCTTGAGCCCTCCCTAGACTGAGCGATTGTTCAGCTCCGCTCCGGCGCCGCCAACCCCGACGACGTCGCTGAAAAGTCGGCAAGTCAGTCTAATGCCGGGATCGAATCCGGTCAAACCGTACGTCACGTAGAGCTTGCTCAACTCTTGGTGCTCTCTCGGCTCACGACTTCAAGGCAACATCCGCAGCCACGTCCTCACTCCTCCAGATCCGCAAAGAGGTCCATGGGCGTCCCGGCCCCCTCCAGAAGGGGTGACTGGCCGGTAAACCCAGGGGCAAGAGTCCGGCCGCGCACAGGTAGCAGCTTCCCACGGAGATGTAGGGCTCACCCAAGCGCGGCTGAGAGCCCACCAGTCCGACTCGGAGCCATCCTTCGTCGTCGAAGGTACCGGGTGCTTCTATCTGCCGCCGGATCACCGCGGTCAGAGCGGCCCTCACCTGCGCCGGAAAAACCGCTTCGGGCAAATCGTTCCACAAGGCCAGAAGGGCCAACAAATGAAAGGCGCCAAACCGATACGTGATGGAGCGGCCGAGGGGAGGATAGCTGCCGTCGGGAGCTATCAGGCGCTCCTGGACGGCGGCGTAACGGGAAGCTATTCGACCAGCCCTTTCATAGCGATTCCGAAACTCCACCCCCTGCGGCTGAACCGTCTGGAGTATCTCCAGCAGAAAGGGCTGGATTACGAAGCTGTTGTAATAATCCCAATGAAATTCGGGACCGTCGCCGTAAACTCCGTCGCCTAAGTACCAGCCTTCCACCACCCGAAGCGCCAGGTCGACGCGAACCCAGTCCCACTCCAGTCCAAGTTTGCAGAACAGGACCTCGACCATGGCACTGAAAAGCACCCAGTCGTTGTAATACGGGGAAATCTGTCGGGTCGAGCGGAGGGCAGCGGCAAGATGTGCTTGCGTCTGCCCGTCCAGATTCTGCCAGAGCTGAACCGGAGAGCGCAAAACAGCCTGGGCCAGGAATGCGGCGTCCACCAGAGGCTGCCGCCCCTCCGTGAAGTTCATGAAGTCAGGGAAAGCCGGATCCAACGCCATGAGCAGAGCCCGCCGGACCTTCTCCCCCCACTCCTTGCGCCTGGTCCCTTCGGCGGTGTGGTCCTCCCCCAACTCCAGCCAAGGAGCCAAGCCGCAAAGCAGTCTGCCGAAAGCTTCCAAAGGAGCTTATGAAGCTCGACCGCCGGCCTCCGACAACCTGGCTTTCAGCATACCTCGAGCGAGATTCTCAAGGACCGGGGACGCCAGGCGCTCCATGACCGAGACCCAGTAAGTTCGGTCCTCCCGTCCATCCCTCAGGATCGGCGCAACCTCGCGGATCCCGTCGGACCGTTCGGCCTGGACCCCTGCCACCGCTCCCGCACCCGCCGCCAGGAACTGCCTGCGGGTGGTTCCCACCATCGCGATGCTCCTCACTCTCCCTCTGTCGGCGGCAATCCCGCATCACCGCTCGCGCAGGATCCGCCGTACGGGAGAAGACACCCCTATGCCCCGGCTTTCCGAAGAAACGCCAGCGCCTCGATCTCCACGAGAAGGTCGTCTCTACACAAGCGCACCTGCACTCCTACACTGGCAGGCATCGGATCCAAGCCCATCCACGCGAAGAAAGCCGAGCGGACGCGATTGAACTCCTCGTAATCCCGCTCGATATCACGCAGGTAACAGGTGCACTTCACCACGTCTCTCCACGAGGCCCCCTCGCTGGCCAGCAACTCCGTGATGTTGCGGTACGTCCTCCAACATTGAGCACGAAAATCGCCGGGATAAACCGTTCGACCTTCCTCATCGATGCTCGCCGTCCCCGAGATGAACAGGAGAACATAGTCGCCGAGCTCGATTCGTAGACCCCTCGAGAAGGCGGAGCCGTAGACGGGTGCCTCGTTCAAGACCGAAGGTTCATGAATCGCCTTGCGATCCAGAGAACGTGTGTGATCACCCAACGGGGCTAAGCGAAGTTCCCCCAAGTTCGCCGACCCCAAGAGCGCGTTGAGCTTGGTCAATTCCTGCCGCTCGCCGGAGGAGCACGGCCCGGCCGCCAGCCACTCCTGCAGCCGTGCGAGCAGGGCGCCCGCCGGTTCGCCGGACATCCCAAGTTCACCTGTCTGTTGCTTCATTCCTCACTCCGTACTCTGATCAGCTGCGCTGACCGTCGATGCAACCGCAACAATGCAGTTTACTCGATCAAGGTGGGGAGAGGGGCCGGGCACGCCCCTCTCACTGTTTGGGAGGTGTGAGTCAACCAACTATCGATGTTACCTTCTAAAACCAGCAACCTGCGTGCCATTTCTTCGACCCAACATACGGGCGACACATCATACCGGAATCGGCTTTCGCTGGGCAATGTGACCCAGCGGGACGTTTTCATCCTGAGCAAAATCACCCAACCCAGAATGCTTATATCTCGTGGAAATGGGGAAGGGAAAGGACCCCTCGATGGGAGTCGGTTGTCGAGTTACCATGTTGGTCGTAAGCCATGGAGTGGAGTCGTGAAACACCAAACGTTCAAGCCCGCCCCAGATTGAGGGCGGTTGACTTCGTGCCCTGGACGGACAACGGCAAACCCGTCATTCTCGCGCGTGACCCTCTCGGGATTACGGAGCGGGTGCTGGTGATTCCCCGAGAGTTGCTTTTCTTGCTAAGCCGAATGGACGGTTCTCGGACAGTGCTTGATCTCCAAGCGGAAATCTCAAAGCTCGAGGGACGCATCGTGTTCCGAGAAGAGTTGGAACGTTTGCTTCTCACGTTGGACGAGGCGGGGTTCCTCGAGAATGATGCCTTCCGCGCTCGGGTAAAGGCCGTCGAAGAAGAGTTCCGACGATCTTCCACCCGCAGTGCTTATCATGCAGGACGGAGTTACCCGGAAAACCCGGTCGAGCTGCAGGCGTGGCTTGACGATTTCTACCGTCATCCGCAGGGAGCGGGTCGCCCAAACCCATCGGATAAACGCCGGGTCCGGGCGTTGGTGGCGCCGCACATCGATTTCCGGTTAGGCGGTCCCGTCTATTCCCACGCCTATCGTGCTCTGGGGGAATCTTCCGGAGCCGACTTATTCGTCATCTTCGGCACCGGGCATCAGGGATTGCCGGATTTCTTCTCCATCGCCTCCAAGGACTTCGAAACACCCTTGGGTACAGCTCAGTTGGATCGTGCGGTTTACGAGGGTCTCCGAAACCGTTTGGGTGGCAGGTTCCAGGAAGATTTTTCTCATCGGACCGAGCACAGCATCGAGTTCCAGCTGATCTGGCTGCTGGATCTCTTTCCGAGCCGACCTTTCAAGATCTTGCCTATTCTCTGCAGCTTCAGCCACCTCGAGGTGGTGAGCCCCGACCAAGCCGGCTTGGCCGCAGTCCGTCTGCTGGCCGAGGCGTTACAGCAGACGGTTGGCGAGCTCGGCCGCCACGTCGTCTATGTGGCGGGAGTGGACTTCAGCCATGTAGGCCCTCGCTACGGCGATCCAGGGCCCACCGCCCAGAGTCTCATCCAGCAGGTCCTGGCGGAAGACCTCCGGTTGTTCGACGCGTTGCTTACGCTCGACGGCGACGAGTTCATTCGGCTTGTGGACCGCGCCGGGGACCGTCGTCGCATCTGCGGTTTCCCAGCCCTGGTAGCGTTGCTGCAGATTCTGCCGAGGGACGCTCGCGGGCGATTGCTCGCCCACAGCTATGCAAAGATGGACGAAGAAGGCTCGTTCGTTACTTTCGCCTCTATTGTCTTTGAAGAGTGAAGCCGGCAAGCCCCGCTGCTGGAGTCGATCACAGCCGGGCGCGTAGATCTCTCTCCGGAAGCCTTCCGAAGACAATACGTCAGGCCACCCTAGCGTAGGGATTCGCCGGCCCGAAAGGTGCGCGGCCTATGGAAGGAGCCAGGCAAATGAGGCCTACGCCGCACTTACTTGGAGAATGTCGTCCGAAAACCGAACACTACCAGGTGGGCCCGGTAGTCTTGCGGTAAAAACGAAACCTTTTCGTTGTAGTCGTAATAGTTCCACCGAGCGTAGCAGGTTACCCGCTCACCAAGAGGAATCTCGAATGTCGCGACCGGCTGATGGAAGTTCAAAGGGAAATCTCCCACATTGCCCCAAACCGAGTAGCCCAACTCCAAATGTGCCCCCCGCACGAGATCGATGTCGAAGAAGAGTCGACCATAGTCGGACAGCTCTCGAAAATTGAACAGATCCCACGTCAGCGTTTGCGGCTGTACATAGGGAATGGAGACGTCCCATCTGGTCCTCTGCCATTCTCCCGACACCCCCAGCCCGTCCCGTACTTGATAGTGGAAACCGGCACCGTAACCCCGATCTTCCGAGAGCACCAGATCTTCCTCCGCATCTCGCAGACGGACATTGCCGAAGAGTTCCAGATCCGGAAACAGACGGGTGACACCGCTAAAACGAAGGCGATCAAAATCGGTGGTTTCACTACGGTAAAGCGGCTGATCCACCCATCCCTTCTCATAGTCGGCGGAAAGTCGGCTATCCGGTGAGGGCCTCCACGAACCCCCGACCTTCAGAATATCCCGGTCGGACCGAAACCTGCGCAGCTCCGGGACATGGCTCATTCCACCAAACTGGAACGCCGATTCATAGGAACCTTCTTCCAACGGTGGAAGTTCGAGTGTTCGGCGCTCAAACCGATATCCCCCTCGCAACTCCACCGTGGGGTGCGGACGGAAGCGCAACTCCGATTGGCTCCAGTCCGTGTTATACCCGACAAAACCGCTCCCCTGCAGGACGTCTCTCCATTCGTCGTAGAAACTCCCATCGGGACGAAGTGTCAGGTTTCCGAAAACCCGGTTAAGAACTCGAAAAGAATCCACATGAGAACGCCGAATCCGCACCCGCTGCACAAACTCCAGAGATTTCAGCAGGGAAACATCCGCGGTAAATTCTCCATCGATCTCCGGACGTTTGGTGTGTGCCCACGCCGTCTGTTCGAGAGTGTCGAAAAATCCCACAGGCTCAGTCAGCGAGACGAAGCTCCCCCCCATGTCTTCGTAAAAGCGGCTCCGGAAGTCGCTCATCCAGTATGAGACCCGAGCCCGAAGCGTGACTCGATCCACCGGTCGCAACGCCAAGCTCGCTATCGAGTAAGGGATGAATTGCGATGGAACCTCATGGTCGAGAGTCGCTCGATCCAGCTCCACCGACCGTCCCAAGATCTTGCGAGTCGAATTCCCCACCTGAAACTCAGAGGCTTCCCACGTCGAGGAATCACGGTACCAACGCCCGCCTTGCTGGATTGCGGCCGTAAACTTGCCACCCTGGTAGACGAGTCCCGCCCGCAAGTCGTCGGAGCTGTAAGAAAGGTCCTTCACCAAGAGGAACTCGTCACCGGGAGCGGACATGGTGGTGTCCACCCGCCCGAAACGGGTCGTTCGCTGATAACTGACGAAAGGTGACCAGCAACGGCCGGGCCACAAGCGAAAATCCATTGTCGCCGTCCGCAGTGAGGTATCCTCGCGGTGCTGGCTGACCGGGTCGCCCGTCTCGAAGTGGGGATTGGCAAAGCTG
>ERZ795052.4309-NODE-4309-length-14762-cov-15.002040_pt1 | contig 14762 bp, 17 predicted proteins | sample MGYA00375136_ERZ795052 | MGnify/ENA primary metagenome ERZ795052 (study PRJEB30181, sample SAMN05720156) | activated sludge metagenome | isolation source: Anaerobic digester | place: Japan | collected 2015-05-26 ... | reverse complement strand
GATCGGCAACGACGCAAACGGGAGCATCACCAATCTCCCCGGTGGCATGGGCGTCCCGCCCATGATTCTAGCCTACGACTGCGAGGGCAACCTCGCCTGTGTCTCCAACGCGGTCAGCGGCGCGGTTTCCCTCTACTGGTACGACCAGCACGGCCGCCGCATAGCGAAGCAAGAGAACGGCCTGCTCACGCTCTACATCTGGGACGGCATGGACATCATCGCGACCGCCCACGCTGACGGCACGCTCCGCGAATATTATACGCGCGGCATCGGCATCGCGGGCGACGTGGGCAGCCTCATTGCCGAGACCCGTTTTGAGAACGGAGCCGCCGTCTCCACGGCCTATCTCCACAGCAACTGGCGCGGCGACGTGGTCATGGCCACCGACACCGCCGGAAACGTGGTGGGCGAATATTCCTACACCACCTTTGGTGAGCAACTTTCCGCCACCGGCACCTACACGCCCCGTTTCACCTTCTCCAGCAAGGAGCGTGATGCTTCGGGACTCGTCTACTTCGGCTTCCGCTATTACAGCCCTGTCCTTTGTCGCTGGATATCCGAAGACCCGATAAGAGAGAGCGGAGGGTTTAACTTGTACCAGTTCTGTTGGAACAACCCGGTGAACTTAGTCGATTCATGGGGAAGGTCAACGGTTGAAATAATAACTTCCTACGGTGTGATACAATTAACAGATCCCGATGTCATGCAATTTGTCGATGCTATTGACGCACAGTTGGATGGAGCAATCGAAACTCTCAATATATATGACCACGGAACGAGAAAAAGTATGAATATAGACGGCAGTGGTAGCGGTCTTGTGTGGAGTGGCAAAAGTGGCGATCCGGTTGAATTTGACATGGGATTGGGAAGCTTTGCCGACCTTATTCGCGATAAGCTTGCACCAAACTCAAACATTGGTTTGTACGGTTGTAATACGGCACGGGAATATCCTCTCGACAACACTGATAATATTGCCCGTCAGCTAAGCAGAGAACTTACGGGAATTTCTATCACAGGATATGCGGGAACAGGCATAGGCAATGAACTAACTTTTTGGTATCTAGGATTTAAGAAGCCTCTTGTTCGGATAGGGCCGACGACTATAAACATTGGCATTAAACGTTCTTACAAAAATGGGAAATGACATGAAACGGGTCACCGCTTATTACGCAGGAAGTCTGGTTTTTTTATTTGTGTTTCTCACGACGGTTGATATGGAGAACGGATATTCTTTCGTTCTTGATGTTATTGTCACAACATGCGTATTCATGTTTGCCTTTTGGGGACGCGATTTGATAATTCGCTATCCGCTTTTGGTCTTTTTGGTGCCCGCCTTTTTACTGTTGCTGGCTCCTTTGGGGATTAACTAGCTTCTTCCAATCGCTACCAAATACCTTCAGAATCATGAACCTGTCATCAAAGACGACATTTTCTAACGGTTCCATCACAAACTTACCTTCCGGCGACACCCTCGCCTACGACTGCGAGGGCAACCTCGCCTGTGTGAGCAACACCGTTTCCGGCGCGGTCTCCCTCTACTGGTACGACCAGCACGGTCGCCGCGTCGCGAAGCAAGAGAACGGCCTGCTCACGCTCTACATCTGGGACGGCATGGACATCATCGCCACCGCTCACGCCGACGGAACTATTCGCGAATATTATACGCGCGGTATCGGCATCGCGGGCGATGTGGGCAGTCTCATCGCCGAAACGCGCTTTGAAAATAACGCCGCCGTCTCCACAACCTATCTCCACTCCAACTGGCGCGGCGACGTGGTCATGGCCACGGATACAAGCGGAAACGTCGTCGGCGAGTATTCCTATACGACGTTCGGGGAACAGCTCTCTTCCATTGGGAATTTCGTTCCCCGTTTCACGTTCTCGTCAAAAGAACGTGATGCTTCGGGACTGGTTTATCATGGGTTCAGGTATTACAGCCCCGTGCTGTGCAGGTGGATATCCGAGGATCCGATACGGGAGTTTGGAGGCATTAACCTCTACCAGTTCTGTTGGAACAACCCAGTGAATGGGGTTGACCCGTGGGGACTCATACGGTGGGCTGATGCTGGAAGGTCACTCGGGGGGGGGATTGGGAATGGGCTGGGCATGATTGGTGGTGGAGTTCTAGCGGTTGGTTCAGGTGGACTAGGAGCTACGTTGGGAGGGGTTATTGTATTCAAATCGGGTTATGGATTGAGTGCAAATTTCCAGAATTTAGTAAATGCTTTCTTCGATAATGAACCGGTTAGTTCAGGGAGTTTTCTAAATGATGTTGCTGAATTAGTGTCCCCTGATGATTGCAATGCACAACGACTAGCCACAGCTGTAGACCTAGCTATTGATTTGGTAGGACTAAGATATGCAAATACTGCACAAGTCTTGTCACGATACGACTACTATGGGAACAGAATTTTGGAAGGACGTGGAGCAATCAGTGGGGTTTTTACTGGGAATGCAGATCAATTACTAGAGGGATTGTCGACTATTCAGATCCTTGACACGACAGTTCAGCAAACAACAGGGTATTAAAAATGAAAAATCTGTTCCCCATGTTTACTAATAGTTTAGTTAGCCCTTTGTTCAGCTTTGTTTTGGTTATAGGAGTGGGCTGCTTTGTTATCCTCCCTGTGTTGCATTGTTTCCATATCCTGTCTCCGAGAGCAGAAAAAACATACATATTGACAGTGTTCCTGCTTGGCTGTTTGGCTGGCATTTGTTCAGTTATCGGTTTGTTCCGACGAATTAGCAAAGAAACAAAAGTTAGTCTGTTGGTTTATATCTTAAGTTGTTCAATTTTTGTAATCTTGGCAGGCATAGTTGTGGTCAAGTTTTTTGAAAATACGTGAGTCATGCGAAAACAATGGAATAGCACACTTTCTTTCTACTGGTACGACCAGCACGGCCGCCGCATTGCGAAGCAGGAAAACAGCCTGCTCACCCTCTACATCTGGGACGGCATGGACATCATCGCCACCGCCCACGCCGACGGCACCCTTCGCGAGTACTTCACGCGCGGCATCGGAATCGCGGGTGATGTGGGCAGTCTCGTTGCCGAGACGCGCTTCTCCGGTGGCACAGCAACCACAACCTATCTCCACAGCAACTGGCGCGGCGACGTGGTCATGGCCACCGACACAAGCGGAAACGTCGTCGGCGAATACGCCTACACCACCTTCGGCGAGCAGTTCTCCGCCACCGGCACCTACACGCCGCGCTTCTGTTCTTCAACTCCCGCACTGCGGACGGCCACCTTGGCGACTTCACCGACGCCTGCCGCGAGAACAGAGCGTACGCCATGCGATTCCTCACCGCACAAAAACCGTTCAAATAAAAACGCCCTGCGGGATGATGGATGCTGCAGTTTCATCGCTGACATTCTCGGTTGTACCATTTGCGCTTGATGCATGAGGGCGCGTTCATTATGATGTGGGCCAAATTGACGCTGTGAATCGAAGTGACACACATGGCCTCTGGATTTTTCGACAGATTGGTCGCGCGCATCGACAAGCTGAACCCTGAAAGCCTTCAGGCGCAGATGGTGCGTCTGGCGCAGGAGCGGGGGTTTCTGGAAACCATTTTCCAGACGATCCAAGAGGGTCTGGTGGTGATCGATAACGAAGGCCGTTTGCTCTACGCCAACCACGCCGCCGAACGGCTTGCCGGCTTTGAGTTCGCCCGGATCAAGGGCCGTTCGATCGTGCGGATCCTGCGCGACTGGGATTGGGAGCATCTGCTGGAGGTGCCGGCCTTCGAAAGCGGCTGGGCGAGGATGGTGACGCGCGAAATTGAAGTGACGTACCCCGAGCACCGTTTCATCAGTGTGTATGCGATGCCGCTGAACGAAGAGGGCCTGGTCGAAAAAGGCGTTCTGGTGATCCTGCGCGACGTCACGCGTGATCGCCGGCAGGAGGCCTCGACGCTGGAGAGCGAGCGATCCAACGCGATCAAGTTGCTGGCGGCCGGCGTGGCGCACGAGATCGGCAACCCGTTGAACGCCCTCAACATTCACTTGCAGCTTCTTGCGCGCGAGCTGCGTGAGCTGCCGGACGGTACGCGCGAGCCGCTGGCTGAGCTGGTGGGCGTGGCCCGTACCGAGGTGGAACGGCTGGATACGATCATCCGTCAGTTCCTGCGCGCGCTGCGTCCGATGCAGCCGGTGCTCCGCCCGGAGCAGCCCACCGATGTGCTGCAAGAGACGCTGGCGTTGCTGAAGACCGAGTTTGAAAATCGCCGCATCACGGTGTCGGTTGACATCACCGAGACGATTCCGACCGTGCAGCTTGACCGGTCTCAGATCAAGCAGGTGTTTTTCAATCTCATCAAGAACGCGCTGGAGGCAATGCCGGACGGCGGTGCGCTTCGGATCGAGATGGACGCTGGTGACGTCTACGTGGATATCGCCTTCATCGACACGGGCAAGGGGATCACGCCGGAAGAGATGCAGCGCGTGTTTGAGCCCTATCACACGACCAAGCGAACCGGCAGCGGGCTGGGACTGATGATCGTGCAGCGGATTATCGACGAGCATGGCGGCGAGATCGAACTGTCGAGCAAGCCGGGCGTGGGCACCTGCTTTAAGGTACGCCTGCCGCGCTCTGAACGGCGGGTCCGTCTGCTCACCACGCCGACGGCCGCGAAACATCACGATCCGCAGATGCCGTTAGAGGGGGCGTCCGAGGCAGGGGTTGGGTGATCTTATGGAACGAAATGACAAGCCGGTCATTCTCATTGTGGACGATGACAAGAACACGCGCGACGGTCTGCAGCGCGCGTTGCAGCGCCATTACACTGCGTTGACGGCGGAAAGCGCCGATGCGGCGCTGTCGCTGATGGATGGCGGACAGCAGGTCGACCTGCTGCTTTCCGATCTGCGCATGCCGGGTACGGATGGCCTTGGGCTGTTGCGGCGCGTGATCGCGCAGTATCCCCGCACGGTCTGCATCCTGTTGACCGCCTACGGATCGGTCGAGACGGCCGTGGATGCGATGAAGCAGGGGGCCTATGACTTTTTGACCAAGCCCGTCAATCTCGACCACTTGGACATGCTGGTGGCGCGGGCGCTCAAGTCGCGCGATCTGGAGCATCGGGTCGAAACGCTTGAGAGCCAGCTCAACGAGAAGTTCGGGATGGAAAATATCGTGGGTGAGTCGGACGCGATGAAGCAGGTGTTCGAGGTCATCCGCCAGACGGCGCCGACCCAAGCCTCGGTTCTGATTCAGGGCCCGAGCGGAACAGGCAAGGAGCTGGTGGCGCAGGCGATCCACCGTCTCAGTTTGCGATCAAAGGGGCCATTCGTCGCGGTGCACTGCGCGGCACTCTCCGCGACACTGCTGGAGAGCGAGTTGTTCGGCCATGAGAAGGGGGCCTTCACCGGCGCGACTGTGCAGCGCAAGGGACGTTTCGAGCTGGCGGATGGCGGCACGCTTTTTCTAGATGAGATTTCCGAGATCGATCCGTCCATTCAGGTGAAGCTCTTGCGCGTGCTCGAAGAGCGCACGTTCGAGCGCGTGGGCAGCGAAGAGACGATCGAGGTCGATATCCGCCTGATCGCGGCGACCAACCGTAACTTGCGCGAAGATGTGGCCAAGGGCAAGTTTCGCGAGGATCTTTACTTCCGCCTGAATGTCGTGGACATCACGCTGCCGGCGCTCTCGGAACGAGCAGGGGACATCCCGTTGCTGGCGGGACGGTTCCTGAAAGAGTACAGCGAGAAAAACGGCAGGAAGATTGAGGGCATGACGCCGGACGCGCTGAACCTCTTGGAGGCCTATTCGTGGCCGGGCAATGTACGAGAGTTGCGCAATACGATTGAGAAGATGGTGGTGCTGTCGCGTTCCGAACGGTTGTCTGCGCGTGATGTTCCGCAGAATATCCGTGACGCCGTTAAGGGAAACGTCGGAGTGTCGTTCCGGATGCCGATGCTGGCGTCAGGTTCGCTGGCTGAGACCGAACGCCGCAAGATCATGGCGGTGCTGGAGAAAAACGGGGGCAACCGTACGCGCGCTGCGGAAGAATTGGGGATCAGCCGGCGCACGTTGCACCGCAAGCTGCGTGAGTATTCGGCTGAGGGAGACATCGGGGAAGACGACAAGGGAGGTCGGTGATGGTAAGCGTGTGGCGGTGTTTGATCGTGTCGTGGCTGGCTGCAGGCGCACTCGCGATCTGGGCGCAGGGGGTGATCGTGTGTACGAAATGCGGGCGCGAGGCAAAGACCGGAGATGTTGCCTGTCGCCACTGCCAGGAGGCTCTGCCCAAACCGAAGGCGGACACGCCGACGCCCGCGGTCGAGCCGGTGGCACCGGCCAGTGACGAGACGGAGGTGGGGCGTCTGGCGGCCAGTCTCGTGGAGGCGAATGTGCGCCAGGCCCGCGAGCTGGAGGCGAAGCAGCCGGAACTGGCGCTGTGCTATGATCAGAATGCGATGGCCTTGATGCGGCTCGTGCCGGCCGGAACGTTCCCGGCGACTGTGGGCGAGTTGATCGTGCAAAACAACACGCGCCTGCTGAATGCTTTGCAACGGAGTATGGTGCCGTGCAGACGGTGTGGAGGCAGCGGGCGCTATCAGCTTGATCTCAGCAAGGTGGACCGGCGCAACCAAGGGGTCAAGGCGGTTGACGGTGTGCCCTGCCCAGTGTGTAAAGGGGCAGGATCCGTTCCCGGGCTCAAGGACGTGCCGAAAGCCAAGATGCAGATCTTGCAGGGGCGGGCCGAGTTCGAGCGGCGGCAGATGGTGGCTGGGGACGTTAAAGTGGGACGGGTATTGGTGCCGCCGGCACTGGACCAGCTGCTCACCAACAAGCAGCGCGCGCTGATCATGACCGGCATGCCGTTGCCGTGCCGCGGATGTCAGCAATCTGCCCGCCAAGCCTGTACAACCTGTCGTGGGAGCGGATGGAAACCCTGTGATTTTGACGAGTGCGATCATGGTGTTCTGAAAGAAGCACGTAAGACCGGCGTGCGAAAAGAGACTCGGCTGAATCAAGAGGCGGTCAAGAAATGTCCGCGCTGCGATGGGCTGGGAGAGGTCCCTTGTCAGATCTGTAAAGGGAATGGAAGTGTGGCCTGCACGAAGTGCGACGGCAGCGGCTTGGCGCCGCGATGTGCACGGTGTTCGGCGACCGGACTGATGCCCTGTAAAAAATGCAAGGGGACGGGAGATGTGAAAGGCGAGCCGTGCCCGGAATGCAAAGGAGAAACCCAGATGCTGTGTCCATCGTGTAGGGGGGAAGGGGCGTTGGCCCGATGAGCGAAACCCCTGCGTTTAAATTGCCGAATTTCGAGGTGCTGGGCCTTCTGGGGCGTGGCGGCATGGCGTCGGTCTGGAAGGCGCGCCAGGTCTCGCTCGATCGTTTTGTGGCGATCAAAATCCTCTCCTCGTCCTTCGCGACGGATCCCGACGATATCCGGCGTTTCCGCGAAGAGGCGCGTGCGGCGGCGCAGTTGAAGCATCCCGGTATCGTGCAGGTCTACGACGCGAATTTCTCCGATGGAGTCTACTACTTCGTCATGGAGCTGGTGGACGGATACACCATGGGCGATTTGCTGCGCCGGAAAGGCCAGATCGATGAGGAGGACGCCCTGATCGTCGCGGAAAGCGTGGCGGTGGCGATGGACTACGCCTGGACCCATTACCGGATGGTGCATTGCGACATCAAGCCCGACAATATCATGGTGGACGCGGACGGCACGGTGAAGGTCACCGACCTCGGACTCAGCCGTTCGGTGACGCTGGTTTCCACCAGCGGCAAGCAGGACGAGCCCGAGGAGATCCTCGGTACGCCGGCCTACATGTCGCCCGAGCAGGTCTACGGCAGTGACAAACTGGATTGCCGGTCGGACATCTATGAGCTGGGCGCCACGCTGTACCACATGGTCACGGGGCGCATGCTTTTTCACGGCAAGAGTGATGACGAGATGCTGCATGATCACGTCGGCAACGCACAGGCTCCTGATCCGCGGTCGCTCGCCGTGCGGCTGAGTGCACCTTTCTCATTGCTGCTGGAGAAAATGGTGGCCAAGAATCCTGACAACCGCCATAGTGACTGGAAACTCGTCCTGGCCGATTTGAAGCGCGTGCGCGAGGGACGTCCGCCGTGGCCGGTGCTGTTGCCTGCGTTCGGCAGTTCGATCAAACTGGAAGGGCATGCCTGAGGTGCCGGTGAAAGAGGGCTGCATGCTGCGCGCGGGTAAGGTCTGGGTGCGGAAAACCGCACGCGCCACGACATGGCTGGCGCGCTTGCGCGGTTTGTTGGGGTGCCGTGCGCTGGGCCCGGATGCGGCGTTGCTGATCGAGCGCTGCGGGGCCGTGCACACCGTCGGCATGCGGTTCGCGGTCGACCTGGTGTTTTTGGATCGGGACTGGCGTGTCACGCGTGTGGTACGGCAGGTGCCGCCCGGCAGGCTGATGGTGGGTGGGGGATGGCGCGCGGTGCGCGTGCTGGAAAGTGAGGCCGGGTGCGTCGATGTTGCCGGGCTGCATGTCGGCGAAAAGGTGACGTGGCAGCCGGATATGGACGCACCGGCTGCAGGCGAGGAGTCGGAATGAGGATGTGCGAAAATCGGTTTGCCCGCCGCGCGGCTGCGCCGCGAATGATCGAGGGGGTAACTTTCAACTTTCAACGCTCAACGTTCAACGCTCAACCGCTTCTGGTGGGGACGCCTCGCCGAGGCGTCCGCGGCGGTCTCGCCGAGACCGGACTGCATGGGGAGATGCAAGCGTCAGCTTGCCCGGACGAGCGGACGCTCGTCCCTCCCAGGCGGCTTACCGCCGCTCCGGCTCGCCTGTTCAGCTTGGGGGTGAATCAGGTTGTGGCATATGGCCTGTGTCTGGCGCTGGCTGCGCTCCAGACGCTCCATGGCGCGACAATCGGTCCGTGGGATCGGACGACGCTCTATCAGACGCCGCAAGTTTTCGGTGCGGCGGAGTTTGCCACCAACGATGTGCGGACTGTCTTTTATGAAGGCGAGCCGTTCAAGGGAAAGCCGACGCGCGTGTTTGCGTATTACGGTCTGCCGGAAGGGGCGACGCCCGAACGTAAGGTGCCGGGTATTGTCCTGATTCATGGCGGCGGCGGATCGGCCTTTGTGCGCTGGGTGAGGCTCTGGAACCGTCGCGGCTATGCGGCCATTTCGATGGATACCTGCGGTGCGGTCAGCGGGAATGCCTATGGAAATGAACAGAAAGGCCACCGGCGGCATGCCTGGGCAGGGCCGCCGGGGTGGGGCGGGTTCGATCACTATGATGATCCCATTGCCGACCAGTGGACCTATCATGCGGTCGCGGCGGCGGTGCGCGGCCATTCGTTGTTGCGCTCGTTACCGGAAGTGGACACGGCGCGTGTCGGCGTGACGGGCATTTCGTGGGGCGGCTACCTGACCTGTATCGTGGCGGCCGTGGATGACCGTTTTGTCTTTGCGGCACCGGTGTATGGTTGTGGATTCTTGGGCGACAACTCCGCATGGTTGACTCGTTTTCAAGGGATGACCAGGGTGAATGCTGAAAAGTGGCTGGGGTTGTGGGACCCATCGGTCTATCTGCCTCGCGCGAAAATGCCGTTCCTCTGGGTGACCGGCAGCAATGACTTCGCCTATCCGATGGATTCTCTCCAGAAGAGTTACAGTGCGCTTAAAGTGCCGTATACGCTCTGCGTGCGGCTTCGTATGCCGCACGGGCACGGTGCCGCCGGCGAAAATCCGGCTGAAATCCTGGCGTTTGCCGACAGTGTGACGCGCGGCGGACGGCCGCTGCCGGCGATCACTCGCGTCGTCCGGGAGGGAAGGGCAGTAAGGGCCGACTTTGCCACGAGCGGTCGCGCGATCGCGAAGGCGGAACTCAATTTCACGACGCATACGGGCAAGTGGCAGGAGCGTGTCTGGCAGGCCCAACCTGCCGCAATCAACAAGGGAGATGCCGAGACCGGCACGCTGGAAGCCGAACTCCCCGAAGAATCGAAGGTCTGGTACTTCAATCTCTTTACCGATGACGGTTTGTGTGTCAGCAGTCGACACGAAGAACTGGATCAGTCGGGGAAATAAAGACATAAGGAAAGCCGATGCGCGACAAACTTTTTTTCTGGATGACCGTGGCTTGGGCACTGCATGCCGTTCTCTGCACATCGCACGCTGCATCGGCAGAGACCGCATCCAGTGACCTTTCCCGGTTGGAAAGCCTGCTCGAACGCCAAGGTCGGCTGATCGCCGCGCAGGAAGCGCGCTTGGCCGAACTTGAGCGGCAAAACGCGGATCTGCAGGCACGCGTGAATGCGCTCATGGCGAACGGCGCGCCAGCCGCCGCATCAGTTCAAGTGACGGATGCCACGACCGCGAAGGCCGAACTTTCCGCCTCGTCGCTGGCTCCTGGGGGTGCGGCCGCCGCACGTCTTGCGTTCACCAAACCGAACGGTTTCTCGGTCGTGCCTTACGGTTACTTCAAATTTGACGCCGTCTATGACAGCGACCGCACCGCATTTGGCGATGCCGCGGTCTATGTGCGACCGTACAGTGAGTCGGGCGGGGGAGACAAGGATCTCACTTTCAGTGCGCGCGAGAGCCGCCTTGGATTTATCGTGACAGCTCCGGAGCATCCCCGGCTGAAGGTGACCGGGCGGCTGGAGGGCGATTTTTACGGTGACCTCGCCAATCAGGACAGCTATCAGTTCCGATTGCGCCTTGCGTATCTCGACGCGGCATGGGGCGAGGGATGGTCGCTGCGTCTCGGCCAGGACTGGGACGCCTTCACCAGCTTTCACCCCAAGATGCTGGACGCAGGGATTTTGGCGGGGACGGGCCACCTGTGGGGGCGGCGGCCTCAGGCGCGGCTGACCAAAGTGGTGCCGCTGGGAGACTCCACACGATTGGTGCTTAAGGCCGCCGTGGAAAACGGTTACAAGAATGATGTCGACAGCGATGGCCAGCAGGACAGCAATGCTTCGGGTGTCCCCCAGATCGTGGGGCAGGTCGCGCTGGAGACGCGGCTGCTGACGAAGCGCGACACCCTACTTTCACTCGCGGGCCTCTACGGCGAGGAGCGCACGCGCCGCGAGCCTTCGCCCGATACCTATCCGGTTGAGATGGTGCAGTTCGCGGCACAGATTCCTTTGGCCGATCCTTTCACGCTGCAGGGCACGCTATGGGCCGGGCAGAATCTTGACGCTTATTACGGCGGGGTTATGCAGGGCATCAATCTCACCGGTGGCCGTGCCGTATCGGCCTGCGGCGGCTGGGTCGAGGGCGTCTATGATCTGACTGACCGTTGGTCGCTCGCGCTGGGCTACGGCATCGACAATCCGTCGGACGGTGATCTCTCGCTCGCCGCATCGCGCACGCTCAATGAACGTTACTTTGCCTCGCTCTTCTATCTGGTCACCGCGAACTTCATGATCGGCGGCGAGTACGCGCTGCTTCGGACGGAGTTCAAGGAAGAAGACCGCGTGACCGATAATCGGATTCAGCTCTCTGGGCAACTCACGTTTTAATGACGATGGAAAACGTTTTGAACAATTTCCGCGTGGTGCTGGTCGGCACCTTGTATCACGGTAACGTGGGGTCGGTCTGCCGTGCCATGGCCAACATGGGGCTGCGCGATCTGGTGCTGGCCGGACCGCGGCTTTGCGACGATCCCGCCGAGGCGTCGCGGATGGCGGTGCATGCGGCTGATATTCTGAATGCGCGGCGCGAGGTCGCCACGCTGGCCGAGGCGGTGGCCGACTGTGCCTTTGTGGCGGGGACCACCGCGCGCGGCGGACTCTATCGGCAGCATGTGAAGACGCCGCGCGAGCTGGCGCCGGAGCTGTTGCGCCTGGCGGAAAACGGGAAGGTGGCTTTGGTTTTCGGCCGCGAGGACAAGGGCTTGTTCAATGACGAGATCGGCCTTTGCACCCACCTCATCCGCATTCCCGTGCACCCTGAGTACACCTCGCTGAATCTGGCCCAGGCGGTTCTACTCTGCTGCTATGAACTGTATGGCGCGCTGGGCACCTACGAGCCGCCGGTCGAGAAGTCGGCGCCGGCTTTAGCCGCGCGCAAGCAGAAACTGGCGGAAATGTGGCGCGACATGCTGCTGAAGATCGGGTTTATGAAAGAGGACAAGGCCGATCACATGATGCAGGGGGTGCAGCGGATTTTTTCGCGCGGCGTGTATTCGGACGATGACGTCTCGATTCTGATGGGCGTGGCGCGGCAGGCCGAGTGGGCCGCGCGCAACGGCGGCGGCGTGAAGCCCAAAGGGAGCACGACGGCCTGAACGGACAGGCGGCTCCTCGATGCCATCCGGCAACTTGAGAGTGGAACAGGTCGGACAAGGCAACTTATTGAATGAAGGTCATTTTCTCCGTTTTCTCCGACTTGACATTCACAGACGGCTTCGTGTAGTCTGCGCTTGTATTCTGCATATAGGCAGACGTTTTTCCGAAGGTCGTCTGCGCCGCGTCCCCTGCGGGATACGACGGGGAGGCAGGAGAGGCCCCATGACGATTCGCAGGCGAAAACTCTCACGGCTCCAGCGCGATCCCGCGGAACTTCGCGTAATCAAGTTCCTGCGCGCCCGCCTCCCGCAGCACCGCCACAGAGCCGTCCGGCCATCGGGGATCGGGATCAGTCGGAGACACGGCGCAGAACTTGCTGTGATGCCTGGCAGGATTCCAGTGTTTTTCAATATGCCTCACGCTATTTGTGAGGCATGATCAGATATTGGGGCCAACAAAATCGAAATCGGGATCGCTATCGCTATCGAAGGAACGCCGAATAGCACTCGGACACGAGAGATTGGACGTCTACCGCCTCGCGATCGGCTACGTCGCGTGGGTCTACGAGATCGCTGCGCGGCTGGAGGGCGTCCATCGTGCGGCACGGGACCAATGGCTGCGCGCCAGCCAATCGATCCCTCTGAACATCGCCGAGGGCAACGGAAAGACGGCCGATGCGGACCTCAGGCGCTACTTCGAGATCGCACGGGGGTCGGCGCTGGAATGCGCAGCGATCCAGGATGTCCTGGTCGTTGGCAAGGCACTGGACGAAGCCGAAAGCCAGGAACGAAAGAATGAACTGGACCGCCTGGCGGCGATGCTGAGTCGGCTGGGCGGAAGAGGATCCCAAGTGCGAGAAGAAACATCGGCCTACGGCGGAAACCCAATCGATCCCGATCCCGATAGCGATAGCGATTTGGAGGGAGACAAGCCCCGACAACGCGATGGAGGCGACGGGATACCGCCGCCTCACCGCTGACGTTGGGGGTCAAAATATGCCAAAAATAAGGAAACTTGTTCCTGCTTACAGTGTATGTTATTCTTTTGAGCACTTGGAGGTTCGTATGCAACTTGTAATCCCTCTCAACGAAATGAGCGCCACTGACAAATTGGAGGCTATCGAGGAAATCTGGGCTGATCTTTCGCGCAACGCTTCAGATGTGCCTTCTCCGGCATGGCATGCCGACGTCCTGTGTGTACGGGAAAGCCGGATTTCCGAAGGCTCATCGCGCTTCCTAAACATCGCTGAAGCTAAACAGGCTGTCCGGGAACAGATCAAATGAAGGTCCAGATTCTGGAAGAGGCCACCGCTGACTTGGCGGATGGGTATCGATTTTACGAACGGCAAACCGAGGGCTTGGGAGAGTATTTTCTGGATTCCCTGTGGTCCGACATCCTTTGCATTTACGGGGGTGTGCATGATGTACACTATGGCTAATTCAGACCGCTTGCTAAAAGATTCCCATACGCTGTGTACGATAGGGTCGAAGACGGCACGGCTCGTGTTCGGGCGGTTCTCGATTGCCGACGCTCCCCGAATTGGATAGTAAACAGATTGAGATGACCCCCAACAACGCGGTGGAGGCGACGGGATACCGCCGCCTCACCGCTGACGTTAGAGAAAGGAATCAATGAAATGAGCACATGCAAGTGGCCTCTCGGAAACGGACAAACGCTTGAGTTTACTGTGTACGGAAGTGACACAACATGGAACAAGACGGCAGGACTATACGTCTTCACTTACCAAACTCCACAGGGTTGGATTGCGTTGTATGTTGGTCAGACAGACGATTTTTCGGCAAGACTGCCAAATCACGAACGATGGAATGAGGCAGCCCGACTTGGGGCCACTCACGTTCATGCGGTGGTAGTTCCGCTTCAGGCCAACCGGGACCTTTACGAAAAGATGCTGATACGGAATCTTCAGCCTCGACTGAACGATCAACTGCGTTAGACATGTTAACTCACACTGTTTGATACTGTTACTGATGATTCAACTCTCTAACCAGCCATCTTAGGCGACGGGATACCGCCGCCTCACCGCTGACGTTAGAAGAGAACATCGGGATCGCTATCGGGATCGAACACCTTGCGCACAACACTTGCCGCGTCTCATTGCCCCTTCTCAGCCCGAACCTCGTGCCGCGCGGCCAGCCCGGCAAGGGTCATCTGATCCTGTATCTGGTCGTGAGGGATCAGGAGATAGCGCCAGGGCTTGCCGCCGTTCTCATTGGCGTGTGACGTGGCGTGTTTACTCCAGGTAGCCGCCGCATCGGCCTTGGCCAGTACGACCTCGTCAGTCATTTCGTTTGCCCGCTTCGGCTCGCAGAGGAACTTTTCCGTCGTCGTCTCCACGACGAAGTCGGGTTCGTAGGATTCCTCATGGCTGTAGTGAATCTGGAAGTCGCCCTTGGCGGGCTTGAACCACTTTAGCACGTTGGCATCGTTCTCCAGGATCACCGCGAACCGGCGCTCCGGGTCGGAATCGAACTTCTGGATCGGATACAGGCACTTGCCGAA
>ERZ795052.4294-NODE-4294-length-14797-cov-6.307150_pt1 | contig 14797 bp, 8 predicted proteins | sample MGYA00375136_ERZ795052 | MGnify/ENA primary metagenome ERZ795052 (study PRJEB30181, sample SAMN05720156) | activated sludge metagenome | isolation source: Anaerobic digester | place: Japan | collected 2015-05-26 ... | reverse complement strand
TTAGTTACATCACCCGCGCCAAAACGCGAAACTCTGGAAGTGGAAACGGCACTAGGCCGCTTCCAGGAGGCGGTCGACCAGTTGCGGATCGTCCTCCGCCCCGACCGGAAAAAACCGATGGTCCTGCAGGCGATCGCGTTCGCACTCACGCAGTTAGGGGAATTCGACGAAGCCGAGCAGCACCTGCAGTGGGCCCTGGAGATCGACCCGCGCAGCCCGCGTGTCCTGCATATGCTGGGCGTGGTGCGCATCCGTCAAAACCGCCTGGCCGAAGCGGAGCCGTACCTATCCCGCGCTTTGGAGATTGACCCGAACTTCCGCCAATGCCAGGAGGACCTGCACCGCCTCAGAACGCTCCTGGAACCTCCGAATCCGTAACGGCGCCCTTCTTCCGCTTCATCATCACGCGCCGTCACACCCGCGCCGAGCGCGTTCGGCCCGCGGCTGGCAGCCTGGCCGCCCCGGTGGTATCATCATTGGTCGTGTCCGAGGTGGACGGTTGGGCCGGTGCAGTGCACCGGTCGGACAACGGGTCAGGGTCGGAAGGCAGCAGCCCATCCGGCTCGGTCCACGTGCATCGTAAACCTGGCCTAAAGCCTCGGGCACGTTTTTTCTTGCGCCGGCCGCACGCGCAAGGCACCCTGCCGACACTGCTTGAAGCGAACGGGGTAATAAACCCATACAGTCACGACTCAACCGCTCGCGCGTCTCGCCGGGCAGCTTGCACCCAGCGGTTACCGATAAACGCCGCGACAAGCGCTGCGCCCGCGATCAGCAGCCGGCCACGGTGCTGCGTCAGCCACACCTGTGGACTGAAATCCCGTGCCTCCGCGTCAAATTCGCCGTGCGCACCGTGATCTCCGGGCAGCGGCTCCCAGAGATTGTGCGGCCGGTTGGGATCGTCTGCCTCGCCGCGCTGCTGACTCGCGTAGCCGTTGCGGGCCAGGTAATGATCCAAAAGCCGCGGGGAAACCTTGTTGGCTACGATCGCCTTTACCGTGGGAATTCCGACGTACACCTCGCGCCGGTTCTGGCCGGCCGCCCAGACAATGACGCGCGCCGCCACTTCCGGCTGATAAATGGGCGGCACCGGCCTGGCCTTGCGCGGCATGCGGCTCTTGACCCAGCCGAACTGCGGCGTGTTGATGGCTGGAAGCTGAATCATCGTCAGCCGCACGCCGCTGTTGTCGTGCAGCAGCTCGCATTGCAGGGAGTCGCAAAAACCTTGAACGGCGTGCTTGGCCGCGCAATAGGCCGACTGCAATGGAATGCCGCGGTACGCCAGCGCCGACCCGACTTGCAGGATGATGCCGCGGTTACGCGGGCGCATATGCTTGAGCGCAGCCAGTGTGCCGTGTACGTAGCCCAGGTAGGTGACTTCGGTGACGCGCCGGTACTCTTCGGGCAGCATTTCGCTCACCGGAGAGAACACGGAGACCATCGCGTTATTGACCCAGCAGTCGATCGGGCCGAATTCCCTTTCTACCTGGTCAGCCGCGGCTTGGACCTGCTCGTAATTCGAGGTGTCCGTGGGCAACACTAGTGCCCGTCCGCCGAGCTGCTCGACGTCGCGCCGTGCCGCCTCCAGCCCATCGCGGCCGCGCGCCAGCAACCCGAGCCACGCACCTTGCATTGCAAACTCGCGCACGGTCGCCCGCCCCACGCCTGCCGAGGCCCCCGTTACCACCACAATCTTTCTGCGGTCACCGTTCATAACAGCTCCCACCGGCCGGCCAGCCGCGGGCAAGACTAGTTGGATGCGCCTGCTCTAGGTTAGCGCGTTATCCACCCAAGCGAGGGAGAGCAAGGCCGGGCGAGCTTCTTGGCGACCGGCGACTCGGCGTGTCCGGCACCTCGAACGCATTCGTCGACGCAGCTCGGAATTGGGTGTTTGTCAGCATGTCCAGAAGGAGGTGTCTCGACACGTGCGAACACCGATATCTTGGCTACAGTTATGAGACCAAAAAGGGAACCCCAACCGCCCGGGCCGACGCACCTTAACTCCTTCCCTCAACTGAACTTATCGCAAATCCGAAGTGTACACTCGGACTTGAGCGACAAAAAGCGTTACCATCGCCGGGCAAGACGATTATAATGCGTTCGATAGAACTTGGTTGCGCTGCGCTCGCGAGCGCAGGCGCTTTATTTGGCCTTCGGCTACCTATGCGAGCCCAGGAGTTGGTTAGTGCGCGGGGTCGCATGCTCGAAAAGCCGATAGTGTCGAAATGCCCACCGCCGAAGGAGGCTCTTCCGTGTTGTCGATTGTAGGCATGCTCTCGAGTCGGCGCCAATCTCGCGTCGCGTATTGCCCGCTTCTTCGTCTGTTAGCGCTGCCGATCGTGGCGAGCTTGGCGGCTCAGATGCCACAAGCGTTTGCCGGAGCCGTCCGCGTGGACGCGGCCGGGCCGTCCTGTGTGGTTCGTTTCACCGCCAGCTTCGATTCAGATTCGTTGGTCTTCGAACGGCACCGCGATTTTGATATCGTTCGTCTGCCGGAGGCCAATTTTCTGAACGAGCCCGGCCTGCCCAAGCTGCCGGTAGCGGCGCTGCGCATCGCCTTGCCGGCGGGCATGGCCGTAACCGGCGCCAAAGCAACCGGGGTGGCGGCGGTCGACCTGCCGGGCAGCTATGCAATAGCGCCGGCTCAGCCCGTGCAGCGCATCTCCGATCCACCGGGGGCATTCGTGCCGCCGGACGCCAACGTTTACTCATCCACTGAGCCGTACCCGGTCAATTTAATTAGGTCGGTGCGCCAAAATGACCTGGCAGGCCAGAGCATGGCGACAGTAGAAGTTTGCCCAGTCCAGTACATACCGGCCACGGGCCAGCTTCTGATCAACACTGCGATTGAAATCACAATCGAAGGCACGGCAGGGTACGTTTGCGGCGACTATCTTTCCCCGGCGATCTCTGCACAGGAGCAGGCCGCCCGCGCCTTGGAAGTCGGCGAAATGGTGCTCAACCCCGAAGACGTACAGCTCGCGCCGCCGCTGCTGCTGGACGGCGGCTCGCGCGCGGTGACCCCGGAATATTACCCGTACGTAATCATCACCGTTGAGGAATGGGTGAGCGCTTTTCAGCCCCTGGCGGACTGGAAGACCAAGAAAGGTGTTCCGGCCAGAATTGTGACTACGGCTTGGATCTATAACAACGGCGAATACAGCGGTAGTGATCAAGCCAAGATCCGTTCATTCGTGCAGGATGCGTATACCAACTGGGGCACCCGCTATTTCCTTCTCGGCGGGGACACGAACGTGATTCCCACAGGTATGCGTCACGTTATTGATGACGACATTCCCAACGACACGTATTACGCCGATTTCGATAACGACTGGATTTGCGAGGTTCACGTGGGGCGCGCCCCCGCTCGCACCTCCTCGCAGGCCAATGTCTTCGTTAATAAGACGCTGGTCTACCAGAAGACCCCGCCGGCGGACTTCGGTAACTGGGCCGCGCTCTTGGGCTTCGATCTGCATCATGAGGGTAGCGCTGAGGGCGAAGACTGCAAACAGTTGATCCGCACTTCGTACCTGGACGGCTGGACGTGCCATCGCGAGTACGACAGCCAGCCCGGCGGCCACCTCTCGGACACCATCAACTTACTGAACCAGGGCCACAACCTGACGAACCACATCGATCACTCCAGCACCTACTCTATGGGCGCCGGCAGCATCAATCACGGCACATACCTGAGCAACTCAATTATGGCCGGTTTGACCAACGGCGCGCGGCAGGGAATTCTGTATTCGATCGGCTGCTGGGCCTGCGACTTCGACAGCGAAACCTGTATCGCGGAAGCGTTCGTGCGCAACCCGGGCGGCGGCGGTGTGGCCTTCGTCGGGAACTCGCGGTTCGGCTGGTACGTGCCGGGCTCTCCGGATGCGGCCTCCGGGCATTTCGATCGCCTCTTCTTCCGCTCGCTTTTTGATCAAGGCCACTACATCCTGGGCAACTGTTTCTCGGATCACAAGAACGACGCCTATGATGGCGGCAGTTATACCCAATATATCTTCACCGAATTAACGCTCCTGGGCGATCCGGAGTTGCCGCTCTGGACTGCGGAGCCGGCGCCGCTGAGCGTCGTGCATCCCGCTTCCATACCGCTCGATGCCTTCACCGATTTTTCGGTGCACGTGACCAGCGCCGGCAGCCCGGTGGCCAACGCCACGGTATGCCTGTGGAAACCGGGTGACGTCTACGAGTTGGCCCAGACGGACAGCGACGGCAATGCCAACTTCTGGTTCTTCGCCTCCGACCTGGGGAACCTGCACGTCACCGTCACCAAGCCCAACTACGTCCCCTATGAGGGCCAATCTCCGGTCATACCGAGCACCGGCCCATATGCGTTGTTCGTCCTGGTCCACGGCGCGGGCAACGTGCTGGTCACGCCGGACGGCGAAACATACGCCCCGGGCACCAGCGTCGAGGTGGACGCCCAGCCCGCCCCCGGCTGGTGTTTCGATCACTGGGAGTACTCGCTCAGCGGGACCACTACACCCGTGACCGTGTTAATGGACGCCAACAAGATCATCGTCGCCGTGTTTGCTCCTGATTGCAACGCCAACAATCGCGACGATGCTGTAGACATCGCCACCGGTTTCAGCAACGACTGCAATGAAAACGCGGTGCCGGACGAATGCGACCTCGCCCCCGGCGGCGGCAGTGAGGACTGTAATGAGAACCTGATCCCGGATGAGTGCGAGCTCGCCCCACCCATCTTCGTCGAATCCGCCGACAATTGCGCAGACGCCTTGACGGTCTGTCCCGGCCGTAGCTACTGGGGGACCACGGTCGGCGCCACGCCTGACGGCCAAGCGAGCTGCGGCAGCGCCGCTGATTCGCCCGATGTGTGGTACTACTACAGGCCCAGGGGCAACGGTTTCCTGACGTTGAGCTTGTGCGGCTCGAGCTTTGACACCGTCCTGTCGGTGCACAGCGGCTGCCCGGGTGATGTGAGCAACCAAATAGTCTGTAATAACAACTCCTGCGGCCTGCAGTCGGAGGTGTCGCTCTACGTGCAGAACCAGCGTCCGTACTGGATTCGGGTCTCCGGCGAGGGGACTGAGGCGGGCGACTTCCAGTTGACGATAGTCGGGCCGACCTGCTTCTACGACGACACCGATCTGGACCACGACGGCATTCTCGACGAGTGCCAGATCGAATGCGGGATGATGGCCGATGCAAACTGCGACGGCGTCGTGAACGTATTCGACATCGATCCGTTCGTCGTCGCCTTGACCAGTCCGGCGCAGTGGTCGGCCACCTATGCCTGCGACCTTCTGTGCGCTAACGACTGCAACGGCGATGGTGAAGTAAATGTGTTTGACATCGACCCCTTCGTCCTGGCGCTGATCGGAGGAAATTAGGGCCGCCATTCCAAGATTCGCGGCTCAAGCGGGAAGTAACCAGCGCCCCGAGCCCCGGTGGGCTTGGCTAACGCACCCTACCCCCGGCCGGCGCCTGAACACGCTGGCAAATCGGCACCCCGCCCGGCTGCTTCCGTGCGCCTCCGCGCGCTGCGCGCGGCACGTCGGCTGCAAGACTGTCCCGCATCCCAACGCGCTGATGGACCAGCGCGTCGCCTGACGAACCCCCGCGCAGCGATAGCGTGCTGATGACAAATCGTGGCCGGATCGAACCTGCGAGGCTTGTCGGAACCCGCTCGTACCGGATATCGTGCGACACGGCGGATCGTGCGACTAGCGCGCGGCCCCCCCTTGAACACCGGCGCAGTTAACACCGGAGTAGTTGATGAATATTTGCTTGGCATGCACGGCTCTTTTCTTTCTGGTCGCCGCACAACAGCCTGAGAACCCGTGGAAGGCCCGGGTCCCCGCCGCCGTCGCAACGGCGCAGCAGGAGAACACGACTGAGGCTTATTGCCGCGCGCTTGATACGGCCTGGCGTGCCGATGATTGGCAAATGGGCCTGGCACTGGCGCGCGAGAGCCTGGAGAAGTGGCCCGAGTCCAGCGAGCTGCGCGGACGGCAGGGCCGCGCCTTCTGGCGCGCCGGGCACATCGCACCGGCGGAAGAGCTCGCCGCACGCATTTCGCCGGATACGACCGATCACGTCGCCCTGCGCCTGCTCGTTCAAATTAACGCGGCGCGCGGCAATCTGCCGGCCGCCGCGACCGCGGCCGAACGTCTGGCCGAGCTGCCTCCGCTCACGGCCGAGGACTTGTTTGCGGTCCTGGGCGCGCGGCTGGCGCAGAATCGCCTGGCCGGGCTGCCGGAGATGATACGGCGCATCGAGCAGTTGGCCGACGTGGCTAACGGCTATCCCGAGAACTACATGGTCGAGCAACTGGGCGGCTTGGCAGAGTTTTTCGAAGCGGTCGGGTCCGCGCCCCTGAACCAGATCGCGCGCTTCGGCGAAGCGGTTATGCCGGTGATGCCGCTCATCAATCTGCCGGGGTGCCAGGTAATGATTAATGGCCGTGGACCGTACAGAATGCTGGTCGACACGGGTGGGAGCATTACGCTGTCACTGGATCAGGCGGTCGCGGCGGAATTAGGTCTTAAGTCCATAGCCGACGCCACCATCCACGGCATCGGCGGCCGGGAGCAGTCGGGGCAGACGCTGGTCGAGGAACTGACGATCGGCGAGATAAGGTGCAAACGCGTCATGACGCGCACTTTCGAATTGCGCAAGTCAATCGCCTACGCGGCGGACGGCGTGCTCGGGACGGGCATATTTGCCGATTCTCGAATGACGCTCGATTTCGAACACGGCCGGTTGCACGTTGCGGCGGCCAGCGACGCGCCCGGCCCGGGGCGTGAGGCGCAACTGCGCATCGTAGGCGACGGAAAGCTGCTGACGCCTACACTCGTCAACGGTACGCCGCTGGTGGGCTTGCTGGATAGCGGGGCGGACGTGTTCGCGCTATCGCCCGCGCTGCTGGAGAAGCTGTTTCCAGAACGCCCGATTAAGAGCATCTCCGCCTTCACCATGGGGGTCGGCAGCGACGCGCAGCCGAGTATCAGCATGATGCCGACCGTGACGCTCGAAGTCGCCGGGCGGAAATTCGCCGACCACGGCGGCGTGGGGCTGGATGTTCTGGACACGCTCTTGAGTCCAATGCTGGGGATTCAGACCGACGCGTTGGTGGGGATGCCCGTGCTGCGCGACATGCGAACACTGACCGTCGACTTTGCCCACAGCAAGATGTGGGTGGAGTGGCTCGCAGGCAGTGATGGTGAAAAGGGGCTGGCCGAATAGGCCGCCCACTATTTCGTCAGCAGCAGGACGAATGGGTCGATGTCAAATACGTTCAACGCGCCGTCGGCGTTGATGTCGCCATTGCTGGCCGCGCAGCCGGGGAACGCCTCAGCGTAGGCCTGCGGGTTTACGAACGCCAGCACGAAGGGATCAACGTCAAAGCTGTTTACAACTCCGTCACAGTTCATGTCGCCTAGAGCTTCGCATTCGTCCGGAATGCCGTTCCCGTTCAAATCCGTGCTCCGTCCGGCCGTGATGTCGCAGTCATCGGGCAGCCCGTTGCCGTTGCAGTCCGGCTCACACTCGTCCGGGATGCCGTTATCATTGCACTCAGCGCTATAGACACAGGCCGGTCCAACAAGCCTCAGGCTAAAATCGCCGCCGGCCCCGGCAGCGCCGCCGACCCGAATCCAATACTCGTGCCCCGCGCTTACGAACAGCGTCACCTGGGATTGCAGGCCGCAGTAGTTGTCATTACAGACTATTTGGTTGCTCACATCACCCGGGCAGCCGGAGTGAACCGAAAGCACCGTATCGAAGGTCGAGCCGCATAGGCTTATCTGGACGAATCCGTTTCCGGCCGGCTGGTAATAGTACCAGACGTCGCCCGCTTCGGACTCCCCGCCGCAACTGGCGCGCCCGTCGCGCGCCGTGTTGGCCGTCGTGCCGCTTTGCAGCGCGTCGGGGCACAGGAGTTCGGCATCGCTACAGTTGTCCTGAGCGGCTGTGAAGGCCGGCGGATACAGATCGCATTCGTCGGGAATGCCGTTTCCGTTGCAGTCCGCTGCGCCCAACGCCAGGTCGCATTCGTCCGGCACCAGGTTGCGGTTACAATCAGGGCTGGTTCCCGATAGCGCGTCGCAGTCGTCCGGTACGCCGTTGCCATTGCAATCGGGCTCACAGTCGTCCGCAGTGCCATTCTCGTTGCAATCGGCGCTAAAGCCACTGGCTATGTCACAGTCATCCGGAACGCCGTTGCCGTTGCAGTCGAACTCGCATTCGTCCGGTATCAGATTGTGGTTGCAGTCAAGTGATTCGCCGCACGCGTGCCCCGCGCAAAAACCGTCGCCGCACCGGACATCGCACAGGTCGGGAACCGAATTCTCATTGCAATCACGCATCTGATAGTCGACATAGCACGCCGCGTACCCGATACGCGAGCAGCCGTAAACGATGCGCATGTAGCCATTCTCTCCCCAGCGGGGCCCCCACGAGTTCCGCATGATCCAGACACCGTCACTGTCATCCCAGCCGACCAGCACTACCGCGTGATTAATCGTACCAGCCTGGCAATCGTTAAAAATACCCCCCACATAGCTTTGAAACGCGCTATTCACGTGGACCGCCACCGATACCGGACCGTAGTCCAGGATGGCCTGCTTGATGGCCGCCGGGTTCTCCAAGGCGCTTTCGATGTAGGCCCAGCCGGCTATGTGGTATTCATGCGGATATGGGCATTCGCAGGGCAGGTCCCGCGCGCTATAGGGAAAGTAGCTTTCCAGGACCGCCCCAGAGCCCGCGCACGAGTCAGGCGCGGCGAGGTGGTAGCCGTGGGCAAACCAGCCGCCATCACAACTCCAACCCGACCGGTTACAACTGACCAGCCATTGCTCCGACAAATCCACGCTGCGCCCGTCGAGACGCAAAATGTTGCATTCCAACGGCCCCACCGTCGCAAACGCCCAGCAACTGCCGCAGCTCCGCTGGTCGCGCACCGGCGTGCAACCACCGTACGTCCGCCAATCGAACGCCGCCGGCAGCGCCCGCCGCGGCCGGCACGGATCAAATGTCGCCCCCACGCGCCAGTCCTCTGGTTCGACCAGGCCGCAAAGTTCGCTCAGACTGCGCGCCGTAGCCGGATTCTCGCCAACGCTGAAGGTCCAGCCCTCCCGCTCACCACGGGCGCACAGCTCCTCAAGTTCGCTGCGGCTGACTTGCCCCCATGCAGGATCCACGCCGGCTGCCACAAACAGGACCGCGGCCCCCGCGACTCGCCAAAACCAACCCGACAGCTCGCCTGTTCTACGGGGCCGCATAGCTTCTTTGCTCCTGCATGGCCTAAAGCACGCCCGGCAGGCACCGCGCGCACCGCCGGGCAAAGCCGCTTTACCTCAGTTAATGGATGATAACCGGGTCGGTTTGTGCGTTCAAGCGAAACTGCGCGCGGCCAAGCACTGCGCAACAACGCTGACACGCGCCGTGGGCGGGGATATTATTCGCTACATGGCAACAAGTTACTGTTGGGGCGAAGTCAGCGATCTAATGGCCGCGTACCACGACAACGAGTGGGGCGTGCCGGTACACGATGATCAGCGCTTGTTCGAAATACTGCTGCTCGACAACGCCCAGGCCGGTCTGTCCTGGGAGACAATCCTGCAACGGCGCCCGAACTATCGTAAGGCGTTCGCCGGGTTCGACCCGCAGCGCGTCGCACGCTTCACGCCGCGCGATGTGCAGCGCTTGTTGAAGGACCCCGGCATCATCCGCAACCGCCTCAAGATAGAGAGCGCCATTACGAACGCCAGATGCTTCCTCGAAATCCAGGAGGAGTTCGGCTCCTTTGACGCCTTTATCTGGCAGTTCGTCCAAGGCCGTCCGATTCGCGGCCGCTGGAAAACCTGGCGTGATGTGCCGGCCACCACGCCCGAGTCAGACGCCATGAGCAAGGAACTGAAGCGCCGCGGCTTCAAGTTCGTCGGCTCAACCATCTGCTATGCCATCATGCAGACCGCCGGCCTGGTGAACGATCACATACTCGGCTGCCCGCGGCGTGCAGTTTGCGGCTAGGCCTTGAGCGAGCCCGGCATCGTTTGGTCTTTGGGCGTCGACCCGCCGCCGCAGTAGTTTGCTCTGCGACGGCGGGCTCCCGGATCAATTCATCACAGTCGACGGCTCTTTACGACGCCCTTGGAAGCTGCAACCGCAGGCTCTTGACCGGCCGCCCAGCTCCCGGGTCTGGGCTTAGCGCCCGGTGGGCGATAGGGGGCCCTGATTTAGGATCTGGCCGTTCGGCGCGACGATCGCGAAGAACTGCTGCCCGTTCTGCAACATCTCGATGCGGAACGCGGGCTGCCCGTCTGTGGCGCCCTCGTCTACGTTGAGAATCATGGCGCCGGGGAAAGCCGAATTCACACTGCTGCGAACGGTCGCGGGCAGATTCTGGACCGTGTCGTCCTTGTAACTTTGAATGTCACTGAGGATCAGACCGTCATTACGAACCTCGAGGTCCCGCAGCCCCGTGGCGGTTGAGACTGTCAGGCTCCACGAATCCGGCCCGCTCTGCCGCGCATCCACGATCGAGCCCGCGTGACGGCTCAAAGCGGCATTTTGAATGGCAGGCGGCACGGACAATCCGCTCGGCTGCCCGTACATAGCGGAGGGCCGCACCGAACTCATCTGGGAATAGCCGACTAGAGACCCGCTCGACGTAGGGCAGGCGGAGCTCGGACAGGTCGTCTGGTACTTGACGGTGGTTGTCCTGTAACTGACAGGACAGGCCGTCGGGCAGGGCTGCGGGCACGCGGTGAACTTCTCACGGCGTGCGCAGAGTCCGAACAGGTTGCAAAGGGTCGCCTTCTCCTTACAGGTCGTCACACCACAGGCGTCCGTCTTGCACTTGTACTTGACGGGCTTGGGGCATTTCGTCTCGCATTTGACCTTGCAAGGCTGCGGGCATGCCATCTCGTACTTAACCGGGCAAGGCTTCGGGCATTTTGTCTCGCACTTGACCGGGCAGGGTGCTGGGCAAGATACCGTTTTCGGACATCTCTTACATTTGTCACACAACCCGCCGAAAGCCGTGGAGGCGAGTGCCATGACAGTAATCCAGCCGACGACGTGCTTGATCATCATGCTTCTCCCATTTTGGAGCCGCTTTCTCGACAGCGGCCGTTCTTCAAAAAGGGTGCGCTTTGACGCTCATTGCTAAACCGTCGGGGCGCAATGACTTACCGTCCACGTCGGGTGAACCGGACCACATCCCGCGGGCATGCTCAATACTAGACGGGTTCTGGAAAAAGCTAGCGGCGACTATCGCAGGTGTGAATGTAAACTCTTGTCAAAACCACACTTACGTCACAAGAGACGTTGCCCGTTGGTGGACTTGAAATCTCGCAAAGGCGATTGAAAGGCCACGTTGATGGCGTGAGACGCGCCAGCTCCGCTACTCGCGGCCGTAGTGCTGCAGCTTCCAGAGGCGTCGAGCCGCCCTGGCACGTGTTCGGGCGGCAACCAGGGGTTCAAGCTGCCGCCAGAGCGTTTTCCAGGCCCGCCGATCCGCCCCGAATCGCGCCGTATACGCGCGCAGAAAGCGCACGCGATCTGCCAGATTCAGGCCCTGCACGTCCGATAAGCTTACATGCAGTGCCGCCAGCGCACGCAGCTCCCCCTTCTTCGACCAGCGTCGCGCTCGCCGCAGACCATCCATATCGATCCAAAGCAGCTTCGATTTCGGCTGACCGGCCACCAACACGTTGCCCGCCTTGCAGTCGCGATGCTCAAAGCCGCGCTCGTGCAGCCGCCGCAGATGCTGCGCCATAAGGTCGGCCATCTGTCGTTTGCGCATCAGCCAGACATCCGGCCTGCTGGCGGCGTGCGTCCGCCTCAACCAGGTTTCCAGGTCGCATGCCCCCGGAATCGCCTCGGTGATTAGGATGCTGTCCAGTACCAGCGGACCCCAGCGACGCTCCAACACCGCAACCGGGCGCGCCGCAGCCACGTGCCTATTTAACAGCGCATGGCCTATTCGCCAGCCGCGGACGCTGCGCGACACCCCCAAGAGCTGCCGCAAGCGGCGCCGCCAGTTTCGCGCCCGTGGCCGCTTGAAAATGAGCGGCAGCGGCTGGTTTTCGAAAGATAACATCCCGCGCCGCACCCAGGCTGAATGTGACTCCTTGCACGACTCAGTTTCGCCGTTCCTGAACCAGCGCAGCGGATCGCGAAGCTGCTCACGCCACCAGGCCGGCGTCAGCACCAGGCGTGAAAGCGGCGAGTCGGCCGAGGCGTGCTTCGTCCGGATCACGGCCATGCCGCGCCACTCGCCCGCGCGCAGCCGCGTGAAGTACTGGCCTTCGCGCATGGCCCGCCGGTCGCGTTGCGCCCCTAACAGCTCGGCATGCCGCTCCGCGGCGCGCGCCAGGGCCTGCACCAGCGAGCGGAACGAATGTCCCAGCGGGCGGCCGTGCTCGAACGCGTGCTCGTACTCGTTGCGGTAGCGCAGGTAGGCACGCAGGAAGCGCAAGCGCGCCGTCACGTCGCTGCGCCGCCGGAACCACTGGTTGAGCTGAGCCAGGTTCCGCACCACCGCTGCGTCGCTCAGCGGCACTCCGCGCCGGGCACTCTGCAAGTCCACAAAAAGCGGGCGGTAGCGTCGCGGCGCGAGCGGCTGCACCAGGATATTGGCGGCGTGCATGTCGAGGTGCTCGAAGCCGGCCTGGTGCGCCCGCGCGATCATTTGTGCCAGCGCTTTTACCAACTGGGCCGTGTCACGCCTGCGTCGCGCCAGGTCATCGTCCGCAACAACCTGCTCCCAGAACTCGTCCAGCGCGTAAGCGGGCTCCACGGCTTCCGTCACCAGCAGCGAGCAGCGCGCACCGTTCTTGATCAGGTCGGTCGTATAGCCGGCCGGGGCCACGGCCGGGATGCCCGCTTGAAGCGCGTAAATACCCCCCTTCCATTCCGCTTCGCAGGCCGGCCCGCGGAAAAACCGCCGCACGCGCATGGCAAAGCCGTCGCCGAAATAGTACTTGAGGTAGTAAGCCGCCCCGTCCAGCCTGGCGCGCCAGACTTCGCGCCGCGCGTTGCGCTTCACCCGCTGCCAGCCCTGCCCCTCGGGATCTGCCCATGCCGGCCCGGGTACCTTGGCCAGAACCGCGTCGAAACCGTTGCGATAGACCCAGTCGCGCCCGTGGAATCGGGCGCGTGCTGAGGCGATGTGCACCGGTTGAACAAAGGGCGGGTGTGCGAACGCTCCCTCCAATGGCACGGACTGCGCAACAGCCTTCAGTTTAGCGGTCTCCATCCTCTGTACCCAGACACCGCGCACCCTCGACAATGCCGGGCCATTCTAAGTCCGAGTAGATGTCTTCTCAATCCGCCTCCCGAGTCTGAATCGGGCGCACGAACCGAACCGCCAGAGCAGAGCCGGGGCGTGCCGCCCGAAATGCCGCCCAAAACCTCCCATCCGCACAGTACCAGCTCCCACGGCGCGCGACGCCCCGCTCCCGCCTGGCTCGGCCTACGGCCGCCGATTGGTCACGCGCCGCAGTTCCCCTATCGCTGAGCGTAGAAACTGTATCTCACCACTCTCATCGAACCCTAGAATTTCTCCCGCAGGCCAATAATCTCGCTGAACCAGAACGCGCGCGTAGCCGTCCTCCGGCGGTAATGGCCGGAGCAGACAGCTATGCGTCCCGCCCGCCAGCAGCGTCGAGAACTCGCTGATAAGCGCGCCCGCCGCCTCGCGGGCCACCCACGATTCGGCCAGCACTTCGAACGGCGGACTGATAAAGCCCGGCCCGGGCCGGAAGGAGCTGCGGGAGTGCTCCATTTCATTCAGCACGACGAGGCGCTTGACCGGTTCATCGCGCCCGGCGCGCGCCTCGTGACTTTCGATTATCTGCCCATCCCCAATCTCGATTTGCGTTTTGAACTCATAGCGACCGGAATTCATCGCCTCCCAGCGCGTCAATTCTTCATAGCCCGCCACCGTCACCAACGAACTCCCGCGATAACCACGCACCGGGTTGCGGCCGAGCGGCTCGCGCACCACGCTGACTGACTCCTTCCCCCGGAGCGTTACGCCTGCCAGCTTCAGCTTCACCGGCAGTTCTCCCCACCACGGCACCGCTCCCGCGCTTGCTAACTTGGCCGCGAACTCACGCCCGGCCTCTTCGGCCGCGGCCGGCTCCGGAATACCCGGCGCCGGCAGAATCTGGATGGTCCGCGCCGCTCGCTCAGCGGCTTCGACCGCCGCCGCCGCAGACTGTTCGTCGCTGTACACGAATATCAGGACCGCTTGGGCGGGCGATTGGACTACGAGAGCCGCGGCCGAGATCGGCCGCCGGTTGCGAGCCAAAGCGGGATGCCGCACGAGGGCGATGCTCGCGCCGTCGTCGCGCTTCCAGTCAGGAGTCGTGACCTGTACTTGATTCAGCAGCCAGTACTCGGCAGCGAAGTCCTTGAGCAGGCCCGTAGCATCACGCCCCGTGCTCAGCCAGGTGCGAAAAATGCCGAGCGACCAAGCCGGAATTCCGTGCACCGCCCCACCCACGAACAGTCCCGGCGCCTCGGGCACCGCCGGCAATACGGCACGCCAGCTCTCATCGGCCGCCAGCGCGATACCCGCCCGGCCACAGGCTTCGGCCCACCCGACGGACAAACCCGGATCATTGAACTGCACCGCCTTGCAGATGGCGTCCAGCAATTCCAAGTCGGCCATAGTTAGCGCGCTCATGGGCAGGTAGAGCACGCTGACGACATCGCCATTGGGCAGGGTTGCCGAACGCAGGATGGATTCTCCGAAGCCCCAGCGCCGGTGTTCCTTCTGCCGCACCTGTACCGCGGCAAACGGTCCAAT
>ERZ795052.4291-NODE-4291-length-14805-cov-13.146712_pt1 | contig 14805 bp, 13 predicted proteins | sample MGYA00375136_ERZ795052 | MGnify/ENA primary metagenome ERZ795052 (study PRJEB30181, sample SAMN05720156) | activated sludge metagenome | isolation source: Anaerobic digester | place: Japan | collected 2015-05-26 ... | reverse complement strand
GGGGATATGTACCATGAAAATTGCACGCATTTGGGCTGATGATGCTGGTGAATCCCACTATGAAGATCTGGAGGTTCCATATACCACAGAAAACCCGCTGGGCAGAATGTCAGACCCGCTTCCCGTTACTTCCATGATTTTACGGGAAAATGAACCGGGTTACGATTATGACTGGCACACCGCACCGCGCAGACAATACATTGTTATGCTGGCAGGATTTGTGGAAATTCAGGTTTCAGATGGAGAAACCAGGACCTTCGGCCCCGGTGAAATTGTCCTTGTGGAGGACACCACCGGCAAGGGCCATAAATCCCGATCCCCGGACGGAAAGCCCCGGAAATCTATTTTTCTTCCCCTGCCCTGATGGGCACATGTTTCTATGTATTTCGTTTATATGCTGCTTTAAGCCTCTGACAGACTCCGGCAGTCTTTAGCCTGGGCCCTTTCGTCGGCTGAGGATACATAAAAAAGGCTGTCCGGCAGAACCGAACAACCAAGAAACCGATCAGCCCTCTGAACCGGTTGCATCCTTTGGACGAAGGATAAGATTAAGCACTACACCGAAGATGGCCGACAGACCAAGACCAGAAAGATTAATCGGACCAAGCTTAAAGGTTGCTCCACCAAGACCAAGAACCAGCATGGTAGCGGTGATGATGAGTACCTTGGGATTAGACAGATTAACCTTAGCATCTACCATGTTCTTGATACCGATAGAAGAGATCATACCAAAGAGCAGGATGGAGATACCACCGATAACCGGTGCAGGGATGGTGCCAATAAGGGCAGTAAATTTGGGAACCAGCGAAAGCAGAATAGCGAAGATTGCTGCTATTCTCATAATGATAGGATTATAAGCGCCGGTAAGCGCAACAGCACCGGTGTTTTCTGAATAGGTGGTATTTGCAGGACCACCGATGAGGGCTGCAAGGGACGTTGCAAGCCCATCACCAATCAGGGTTCGATGTATGCCGGGATCCTTAATAAAGTCTTTACCAACCACATTTCCGATTGCCAGAATATCCCCAAAGTGCTCTACCATGGTTACGATTGCAATGGGTACCATAATAGAAATGGCGGAGGCAGAGAATTTTGGCAGGCTGAATTTGGGGATACCAATCCAGGCGGCTTCTCCAACGGTCTTGAAATCTACAATTCCGATAATGATAGACAGGATGTATCCTGCAATCAGAGCAATCAGAACAGGAAGGTTGGATGCAAATTTCCATCCAAATTTAGGGAAGGCAATTTTAACAAATACACCCACCGCAAAGGTAAAGAGGGCTACAGCCCAGCAGCCGTTGGTTCCAATCATATCAGCAATAGCTTTGGCATTGGTGCCATTGGCATTCTGCACCGCAACCGGAGCAAGTATCATACCAATGAGGATAATCATGGGGCCCGTAACATGGGGAGGTAGAATTTTGTGGATATTATCATAGGAGACAAACTTAAAGATGATGGCCACAACCACATAGAGAAGGCCCGCTATGACAATACCGCCAAGCGCATAGGGGATCCCCTCACTTGCACCAACCGCGATGATACCGGGTATAAATGCAAAGGAACTCCCCAGGAATACGGGGACCTTAAAACCGGTTACGATATGGAACAAGAGGGTTCCAATACCAGCCGCAAAGAGGGTTACGCCAACATCCAGTCCTGTAAGTATCGGTACCAGTACTGTTGCGCCGAACATAACGAACGTATGCTGTAAACCCAGAATTACGTTCCTTCCAGAAAGATCTTTTTCAGCCATATAGCCTCCTTTCGCACCTTTAATCACCCATACCGGGCAATCTTTCCCACATGCAAAATTCAATAAACTTTAAACTATTTTTCCCAGGACCTCCTTACCAAAAAACTGTAATAGTACAAAGCACTCGGTACATAGTACCTGGTACAACGTACCTGCACACCATGCAATGTAGTATAAACCATATTGCATGATGTGCAATGATATTTTATTTACGGCGTAATCGCCGCATCGGGACTATGATGCCGGGTGGCAGGATCGGACCTGCATGAACCCGATGGAGTCTTGGTTATCCAGTTATCGATGGGTTCCTTATTCTGCAATGCCCGCCAGACGTCTTCAAAACGGATGGGCATATGGGTGAGCTCCGCTCCAACCGCATCGTCTATCGCATTGGCCAGGGCCGGGGCAACGGAGATCATGGGGTGTTCACCGACTCCACGGGCACCGTAGGGACCATCCAGCTGGGGTGTTTCTACCGCAATGGTCTCGATCTGTTCAGGGAGATCCTTAGCGGTTGGTATCTTATTGTCCGTAAAGGAGGGGTTAAGGAGGTGCCCCTGCTTATCGTAGATGTACCCTTCGCAAATTGCGGTCCCAAGGCCCTGGATCATGCCGCCGATAGCCTGACCCCGAACCATATCTTCGCTGATAACCTTTCCTACATCAAAGGCACTGGCTATTTTTAGAATCTTGTATTCACCCGTTTCGGGGTCTACTTCTACAATGATTCCATGGGCACCATAGGTCCAGTCCAACGCGGGATTGCCCACACCGGTTTCCTTATCCAGGTTGCTCAAGCCCTGGGCTATATACTGACCAACACCGATGAGGGGTCCGCCCACACCGTTTCCGTTAGGATAGGCGTAACCGATAGAGATACTTGCCCAGGTAACCGCCTCTGCGGGGTGATGTTTCACATAAATCTTGTCCCCGTCATGGGCCAGGTCCGCAGGATTAGCCCTTAAAATCTGGGCAGCCACCTCATAGCCCTTCTTCAGGAGGTCCTCCGCAGCGAGGATACAGGCATTCCCGGAGAGAATGAGCCCCTTGGAAGCCACGGTCTGCCAATCGTAGGGATCCCTATCTGTGTCCTTTTCCACGGTCACCTTTACCTTTTCCAGGGGGAAGCCTAAACGTTCCGCAACAATCTGCTGGAAGGCGGTGGTAGAACCCTGACCAATTTCCATGAGGCCCACGTTTACATTCACGGTCCCGTCGCTGTTCATCTTGATGACCGCCGAAGTGGCCGTGAAGGAAGGCATGGCTGGGGCCTTATGAAGGGCCGCAATACCCTTACCGATCTTCCGGCCCGTCTTCCGTTCCCGTTCCTTTTCTTCTTCCGTTAAGGTTCCATAATGTATAGACTTGGCGACCTCATCGATACATTTAAGAACATTGCCGGTGTGTTCCTGAATTACTTCGCCGGATAGGGTAGTAGATCCGGGTCTGAGAGCGTTTTTGCGGCGGAACTCCAGGGGATCCATACCGATAGCCCGGGCAACCAGTTCCATGTGCCGTTCCAGGCCCCAGTGGAATTCCACATGACCAAAGCCCCGGTAGGCGGTACCATAGGGCTTGTTGGTATAAATCGTATAAGCATCGACCCAGGCATTGGGAATATCATAGGGTCCGTTGGCAGAATAGCAGGAAGCCCGGGTAACATTGACTGCGTAGTCCGCATAGGCCCCCGCATCCCAGTACATGGTCATCTTCTGGGCGAGGATACGCCCATCCTTGGACACACCGGTCTTAATCCGATAGGTCAGGGCGCTGCGGCAGGGTAACAGGGAGAACTCCTCTTCCCTTGTAGCCTGGAATTTCACCGGCCGGCCTCCGGCTTTTTTAGAAAGTACCGCTGTAAGAGGTTCGATATGAATCCCCGCCTTGCCGCCAAAACCGCCGCCCACATGGGGAACCAGAACCCTTACCTTGTTCAGGGGCAGTTTAAAGGCATAGCAGAACAGGTTCCGCACCGTAAAGGGAGACTGGGCGCTGGACCAGATGGTGATGTTATCATCCTTTCCCCACTGCACTATGGCCACATGGGTTTCCATAGGTACATGCTGGACACTCGGGTTCGTGTATTCCCGTTCAATAATCCATTCCGATTCTTCAAAGCCCTTTTCTACATCCCCCTTGCGCATCTTATTCCAGGTAGCAATATTAGTTCCCGGCTGGGGAGAAAAGGCGGGCTTAAAATAATCGTATTTGCCCAGATCGGGGTGGATGAGGGGGGCGCCCTCTTTTATAGCATCCATGTGGTTCAGTATGGGCTCCAAAACCTCATATTCCACATCAATGAGATCCACCGCTTTTTTTGCGATTTCCAGGGTATCTGCGGCCACCGCCGCTACGGCTTCGCCATAGTGACGGACTTCCTTTTTTGCGAGTATATCCTTATCAACAATATAAAGACCGAGCTTGTAATTAAGCTCCTCGCCGGTGAGCACAGCCCGAACCCCCGGCAAAGCCTGGGCCTTGGATACATCAATCTTTAAAATGCGGGCCCGGGCATGGGGGCTTTTCTTTACCTGGGCGTAGAGCATACCCGGTAATACCATATCACTTACATAGGTGGCGGCGCCGGTGATTTTTTCGACAGCCTCTTCGCGGCGGACCGCCTTGCCGACATATTTTAAGGTTTTGGGATCGCTATTTTCCAGCATATTTCAATCCCTCCTTCTTTTCGAGCTGTCCCGTGGCATCCAGGACCGCTTCTATGATCTGCTGATAGCCCGTACAGCGGCAGAAGTTACCCTCGAGGCCCTCTTTAATTTCTTCTACCGTGGGTTTCGGGTGGATACGGATCAATTCCCGGGCGGACATGATCATCCCGGAGGTACAGAAGCCGCACTGGACCGCATTGTTTTTATCAAAGGCTTCCTGCAGTTTCGACAGGGTGCCGTCTTTCGCTTCCCCTTCTATGGTTTCAATCTCTGCACCGTCCGCTTCTACCGCCAGGACCATACAGGAATTGACCGTTTTCCCATTCATAAAGACCGTACAGGCGCCGCACTCCCCTGCCCCGCAGCCTTCCTTGGTGCCCGTAAAGCCCAGGTCTTCCCGCAAAAAACGCAGGAGGGTCCGGTTTTCTGCCACATCCCGTTCATATAGTTCGCCGTTTATTTTTACCGAGATCTTCATTTTCTCACCTCCGCCAGCAGTCGTTTTACAAATACCTCCACCATAAATTCCCGGTATTCCTTGCTGCACCGCACATCACTGATGGGACTGATGATTTTCCTTGTGGCGGCCACCGCATCCTCTACTGAGATGTCGACCGGCAGATCCGGAGTAACTACCGGGGTAGGAGCAGAGGAACTGGCTGCGATACGAAGCACATCCCCCTGAATATAAACCGCCACACCGACGATCCCCAAATCATGTCCATTGATCCGTTTCAGCTTTCTGTAGGCCCCACGACCGCCTGCAGAAGATGCAGGCACCACAATGGACTCCAGAACTTCGGTAGGACTAAGGACGGTCTTTTTTACACCCGTAAAAAATTCCTTAAAGGGTACTTCTCTGGTTCCCTTACTCGAAGCAATCACCGCCCGGGCACCAAGACAAAGCAGAGCCGGGGCCATATCCGAACAGGGAGATGCGTTTACCACATTACCCATTATGGTCGCCCGGTTCCGGACCTGATAACTGGCCAGATCATGACCGCATTCCTGTAAAAGCGGATAATGGTCCCGGACCGAAGCATCCCGAAGGATTTCGTTGATGGTCACCGTGGGCCTGAATATAAGACCTTCGGTAGGGCTGTAACTGATGCCCTGGTAACCGGATACCTTTTTTATATCCACCACAAGCCGGGGTTTCATGACCCCATTGCGGATATTTACCAATAAATCGGTTCCGCCTGCCAGAACCTTTGCGTTAGCACCCTGATCGTCCAGAATCGAAAACAACTCCGACTTTGATCGGGGGGCTGCATAGGAAAATTGATGTAACATAGCACCTCCTTATTTCGGGATTTCGGTATTACGGAATGAACCGGGTTCCAGACTCTCCCCGCAGAGCCCGGCTCATGTTTTCTGAATTGGTGATAATCGCTTCTTTGCCGCCCCTCTTAAGATAGTCGATTACCGCACTTACCTTTGGTTCCATACTGCCCTTGCCGAACTGGCCCTGGGCCAGGTATTCCTCCGCCTCCGCTATAGTAAGTTTGTCGAGCCAGCGGCGGCTTGGCTTGGTAAAATCCAGGGCAACCTTTTCTACCTCGGTAGAAATCAGGAAGAGGTCCGCCCCAATTGATGAGGCGAGCACACTGGATGCCAGGTCCTTATCGATCACCGCTTCCAGTCCCAATATGGTACCGTCTTCGGCCTCAGCCACGGGGACACCGCCGCCGCCCACGGCGATGACCGTCTCGCCCTGCTCCAAAAGTTCCCGGATTATACTTTCCTGAATGATCCGCTTCGGCTTGGGGCTTGGAACTACCCGCCGCCAGCCCCGGCCGGAATCCTCCACTACGGTCCACCCGTCCTGTTCGTGCCGCATCCGGGCGGTGGCCTCGTCCATAAAGGAACCTATAGGCTTTGTGGGGTTCTGAAACGCCGGATCCTTGGGATCTACCACAGTCTCAGTGACCAGGGCCACCGCCCGGTTCGGCATACCGCGACGACGGAATTCGTTATAGAGGGAAGTTTCGAACATATAGCCGATGGACCCCTGGGTATTGCTGCCGATATAATCCAACGGGGCTGGCGGCACTTCCTTCGCGCTGATTTCGTTTTTACGCAGTAAAAAACCAACCTGGGGACCGTTGCCATGGGTAATCGCCACGGAATACCCTGCCTGAATAAGATCCACTATATAGGGAACAGTAAGCCGCACCGACTCAAACTGATCCTGAAGCCCGGTTTTCTTGGGATCCCGGATCAGCGCATTGCCTCCCACTGCAACAACAGCTATTTTACGTGCCATCAATTCCTCCTTTTATCCACCGTTGCCATTCCATACAGAAACCCGGTGGCACTATCCAGTCCAGAGCTATGCCCATAGGTTTCCAGCAGGCTCAAAAAACTCATCCATGAAGCTGGGTCTTTGGAATAGGACCGTCCCATCTGCAACAATAGTTTGCTGAACCTTTTCCTGGTCGCCAGGTACAAAAAGGTTTTTGAAACCCTGCTGGTCAGCTCTTTTGTTGTTTTTGCAGGCAATTCTCCAACGCCAAGTTCATTTGCAAGACCCCAGAGCCAGGTATCAAGAATCAGCGGTTCCGTGTGCCCCATACACAGGGCGAGAATGAAACCACAGAGAAAGTCATCTCCCGAAGGTGTAAGCCCCTGCCCCAAACCTACAAGCTGCAACGTTGCAGTGAGGGCTTCGGAGATTTTTTCTGTATGCAAAGCCAGCACCAAATTGTTTACAGCTTCACTAAAAGAAGCCCAGTTCTGTTTTGAACCTGAAAGCCTGTAATAGGGTTGTCTTTTGGCGGAATTCCAGCGAAGTACAGTATCTTTTTGTGTCTGGGCATACTCCAGAGCTTGTCCAGCCAGATCAAGTTGATCCTGAAATTCCCCATGGGATAAATTCAGATCCGGGACTCGTTCATCACAGGCACGGGCCGTCCTTACTTTTGGAAAGCTAATCCTGCATGTAGGACCAAGAGTAAGACTCATCCCATCAAAGTATCCACTCTGGCCAGTTTGGAGCTTGAGGGATTCAAAGGATGTATAACCGCTGTTTGAAATAAGGGCCGCCAGGGGATGCATCAGGAACTCTTGATTTACCAGGGTATATAAGAGGGGGAAACCAGGAATTTCCAGGTTAACAGCATGGGCAAATAGAGAGTGAATTTTACAATTAAAGGGTTCCTTTGGGAAAAGAGAGCCTCTTTGAATTGCAGTTAATAGATTCACCGATTCTGGAGGAACCGCAGTGCCTTCAGCACTTGATTCCATGCTATACCATGCCATAGGAACGCACCAGAGCTTCCTTCAGGGCATTTGCAACCTTTTCTTTGCCCCAGAGTATGTTTTCACGGGTTAATTCCTTGGCCCTCTGTAGATCATGCTTTTCAAGGGCATCAAGAATCTCCAGATGATCCGAACAGGTTTTGCGAAGACGTTCCGGATCGGTAATATCCGAAAGCCGGACAAAATGGATACTACGATCAATCTCTTTAAGAATACGCTGCATCACCCTATTGCCTGCTTCGGCAGCAAGGGCTTCGTGAAAGTGTTCATCCTCCAGGGCTGCCTCATGGGCCATGGCCGGCAGGGCGTCCCGCAGTTCCTTCCAGCGTTTTCTAAGCTGCCTGAGGAGTCCGGAACTTATCCCCCGTTCACAGATCCGTTCAATGACCGCCAGTTCCAGCACCAGCCGGGTATCGTAGATGTCCTGCAGTTCCTGCAGATCAATTTTGCGGACCCGGTACCCCTTCCGTTCAGCCTTATCTACAAGACCAGCCTCCACAAGCATGTTCAGGGCTTCCCGGATGGGACTGCGGCTCATACCAAATTCATTACAAAGTTCTTCTTCGGTAAGCCGATGGCCAGGCGGATAGAGCCAGGTGCGAATTCGTTCTGATAGGGTCTCGTAGACCTCTGCACTGAGATTACGCCCGTTCCGTCCGTCGGCCATTGGATCCTCCTACTTAAACACAAATACCTTTACCGGTTTTCCCGGCCGTTCATCGGACTCTATGACCGTAGCGGTAAGTTTCATCCCGATAACCGGGTTATCCACTTCCAGCCGCCCCGAGGCTCGCAGTCCGTTTTCGAACTGGACTATACCAAAGAGCATATACTTTTTGGTATACCCTTCCGGTAAATTCCAAGCCCTGGTCCAGGAAAGCAGGGTACAGGGGCCTTCCAGGTCAAAGGTTTCCCAGCCCTTGCCGGTTACCGGGTCCCTCCGGGCATTACATTTTGAGCAGATCATCGGTGCTGGATAATAGATGGCCCCGCAGCTCTGACACTTAAAGGCCTTAATCTTGGGGGCCTTTACTTCGTATTGGCTGAAATCGATAAACATAGCTGACCCCTTATTCCTTTGCACAAATAACGGCAACCACGTTGTTGCCAAAACCACCAAAGTTCACCGCCATACCATACTTCGGGTCCTTTACCTGGCGGCCCGGTTCTGCCTCACCACGGAGCTGACGGACCAGTTCAACCACCTGGGATACCCCGGTAGCACCGACCGGATGGCCCTTTGATTTTAAGCCTCCGGAGGTATTAATCGGGAGCCGTCCATCAATCCTGGTTTCCCCATTGCGAACCGCAAGATAGCTCTTGCCCCGCTCAAAGAAACCGACCTCTTCGCTGATGGCCAGTTCCAGGATAGAGAATGCATCATGAAGTTCTGCAAAGGAAATATCCTTTGGGCCCACACCGGCCATTTTGTAGGCCTTTTCAGCGGCAATGCGGACCGCATTCAGCTGCAGGGGGTCCGTACGGTTATGGACGCAGTGGGTGTCGGTGGCACTGGCGATGCCTGCAATTCTAATGGGCTTTTTCTTAAAGTCCTTTACCCGGGGGGAGTCCATGTTCACCAGGAGCACTGCGGCAGCACCGTCTGAAACAGGACAGGTTGAATACATCCGCAGGGGTTCAGCCACATAGTTGTTCACAACCTCCGCTTCGGGACCATCCGCAATAGCTTCGATATTCACCGGGGCCTGAATATGGGCATATTTATTCTTTGCCCCGTTATCATGGTTCTTTACCGCAAGAAGTGCCAGGTCCCGTTCTGTAAGCCCATACTTTTCCATATAAAGCCTGGTGAACATTCCGCCAAAGGATGGCAGGGTGAGCCCCATATTGTATTCCGCTTCCTGATGAAGCATGGTTGCAACTATATCGGTGGCCATCCATCCGCTGACCTTCCGCATCACTTCGCCGCCAACCACCAGGACCACATCGCACATCCCGGAGGCAATGGCCATATAACCGATTTTAATGGCACTTGCCCCGGAGGCTGGTCCGTTTTCGACCAATTCAGCAGGGACTGGTTCCATATCCATGCGGCTTATTAAAGAGGAAGCCACCGCAGATTGATGAACGAAAAGTCCCGAAGCCATGTTTCCTACAATGACCTGGTCAATTTCTTTTCGTTTTTCCAGATACCCCGCATCCTGGAGGGCGTCAGTAGCCGCATAGGCCATGACGTCCGCCAGGTCGTATTCCGAAGAATTTCCGAACCGGGTATGCCCGATTCCAACAATACCGACTCTGGTGGCCATAATTTACCTCTTAAACCCTGGAATTTGTGGATATTCACTGGGCATGATCAGTTTTTCAGCGGACTTAAGGTCCTCTTCTGAAACAGGACGGGTACCAGTGCATTTCACCGCTTTTACATCATTCCAGAGCTTGCGGGTCAGTACATAGGTGGGAACCCCGCCGAGTTCATGCCGGACCTGAGGATACAGGTGGGACCGGTCTTCCAGCTGATATTCAATCATCCAGCGCTTAAAGCCATTGGGGCTCTCGGCCACGATCCATACTTCATCTTCACCAAGAATATCGATGTGGTGTTCCATCTTGGCAGCAAAAAGCTGGGCACCGACCCGGAGGCCCCGCTTAATAGTAAGGGTGTGGAGACTCATACCAAGCTTGTCATCCACATGGCGGCTGGTTACGATACCGGCGATAACGCCGTTAATTGCACCAACGAGAACAAATTCGTTGGCTACCCGGTAGCGGTACCAGCCTAAGATTTCCGAATACATACGGGCAGCGACGATATCATAAAAATCAGCTGCAACACCGATAAGGGGGGCAACCGTACCCAGCAGAACACCAACTTCTTCCCGGCGGGCTTCGCGGACTACCATCTTTTCTCCCGAAGCCAGGGTAATTACCTTGGGTGGATAGGGCTTCAGCTCTATCTCTGGGGGTCTCAGTTTTTTCTCCATCTCATCAATTGCCATGATTTGCTCCTCTATTTATGGTTCTTTCTGGCTTCCTCATGGAGCCAGGGATTCTTTGCACCAGCCACATCACCAAACCGGGTAAGTTCTGCTTTGGCCTTTTTCTTCATCAATTCTTCATAACGGTCATCCTCTACATGGGCTACAATACGGGCAATGGAGGATTCGCCGTCCACAAAACGCCAGGGATAACAGCCGATAACCGCCCGCTGATTCAGGAGCAGATCGATGTCGCCGCCCACACATTCGGCATGGATAATTCCCTTGTCGAACATTTCGATATGCATCAACTGGTACTTATCATCGCTGAAGAACTCTTCCAGGGATTTGCCATATTTCTTCTGAAAATGGGCATCGCACTCCTTAGCCTGCCGGGGCATCCATTCCCGGATCTTGGTGTTCATGGGGTGATCCGCACTGCCGCAGTCGACGCCGATCCACCGGAGTTTCTTTTTCTTTGCCCATTCAGCAAATTCCCGATCCGGCCCGGGATGCTTAATCATGTACCGGATTTCGTCTCCGGTGGGCTGGTCCCAGCCATAATGATGGTATCCCGTATGAATGATGAGAATATCCCCCTCTTTTACTTCCACCCGTTCCTCCACCATTTTGGAGGTGTACACGTCATAATCGCCGCATACATCGGACAGGTCTACGATGGCCCCTTCATGGACCAGGAAATCCATATCCAGGCTCGCAATATCCTTTCCGGGGGTATAAAAGTGGATTTCCCCGTCCAGATGGGTACCGATATGGTTCGAGTGGGTTACCACCTGACCGTTAGCCCCATTAGGAGCCAGACGCTTAAAGTATTGTACCTGCAGAGGAATGTAGGTTGGCCAGGGCGGGGTCCCTACACCCAGCGGAATCGTTAAATCGATAACTTTCATTGAACACCTCCAAAAAATATTGTCCGACATATTGTCCGACCAGGTCGGAACGGGTACATCCTTATCTTGTATAAGCCTCTGCCAGGGCTTTTAAAGCATCCTGATAACAGTTAACCGGCGGTTTCACGAGGCCCGCACCCACCATGCCAATACCGGGCTTTTTGTGGGCAATACCGGTGTTAATCACGGGCAATATGCCCTTTTCCACCACTTTGCGAACATCGATAGCCGTGGGGGTGCCCCGGAAATCGAGGATCGGGATTTTGTATTCCCTGTTTTCTGCCAGGGTGATTTCATACATCTCCCGGGTAAAGCGGAGGGCATCCTCGGGGGTACCACCTACGAATTTTACAATAGCCGGCGCTGCAGCCATGGCGAAGCCTCCGATACCGCTCGTTTCAGTAATAACCGAGTCCCCAATATCGGGAGCCGCATCCTCAGGACCAAAGCCTGGCAAGTATAGACCATTTACGATACCCGCAGGTCCGGTAAACCAGCGGCCCTTAAGCCCCGCAACCTGGATACCGAATTCGGTGCCGTTTCTTCCCTGGGCGGTAATGACCGTGCTGCCGGGAATACCTTCGGCGGCCATCAACACCGACTTGGCCGAGGGCATCGTAAGATTAAGGAAGAAATGGTCATTTTGATGCATAAAGGTGAGGACCCGGGAAAGGGCTTCCATCTTTTCATCCAGCATCACCAGGTAGGGAGCCAGTTCCCGGATAACCAGGGAAGTCCCGGCCCGGTTCCGGTTATGGCCTTCGTCACCCATCTGCAGGGCCTGCACAATGAGGCTCCGCATATCCACCGGGCCATGTTTTTCGATAGCCTTCTGCAGAATGGGGGCCAGTTCGCCCTCCATCCAGCGGAGCCGATCCAGCACTTCCTGGGAATAGGCTCCATAGCGCAGTACCTTGCCAAGCCCTTCGTTCAGGGTAGCATAGGTCCGATTGCCAAAGGTTTCGTTCTCAATGATCCACACCGGCATCCGGGGGGTCACAATACCCGCCATAGGCCCGACAGCCGAATGATCCTGGCAGGGTGAAAATTCGATTTTTCCCGATGCAGCGAGGGCTTCCGCTTCTGCTTCTGTTTTTGCCAAACCCTCATACAGGATGCCGCCGATAACAGCACCCCGCATGGGGCCGCACATCTTTTCCCAGGTTACGGGCGGTCCCGCATGGAGGAAGAGGTTCGACCGCATTCCTGGCACCGTATCCTTGGCGATTCCAATACCTTTGAGAACCGGCTTCCCTGAGAGTATCCGCTCCACCGCCTCTGCATTGGCTTTTTCAATATCTACGGTTGCTTTCGATTCCAGCCGGTCCAAGACCTGAATCAGCTCCGGATTCCCGCCCGCTGGGGGTACCCAATCCACATGAACCACCGGAGTTTCGCAGGCCTGCAGATTTTTTGCAAAGGATTCAAGACCCAGGTTGATGACCTTTAACCCGTGACTGAAGAGGGAAAGGATATGTTTGGGACCCACAGCGGAGCCTATGGACTCAGATGGGCTTACCGGAACAGATCCGGCCTTAGCAGCCGAAGCAGCCGTACCGGCAGCAGTTCTTTCACCAACGCTGCTCGCTGCCGGTTTGCTGGTTACTTTCTCCATAATTTTCAGGGCCAGCATCGATGCCTGATAGTTCGACGGCATGACGATGACCCCGGCGCTGCGAAGCTTAGCCACCTGGGCTTCGAAACCCTGGAAGTCTCCGGGGGTGCCGGTTACGGAGGCGATCACTGAAAGGTATCCGCCCCTTTTTTCCGCCGCTTCCTTAGCCTTTTTAATAGAAGGAATCATTGCACCCGCCGGGTCCTCATGGGAACCATAGCCCAATACACAGTCCACCAGAACAACCGCAATTTCCGGATCATCCCGTTCTGCGTCAATTCGTTCGGTCCGGGTAGAGGGATCAATCATGGGATGGGGCCTGCCTACGGTGAATACATCGTCCCCCAGATCCACAACGGTGTGACCAATGGATTTTTTAGGATTGGGCAGAACAAAGGCAGGGTCAGTTTGATTATTAGAATAGACCGCACCGGTAAGCTCATGGAGCAGTATCCAGGCCTCATCGGTCAGGGTGCCGCCGGTATAATAGCCCCGGATATATTTTTGCGCTTTGGACATACGGCGGGTTTCCTGATCAACCAGAGCCTCAATTTCTTCCCTGGATTGATCAAAGGGCCAAGACCGCCGGCTCTGTACATCAATATGTTCGCCCTTTGCAAGGGCTACCGCCCAACGGGATGCTTCTTCCAGATTGGAAGCAAAATGAATTGTGAGCCCCGCTGCTATCTGAGTCTTGAGGCCGATAAAATGCACCACCGCGGGCTTTCCTGTTTTTTCAAGGGCCTGTACTACCTTGGAGGCAACTTCCGGTGCGGGGGGCTTAGAAACAATAAGGATTGCCCTGGTTTCGGGGTCCGCACCAAGAGCCTCGATGCCCATAAGCATGGTAGTTCCCCCCACCTGGGCATTCTTAAGGTCCCGGCCGCCCGTACCGATACCCTGACTTACCCCGCTGCCAAAACGGTCGATAAGGCAGGACACTTCCTGGAGTCCCGTACCTGCAGCGGCCACGATCCCCACAGGCCCCCGGTCTACCACATTGGCAAAACAGATGGGCTTACCATCTATGATGGCGGTACCGCAATCGGGCCCCATCACGAGGAGTCCCTTTTCCCGGGCCAGACGTTTTAAGGAAATTTCATCTTCCAGGGACACATTGTCCGAAAAGAGCATCACATGGAGATTCTTATTCAGGGCCTTCCGGACTTCCCGGGCCGCATACATACCGGGAACGGAGATAATAGCGAGGTTAGCATCGGGTATTTGTTCTAAGGCGCTGTCCAGGGTTTTACTGTGGGGTAATCCAGTACCCGAAAGGGAGGCGGAACTGGACTTCTTTTTGCCAGCCAGCATATCATCTACCGCTGAAAGGGCAGCATCCAGGGCTTTTTCAGAAGTGCAATCCAAAGCAATAATCAGGTCCGCCGGGGTAACATCCTTCAGGGATTCCAGGCTATAACCCTGTTCTTTAAGCAAATCCAGATTCATGGGAGTTCCCATGGTTACCGTGGCATCTTTGATATCGGGCCGTTCCTTCAGGTCTTTGCTTAAAAGCATTAAAAACACCGAATCGACATAGGTATCTTTCTTAATATGAACTTGTTTCACAACAGAACCTCCCCGCACCACTATTTGTAGACTTAATTATATACCAGATTGTATACAAGTCAAGAAAAAAGTATATGGTCTATCA
>ERZ795052.4287-NODE-4287-length-14811-cov-45.443752_pt1 | contig 14811 bp, 6 predicted proteins | sample MGYA00375136_ERZ795052 | MGnify/ENA primary metagenome ERZ795052 (study PRJEB30181, sample SAMN05720156) | activated sludge metagenome | isolation source: Anaerobic digester | place: Japan | collected 2015-05-26 ... | reverse complement strand
TGAAACAAAGCAAATTCGGGTTGTGGAGAACTTTTTTTCCAGCGCCTGGTTTAAGAATGCTGATATTTATTTTCGCTGTGATGTTACCCTTCGAGGTATCATCTTCAATTAAGCATGAAGATCAGCAACTGATTAGTGTCACCGGTACGGTAACAGACCAGCAGGGGCAGCCTCTTGCTGGAGTTACCGTTATGGTAAAAGGAACCTCAAAAGGAGCCTTAACTGACATGTCAGGCAAATATTCACTTTCGAACATTAACAGAGATGATGTACTCACCTTCAGTTTCATTGGTTTTGAAACGCAGGAAGTACCGGTAAATGGCAGGTCAGTGATTAATGTAACAATGGCAGAGACTACTCTTGCTCTGACTGAGGTAGTTGTAGTTGGTTACGGTACTCAGAAAAAAGAGACAGTTGTAGGAGCTGTAACCCAGATGTCGAGTGATGAGTTGAAGCGTACGGGAAGCGCCCCTGATCTAAGGCAGGCAATAACAGGACAGTTGCCGGGTGTTGTTGCCCTTACTGTTTCGGGTGAACCTGGAGGTATATTAACAGGACAGAGTGCCACAAATATATTTATTCGTGGCCAAAACACCTGGAACGGAGGTCAACCTTTGGTTCTTGTTGATGGAGTGGAAAGAAATATGAACAATGTTGACCCGAACGAGGTTGCAAGTATTTCGGTTTTAAAGGATGCCTCTGCTACAGCAGTGTTTGGAGTCAAGGGAGCTAATGGCGTAATTCTGATAACGACCAAAAGAGGAGAGAAAGGGAGAACAGTCCTGAATTTCAATTACACATCAACAGGTACTATGCTGTCGAAGCAGCCAAAAAAGCTTGATTCCTATGCTGCCATGATGGCAAAAAACGAAATCATCGAAAGGGAAGTTGTTCTTAATGAACCTTCATGGAACGCATATGTGCCCTATGACATCGTTTTGAGATATAAAAAACCTCAGACCCCTGAATATGCTTATATATACCCGAATGTTGACTGGGAAAAGGAAATGTTCAAGACTATGGGCTTATCTCACAGAGCCACACTGAGTGCCAGGGGAGGAAGCGATGCAGTACAGTATTTCGGATCATTTGCATTTCTCCATGAAGGAGATATGTTTAAAAGATATGACAATGGAAAAGGATATTACCCGAACTACAACTTTGACAGGTTCAATTTCAGGAGCAATATTGACATTAAGTTGACCAGAACAACGAAATTTTCACTGAACCTGGCAGGTTATTACAGTGTTAAAAATACAAACTATAACAATGAAGGCTCCACCAGCCGTGCTGATGCATGGATGTGGAGGGCCACCTATGGTCTTGCCCCCAACCTTTTCCTGCCCATGTATGCCGACAACAGATGGGGCTGCTATGCTGAAGGGGGAAATAATACTGCAAATCCAATTGCAGTTGTTTATAATATAGGTATTAGACAAACAAGAACCACACAGTTGAACTCTGATTTCAGCCTTACCCAGAATCTTGATTTTATTACCGAAGGTTTGAATTTAAAGGCATCTCTGTTTTACGATAACAATATAAGATCTGAGGGAGGAATTTACGATATAACCAACCACGTGCGTCCAAATGAAGCAGTTACAAATGTCCCATATACACAGATATACCCAATGCTATATACCGGACCTGATCAGGACCCCAGCGAGTATACAAAATATCTTCCTGTTAGTGATGAAGAGTATGACTGGGTAATTCGTCCATGGACGATACGTGAGGAAACCGTCGGTTCAGGGCAGAACTGGACACCTGGTATTCCTGTGGACAGAAGGCTTATGTACCAGATCCAGTTAAATTATGCCCGTAAGTTCGGGATGCATAATGTTACTGCAATGGGACTGTTTAAAAGGGAGCAGTTCGCCAGCGGCAGTATGTTCCCTAATTACAGAGAAGACTGGGTTTTCAGAGCTACATATGATTACAGGTCTAAATATCTGTTTGAAGCTAATGGAGCATATAACGGTTCAGAACAATTCGGACCTGGATACCGCTTCGATTTCTTCCCTTCAATTGCTGTTGGATGGGTTATTTCAAATGAACCTTTCTTTAAAATACCCCAGATTAACAATTTAAAAATAAGATTCAGTAGAGGGAAAATAGGTGATGACAATGTAAGTGGCAGCAGATGGCTTTATAGTTCACAGTATGCTTACGGAGGCAGAGCAGGTCTGAGTGAACTGACCAATGGATTAAGTCCATATTATATGTATCGGCAGACAGTTGTCGGAAACCCAGATGTAAGATGGGAAACAGCAATTAAAAATAACCTGGGAATTGAATTAGGTTTATTCAAGAATATGTTTACAATAAATACAGAGGTCTTCAATGAGGATAGAAAAGATATCTTTTTATCGGGTTCACAGAGAAATATCCCTGCATTTTTCGGAACACAACCACCAAGTGCCAATCTCGGAAGAGTAAAATCAAAAGGGTTTGAAGTTGAACTGGGATATAAAAAACAGTTTTCCCGCCAGCTTAATATATGGGCAAATCTTGCAATATCCCACAATGAGAACAAAATCATTAACCGTGAAGACCTTCCATTGGACTTCAAATATCTCCAGCAGGCAGGATATCCAATAGGTCAGTTCCGTTTATTGAAGAGAACAGAATTTTACGATAACTGGGACGAGGTTTATGCCAGCGTACCAACAGAAACCAATGACCTTCAGAAACTTCCAGGGTATTACGACCTGCTCGATTTTAATGCTGACGGCATAATAAAAAGCAATGAAGACACACCACCGATTGGCTATTCTGAAATTCCACAAAATACTGTCAATTTTACTTTTGGAGCAGATTATAAGGGATTCAGCTTCATGGTTCAGTTCTATGGAGTAAACAATGTCAACAGATATATTCCATTTAATAATTTCTTGAACGACACGGATGTTCTCTTCAGCCATGTGGCCGACTACTGGTCGAAAGACAATCCCGATGCAACATCTTTCCTTCCAAGATGGAAGACACAGGCTGAAAATATCGGAGACTATTATCTGTATGATGCATCTTATTTGAGACTTAAAATAGTTGAATTGTCATATACAATGAATGACCTTGCATGGGTTAAAAGGGCAGGCTTCAAAGATATGAGGATATTTCTGAACGGTAATAATCTGTTTTTCTGGTCAAAACTTCCAGATGACCGTGAACAGACCTATTCAGGCGGAAGTGCCACTGAGGGAGCCTATCCTACAGTTAAGAGAATTAACCTTGGAATTGAAATGACATTTTAAATAATTACGACTATGAAAAGTAAAAGTTACATTTCACATATATTGCTTCTCATTTTGCTGGTGTTTTTTACTTCATGTGAGAAGTACCTTGACAAAGCTCCCGCGTCGGACATTTCGGAGAAGGACGTATTCGGTAATTTTACAAGTTTTCAGGGCTTTGTTGAACAAATGTACAACTGTATTGTAGACCCCGATAAAGCAGGAGCATGGAATAAATATCTTTTTGCTGACGAGACGCTAAACAATTATCCTTACAATTTTGATAACGGCAACTACTGGGGAAGTGAGACTTATTTTTACGGAGCATCAAGCGTAAATGTAGCAAGCAATACTTCGAGGGACAGAAGAATATGGGAATATGCATGGTATGGGATAAGGGTTGCTAACATGGTTCTTGAGAAGCTGGAAGAACCCGGTCTTTTTGAAGGAACCGAGGAAGAAAGGAACCTGCTTAAAGGACAGGCATTGTTTTTCAGAGGATGGTTTTATTTCGAAATTTGCCGTTTCTGGGGAGGCATGCCTTATGTTACCAGAGTACTTAGCCCCACTGAAGATATGACAGGAGAAGAATTCAGGAGGCTTAACTTTCAGCAAACTGCACTAAAGATGGCTGAGGATTTCAGAGCTGCAGCTGATCTGCTTCCAGCTCACTGGGATCTGACTGTTACCGGCCAGAAAACTCTCGGACACAACCGGGACAGAATAAACAAATTTCACGCCCTTGGTTATCTGGGTAAAGCACTTCTATATGGAGCCAGCCCCATGATGAACGAAGAAGCAACTGGCAGCAACACGTATAATGAAACGATGTGTGCACAGGCAGCTGACGCTTTCGGGGAATTACTTGCGCTTGCAAATTCAACAGGTTTATACAAACTTCAACCATGGTCAAGCTATATGGATATATTCTACAAATTAAACAACCTGAGACCAGGTGGAGTTGAGGTTATAATGTCCCCTACAATATATGACAGATCGAGGGTCAGATGGTCAACCATCGGAGCAACAGTTCCTTCGTCGTTTGGATTGAACAGTGGAAGCAATGCAGATGTTCCCACACATAACATTACCAAGAATTTTGCAATGGCCAATGGTTTGCCTATTACTGACCCGGCTTCAGGTTATAATGAACTAGATCCATGGACAAACAGGGAGCCACGGTTCTACAAATTTATTGCCATCGATGGAGAGAAATGGTGGTCGGCTTCCGGTCCTGACATGTATGCCCAGCTATATAACGGAGGACGCCACCGTTCAGGAATAAATCCACCAAGCGTAACCGGCTATTATCAGAAGAAATTTAATGGCTTAAGTCCGACTTTTTCAACTTCAATAGCAAACCAGTTAATGGCATATGTCCCTTATCTGAGAATGGCAGATATATACCTGATGTATGCTGAAGCCGTTTTGTTCAGCCCCGGAGGCACACCACAAAGCACATCGAGTAATTTCTCAATGACCGCCGTAGAGGCAGTAAACGCTGTAAGGAACAGGGCACAACTCCCAAATCTTGACCCGAAATATACAGCAAACAGGGATGTTTTCTTTGAAGAAATTGTCCGTGAAAGAGCTGTTGAATTTATGTTTGAGGGACAGCGGTTCTGTGACCTCAGGCGCTGGAACAGAAACTACGACCCAAGATACCTCGATAAAACCGCAATAGATTTTGACAGAGGACCCGGCGGAAAACCAATAAATATCAAAGAAAGATTGGTTGTAAAAAGAGTTGCTACAAAAAAACATAACTGGCTGCCTATACAGACTAAGTTCACAAAAATGTATGAAGGTTTTCCCCAGAACCCGGGATGGTAAAACTGATAAAATATTAAAAATCACTGGAACATGGAAAAAAGAATAATAATTTTCATAACCTTTCTGAGCATAATATTTATATGTTTTCCCGTTAATTCCTACGGGCAACAGAGCAAAACGCTTACTATTGAAGCAGTTGTTACCGACCAGGAAGGTAATCCGATTAAAGATGCTGAAGTTTTTAGTGGGAAATACTATGCCAGAACCGACCCCCAAGGAAAGTTTGTTATTTCAGCTGATCCCGATTCAAAGATTATTTTGGAGGCAAAGGGATTCGAAAATATCAGCTTTACAGTAGATGAAGTCAGGGGGATGAAAACAATAGCCCTGAAAAGAATCAGTTTCCTGTATGAAAAAGATGCCAAGATAAATCTTGCATTCCGGGAAACATATCATGGTGATTTAATAGGGGCTGCGAGCACTGTTAAAACCGATGAAGTCATATCTTATGATCATATGATTTATGCTGACGAAGTACTCAGCGGAAGAACCCTTGGCATGCTTGGAAGTAATAACATAAGAGGTGTGGGTATTGGGATCAATGCTGCTAGTTTGACCGGTTCGGGACTGGCAACCGGTAATGCCTTGTTTGTCGTTGACGGACTTCCTCGCAGACTCGAAGGATTGAGGCTATCTGAGATCGAAAGTATAACAGTTCTTAAAGATGTTAATTCAGCTGTTTTGTATGGCAGTGCCGCTGTTAATGGAGTTATAATGATTAAAACCAAACGTGGTGAGGCTTTTAAAGATAAAGCTGATATAACATTTAACCAGGGAATCTCGTTCCCTAGAGCTCTGCCGAAATATCTTAACTCAGCAGATTATATGACCTACTTCAACCAGGCAAGGATAAATGACGACCAGAGTCCCCAGTTCACACCTGATGTCATTGAAAAATACGCAACAGGAAATAAATATCGCTATCCTGATGTTGATTATTATTCAAGTGAATATCTTAAAGGTTTTAAAGGCTATTACGATCTGACTGGCGAATTTTCAGGAGGTAATGATATTGCGAAGTACTATTCTAATTTTGCGTGGTATTCTGCCGGAAGCATTATTAATTTTGGTGAAGCAAAAAACGCAAGAAACAACATTTTCAGTGTACGTGGTAATGTTGACCTGAAAATAAACAACTGGATTAAAACAGCTATAGATGGATCAGCTGTTTTTGGAAACAATAAAAGCCAGATGGGTGATTTCTGGTCGGCTGCTGCAAATAACAGGCCGTATGAATTCACTCCGCTTATACCCATCGATCTCATAGATCCGAATAACCCACTTCTTAAAGCAAGAAAGAATGATATTGATGGAAAATATCTCCTGGGGGGAAATGTTACCTATCAGTCAAATGCAATAGCCGATTGTTATTCCGGCGGAGTTAATGAAAATATTCAGAGGCGTCTGGCTTTTAACAATAGAATCGATTTTGACCTCGGGAAAGTTACTCAGGGTCTTTCATTTCATACCAATTTCAGTTTTGACTTCTTTACTTCCTACGATCAGGCAATAGTTAACCAGTATTCTGTTTACGAACCAATCTGGGATGCTGTTAACGATTCAATAATAAACCTAAAACAGTATGGGGTAGATGCAAGGCCAGGCACTCAGCAAGTAGCAAATATTACCTTTTACAGAAGGTTTGGTTTCTACGGATTATTTAGTTATGACAGAACTTTCGGGGATGTCCATCACATTACAGGTTCTCTGCTCGGTTACGGAAGCACACTGAAACAGCAGGGTGATTTCCAGCCTGTTAAACAGGCCCATCTGGGTATGCAATTAGGCTACATTTTCAACAAAAAATATATGGTGGATTTCAGTGGTGCACTTGTGAATTCAGTGAAGCTGGCAAAAGGAAACAGGATCGGTTTCTCTCCCACAATAGGCATTGCCTGGATGCTGAGCAAGGAGAATTTTCTATCATCAGTCAGCAATATAGATTTTCTCAAACTTAGATTCTCAGCGGGTATACTTAACTCGGATCTCCCGATTGGAGGCTTTTTCTATTATGATAACAGATATACCACTTCTGGCAGTTACTCATGGAATGAAGGACAAAGAAGCCGAAGCGGAGTCATGTCAAGCTGGGCCGACAATCCTGAACTTGGATATTCAAAACGCAAATCTCTGAATGCAGGGCTTGAAGGTATGTTTTTCAAAAAAATGCTGGGCTTTGAGGTTAATGTGTTCTACGAAAACTATACCGATCAGGTTACTAAACCATCAAGCATTTTCCCGAGTTATTATACAGATTTTATACCATACAGGAACTTTAATGCCGATATGTATAAAGGAGTTGAGGCAGAATTGAACTTTAATAAATCTTTCGGCGATTGGAATTTCTCTATCGGAACAAGAATGCTATATGTAACATCGGAGAGAACAAAAGTTGATGAAATCTATGCCAACGACTATCAGTATCGTAAGGGGAAACCCGTTGATGCGACATTTGGGCTGGAAGCTCTGGGACTCTTCCAGAGCCAGGAAGAAATTGATAACAGTCCTTTCCAGACATTCGGAACAGTTAAACCCGGTGATATTAAGTATAAGGATCAGAACGGAGATGGTGTTGTAGATGCAAATGATGAGGTTTATATCCGGCGCTGGCAGGCTCCTCTGTCAGGGGGTGTGGATTTAATTATTTCATACAAAAGCCTTACACTTTTTGTTCTTGGCGAAGGACGCAGTGGTGCTGAAGCATTCAAGGAAGGTAATTACTACTGGGTTGATGGAAATAAAAAATATTCCGAAGTGGTTTTAGGAGCCTGGACCCCTTCAAATGCTGCAACGGCTACCTATCCTCGTCTGAGTTCAGTAACAAACAATAATAACCACCGCCGTTCAACATACTGGTTATACAATAACGATTATTTCCAGATCAGTAAAGTGCAATTGACATGGTCGGCGCCTGAATCTGTAGCAAAATTCCTTTTTATGAAAAAACTGGATCTGTTTGTAAATGCCTCAGACATTTACCAGTTTGCGAAGAACCGGAAAATCAGAGATCTCAGTGTAGGAGCTGAGCCTTATTACCGGACCTTTTCTGCAGGTTTAAAGGCTGTTTTTTAATCAAATTTAAATTATTAGACTATGAAAATATATAAATCAATCTTTCTGCTTCTTCTGGCAATGTTTGTGGTTTCAGCCTGTGAAGAGCTTCTGGAACCAAATAATGATAATCACAGCACCATTGACAGAGTTTACAGAGAACCTTCATTTGCTGAAGGGCTTTTGATAAGGGCATATACTTACATACCCACCAATGATTACCGCTGGGATGAAGTAGCAACAGATGATGCTGTTACAAACGATAAGTTGAATACCTTCAGAAGGATGGCTACAGGCGAATGGTCAGCATCATATAATCCACAAAACCTATGGGATAATTGCTACAGAGCTATAATATATATTAATCAGTTTCTTGATGTTGTTGAAGAGATACCATGGAAACCAAGTATCCCTGAGCAACATAATCTTTTTATAAGAAGGCTTAAAGGGGAATCATATGCATTGAGAGGCATGTTCAAATATTACCTCCTGCGCAACCACGGAGGTTTTGGAACCAACGGACAGCTTCTCGGGACACCTTTAATTGAGAAATTTCCGGAGACACAACAGGATTTCAGTACCCCCAGAGCACAGTTTAATGATTGTGTTAACAGCGCTTATGCTGATTTTGATCAGGCAATTAATCTGCTACCCATGGATTATGGCAATGTGCCTAATCTGGCATCGGTACCTGCAGGTTTTCCGGAAGTAACAGATGTTAATAATTACAATGCTGTTATGGGTGATTTCTCAAGGCAGAGGATCAGCGGACGTGTTGCAAGAGCTTTACGGGCACGCCTTGCTCTTCTTGCAGCAAGCCCTGCGTTCAACCCGTCTAACGATCTCTCCTTATGGGAAAATGCGGCCAATTATGCAGCTGAACTTATTAATAATATCGGAGGAATTTCAGGACTTGATCCCAATGGTCATAAATTTTATCTTGCTGCACAGGTTAATGACGCAAATCTTTCAAGCGGTGATTATAAAGACTTAAAAGAAAATATTTGGCGAAGGCCTATTTATTCCGATGCTGCTCGGGAACAGGCTAATTTCCCGCCTTCCCTTTACGGAAACGGAAGAATAAATCCGAGTCAGAACCTTGTTGATGCCTTCCCTATGGCCAACGGATATCCGATCGACCACCCATCCTCAGGATTTAACCCGGCAAGCCCTTATTCCGGAAGAGACCCGCGCCTGTCACTCTATATTATTACCAGTGGCAGTACCTACAAAGGTCAGATCATCAATACAGGCGTTGGCGGTGGTGATAATGCCGTAGATGCTATACCCACTTCAACCAGAACAGGATATTATTTAAAAAAACTACTGAGGGAAGAAGTAAATGCTAACCCGGCCAGCATCTCTAACCAGCAACATTATATTACACATGTCAGGTATACTGAAATTTTCCTCATATTTGCCGAAGCAGCCAATGAGGCATGGGGACCTGATGGCACAGGACCTGTGGCAACATACTCCTCACGACAGGTAATTAGAGCTATCAGAAACCGCGCAGGAATACCTATGCCCGATGATTATCTTGCTTCAATAACCACTAAGGAAGATATGCGAAAACTTATCCGTAACGAGAGAAGACTTGAACTCTGTTTCGAAAGTTTCCGCTTCTGGGATCTGAGAAGATGGAAAGAAGACTTGACAGTCCCGGTAAGGGGCGTTCGTATCGACGGTACAAACTTTAATTACTTTACAGTTGAAGAACGCGCTTATGATAACAGCTACATGCACTATGGGCCTGTACCCTATTCCGAGGTTATTAAATACAATCTTATTCAAAATAACGGTTGGAAATAACATTATTAAGACTAGTATTATGAAAAAACTGATTTTGTTACTTTTAATTCTGGTAGGTTTAGTTTCATGTGAAAACTTCGAGATAAATCATCCTGATTTCGATTATGTTTCAGGATATTTCCCCTACCAGTATCCGGTGCGAACCCTGGTTTTAGGCGATTACATTTATGACAACTCAAATGATAATGCTCACCGGTTTGTTATTTCCGTTGCAATAGGTGGCCTGTATAATAACACTAAGGACCGTGTATTTACCTTTCAGGTTGATGAAAGCTTATGCAATAATGTTTTGTTTGCATCAACAGGGGATACTATAAAGGCTTTGCCCTCAAATTATTATACTTTAAGTTCGCCTGATAAAATAATTGTTCCCAAAGGTAAATTCAATGGAGGAGTTACAGTACAGCTAACAGACGCCTTTTTCAACGACCCCTCAACAATCAGGAACAAATATGTTGTACCATTGCGTCTTGTTTCATCCAATGATGTTGACACAATACTTGTCGGACGAACATCTTTACCCAACGCTGATCCCAGAATTGCCTCTCAGTGGGATGTAGTCCCCAAAAACTTTACAATGTTTGCAATAAAATATATAAATGAATATCATGGAACATACTTCATTTACGGATCAAGCACGGTAAAAGATGCTTCAAATAATGTACTGGAAACAACAACCTATAGTGCAAATTATATTGAACAGAATCCAACGGTGAAATTAGTTACAACCGGCAGATATCAGGTCTCACTTACAACTTATCTCCGTTCATCCATAATGACCGGTAATATTACCATGCTCCTGACATTCAATGGGAACAACTGTACAATTACCGGAGCACCGGGTTCAACATTAACCATTTCAGGTACAGGTGAATTCCGTTCTCAAGCTTATGAATGGGGGAATAAAAAACGGGATGGAATTGTTCTAAATCTTACAGTAACAGATGGTGTAAACACTTACAATTCTAATGATGTATTGGTTATTAGAGACAGAGGAGTGGTTATGGAAGTATATGAACCCCGAGTTTATTAGTAATCTGCCATGAATTAAAGTAATGTGGTTTTTATAGATAAAAAATTTAAAAAATAAACCCACCTGTTTACCCCATCTGCTATGCAGTTATGGGGTAAATAGTTAATATTTCTTGGATAATAATATTCATATAAAAAACTGTTTTCTATTTTGTTTTGATGTTTAAACTATTAACTATGAAAACTATAACAATCACAAGAATCACATTTTTATCATTATCTCTGGTACTATTTTTTCTTTTTTTACCGGCCTTTAAAAGTACGCAGTCTGAAAGTGTACAGGAGCCACCCAAACTGCAGAATCCAATAACTGTTGATTATATTAAGAAGAATCTAAAAAAATCAACTCCAAGGTTAGTTCTTACTCCTGCCATTGAAAAGAATCTCAGAAACAGATTGAAAACCGATCCCGTAGTTCAGAATTATTACAGGGCGATGAAGATAGAAGCAAGTGAGATAATCAAACGACCCGAACTGGAAAGAGTTGTTGTTGGACGTCGCCTTCTCAGTACATCAAGAGAGATGCTTCGCAGAATGACTATCCTTGGCATGATTTACAGAATTGACGGCGACAGGGAAGCATTAAACAAAATTGACCGTGAATTAAAGGCAGTTTGCGGGTTTCAGGACTGGAATCCTTCACATTTCCTTGATGTTGCAGAGATGTCTCTTGCAGTGGCAATTGCCATTGACTGGACCGGTCATGCCCTTCCGGCTAAGACAGTTGAAATGGCTAAAAATGCACTGATAGAAAAAGGACTGATACCAAGCGAAACAAAAATGAATTTTAACTCAACCAATAACTGGAACCAGGTGTGCAATGGGGGAATGATTGCGGCATCAATTGCAATTGCAGAAAAAGATCCTGAGCTAGCTGCAAAGACAATCAAAAAGTCACTTGACGGTATGCCAAACGCTCTGAAGCAATATATCCCCGATGGGGTATATCCAGAAGGTGCCACTTACTGGGATTATGGTACCAGTTTTTCATGTGTTACTTCTTCAATTCTTACAAGCGCCTTTGGAACAGATTTTGGACTCTCAGATTATCCAGGCTTCCTGCAAAGTGCCATATTTAAAATGCTTATGGTTGCACCATCGGGATACTATTTCAACTTTGCAGATTGTGGCGACAGAACCAGCCGCCATGGCGACATAGTGCTTGCCTGGTTTGCGCAGAAAACCGGTAATTCGATCTTCCTTGAAAAAGATAAATTCCTTCTCCCTGTTGAAAACTATGGCGGTCTCTCAAGACTGGCAGGCATAGGACTTATATGGCTTTCACAGTTCGAGGAAAAAACGTATACCCCACTGCCAATTAACTGGATGGGAGATGGAACAAATCCGGTTGTAGTTTTCAGAGGTGGTAAAGATGATAAATACAAATACTATTTCGGAGGAAAAGGCGGACGGGCAAACCTGAGCCACGGCAATATGGATGCAGGCACCTTTATATTTGAACTGAATGACGTGAGATGGGTCATTGACCCGGGAAATCAGGATTATAATACCCTTGAACAGGCCGGCTTTGACCTCTGGAACCAGACTCAGAACTCCCCAAGATGGACTCTGTTAACCAAAGGAAATCATGGCCATAGCAATCTTACTGTTAATAATTCAAGATTCAAGGTAGATGCCTCAGCCAGAATTATTGATTTTAAAGATGGAGAAAAACCTGAGGCTTTAATTGATCTTACTCCATTATATAATGGAAAAGTAAACAGCGCAATTAGAAAATTCATAAAAGATTCAGACCATTCAATAACGATTGAAGATAAAGTTGTTCTTAATGATTCAACAACTTCCATTACATGGGCATTGATGACCACTGCTGAGGTAATACCAACAAGTGATGGCGCCAACCTTATGAAAGACAATAAATACCTGAATCTTAAAATTAATTCTCCAGCAGGTGTCAGGGTGTCAACTATAATGCTGGATCCTCCTCCATTAGTATTTGATAAGAGGATTGAAGGAATTAAAAGAATTGAGATAAGAATACCAGCATATATAGTTACTGATAAAAAACTTACTATAAACGTGCGTCTTTCAGCTCCTGAACAGGATACGAAGTAAATCCTGCGTCATTTTAGCATAGGCAAAATATCAGCTTTTACCTTTTAAACGTGATTTATTATCCTGAGAGAAGCTGATAGAAAAAATACGTGTTTAGTATCATCCTGTCCCCATTGTTTCTAATGTCGGGACAGGATTTTTTTCAGGGTAATTTTTAATAGAATACCCTTTTAATTCAAATTATTTGCTGTCCCCTTTGAAAAGGGACTTTACATACATAAGTTCACCCTGCCGGCCTCGACAATACACTGTTAAAAAACCTTAATCTGGTCAAATTATTATGATATTATTGACAAAAAGAATATTTCGTTTGATTTCAATTTCTTATTTTTAAAGTTCTGAATCTAACCTGAAAAAATTCATTTGAAATGAAAACATCTGTATTTTTTGTTTCGCTGGCATTAATGCTATCGGTTATTTCCTGCAATACTTCAGATAAAAAGGCTGGCACTGCTGCCAGAGTTGATGTTTCTGAATTTCTCGGGCAGTGGACACTCGACATTGAAGGTGGCACTGTGGGCTGGCTTGAAGTCAGGCAGGAAGAAGGTTACCTTGATGCCGACCTCCTCTGGATAGCCGGCAGTGTGACACCGGTTGCGAATGTCTTTCTTGCCGCCGACCAATACCTTGTGGTAACACGCACAAACAACCTGATACGCAAGCGTGATGATGCAGGTCAGCCACTGAGAACACACGTCATAACCAACTGGCTTGAAGTACGGAAAGACGGGGCAGAAAAACTAACCGGTTATCTTCTCACCCCCCGCCGCAATGGTCTGGGTGTTGATTCGACATCCTTTACCGGTAAAAAACTTCCTCCCGTGCCTCCTGCACCCGACCTTTCAAAAGTAAAATACGGAGAGCCCATCGTCCTGTTCAATGGCAAAGATCTGACCGGCTGGCGGCTTATCGAGGAAAATACTACCAATGGTTTTAAGGTGGTCGATGGTGTACTGGTTAATGACCCTGTTCAGCCAGAAGGCCAGCCAAGAATCAGATACGGAAACATACGGACCGAACAGGAATTCGAAGATTTCAACCTGAAACTGGAAGTCAATATACCTCAGGGAAGCAATAGCGGTATATACCTGCGTGGAATGTATGAAGTCCAGGTCATGGATTCATACAAAAGGCCTCTCGATTCTCATAACATGGGAGCCCTTTACAGCAGGATAACACCCACCGTGAGCGCAGAGAAACCGGCCGGCGAATGGCAGACACTCGACATAACTCTGTGCGACAGACATTTAACAGTAATTCTAAACGGAGTAAAAATTATTGATAATCAGCCTGTTTACGGACCCACAGGCGGGGCAATAAAATCGGATGTGTTCTCACCCGGACCGATATACCTGCAGGGCGACCACGGGAAAGTAATGTACCGGAACATTGTACTCACTCCTATAATAAAATAGGACGTGAAATATTCTGTTGCAACCCATATTACAATACTTTCATTACTGTTTACTTTCATCAGCTTTCTGCCTGTTTGCGGGCAGGAAGCTTTAATATTTAACAATATTACACCTTCAAATGCCGATTCCCAGCTGCTGCTCAACGGCCGGATATGGTATAATCTTTATAGCAGGGCATTCGGCCATCAATTTATCGCAACAACCGAATTCCTCACAGGGGACGTTACCCTTGAAGGAAAACAATACAAAGATCTCAACCTGAAATACGACATATTAAACGATGAACTTCTGCTGTCTGTCCCTTACAAACCTGTTTTAATAATGAACAGGGAAATGGTCGATAGCTTTAGCCTCAATTA
>ERZ795052.4280-NODE-4280-length-14838-cov-4.681458_pt1 | contig 14838 bp, 15 predicted proteins | sample MGYA00375136_ERZ795052 | MGnify/ENA primary metagenome ERZ795052 (study PRJEB30181, sample SAMN05720156) | activated sludge metagenome | isolation source: Anaerobic digester | place: Japan | collected 2015-05-26 ... | reverse complement strand
CGAATCGCGGCTTCCATCAACGGTCAGCCTCATGGAGGCCAAGCGATCACGGGGAACGGCTGTAGCGGCCACATCTGCCTGCATTTTCTGGGTAGCCGCACACATGCCAGCAACTCGCTGGACGCAGATCATCAGCGCATGGTGCAGGCGGCGGTCGGTCACTAGGGGAGTCGTCATGTTCTCGGACGAAGCATGGCGCATGCCATGTTTTCTTTTTTCAACGTCAAGGAGGTTGTGGGTTCGAATGAAGGTTCTGGTAGTCAACTGTGGTAGTTCGTCACTCAAGTATCAGCTGTTCGACATGGATAGCAAGACCTGCATGGCGCGGGGAAACGTGGAGAGAGTCGGCACAGCCGAGGCATTCATTGTTCACAAGCCCAATGGAGGCGACAAGGTCAGGCGGGACGTGGCCGCGGCAGATCATGAACAGGCGATGAAATACGTTTTCGAGTGCCTGACCGACCCGAAAATCGGCGTGATCTCGGATCTTCGGGAGATATCTGCCATAGGGCATCGCGTTGTGCATGGCGGCGAGAAGTTCGCAGGATCCGTGCTGATTGACGGAGCAGTGATGCAGGCGCTGGAGGAATGCCAGGACCTTGCTCCTCTGCACAATCCACCCAACATCATGGGCATCGAGGCTTGCAGAAGGCTCATGCCGGATCTGCCGATGGTGGGAGTGTTCGACACAGCCTTCCATCAGACCATGCCCAGGGAGGCGTACCTGTACGGCGTGGGTTACGACATGTATGCGAAATACGGCGTAAGGAGGTACGGTTTCCACGGCACATCTCATCGCTACGTATCAGCGCGTGCGGCCGAGATTCTGGGGCGGCCGGTCGAGGAGCTATGTATGGTCACGTGCCACCTGGGCAACGGATCAAGCCTTGCAGCTGTGAAGCACGGCAAGTCTATCGATACCAGCATGGGCTTTACCCCTCTTGAAGGGCTGGTCATGGGAACCCGGTCGGGCGATATCGATCCGACAATTGTCTCCTTTCTCTGCGAGAAGCTAGGCCGGAGCGCGAGCGAGGTTGTTCTGGGCTATCTGAACAAGAACTCTGGAGTGCTGGGGCTATCCGGAGGTCTATCGAACGACTTCCGCGATCTCGAGGAAGCGGCGGGTCGCGGCCATGAACTTGCCAAGCTGGCGCTGGACGTGTTCGCTTACAGAGTGGTGAAGTACATCGGAGCGTATGCTGCGGCCATGGGGAAGCTTGATGTCATCGTCTTCACGGCCGGAGTCGGGGAGAACTCGGGCGAAATGCGCATGAGGATTCTCTCTAGGCTTTCCGGGTTCGGAATCAGCATAGACCCTGCGAAGAATAATGTGAGAGGCTCCGAGCAGATCATATCGACGCCTGAATCTCGCGTGACTGTCATGGTCGTGCCCACGAATGAAGAGGCCATGATCGCCCGAGACACAGCGGAGATCGTGAGCCGTCTGGGAGCCCGATCTTAGCAGAGGTGATGCGCTATGCGCTTTAGCGCGCAGTCTTTGAGAACGGAAAAGGGGGCCACAATGCTCCTGAACCTCCGCGAGGAGATGGCCCCGATCGACTTGGGGCGCTCGCTCCTTAAGTTCGTAGGGCCGGCGGAATTCGTGGGGGAGGCGACCAATACGGGCCGCCGAATACTGGTCCGAGGGTCCGCCAGAGGACGGGTGACGGCCGTGTGCGACAGATGCCTTGAGGAGTTCGTGATGGACTTGGGGGCCCCGATCGACGAATCATACTACCGTGTCGACGAGGCGCCTGCCGAGCCTGACGATGATGAGCGCATCTACGGCGAGGATGACATCATCGATATATCGTCAGACATAGAGCAGGCATTCGTGCTCACGCTGCCAATAAGGATTGTGTGCAGGGATGAGTGCCGCGGGCTGTGCCCAAGGTGCGGCCGCGACCTGAACACGGGGGAATGCTCGTGTTCGGTCGATGACTAATGGGAAGGCTGGCCTGATTACGTAGGCTGCTGCTTGCCCCGTCGCTCAAATCGTAGTAGAATAACGACGCTTGACTTTTCAAAATAGGAGGTGGAGAGGTTTCGTCGGGGCTTTGGTCCGTATAGGCCTCGATTGGACCCATAGCATGGCTAATAACCCAAAGCAGAGATTCGGAAAATCGCGCACGCGCAAGCGCCGCGCGAACTGGAAGGCCGAGGCTCCAGCTCTCTCCATTTGTCCGCAATGCAAGAAACCCAAGCTGTCGCACAGCGCTTGCCCTGAGTGCGGGCAGTACCGCGGTCGTACCGTTTTGCAGACCGGCGAGTAGGAGTGGTGTCACGTGATGTTGAGCGGATTCATTCGGACATGGATTGTTCGGCTGAACCCGCTTCTCCCTATTTCGAGGCGGAAAGGGGCGATCGGGCATGCGCATAGCAGTTGACTGCATGGGCGGCGATCTCGGCCCCGCTGAGATGGTGCCGGGCGCCCTAAAGGCCGCCGGGGAATGCGAAGCCAACATAGTGCTGGTTGGCGACGAGAAGGTCATAAGGCAGCACATGGGCGCGGTCGAGGGCCAAACCGCTGCTGCCCACGTAGATATCGTGCACGCGCCGTCGACGATATCCATGGATGAGGATCCGCTTTCGGCAGTGCGGCACAAACGCGACTCATCTGTCGTGGTCGCCGCGCGCCTGGTGCGTGAGGGATCGGCGGAGGCTATGGTGAGCGCCGGCAGCACCGGGGCGCTCGTCGCCATAGGCGCGCTGTCTGTCGGCAGGCTCCCCGGAGTGAGCAGGCCTGTTCTAGCAACGCCGGTTCCCACAATCAGCGGAGCCTGTGTTCTGCTGGACATAGGCGCCAATCCCGACTGCACGCCTGAGCACCTGCTGGAGTTCGCGACTCTTGGATCGGTCTACGCATCCTCCCTTCTCAAGCTTGACCGACCGCGAATTGGCCTGTTGTCTAATGGTACCGAGCCGTCGAAGGGCAACGCTATGACGGTGGCCGCCAACAAGCTCCTGACTCAGTCGTCTCTGAACTTCATCGGCAATGTGGAGAGCCGCTCAGTCCTTTTCGGGGTGGCGGACGTTGTTGTGACAGATGGGTTCACAGGCAACATCCTGCTCAAATCGTTGGAAGGCGTCGGGAGCGCAATTTTCGACATGGTGCGGCAGGCCGCCATGGAGAACACCCGGTCGAAATTAGGCGCGTTGTTGATGAAACCCGCCCTGAGGCAGGTCAAGCGGCGTATGGACTACTCAGAGTATGGAGGCGCGCCTCTTCTGGGCCTCGCGGGGTTACTGGTAAAGGCTCATGGCAGTTCGAATCGGAAGGCGTTTGCAAACGCCATCAGGGTCACGTCTGATCTTATGGGCTCCGGCATCGGGCAGAAGATGGCCGAAGCCTGTCAAATCCAAAAGGGGTCTAGCCAAACGGAGGTGTCCCGCAGTGACTGAAGCTGAGATATTCGAAACCATTCGGGAGATCGTAGCCGACAAACTGGGTATACCCGAGGAAGAAATCGAGTTGGACTCGGATTTCATCGAGGACCTTGGCGCCGATTCTCTGTACCTGAACGAAATAGTTTACGAACTCGAAGAGGAGTTCAACGTGCGCGTTCCCGACGAGGCCTTTGAAGACCTGCGTACAGTGGGTCAGGCAGTCAAGTTTGTGCATGAGCGCGTCCACGAGTCTTGACGAGATCCAGGCAAAGCTGGGCTACGAGTTCAGCGACCAGTCTCTGCTGCTTCTTTCGCTTACGCACACTTCGTATGCAGCGGAGCATCAGGCGGGGCACAGCGAATCCAACGAGCGCCTCGAATACCTTGGCGACGCCATCTTGAAGGCGGTCATAGCAGACCAGCTGATGCGCCTGCTCCGGCTGGCCGATGAGGGCAGGCTTTCTAAGCTGTCTGCCCAGATCCTGAGCGGGCGCGCTCTGGCCGAAGCTGCGCTCACGCTCGATCTTCACCGCTACATCAGGCTGGGCCATGGCGAGGAGACCTCCGGCGGCCGTACTCGCAGGCGAAATCTGGCAGGGGTTATGGAAGCGGTGATCGGCGCGATCTACAGCGACGGCGGTTTCGGCGAGGCGCGCGACTTCATAGTCCGGGTGATGGAGCCTATCATCGAGCGTGTGATATCGGGCCCGGGATCCGACTACAAGACCGCTCTGCAGGAGCATGTTCAGGGCGCCGGCATCGGGTCCTTGTCGTATAGGACCATCCGTGCAGATGGGCCGTCTCATAGGCCCTGGTTCACCGTGGAGGTTCTGGTCGGCGACCGCGTGGTAGGAAGCGGGCAAGGGCCGAGCAAGAGAGCCGCTGAGCAGGCTGCCGCACGCTGCGGAATGGAGATGCTGCGATCTGCCCAATAGACGAGGAAGAATCGGATCAACATCGGATCTACAAGGGCCGGCCAGTTCCGGCCTACTTTATTGGAGGGCGAGATTTGCACCTTAAGAAGCTCTCTCTGTACGGGTTCAAGTCTTTCGCAGGCCGCGTCGACCTGGACCTTGCTCCCGGGATCGTGGGCATCGTGGGTCCCAACGGCGTGGGGAAGAGCAACATATCCGACGCTCTCAGGTGGGCGATGGGAGAGCAGAGCGCCCGCCTACTACGCGGATCCAAGATGCAGGACGTGATCTTCGCGGGGAGCCAGAGCCGAAAGGGCCTGGGCTATGCTGAGGTGTCGCTGGTATTTGATAACTCGGACCAGTTCCTCAGCATCGGATTCGACGAAGTGACTGTCACCCGCAAGGTGTATCGGTCCGGCGAGGCTGAATACCTGCTCAACGGCGTGCCGTGCAGGCTTCGTGACATTGAGGACCTCTTTTCCGGCACAGGCTTAGGACGCGAGGCCTATTCCGTTGTCGAGCAGGGCAAGATAGACGCCATTTTGTCTGCGCGACCCGACGACAGGCGGTCTTTGTTCGACGAAGCGTCGGGAATTACGAAATACCGCGCCCGCAAGAGTCAGGCGCAGCGAAGGCTGCTGGAGGTCCGCGCCGACCAGCTCCGAGTGAGCGACGTCGCGGCCGAGCTGGGAAGGCAATTGCCTCTGCTTGAGGCACAGGCCGAGAAGGCATTGCGCTGGCAGGAGCTCACGGAGCGCCTTACACAGTTAGATGTGGACGTGCTCTCCTACGAGTTGTCACGCATGTCGCAGCGCCTTGACGCGTTGCGGGCGGAAATCCAGTCGCTTCAGGACCAGGAACACGCGCTCCTTGCCAGGGCCGCAGAGTGCGAAGCCGCGCTGGAGGAAGCCAGAGTCCGCATGGCGCAGGCGGAATCGGAGGTAGAGGCTCTTCATGCGCGGGTTTCGGAGGCGCGGGCGGCGGCGGAGCGTGACGCTGGCCGTCTAAACGTTGCCGCGCAGCGGCATCAGGCTCTGGTTGAACGCGGCAGCCAGCTAGCAGCGATGGTTGCCGAGAGGCGTGAGCGACAGATCAAGCTGACTGATGACTACGAAACCGCTTGTCTGAACGCACGGCAGGCTCGCGCCGAATACGTCGAACGCGGTTCGGCGGCGCGACAGACCGAGGAGCGAATGGCCGCGTTGACTGCTGCCAGGGCCGCCGCCGAGGCAGAAGTGGAAGAGTGCAAGTCTGCGCTCTTTGACGTCTTAGCGCACGCCTCTGACCTCCGTTCTAGAGTGCGCGCAGGCGAGGACTCCATGAAGTACAACCGATCCAGGGCCGTGCGAATACAGGCACAGCTTGACGAGAAGGACCGGGAGTATGCGCGCCTTCAGCACGAGGTAGAGCGCATCATGCGCGAAGGGCGGGCGCTCATCGACCAATCTGTGGAAGCCGATTCCAGGGTATCCGGGGCACGGACCGCACTGGAGGCGGCCCGCGCTGAACAGGAACTCGCTGCAGAGCGGGCGGCGCGCGCACGGGCGGATGAGTCCTCTGCCCAAGCCGCGTACGTTAGCCTGTCGGCGCTTCAGCGCGACTACGAAGGGTATGGACGCGCAGTGCGGGCCCTTCTGACCAGCGATGAGTGGCGACGCGCAGGGCTTCTGGGGGCCGTGGGCGAACTCGTCAGCGCACCGCGCGAATACGAACGAGCCATTGAGGCAGCCCTGGGGCCGGCGGTTCAGAATATCATCGCTTCAACATCAGGTGTGGCAGAGAAGGCAATCTCGTTTCTTAAGGAGAGCCATGCCGGGCGCGCTACGTTCCTGCCGCTCGACATCCTGCGTCCGTCGACAGTGCCCAGCTCGCAGATTCCGAAAACGGCGCCCGGCGTCATCGGGCTCGCCTCAGACCTCGCAGAATCAGCGCCGCAGCACCGCAAGGCTGTGGACTACCTCCTCGGCCGCGTCCTGGTCGTGCAGGATCTCAGGTGCGGTGTTGCCCTGATCAGATCGGGCGTGCGCCTTCGCATGGTCACCCTAGATGGTGATCAGATATCGGCCGGCGGAGCCATGACTGGGGGAGAGGCCACCGACAGGCAGGGCGGCCTCCTGGCACGTGGCAGAAGGCTTGAAGAGCTGCAAGAGCAACTGGAACGCGCAAGGCTGGAGTCGGCGAAGGCAGAATCGGACCGTGCGCGGGCGCACGCTAGGGTGGCTCAGTGTCAGGCCGATTTGGAAGAGGCAGAGCGAGAACTGGCGGGTTTGCGGTTGGCAGTGCAAGGGCAGAACGAGAGACTCAAGCTTGCGCAGGAGGCGCTGCCGCGGTCGGCTGACGAACTGGCGAGCTTGGAACTGGAGCTGAAATCGGTTGCGGCCGAGGATGAGAGAACATCGGCCGAGGTTAAGGAGTATACGCGTCAGCTCGAAGTGGTAGAGTCAGATCGGATTCAGCTGGAAGCCGAACTTGAGTCGAAGTCCGGAGCCCTCACGCAGCTCAAGGACGAAGAGGCACAGTCGGCGGCCGATCATTCAACTCTGAACGCAGATACGGCGGCGCTTCGCGAGAGAGTGAGCGCACTGGAAGTGGAAAGGTCAAGGGCTCAGGCTGAGGTGGAGTCGTGCCACGCCGAACTCGAGCGCCTGAATGATCAGGAGCGAGCGGCTGCAGAGGAGGCGGCACTGGCGCTGCAAGAGGTGGAGAGGCTACGTGAGGCGGCGTCATCGTCAGCAGCCGCTTTCGAAAACGAACAGAAGCAACTGGAGGCCGCTCGGGCACGGCGCGCCGACGAGCTCGTGTTGGTGAACGAGGCGGAACGAGCCAGCCGCAGCGCGCGCCGTGGGACGTCTGCCGCCGACAGTCGGCTGAGCGACGCCAGAGTTGGCGAGGCCCGCCTGGATGCGGAACGTGCGGCCATCGCCGAAAGGCTTTTCGCATCCTACTCAGTCGGCGCTGAGGAGGCTCTCTCGAGAGACGTGTCGGCCCTGTCACTGTCGCCGGAGGAGGCGCGTCTGGAGATCAAGCGCCTGCGCCAGGAGATAGACGACCTCGGCCCGGTCAACCATACATCCATAGAGGAGAGCAAGGAGCTGGCAGAGAGGCATCATTTCCTAAAGGAGCAGCTCGCCGACATGGAATCGGCCCAGGAATCCCTAAGCGAAGTGATTCGCGAGTGCGACCGCGTGTGTATCAAGCAGTTCACGGAGACCTTTGAGGCCATCAGGGGGGAGTTCTCCGATATCTTCCAGGACGTGTTTGGCGGCGGCGCCGCCGACCTGGCGCTGGATGACCCCAGCGCTCCGCTGGAATGCGGAGTGGAAATCGTGTGCCAACCGCCGGGGAAGAGGCTGACGAGCCTGTCGCTGCTGTCGGGTGGAGAGAAGGCCTTGGCGGCCATCGCACTTCTGTTTGCGATCATGAGGGTGAAGCCAAGCCCAGTGTGCGTTCTAGACGAGATAGACTCCGCACTGGATGAGGCCAACGTCGCCCGTTTTGTCGAACTGCTCGAAGGCATCTCCAGGAAAGTACAGGTCATAATCGTCACACACAGAAAGCGAACCATGGAATGCGCCGACACCCTATTTGGGGTAACCATGGAGGAGTCCGGCGTATCCAAGGTGTTCTCCATAAGAGCGACCGACTACAAGCTTTGACATGATGGGGGTATTCCGATGTCGCCTTCACTTTTCTCAGCAATCCGCAACGGACTGAAGAAGACCAGAGATGCTTTCGCCGGCAAGATAGAGTCAATCTTCGAAGGCAGGCCGGCTCTGGATGAGGAAACCCTGGATGAGCTGGAAGCCGTCCTTATCCAGGCTGACCTTGGCGTCACCGCTGCAACATCGATCATCGACTCTGTGCGGTCCCGCGCAGCCCGTGGAGAGAGGCTGGACGCAGAGGGCGCAATGGACCTCATCGAGAAGGAACTCCTTGGTACGTTGGGTTCGGAAGCGATTCCGCTGACGCAGGCCGATGCCCCGCCCACTGTGATTATGGTAGTGGGGGTAAACGGAACAGGCAAGACCACGTCCATCGGCAAGATCGCGGCGATGCTGGTGTCGATGAAGAAGCGAGTCATTCTGGCAGCTGCCGATACATTCCGCGCTGCAGCCATTGACCAGCTGGAGGTGTGGGGGCGACGAACCGGATGTGCAGTAGTCCGCCATCAGGAGGCAGCTGACCCGGCCGCGGTTGCCTTCGATGCCTATCAGGCAGCCCGTGCGCGCGGCGCCGACTATCTCATCGTGGATACCGCCGGCAGGCTCCACACCAAGAGCAACCTCATGGAGGAGCTGAAGAAGATCAAGCGAGTCATCGCAAGAGAGTGCCCGTCGGCGCCTCATGAGGTGTTGCTGGTAGTAGACGCCACCACTGGTCAGAATGCCATTGCTCAAGCTAGGGTTTTCAACGAGGCCGTCGGAGTCACCGGGATAGTCTTGACCAAGCTGGACGGTACCGCACGGGGCGGGATAGTTGTCGCGATCACTCAGGAGCTGGGTATCCCTGTGAAGTTCGTAGGCGTGGGGGAAAGCGTCGAGGATCTCAGACCGTTCGACCCTGATGAGTTCGTGCACGGGATTTTGCGCAGAGACTGACACAATCCGTGACCTTCGCGGTCAGCGGTCGTCGTGCGCGGCGAAACCCTCGATTGCGAAAACCCCAGCTAGGACGCGCTGGCCGAAACCTTCAACCTCGGTCCCGCGGCCCGGGGGAAGGCTGGCGGCCATCGTAGACGCTCGTCGTGCGGGCGATTAGGGTTAGGGTCAGGGGCGACCTGGGAGCAGTGAGAGTGTAGTCCGACACCAGAGACCGAGCTCTTATCATATCGCGGGGGAGGCAATTACAGGTTTTTGCATGGCAGAGGTCCAACGATTGAAGTTTTTCGCCGCATCGTGGCGAAAAATGTCCTTTCAAGCCGACTCTCGCGACCGAGAGTCACCTCGTCTGCAATGACGGCTGTATATATAAGGATATATCCGGGAGACTTTGGGTTCAGTCCCCTGATATTGCCTGATTGGCCCAATTCTGCGTGCTAGTCCCGTTCGGCTCTGGCAGTTTCATAATGGGCAATGGGGTTCTCAGCGAATTTGGGACCGTTCGCGGAGATTTTTCGCACGCAGGCTGCAGAAAATCTCCGGAAAACGCCCCGATGTACGCAAATACCTGTAATTGGCAACGTCCTCGCGCGCCGTCGCCATGACCGGATCTTGCTCCCTCTGCATAGGTTGTCGCGAAAACCGTGCGTCCTGCTGCAGGTCTGCTGGCTTTATCTAGCCTATAGGAACCGCGGGGTTTTCCGACAGGTTCCGCCAAGGACCTTGCGAAGAACCTACGGGCGATGGGGCAAACCGGCAAACTCATGGGATCTGCGAGGGCATTCTGCCCTTGCCAGATGAACTGCAGAGGTGTCTGTTTGGGACCGTACTCCTCCATGTCAGCTTCTCGCAGCAAGTCGGTGCCTTGACACATGGGGCCATGGCCGCTATACTGCGTAGTGTAAAGGCCTTGGCCTTAACACCTGCGGGGTGGTCGGTGGTCGATGCTTAGAAAGATGTTGAGGATGGCTGCCCTGTTCGATGTGTATGGGCCGCTTTTGACTGAGCGCCAACAGGAGATGTGCCGTCTGTACTACCTGAATGACTACTCCTTGTCGGAGATATCCGAGCTTCATGTAGTGTCACGGCAAGCCGTTCACGACACGCTTGTCCGGTCAGAGCAGGCGATGGAGGAGTATGAGAACCAGTTTGGGCTTGTCCGATCTTCTGATACCAGGCGACTGCAACTCGAAGAGTTAACATCAGCTCTTTCAGCCGCGCGCGAGGCCCTCGACAGCGCAGTGCGTGCTCTCGGGCCCGAGATTAGAGGCAATTGCGAGTGCGATCTGGATGCGGTTCGCGCCTGGCTCGCAAGAGCCATAGAGGCGGTTGAGGGCTGTCAGAAAGCTGCAATCTCCATGGACGCCGACACGGGCACCGGCACTGTCACTGACACGGGCACGGGCATGGGAACGGACCTGGGCGGCGACCATGCGATCGGCGAGAAGGAAGGTGGGCTTTGATGTTTGAGAACCTCTCAGCGCGGCTTCAGGGCATCTTCAAGAACCTGCGTAACCGCGGGAAGCTCACTGAAAAAGAAGTAGACTTGGCACTTCGTGAGGTCCGTACGGCTCTGCTGGAAGCGGACGTCAACTTCAAGGTGGCTAAGGCATTCATAGACAGGGTCAGGAAGCGTGCTGTGGGCGAAGAGGTCTTAACGAGCCTCACGCCCGCACAACAGGTGATAAAGATTGTCCATGAGGAGCTCACCGACCTCATGGGTGGGCAGTCATCGAAGATAGTCTTTTCCTCAAAGCCTCCCACAGTCCTCATGCTAGTCGGGCTGCAGGGCTCGGGCAAGACTACCAGCTGTGCGAAGCTTGCGAGCCTCATGCGTAAGCAGGGGAGAAAACCACTTTTGGCCGCCGCAGACGTCTACAGGCCGGCTGCGATCAAGCAACTGCAGGTGCTCGGAGCGCAGTTGGGCGTGGAGGTGTACTCCTTAGGCGAGCGCGCCGATCCGGCCGACATCGCCGCCGGTGCGGTAGAGCGTGCGCGCAGCATGGGGAATGACACCGTCATATTGGACACAGCAGGACGTTTGCACATAGATGACGAGATGATGGAGGAGCTAGAGAGGGTAAAGGCAAGGGTCGCGCCCACCGAGATACTACTGGTCGTGGACGCGATGACCGGCCAGGACGCGGTAAATGTGGCTGCCGTATTCAATGATCGCCTGGGTATCCAGGGAGTGATCCTCACCAAGCTCGACGGAGATGCCCGCGGCGGGGCTGCGCTCTCGGTGAGGGAGGTCACCGGCAAGCCGATCAAGTTTGTTACTACAGGCGAGAAGCTCGACGCCCTCGAGCAGTTCCATCCTGATCGCATGTCCTCCAGGATACTTGGAATGGGCGATGTGCTGACCATAATCGAGAAGGCGCAGGAGACGTTCGACCTGGAGCAGGCCAAAAAGCTCGAGGAGAAGCTGCGGAAACAGGAGTTCACGTTGGATGACTTCATGCGGCAACTTCAGGATGTTCGGAAGATGGGGCCTCTCGATCAGCTGCTTGGCATGATTCCCGGAGTTGCCAGGTCTAAGGCTCTCAAGGATGTCCGGGTGGACGAGAGGCAATTTACGAAGGTAGAGGCGATCATTAGATCGATGACGCCGGCCGAAAGGAAGAACCCCGCCAGTATCGATGGCTCGAGGAAGCGCCGGATAGCCGCCGGCAGTGGCACGAGGGTTCAGGAGGTCAACGCACTCCTTAAGCAGTATGATCAGGCCCGCAAGATGCTCAGGCAGCTGGGCGATGCCTCAAAACGCGGTGGCCCAATGGGTAAGGTCCCATTTATGCCATAGATGAATGACGCAGGATACCAAGTAATGTGAACCAGTTGTTCGGAGGTGTAGGAACCAAAATGGCCGTTCGTATCAGGCTAACCAGAACAGGCGCCGCCAAGCAGCCTCATTACAGGCTGGTAGTTGCGGATTCCCGAGCGCCCAGGGATGGACGCTTCATCGAGATCATCGGGCACTATAACCCTCGCATGGACCCGCCTGAGCTCGTCGTCGACGTGGAAAAGGCTGCCGAGTGGATCAAGCGCGGAGCGCGTCCATCCGACACTGCCCGCGCTCTGCTTGCCAAGGCCGGGCTCCGGGGAACGACTAGAGGATCCCAGTCCGACAAGGCTTCTGAACCAGAGGCCGAGCCGGTGCGGGAGTAGCTGGTGGAGTCTATGGCTATAGGCAAGAAGAACAGGGTGGAGCTTAAGGATTTAGTGTCTTACCTGGCCTCTAATCTCGTGGATGAGCCGGACACCGTACGAGTGAGAGAGATTCAGAACGGCGATTCAGTGATCCTTGAGGTGTCGGTTGCACCTGATGACATGGGCAAGGTAATAGGTAGGCATGGGCGGGTAGCCCGGGCCATTCGCACAGTTACAAAAGCGGCTGCAGCACGTCAAGGCAGGCGGGCCATGGTCGAGATAGTGGAATGAACCCGGAGCGGGGGCGGCTGGTTCTGGTCGGTTGGATCGTAGGCACGCATGGGGTGCGCGGCGAAGTTCGAGTGAAGCCGTGTGCCGGTTCGCCGGACCGGTTTCGTGGAGTTGCTCGGGCGTTCCTCGGGCCCGCTGACGCGGAAGCGGATGTCGATGCAGATGCAGATGTGGGTGTGGGTGCCGGCGTGTGTGCGGGCAGGAACGAATACAGACCCGTTGACCTCGAGTCGGCCCGACCGCACGGGTCTCTGGCGCTACTCAGGATTGCGGGCATAGCCGATATCGACTCAGCGCTGGCCATGAGGGGAATGGGCTTATACTTGCCTGCTTCCGAGCTGCCCCGGTTACCAGAAGGCGAGTTCTACAGCTTCGAGCTAGTGGGGTTGACGTGCGAATCAACCACTGGCGAGCGCCTTGGCGTTGTCGTCGAAGTGCTCGAAATGCCGGCCAATGATGTTCTGTTGGTCAGGCCGGAAGAGGGCCCGGATTTCCTGGTGCCGGCGGCGAACGATATCGTGCATCAAGTGGATCTGGCGGGCGGGCGGCTCGTCATCGACGACAGACCCGGGTTGAGGTGAGGCCATACCATGGAAGTCGACATCCTCACGATCTTCCCTGGGATGTTCTCGGGCGTCATGAGCGAGAGCATTCTCGGGCGAGCTCAGAGTAAAGGGATTCTGACAGTGAGGGTCCATGATATCCGCGATTTCGCGCTGGGCAAGCACCGGATAGTAGATGACTACCCATTCGGCGGTGGGCCTGGGATGGTCATGAAACCGGAACCGATCGCCGCGGCCATCGAGCATGCTCTACTGTGTAGAGAATCCAGCGGGGGCGGGGAATCGCGGGTGGTTCTGACCACACCCGCCGGGCGTCCGTTCACTCAGAGCTTGGCAAGGGAGTACTCCGCATGCGAACACCTCGTGATTTTGTGCGGGCACTACGAAGGCATAGACGAACGAGTCAGTACGCTTGTCTCCGATGAAGTGTCTGTTGGAGATTACGTGTTGACAGGCGGCGAGATCCCTGCGATGGTGATCGTGGACGCAACGGCGCGTCTTTTGCCCGGCGCTCTCGGGGACGCGTCCAGCGCCGCCGAGGACTCCTTCTGGGATGGGTTGTTGGACTACCCGCACTACACAAGGCCCAGGCTATGGCGGGGCCTTGAGGTGCCCGACGTGTTGATCTCGGGCGATCATGAGAGAATCAGGCGGTGGCGGCGTGAGCAATCCCTTGAGCGTACCAGGTGCCGTAGGCCCGACCTGCTGGAGCAGGCAGAGCTGACGCGAGAGGACCTGAAAATGCTGCAGAACCTCGCGCCTTGATTGGGCCAGTTTCCTTGTGATATACTGACGTCTGTTGAAGACCGGGTGAGGAGTGGGATTACTGTGAACATCATCGATACAATAGAGCGGGAGCAGATGCGCAAAGATCTGCCGGACTTCGCCCCAGGCGATACCGTCAGAGTGCATGTCCGGGTTGTCGAGGGCGGCCGCGAGCGTATACAGGTGTTCGAGGGCGTCGTGATCGGCAGGAACGGCAGCGGCGCTTCTGAGACCTTCAACGTTAGGAAGCTGTCGGCGGGAATAGGCGTGGAGAGGCTGTTTCCTCTTCATTCGCCGAAGATCGACAAGATCGAGGTAGTCCGATTCGGCGATATCCGCCGGGCCAAGCTGTACTACCTACGCGGTCGCGTCGGCAAGAGGGCCAGAATCCGCGAGCGCAAGAGGGAACAGGCATAGGTATGAGGCGAGCCGCGGCAAGCTTCCTTCAGTTCGCCGGGCTCGCGCTCATTGTCGGTGTCCTGGCGGCCTTTGTTATGACCTTCGCTGTCATGGCAGTCGTGGTGCAGGGCAGTTCAATGCGACCTGCGTTGCACGACGGAGAACGGGTCCTGGTCAACAAGCTAGTGTACAGGCTTCGGCCTCCGCGCCGCGGCGAGATTGTTGTGTTCCGGCATGAGCGCATGCCAGGGCGTATGCTGATAAAGCGAGTCATCGGCCTGCCCCAAGAGGAGCTTTCCATAGCCCGGGGGCTGGTCAGTGTCAGCGGCGCGCCGCTGGTGGAAGACTACATCACAGAGCGTTCAGTGGAAGACCATGGCCCGGTGTACGTGCCCCTCGGTCGCGTATTTGTATTGGGCGACAACCGAAACCACAGTCACGACAGCACCGATGCCTCTTTCGGCACGGTGCCGCTGCACGGCATTGAGGGAAAGGCTTTCGCTGTGTACTGGCCGTTGACCAATGCCAGGGTGTGCAGGGATCCCAGCTACCCTGAAGCTGCCGAGGCAGTAACCCGCGCGCGAGGCGCGCCGTAACCGAACGCTTCAGGCCGGGCCGGGACATACCTGGGCCCGGCGCTTGTTTCCCTTGGACTAAGCGCAGGAGGGGTGACGCGACGATGGGACTCAGCTGGTTTCCGGGGCACATGGCCAAAGCGGTTGGCGAGATCCGGCAGAGCATGAAGCTGATAGACGTGGTGATCGAGATCCTGGA